>ERZ825384.31-NODE-31-length-171251-cov-31.484491_pt1 | contig 171251 bp, 141 predicted proteins | sample MGYA00519931_ERZ825384 | MGnify/ENA primary metagenome ERZ825384 (study PRJEB31778, sample SAMEA3449200) | human gut metagenome | biome: human gut; feature: human-associated habitat; material: faeces | place: United Kingdom | collected 2010/2012 ...
AAATCGCTCGAAATTCAACCGCCCCGGCATTAACATTTTTTGTTGAATGGGGTCTAAGAGCAGAGGGGGAGTGCTGTAAGCACAATCCCCGTCTGCATAAGATTGGTCAAAACCGAGTCGGTCAGGCCTCTTTGCTCTCATCTGAGGCCGGCACTTCGGCAACTGTGGGCACCGAAGAAATAGGTACTTCAGCACGGTATTTGGCCTCCCAGCCGAGCGCAGAGGCGCCGAGCACAGCGGCGTCGCTTTCCTTCAGCTCGCTGAGGATGATTTTTGTCTTGCCGCGGAAGACGGGCATGAGCGCTTTCTCAAACTCTTCGCGAAGGGGTTTGAGCAGCATTTCGCCGCTGCGAGCCAGACCGCCGAAGAGCACTATTGCCTGAGGTGAGGAGAAAGCTACGAAGTCGGCAAAAGCGTCGCCCAGCATCTTGCCGGTGTATTCGAAAATCTCTTTGGCCATTTTGTCGCCCGTGGCAGCTGCCTCATACACATCTTTTGAGGTGATGTTTTCTATTTCGAGCTGACGGAGCGAAGAGGGGTCAGTGCGTGTTTCCAGGAACTCGCGAGCTGTGCGAGCCACGCCGGTGGCAGAGCAGTAAGCCTCCAGACAGCCTGTGCGACCGCAACCGCAGATGCGGCCGTTGTTGGGCTTGCGGATGACGTGTCCCAGCTCGCCGGCAAAACCATCGTGGCCGTAAACTAACTGCCCGTTGATGACGATGCCGGAGCCTACGCCGGTGCCGAGCGTTATCATGATGAAGTCGCGCATGCCGCGGGCGGCGCCGTAGGTCATTTCACCTAAGGCCGCAGCGTTGGCGTCGTTGGTAACAGCCACCGGAATGCCCTTGAAAGCGGCGCTTACCTTAGATGCTATGGACAGCGTGCCTGACCACGGCAGGTTGGGCGCGTCAACTATCTCGCCGGTGTAATAGTTTGCATTGGGAGCGCCAATGCCTATGCCCTGAATCTTGTCGACTGCTTCGTTGGCTTCCAGAAGCTTCATGATTTCTGCATGCAGCTCGGCAATGTAGTCATCGAAGTTATGATGTTTTGCCGTTTTGATGCTGCTTGAGGCCAGTACGTGGCCGCGGGCATCGACAATGCCGAATACAGTGTTGGTACCGCCTATATCTATGCCCAATACATAAGGTTTGCTCATGGCTCTATTTTATTATTGTGTTTATCCGAATTTGGAAATTTTGCGTAACTGAGGTTCATTGATTATTTTTATGCGCCGCCCGTCGACCACCAACAGCTTTTCGTTGACGAAATTGCTGAGAGTGCGTATGGCATTGCTTGTTGTCATATTCGACAGGTTGGCAAGGTCTTCGCGACTCATGTAAATCTTCAGGGTAGCCCCGTCATCTTCCAGACCATAGTTCTCGGCCAAAAGGAGAAGAGCCTCTGCCAGGCGCCCGCGGATGTGCTTTTGCGTCAGGTTTACTATCTTGGTGTCGGCCCCGCCCAGATTGCGGCTGAGCTCGTGGATGAAGAACATGGCAACATCAATGTTTGAGCGAATCAGCTGTTCAACCACTTTCAAAGGTACTGCGCCGATTACCGACGACTCAATGGCAGCGGCCGACGACACATAGCTTTCGCGGGCGAAATAGGCTCTGTAACCGAAAAATTGCACCGGTCGGTGCAGCCTTAAAATCTGAATACGGTCGCAGATGCCGTTCTTATACTTTTTTACCTTTCCTTTGAGTAAGCACCAGAGATGTTCGGGTTCGTCGCCTTCGGCGTATATGATTTGGTTTTTTTTGTAATTATGGATCTGGAAGCCGGCAGCAAGCACCCGCTTCTCTTGTCTGGAAAGCACACTCCATATCTCGCCCAGGTCTTGGGCGATGAGGTGCTGCAACATACTTTTAACTATCACTATCTGACAATTATGTTTTAGAACACAAATTTAAAACATTTTTTTGAGACAGAGACCAAAAAAGAGGGTAAAAAAACTCAAGCCGCCGAAAAAAGAGGAGGCGGCGGCAGTCAGGCTCAAAAAAAAGCTGAAAAAGATTGTAGGTGTGGCAGATTCTTTATATCTTTGCGCCAAATATCATAGTTGATTTCATAATGAAACCGACGAGTGATATAGAGAACGCCAATTAACCTAAAGCAATACGCAATAAAGAATCAAAACATGAAAAAGCACAATTTTTATGCAGGGCCGAGCATCCTGTCGCCCTTCACAATCAAGAAGACGGCTGAGGCCGTAATCGACTTTGCGGGCACTGGCTTGAGCATACTTGAAGTAAGCCACCGCAGCAAGGAGTTTCAGGCAGTAGTAGACGAAGCTACCGAGCTGGTAAAGGAACTTCTTCAGCTTCCGGAAGGCTATCACGTGCTGTTCCTGGGCGGCGGTGCCAGCACTCAGTTCGCCATGGTTCCCTACAACATGCTGCAGACAAAAGCTGCATACCTCGACACCGGCACATGGGCTAACAAAGCCATCAAAGAGGCCAAACTCTTCGGCGAGGTTGACGTAGTGGCATCTTCAAAAGCATCTAACTACAACTACATACCGAAGGATTTCGTTATCCCCACGGATGCCGATTACTTCCACTATACATCGAACAACACCATCTACGGCACCGAACTCCGCAAGACTCCGGAATGCCCCATACCGATGGTTTGCGACATGAGCTCCGACATCTTCAGCCGCGTGTTCGACGCATCGAAATACAGCCTCATCTACGGCGGCGCACAGAAGAACCTGGCTCCCGCCGGCGTAACCTTCGTCATCGTTAAGGAAGACGCTCTGGGCAAGGTAACCCGCGCTATCCCCACAATGCTCAACTATGAGACGCACATCAAGAAGGGTTCCATGTTCAACACTCCTCCGGTGCTTCCCATCTACTCGGCTCTGATGACTCTGCGTTATTACAAAGAGCAGGGTGGTGTTGCCGCTCTCGAGAAATTCGACCTCGAAAAGGCTGCCAAGCTGTATGAGGAAATCGACCGCAACAAACTCTTCATGGGCACAGTGGCTGAGGAAGACCGCTCAATCATGAACGTTTGCTTCGTAATGAAACCCGACTATGCCGAACTGGAGCAGGACTTCTTCAACTTCGCTACCGAAAGAGGTATGGTAGGTATCAAGGGCCACCGCAGCGTAGGCGGCTTCCGCGCATCGCTTTACAATGCACTTCCCATGGAGAGCGTTGAGGCTCTGGTTAACTGCATGAAGGAATACGAAGCCAAGCACTAATTCATCACCAATAAAATCAGAAAGCAATGAAGATACTCGTTTTCACCGAGAAACCGTTTGCTCCGGCCGCTGTAAAAGCTATTGCCAACACCGTTGACACAGCAGGCGCAGACCTGGAAGTGGTAGAACAGGGCACACGTCAGGATCTTCTGAAAGCTGTGGCTGAGGCTGAGGGTCTGATAGTTCGTTCCGACAAAATCGACGCCGAAGTTATGGCAGCCGCTCCCAAGCTGAAAGTTATTGTTCGTGCCGGCGCAGGCTACGACAATATCGACCTTGCCGCCGCCACCGAACGCGGCATCGTAGTGATGAACACTCCGGGTCAGAACTCCAACGCTGTTGCCGAGCTGGTATTCGGCATGTTGGTGTTCATGGCACGCAACCGCTACAACGGCAAGAGCGGTTCAGAGCTGAAGGGCAAGACCTTAGGCATCTACGCTTTCGGTCAGGTGGGCCGCAACGTGGCTCGCATAGCCAAGGGCTTCGGCATGCAGGTAACTGCACTCGACCTCTTCGTACCCGACGACAAGATTGAGTGTGAGGGCGTTAAGCCGCTGCATTCTCCCGAAGAGCTCTTCTCGCAGAATCAGTATGTATCGCTGCATATCCCCGCAACTCCCAAGACCCGTAATTCCATCGGCTATGACCTGTGCATGCTGATGCCGAAGAATGGCGTACTCATCAACACTGCCCGCAAGGAAGTGATTGACGAAGAGGGACTGCTGAAAGCACTCGAAGAACGCAGCGACCTGCGTTACATCTCCGACATCAAACCCGACCGTGCCGAAGAGTTCGAGAAACGTTTTGCCGACCGTGTATTCTTCACTCCCAAGAAGATGGGTGCCCAGACCGCCGAGGCAAACTTCAACGCCGGTGTTGCCGCTGCTGAGCAGGTAATTGCTTATCTGCGCGACGGCTGGAACAAATTCCAGGTCAACAAATAGTCTGCCTATAGGTACATATAAGATTAAAGTTAGATTAAAAGAAAATTAGCGGGCGTTCCGGACAAAGCCGGGTGCGTCCGCTAATTCGTTATTTATCAACGATATACGATAAAGATAAAAGCAGGCAAGCGGATGAGAGGATATTATTGGGTTATGGAGTAGAGTAGATGTAAGGGGCTTTTGCGGAAAGACTAAAGAGGAGGTAATCGATGCAACCAATGAGCTGGACCAAGTGTTAATCTTTAATAAGATTGTGGCACAAAAGAGCCACGTTTGATTAACTATGAGAAACCTGTCATGAACAATATTGTTGTTAGCGGGAGCATGTGCGCTGACCCTTGCGGCCGAATCCCCGCATACTAAGTCGAGTGAGAGACTTGCCATGGCCGATACCTTGATGAGTCTGCCTGAGATGGCAGATACCCTCAAGGCCGATACCATAAGTCAGATTTTACCCCAAGAGCAAACCCTGGAAAGCTGGAAATATGAGGCACCTGCAGAGATGCCCGACCCCTCGGTGCAAGGATGGTGGAAAGGCTTCCATGACCCCCTGCTCGACACATTGATTTCTGTGGCTGTGCATAACAACTATGACATACGCATGGTTGCCCGCAGAATAGAGCTGAACCAATTAGGACTGAAATCCGTGAGAAGTGCCTATTTCCCCACCATCGGCGCAGAAGCCGGATGGAACGGCAGCCGCACATCGGCAGATATGGGTCGCACACACGGCATATCAACCCACGGCAACTATTTCAACTTAGGGCTGAATGCCTCATGGGAGATAGACGTGTTCGGACGCGTGTGGAAAACCCAGGCGCGGATGACCCCTGGGTTTTCCAAGGACTAAGCAGCCTTTTCTTTTTCCTTCGGGGCGCTCGCTTTCTTCGGGCGTCCTCGTTTTTTCTTCTGAGCCTCAATCAGAGGCTTCTCGCGGTAGTCTATGCCGTAGAGAACGTAATCAAGGACGCGACGATTGGCGAGGTCAATCTTTGACGTGTCGCGCTCCACATAGATGTCAAGCACCGAGTTTTGTGCATGGCCCAGGCCGATGTCGATAGTGCCGTCGGCAATATCGAGTTTGGCGGCTATCGTGGCCCATGTGTGACGCGCCCAGTACATCGTAAAGTCGGGGACCTCAACCTCCTCGTCCTTACGATTTTTGTTAATATGCGTGCATATCTTGTGGAGCGCTTTCGACAGTTTATCGTTGAAGTTGCGGTAGTCGCGTCCTTCCGCAAATTCGAGCATCAGTTCCTCGCCGGAATACTTTTCGATGATTGCCTGCATCTCCGGTTCGATTTTCAGCGACATGGGGATGCCGGTTTTGGTGCGCCGCCACTCAACACGACCATTGATGGGCTTAGGAAGAGAGCAGAGGTCTACGGTATTGAGACCGCGCAACATGAACGAAAGCACGAAGAAGTCGCGGTGCCGCTCCATCCACGGCTCCAAGTTCTGCGCAAAAACAATCTTGCGCAGTGCTTCGACGCTCATATTGCGTTTTGCCGTCGGATTGGTCTTGATGCGGTAGCGGCGGTAAGGGTTGAGGTCGAGCACTTCGTGGTCGATGGCATAGTTGATGACCGCTTTCAGGTTAGCGTGGTGCATCCTGCGTCCGTTGGGCTTCGGTGCATCGACAGCGAGGAACTTGTCGAAGTCCTCAATCCATGCCATGTTGATGTCCGAGAAGTGCAGATGGGCGGCTTCTTCACTGCCGAGCCATGCCTCGATGCGGCGCCAAGTGACGCGATACATTTCAGCTGTACGCTCTCGGAGACCCTTGTTCTCAATGTAGCGAGTGAAGAATTTCGCTACCGTATTCGGGTCTTCCTTTTTCGGCTCAACCTTTTCTACTTTCTTCGGACAGAGTACTTCTTTGACGGCATTTTTGATTTCAGTTGCCGTCATGGCTCCAAGGCCACCGGGGCGATTGATAAGGTCATTGATGATGTCCGTTATCTCCACGCGGCGGCGAGCGATAATCTGATTGTAGGAAGCACGGTTTGGGTGTTTTAAGACCTTCTCACCATTGGCATCCCATTGGTCGGGAGTAAGGTTGATGTTGAGAGGCAGTAGCGCAGTTCGACGCTGGTGTCCGATTGACACTTTTAGAGGAGCGGCAGCTCCCACTTTGACTGCTCGGCAGTCGAGGATGAATTTTACAGTTGCCATGGCCCAAAAATTCGCCTCGAATTACGTCATTTTTGCTGATTTTGGCGATTTGCACGCAAATGATTTGCGTGCAATTTGCGTGCAATTCTCTGCAAGCATCGTTTTTTTATCGCTTTTTTTAGGAAAATTTCGGCAAGTTTCGGCTTTTTTTTATAGCCATTTGCGGCTTTAGGATAAAAGGAAAACGCTGACTGACGACTCTTAAAATGTCTATCTGTCAGCGTTTTACCTTGCGGAGCGACCGAGATTCGAACTCGGGATACGCTTTTGGCGTATACACGCTTTCCAGGCGTGCCTCTTAAGCCACTCGAGCATCGCTCCTGTTGGGTCTGAATAGGGGAGTTGACACGGGGTGTCTCCCTTTTGACGGTGCAAAGTTAGTGATTTTATTTTATATGGCAAGTGGTTTGGAATTTTTTTTGTAATTTCGCAGTTGAATTTTGTTATAATCCATGATGAAGAAGTTTGTAAATGGCGCTCTGGCGCTGATGGTAGTGTTTTTCATTGTTGCATGTTCCGGTTCGGGGCGTGGCGGTAATGGTGATTTCCCGCGCGATTTTGCAGAACGCAGCGATGAGCAAAAGGTGGCTTACATGATGGAGGCGGTGAGTCCGGATTCGGTGGCGCGCTTCATTGTGTATTCGTCGTTGTCGAATGACGCTGATGTGCATTTGAAATCGCTCAGCGCCGCTTATAACTATGCTTATCAGCATTATCAGAAGATGGGCGACAGTCAGGAGAAATTTATTTTGGAGTTCGACCAGTTTTCAAATGAATTGCCGCTCGACGAAAGGATGCGTCTGATGAAGGCAGTAGGGCAGGAGGATGCCTTAGGACTCGGCCTGAAATTAGGTCTTGAATATTTCAAGGCTCTGCGCGATAAGAAGATGACGCTGCAGGAAGTAGACCGTGAGATTGCTGCGTTTAAGAAGGCTTGCGGCAACGATACAGCCACTTATGTACGTTTCGTGAAAGGCTTTAAGGCTGCTCTGAATACTGACCGTGGCAAGAGTGTGGATCACGCTGTTTATGTAAAATATTCGCAATATCCCGAGTGCATGTAAATAGGGTAGTGACGCTCATGTTCTGTGACTATCCACATACTCAATAACATTTATTGGGAAAAAACTATTTTATTACTTTCATAAATATAAAATGATTGATTCAATTTTTAATTTATGAAGACGCTAATATCGCTTGCATTGTTATCCATATTTGTTTTCTCCAATTGTAATCATAAAGGAGAAAATAATTCAATGGCTGTTAATGGAACAGACCATATTGAGGATACGATTGTCTACAAATCATAAGTGAAGGTAGATAGCATGCTTTATCTGATTCTGAAGATGAACCCGAAGTGTGGGTATGTAGCTATGGCCGACTCTGTCATCCCTGACATAAATGATTCGACAATAGCTATGTGTGTCGAAGCTGCCTTTACAGGAGAACTACTAAAAGACTTCAAGTCCACGAATGTTGCCGGTAATTATGTAGTGAACGGCAAGTTAAAGAAGGGATACAAATGCAAGGTCAACACAGGATTCCTCGGAACAGTTAACGGCGTTCCGTTTATCGGTTCGGTCAACAGACTTCAAAATTGGCTTGATGGAAAACATGACAAGGATTACTGCATGTTCCAGCAAGTGCTACTTGTTCAAAATGGTAAAAATGTTTACACAGGCAAACCAATCAAGATTACTTCAAAAAACATATATAGAGCCGCCTGTATAATGAACGACGGGAACTTCGCAGTTATACAGTCGCAAAGTGCCTTACCTCTTGAACAGTTCTTCCGCTCGCTGGTCAATTTTGGCGTTTCAGATGCTCTTTATCTTGATATGGGAACCGGTTGGAATTATGGTTGGTATCGGGAGGCGAGAAAAGATTCCCCCACCAGATTGTTTGATTATCGTACACCATATCAAACTAACTGGCTTCTTATCAAGGCGAGAGACAATAATTGATTTAAGACCCCATTCAGATACATATAAATGGATCTGAGGATTCGTCAAAATTGATTGACAAATCCTCAGATAGTTGTTTTGTGGTTAGACTGATAAGTCTATTGACTTACATGTTTTCTTCTATGAGGCCAAGAAGCTGACGCAGTGTCATTTCACCGCTTTTGCGCCATATTTCTTCACCGTTTTTGTAGAGGATGAAGGTGGGGATGCTCTCTACGTTGTTCTCTTCTGCGAGTGATCGGTTTTCGTCTATCTCGAACTGGAAAACATTGCATCGTCCTTTAAGTTCGCCTTTTACTTCTTCCACAACCGGCATCATGCGCTGGCAATGAGGGCACCAGTTGGCGTAGAATTCTACGAGTACTAATGAAGAACTATTGATAATGTCGTTATAAGTAGCCATTTCAGTGTGTTTTAAAGTTAATCAAGATTTGATTTCTCTTTAATAACACATGATTCGGACTTATTGTTTGCCAAAGATGATTCTGCCCTTTTTCGCCTCATCAAGCATTTTACGCCCCGGCACGAGATATATCTCGAGGCGTCGGTTGCGTGCGCGGTTTTTCATCGACAGGTTATCAACGCCGGGAAGGGGATCCCAGGAGCCGCTGGCAGTGGGGAAGAGGAAGTTGGTATTGCAGCCTTGATTCATAAACCAGTCGAAGACAGATGTTACGCGTTCCAGAGTTAGCTGGTCGGTATATGCTGTGTTGCCTGTATTGTCTGAATGCATATCAAGGATAACCCAGTACATATCCGGGTCGCGCAAGAAGCGTTTGAAGGGTGCGAGTGCTCGCCAGGCGTTGTCGCGCAACAAGGTGTCGTTGGGAGTGAAGAGTAAAGATGCGGGAATGGTAACAACCAATACTTCGCCGCCTCTGAGTTTCTCAACCGTTATCGGCTCGTGGCGATAACGTTGGTTGAGTTTCTTTATGTCGCCATTGAGAAGCGAGGTACCCTCTTTTTCCTGAAATTTGCGTATCAACACAGCTTCCTTTTCCGGTAATGGATTTGCCAGAAGCAGTCCGTTTTTATCCAGCTCGTCAAGACCGGTATTATCCGGCTCGGCGCAGAAGGCAGGAATGCCTATTATGATGCTAAAAATTAGAGCCCAAATCTTCTTCATAAGCGATTTCTTCTTTAATTATTAGCGTAAGGTCGGGTAGATTTATTGCTTTAGGACCGTTTTTTGACAATATTTTGTATATGCCTCGGGCTATGGCTTCGGGCTGCAGACGAGGGTCATCTTCATCGTCATCGGGGATATTACTGAGCGAAGTCGCGTCTACGCTGTCGTAATAATCCCATATTGCATCGAGAATGTCGTAGAGGTCATCATCGCTGTAACAGGCGCTGATTTCGGGAGATAAATTTTTGCGGATGAAGGCGATTGCATCTTCTTCATCGTATTCGGGAAACTGGTTGTTGTCTGCCATGGTTGTGGTGATGTTTATATTTCGAGAAGTCCCTGAGGGATGCTCATTGTTATTGTCTGAGCCTCGGTGTCGTAACTTTGTATCAAATCATCGGCAACAGGCACAAGCAAAGATTTGCCTTCCGTCGACAGAACCTCAAAGAGCGGATTCATTTCAGAATTGAGATTAACGTCTTCTATTACTCCCAGAGTATTGCCATCTTCATCAAGCAGGGTGAAGCCCTTGAAATCAGAAGCATACATGCCTTCGGAATCCTCTGCCAACCAATGAGTTAGGACATCAGCATCGGTAAAGATGGTGTGATTTACAAATTTTTGAGCCTGTTGCTCATCATCAATACTTTTGAGTTTAAGTAGAGAAGTTGTAGCACCTTTAGGCCTTATGGATTCAATGTAAAAGGGGGTGGGGATACCCTCTATTTCCACGATAATCCATTGACTCTGAATCAGATATTCGTCATCAACTTCAAGCGAGGCATTTAGCTCGCCCTTGAGGGCATGTGTACGCTTAAAAATGCCGATTGCTTTATAATGTTCGGGTAGATTCATGATGCAAAGTTACGATTTTTTTGTGTACATTTGCATTAGATTTGAATATTTCGAGCATGGGCAAAGAAAAGATGATGGTGAAAAGCTTTGACGAGCTGACCAAAAAGGAGCTTTACGACGCGTTATTCCTGCGGGCCAAAGTGTTTGTGGTGGAACAGGAATGTGCGTATTTAGACCTTGATTATCTCGACCAAAAATGTTTGCATTGTTTGCTGTATGACAAAGACGAATTGGTGGCTTATGCGCGTGTAATTCCGGCCGGCTTGCAGCATGAGGATGTTGGCATAGGACGAGTTGTTACATCGCGACAAGGACAAGGATATGGTTATAGAATTTTTGCCGAAGCTATGAAAGCGGCGAAAGAAAAATTAGGCGCCCGAAGGATTGAGATAGCTTCACAGGCATATATACAGAATTTTTATCGGCAATTTGGATTCCGAGCAGCCTCAGAAGAATATATACTTGAGTTCCGCCCGCACTTGACAATGATTTGGGAAGCCCCAGAGAGTGAAAATGACCCAACTTCCAATAGCTAAGAACATCCAAAGAGAGGAATATAAAACAAATACATAATATCAATTATGTTAAATACTATGTCTGCGAGCTCTACTTCAGCGAAAAAAGAGATAGCCAGAGGTAGCTGAGTAGCTAAGGTAGCTGTTTTAGCTTGGTAGCTTTGGAGGCTGGGTAGCTTTGGTGGCGTGGATGCTTTGTAGGCTGAGAAGCTTTGGAAGCAGAGTGGCTTTGGTTGCTGGGTAGCTTTGTAGGCAGAGTAGCTTTGGAGGCAGAGTAGCTTTGGAGGCAGAGTAGCTTTGGAGGCAGGGTGGATTTGGAGGTTGTGTGGTTTTGGTGGCGTGGAGGCTTTGGAGGCGTGGGTAGCTGAGTGATTTGGAAGCTGAGTAGTATGTGTGAAGGATGAGGGGGATAAGGAGGGGCGGAAATTTTGGAAAGGTGTAGAAATTCGGGGGATTTGTGCAGGTCGAAATTTTTTATTAAATTTGCAGAAAATTAGTGCTCAAAGAGAACGGCTCTACCCTCGTCATTCTCCACCGAAGATTATTCGATGAGTTCATTAGGGTGTTATTCGTTCACGTTGTCGTGTAGATTTGGTGAACGCAATAAGGTTGCCTGAATGGATAGTTAAAACCCGGATAGAAGCGTTGGAGTTTGATGAGATTGAGAATTTTCTGTGGATTAATCTAATATCAGAAAAGCACACCTCAGGTCGTTTGGCAAGGGCATATAGAGAGTTAGAAACAACATAACAACTTAATTATGAGTTTGAAAATCATAGTGCTGGCCAAGCAGGTACCTGACACTCGCAATGTGGGTAAGGATGCAATGAAGGCCGATGGCACCGTAAATCGCGCCGCACTGCCGGCCATTTTCAATCCCGAAGATTTGAATGCTTTGGAGCAGGCTCTTCAGCTGAAGGACCGTTATCCCGGCAGCACGGTAACCTTATTGACCATGGGTCCCGGCCGTGCAGCTGAAATAATTCGCGAGGGTTTATATCGCGGAGCAGACAACGGCGTTGTTCTGTCGGACCGTGCATTTGCCGGCAGCGACACCTTGGCTACCTCATACGCGTTGGCAACGGCAGTACGCAAGATAGGCGACTTTGACATAATTCTGGGCGGACGTCAGGCTATTGACGGCGACACGGCTCAGGTAGGCCCGCAGATAGCTGAGAAACTCGGATTGCCGCAGGTAACATACGCTGAAGAAGTCGGCGAGGTGAAAGATGGAAAAATCACCATCAAACGTCGCATAGAGAACGGCATTGAGACGGTTAAGGCTCCCCTGCCGCTGCTGGTAACTGTTAATGGCAGTGCCGACGAGTGCAGACCGCGCAACGCCCGTTCGCTGCAGAAATACAAATATGCGGCAGCTCCGAGCGAGCTTAAGGATGACGACAAACGCAAACCGCTGGTAGAAGCCCGCGATTATCTGCAAATCAAGGAATGGAGTGCAGATTTCGTAGGAGCCGATAGAGAACAGTGCGGCTTGCCCGGCTCTCCCACAAAAGTGAAGAAAATAGAAAATGTGGTTTTCAGCGCCAAGGAATCGGTTCGCCTCAGTGATGCCGACAACGAAGTTGAAGACCTGGTAAAGCAACTTATAGCCAACCATACCATAGGCTAAGCAACCTGAACAGAGACATGGCAAAAGAAACCAACAACATCATAGTTTACCTCGAATACGAGGATGGCCGTGTGGCCGATGTAAGCCTTGAGTTGCTTACCAAGGGACGCAAGCTCGCCGACGAGCTTGGCGTGGAGCTTCAGGCTGTAGTGGCAGGCGACAATCTTAAGGAGATAGAGAAGCAGGTGATGCCTTACGGCGTCGATACCCTGTATAAGGTGGAAGACAAGCGCATGTATCCCTACACGTCACTCCCCCACTCTTCGCTTCTCATCAACCTCTTTAAGGAGCTGAAACCGCAGATTGCCTTCATGGGTGCAACCTGCATAGGCCGCGATTTGGGTCCGCGCGTATCGTCGGCTCTTCACAGTGGTCTTACTGCTGACTGCACAGCATTGGAGCTTGGCTCGCATACAGATGCGGCAAAGGGCAAAGATTATGATAATCTGCTGTATCAGATTCGTCCTGCCTTTGGCGGCAACATCGTGGCCACGATTGTGAACCCGGAATGCAGGCCGCAGATGGCCACAGTGCGTGAGGGCGTGATGAAGAAAGAGATTCGCGACCCGGAATACAAAGGAAAAGTCGTAGACCTGAAAGCTGACGACTACACTAAGCCGGAAGATTTCGTCATAGAGATAATCGACCGCCAGGTGGCCAAGTCAAAAGTCAATCTCAAGGGCTCTCCCATCATCGTAGCCGGCGGATATGGCGTTGGCAGCAAAGAGAACTTTGAGCTGCTTCAGCAGCTTGCCGACACCTTAGGTGCCGAAGTTGGTGCCAGCCGTGCGGCAGTGGATGCCGGATGGGTAGATCACGACCGTCAGATTGGTCAGACCGGCGTAACGGTACGACCGAAGCTCTATATAGCCTGCGGCATTTCGGGGCAGATTCAGCACCTGGCCGGTATGCAGGATTCGAGCCTGATACTCTCTATCAACTCCGACCCGGACGCACCTATCAACACGGTGGCAGACTACGTGATTACAGGACGCATCGAGGATGTTATCCCGAAGCTCATTAAGTATTACAAAAAGAACTCGAAATAAGGCAATGGCAAACTTTTTCACCGACAACACGGATCTTAAGCATCATTTAAATCACCCGATGATGCGGCGCATCGTGGAGCTCAAGGAGCGTAACTTCGCCGATGCCGACAAATTTGACTATGCACCCCACGACTTTGAGGACGCAATGGACTCCTACGAAAAGGTGCTTGAGATAGTAGGCGATGTATGTGGCAACATCATAGCCGAAAATGCAGCTGACGTAGATCAGAACGGCCCTCATGTAGAGAACGGTCGTGTGGTCTATGCCGACGGCACAAAGAAGAACATAGAAGCATGCCGCAAAGCCGGCCTTATGGGCATGGCAATGCCCCGCAGGCTCGGCGGACTGAATTTCCCCATCACCCCGTACATCATGGCAGCCGACATTGTGGCCCGCGCAGATGCCGGATTTGAGAATATATGGGGTCTGCAGGACTGTGCCGAAACCATATATGAGTTTGCCAGCCCTGAGCAGCATGAGCGCTACATACCGCGTGTATGCGCCGGAGCTACCATGAGTATGGACTTGACAGAGCCTGATGCCGGTTCTGACCTGCAGAGCGTTATGCTCAAAGCCAGCCAGAAGGAAGACGGCTCCTGGGTGCTCAACGGCGTGAAACGCTTCATCACCAACGGCGACAGCGACATTCACCTTGTTTTGGCACGCAGTGAGGAAGGCACACGCGACGGCCGCGGTCTGTCAATGTTCATCTACGACAAGAACAACGGCGGAGTAACAGTGCGCCGCATCGAGAATAAGATGGGCATCAAGGGCTCGCCCACTTGCGAACTGGTGTTCAAGGATGCACCGGCAGAGCTTTGCGGAGACCGCCGTCTGGGTCTGATAAAATATGTCATGGCCCTCATGAACGGCGCCCGTCTGGGTATAGCCGCGCAGAGCGTAGGCATAAGCGAAGTAGCTTATCGTGAAGCTCTTACATACGCCAAAGACCGCAAACAGTTTGGCAAAGCCATAATCGAATTCCCGGCAGTGGCCGAAATACTGTCGCTGATGAAGGCCAAACTCGACGCATCGCGCAGCCTGCTTTATGCCTGTTCACGTTTCGTGGATATGTATAAGGTCTACGATGACATTAGCAGAGAGCGCAGTCTGACCAAAGAGGAACGCGCTGAGCGCAAGGCATACAACCGTCTGGCTGACGCCTTCACCCCGTTGGCCAAAGGCATGACCAGCGAGATGTGCAATCAGAACTCATACGACTGCATCCAGATACACGGCGGTTCAGGCTTCATGAAGGATTATGCCTGCGAACGCGTTTACCGCGACGCCCGCATCACCTCCATCTACGAGGGAACGACGCAGTTACAGGTCGTTGCTGCCATTCGCCACGTCACCACAGGCACTTACCTGAATTACATCCGCGAGCAGCAGGCTCTGGATACACCGGCAGGCTATGAGGATGTTAAAGCCAAGCTTGAGGCTATGACAGTGCTTTTCGAGAATGCTCTCAACAAAGTTCTCGAGACCAAAGACCAGCATTACCTCGACTTTATGGCACGCCGCCTGGTTGAGATGGCCGGAAACATCGTTATGGGCTATCTGCTGCTTGACGATGTTCGCCGCAATGAGGAGTTCGGACGTTCACTGCGCGTGTTTGTGAACTACGGAGAAGCTGAAACAGCAAAACACTCAGAGTTCATCAGCAACTTTGCAGTGGCTCAGCTGGCCGACTACACCTATTGAGAAAAGAATTCATGAGATGAGGGTGTGCCGGACGAGCTTGGCCATCCTCATCTCTCTTTTTATTAACAACTAACCTGCAGGAGATGAAAAAGATCGCTTTGATGATGATTCTGGCGTTGCTGCCCATGTTGGCTAACGCTTACACATGGACAAAACCCGGCGAGGCTGTGCGCATGACATGGTTTGATACAGCCGCCCCCGATTATTATATGCGTTTGCTGGAAGAGGGCACGGTAAGCAATCCCACCGCTCCCCTCTCCGACCTGAAGTTGCAGGCATCGCCCAAAACAGACGATTCACAGACGCTGATAGTGTTCAAAGAAGATGGCGACGGCACCTTCCTCACTGTGGCAAAAAGTGAAAAAGACATCACCATGTATGGCTGCTCGGAAGCCAAAGACGGCCAACGTCTGCTGATAAAGAGCAAAGGCACTCTGCCTCACAATCAGAAACCGCTGAAAGGCGGCTGGCTGCATTTAACCGGCGTTGACGACTCTCCCGAAGCCACTTATCTGTTGCTTCTTTCCTCCGATGGAAAGTATTACATTGTGCAGCTTCTTGAGTCAGACGACAGCGTGAATTTTTGAGGCAGTCAGAACTTCTTTCTGAATTTGCACAAAGGATTGGAACAGCGCACCCTTGCATTTGATTCAGCCATAAGAAGCTGACCGCAATGCGGACAGATAAACCGCTGATGATGATTTAAAAGCTGATTCAAAGCCTGCGATAATTCAGAAATAGATTTTTTCGGCATCAGGCCGGCCGGTGTTTCCGACAACATTGGTCGGCCTGCAATTTCCAGGCAATGAAGCAGGTTATAATGCTCCCATTCTGAGGTGTGAAAGGTGTCCTGAAGATGGTAGGCTGACCGGAAGCAGACGCCTTTTGCGCAACGGAAGAAATGTGGTAAAGAAGCATTGCTGTCTACCTCCATAGGGCTGCAAATATCATAATCCTCGGCATCGCCCGAGCATGTGAAAACAGAAGAACAGAGCTTTGAGTCAGGGAAGTCAGGGCCAAGACACGGTACCCTGAAAATCTCTTTTATCTGCAGCAGCATCTTCCGGGAGTACGGCACAAAGAAGATATTTCCGGCTTGCGGAGAACAGGAAGTAACCTCTTTCAAGCGCTCGATTATGCGGGAAAGCAGCCATTGATTTTCCCAACGAGCCAACGTCTTATCGTCTATTTCCTTCCCTCGGCTTAGCCTGAAGCCTAACACATCATTGCCGAAACAGACATTCCTGCGCGGCCTGACGACAATAAAACTACGCTTCAAAACAGCAGCCATAAGTGTTTCCATATCATGCGGAAAGACCCGTTGCTGCTCGTAATAGAAATACCTCTTGTTGGCGGAATACCGGCGAATCAGGAACTTGTCGAAATAGATAAGCAGCCTGAGCCTAAGAGCCTCCGGGTCATCCAAGATGTTATCTTCAGCGGCAAACATCAGGTCGCAGAATGTGATTTGCGACCGCATGAAGAGATTGATAATCTGCCATCGCACTTCCGGGATATGTCGCATTACCCAGCCCTTGCCGTCAGCATCCTTTGACGCCCAAAGGTCTAAAAACCTGATAGCCAGCGACTTAATGCCTTCAGCCGATGCAATAACAGCATCATTAAGTTGCAGCAGGAAAGTATATGCCACAAAGCCACTGAAATTTTTGTCTGCCCTCACTCCGCCGTTGCATACCGGGAGCAGAGAGCCATTGTCGAAGAAAAGAGTCGGGTTTCGCGGATTGCAAAGGCTGTAGGCAAGCGTCAACATCTCCCCCTCCGACAGGAAACGCTGCCGTTGCTGATTCATATATGCGAGGAAGTTGGCACAAAAAAGCGGCAACGTTATGTTCAGCGGACCTGTGGGGTCAGTGATGCACTGATACCACTCTCCCCAACAATTGTAGCGATTTCGGCTGAAGGCCTCTATGACCTGCAAGTCGAAGTCCGTCTGATGCTTGCTGACAGCGTAGAAATAGCGCAAGAGCAATTTCAGCTGTAAAGAGGGAAGACAGATGCGCAATATGCGCAGCAGCGTTTTAAAATTGCCCAATAGAAAAGAATCATCTGCCAACCAGCGACTTATCTTCAGGAATTCATTGCCGAAATCACCTTTCGCCGCCACATTGCCGACATTTTCAGAGAACGAGATTATGGCAACGTTCGTAAGCGTGAAGATATTCCTGTCGTCATTTTCCGGCTCATAAAGCGGCGCTATTATCTTCATTGCATTACGCAGCTCATCGGGCAGGTAAGGCTCGAAGACCTCGCCGAAAAAGTCGATAAGAGTGCTGACGGCGCGCTGACGAGGCAACGACAGCATGGGCGCATAGTGTTTAAACTCGCTGATAAAGAATTGCCGTTTTTCCGGCGACATCTCCTTCATGCACTGCATAACAGGCATCGGCACGAAGTCGCAGTTGTTGAGCACCCACACGAGTTCACGGAAGCCGAAACGCAGCTTACGCTCACCCACGAGGATATAATGCATATTCAGGAGCGTCCCAACGTGCTCCGGATTATATTCATCAAACTCTTCGAGCTCGTAAATATCGGAATCATCGACACGGCGCAACATACACAGCGCCGAATTGTAATAATTGTGCTTTATAAATTCCGCAGGCAAGAGATGGGTGAACGCGGGAGATTCGGCACACCAGCCGGTTCCGTCATTCAGGGAGAAAAAGAACAGATTCAGACCCTGCTTCAGGAGAGAGTCGGCCACCGAACGCTTAACCCGCACCTTCATCTGTCAGTCGTGAAATAGAGCCCCAATCAGATATAGCTTCGGAGGAAGCGTTTCAGCCGAAGACCACTGCAGATCGATGGAGAAAAGGTCATGCAGCAGAGCCTGAAGGTCGAAACCGAGAGCTTCCGGCGAGGGGCGCATCAAGTCGGGATGCCGGCAAGGGTGTCCGGAAAGACGTGCACAGGAATCCTTACACAGACGGCATTTGCCAATGGTGCAAGCTGCCCTGCCGCCCGTTTCATGTTCCAGTCGCATGAGATAGTCAGTTAGCAGCGGATGCTCCGGCTCCATAACTTCCACAGCCTTGTGTGAGGGTGTGCCGGCTTGAACAGGTATTTCCACAGCACAGACCGTTATGGTCTTATAGCCCTTAAGCGACTCAATGTAATCTTCAGCCAAAGGGGGACATGACCATTGTCTGCCGAAATTGGGACATTGCCTGCAAGCCTCTATAAAGCGCCTCGGATGATGATAACGCTTGAAGATGTCGGCCAGACAGGCGTCTGCAGTGAGAATCTTATACTGCATTTTTCTTGCCGAATTTGGGGTCAATCTTCACCAGCAGACATGCCGCGAAAGTAAAGATCGAAGACACCACAACATACGCAAAGAAATTTACATATCCCTGATGACCGCTGCCAAAGAGTTGAACGGAATCCAACAGCTCATACAACAAGCCTGCCACCATGCCCGGAATCATCATGCCAAGAGCCATGAAGGCTGTGCAGAACGCGTAATGAGCCGTTTTCCACGGGCCTTCCGAGAAATATATCAGATAGAGCATGAACGCCGTGAAGCCGAATCCATATCCGAACTGCTCAATGAATATGGCCACGTTAATGAACAGCAATCCTGTTACATTCGTCTCAGGCTGTAACAGAGCCAGAAGGAAATATAATATGCAGGGCAGTGTCAGCGCGCACGCCATAGGCCATAGCCAGAACTTAAGACCGCGCCAGGCAATGACAACACCGCCGAGAATACCGCCCAAAAGTATGCCTATTACACCCACAATACCGTTTGCCAGACCCACATCTGCCGTCGTCATTGCCAGGCCACCCATTTCGCGTGAGTCGAGCAGGAAAGGACCTACCAGCTTGAGGCAGATGGCTTCAGGCACACGGAATAGAAGCATGAAAGCCAGAGCTTCAAAAATGCCTTTCTTGGCAAAGAATGTGGCAAAGGTCCTTCCGAAATTGACAAGAATCTGCCGGAAGGTTTTTTCACGCCTTGGCACATCAGCAGCCGCTTTGGGCATAAAACGCCAGTGATAAAGGGCTAAAAGCAGCATGAAAGCGGCCACAATATAGAAAATAGAAGACCAGGCCGTTTCTATTCTTTCGGGCGACGGCTGAGCATCTTCCGGCAGTCCGTGGACTTCAATAATACCCGCGAGCCATACCAATCCCCCACTCGCCAGGAGCGAGCCAAGACGATAGAAAGTGCTGCGAACACCCACAAACGCCGCCTGCTCATGCTCCGTCAGCTCAAGCATATAATAACCGTCGGCGGCAATGTCATGCGTGGCGGAAAAGAAGGCAGCCAGCCAGAAGAAAGCGAGCGTTGCGGCAAAGAAGAAGGAGGTGGGTATGAGGAACGCGACGCATGCAAAACAGATGCCCATGAGCAGCTGCATATAGAGAACCCATGAGCGTTTGGTGCTGAAAATATCCACGAAAGGACTCCAGAAGGGCTTTATGACCCACGGCAGATAGAGCCATCCGGTGAAGAAAGCCATTTCAGCTTTGCCTATGCCCATCTTGGTGTATAGAAACACCGTGATGGTGTTGACCACTACGTAGGGCAGCGCTTCGGCTACATAGAGAGTGGGAAGCCACGACCAGGGAGTTGCGCGGCGCTGCGGCTTCATTGCGACTGGGGATGAATGCATGTATTAAGATATATATTGGCTATTTGTTCTGACGTCAGTTGTTCGAAATCATTTTCCCTTACCGCCACCATGATGCCCGCTACATCGAGCGCTCCCGGCGAAATCATCGGCTCGGGATATGTCAAAGGGCGATGCCTCAGGCGACGGAAGTGAAGCACCTGCAGCAAACCGTCGTTGCGCTGAAAAACAAAAGTATTGAGCAGCGCCGAGTCGGCAATAGTGCTGAGGGCTTCTGTGTCTTTGTAGAGAAGGCTCGTAAAAGCTGCCAGATGAACCACACCGAGGGCATCGCTTGTCATTTCCGCTCCTAACGACGGATGATGCGCTTTCTCGGCTTTGAGCATCAGCGGCAAAGCATTTTTGCCAACGGCCTGAAAATGCAGATGATCGGGCGCTGAGGCTCCTGCCTTGGCGCCGTTGAAGAAAAACACTAACTGCGGAAAGCGTCGGGCAGCCAGCAGCATAGCCTGCAAAGGCAATTCCTGAACGCGGTGGTCAATGGCAGATATGGTGAAATGAGGATTGAGTATGGGATACGGATTCAGCAGAATCTCGAAGCCCGAATCCATCAACCCCTCATGAACCAGTTGCTCTTTGGGCCTGTTGGCCTGACAGAGAAAACATGGCCTTGCGGCAATGGAGGCGGCATCGACTTTTGCCGCCGTGCTGCGCACGCGAGCCGGATTGAAGGTGAGCGTTACAGGCGCGTAGTCATTGCCAACCGGCACGTTGACAACGCGTTGACGACATTCCGTGAGGGCTTGGAAATTTTTCCTGGCTACGGGCCACAATTCCATTTGTCTTGCGGCAAAAGCTTCAAGCGTTTCCACCCTGCTTATTTGTTTCTGCGGTCAGCCTGACGGGCCAGCAACTCGCAACTGCGCACAAAGTCTTTGTAGAAATTATACTCGTTGGTCTTTTCAATGCTCAGGTCGGCATCGGAGTTTCCGCCCCAGCGACGGCAATTATACAAAGGTTCGAAAATTCGGCCTATGAAGTATTCGCGGCTCAGACGCAGCAATACGGCATAATCCTCTCCATAGCTTACGTTCGGGAACAGGAATTCCCTGAGAATGCCGGTGAAAAATGCTCTCGGGGCGCCGAAGCCGTTAAGACGCAACGCATTGTCGGCACCATGGCGGTCTGTCCATTCAGCGTGGTCTATTAAGCCGGGGGGTATGGGGTTGAGGTCAAAATCGGTGAGTACATAACTGCCCACCACGGCGGCACAGTTCGTCTTATAGAAACATTCCAATATCTGACTCAACACATGAGTGCCGTTATACACATCGTCGCTGTCGAGCTGCACCACGAAACGACCGCAGTTTTCGTTTGTTACCGCCTTATTCCAGCAGCCCCCTATGCCCAGATGTTCTTCGGCATCGGGCCGCAGCACAATGAGGCGCGAATCGGTGGCTGCAATGGTGTCGAGTACCTGCGACGTGCCGTCGGTGCTGCCGTTATCCACTACAATGACGTTGAACGGCATGGGGAGAACCTGACTGAGGGCCGAGTGGACGGCATCGCCGATTGTCTTTACCCGGTTGCGGACCGGAATCACCACCGACATCATTACGGGGTAATCGCCCTTTTGGATATCCACTTTGGCTTTGGGACCCGTGAGGGCGCCGATTGTGCGGAGATGGTCGATTAAAACCTTCTCCATAGCTATCTGGTAGTCGCGGTTGCGCGGGTCAACATATCCGTGTTGTTTCTCGCCGCTTTTGCGCATATCCACCCTTGGCATGGTGTAGAGTGTCTCCGGCACGAACGCTATCATGTGAGCCATGCCGAGCGACAGGCGCAGAGCATACCATCCGCCATCGGGCAAATCGGCATCTTCTTCGCTCAAATCATTGACTGCGCCGATAACGTCTGCCACATTCACCAGCACCAGGCCTCCTAAATCAAAATCATCGCGCAGACTGCCGGGCTGATACTCTATGCCGGGATGGTTGGTGTATGTGCCGTCGGGCTCCAGCAACCGATAGCTGCTGAAGACCAAGCATGCGTCGAGGTCATCGGCACACTGGCGCATACGCAAGTCGCAGTTGGCATCGGGTATTATCTCGCGGTCGGTGATGCTCAACAGAGCATACTTGTCTAAATCGGCATTTAGCAGATCCTCGCGCAGCTGATTTATATTTTTAAATCGTATGATGTCTGTCATGGTTTTGTTCGGTAAAATTATTTCTCGTCAAGGACTTTGAGAATCTGTTTCATGAGCGTATCGCGGCGGCGTTCGCCGTTGATGGTCTCAAACGGCACGCTCATTACAAATACACGTCCTTTGCCGGGTTTTGTGAGCATAGCCGCCGTGCGTCCGTTTTCATTGAACAGCAGCATCGGGGTGGCCGACACACCTTCGGCAGGGTTGAGGACGTCGGGATTTTCTACAATATAGATGTCTTCGCTGAGAGAGTTGTTGTAGGTCAGGTCGTCGCGCGACATACCGGCTGCCGTGGCGGCTTCTGTTACTTCAAGCCTTGCATTTAAGGGTCTTTCTATGCGCTCGGCTGTGATGCCGAAGACCTCTTCCGTAAAGCCGGGCGTCTTGGCGGCTACGTCGCTGCCCACATATTGGCCGCTGATGAAAAGATGTCCGCCTTTATGCACATAGGTCTGCAATTTCTTCTGCAAATCGGCGGGGAAGGCCTCATACATGATTCCCGACTTGCCATTGCCTATTACGGTGGCTTTCTGCTTGCCTAAAATGAAATCCACGGTCTTGTAGTTCTCCAGCTTAACGTGTCCGGCTTCCACAGCTCCTGCGCTGCACGACACGAAACCGAAGCCTGCCTTGGCAATGCTTTCGCCATGCTCGGCAACATAATCGAATGTATTGCCGGCAATGACTTTGTTGACGTAGTTGCTGCCGCTGGCGCCGTGCGAGTTGCCGGCATGTTTGTTGAAGTTGATCTGATAGCCGGTGAAGCTGATGTCGCGGATATAGGGCACGCCGAAATCCTCTTTGGAATCGAGACCTGACCGTCCGTTTTCAGAAAAATGTGCCGGGCCCGATACGCGGTTGAAGCCGTTGACAATGAGGATTTGCTGCTTGCTGTCGCCAACATCGCGCAATGCCAGCACTTCGCTCGGGAAGCTTAAGCCGCCGTCGTTAACCGCCACAATCTTGAAGCTGTGTATGAGCTTGTCGGTAACTTTTATGGTGAAATGCGTTGACTTTACCTCTGCAATGCGGCGGAATCCCAACTCCCCTTCCGTGCGTTCAAGAACAACGTATTTATTAGGCATAGCCGTGGGTTCGAGTTTGTCGGGGGTAGGCTGCCAGCTGAGCTTGTAATCACCTTTATTGCCTTCTCTTACTATGCTGAAATTGCGTACAGGCAGAGGCTGAATCACCAGCTCGCGGCTCTTGCGCTCGGCAAGGAACCGCGCCATGGCTTTGTAGATGGCTCTGCCCACTGTGAATTGGAAATTCGGGTCAAGGCCATACATCATGTCAGCGTAGTTCTGGTGGCTCATCAGCTCTATAAGCGTTGTGGGCACCTCGGCCACACGAGCCTCAAGATATGACTTGTCCCACATGGAGCGGCGTGTCCAGCGCGGCTCGTAGGTTGACCTGATGTCAGACGTAATCTGCCTCATGACCATATCGGTGAACATACGCGAGTTGATTCGTGGAGTGCCGTCGGCATACGAGGCGCCGCCGTTGGTGTAATAGATACCTAAAGTGCCTACAAAACTGTCGTCTCCGCGTTTACCGGCATCGGTGTGAAGTGCCATGCTGAGGTCGATGGGTATTCCCAGTCCTTCCCTCTTAGGTAAAACACGGCTTCCACCGGCAAGATAGTTGACCCAATGTCCGCGGTCGGTATAATCATCCTTGTAGTCGTTTGAGCCGTGGTAGGGCGAATAGACCGATTCCGGGAAACCGGCCCATTGTAGCCAGTAACGAGCCCCCTCAAGATAGCGCGGCAGTCCCGAAGTGGAGAAATGAGGAGTACGCGAAACCTGCGGCACAGGAGGCGGCGTAACGGTTGTTGAGTCATCCTGAGCGTCAACAGAGCCGCCGCCATCTTCATCATCTTCATCGGCTTCCGGTTCGTTGGCAACGGTGTTTGCCTCGGGTGTGGAAGGGTCATAGTAAATGTCGCTGCGGCGTGCAGAACGCTCTATATTACCCATGCCACCGCCTATTTTTACAGCATCGGCCGTTACCACCGTGCCACTCCCCTTCTTAGTCAGATTGGTCAGCGCCACAACAGGCTCGTTTTCGCATGAGCCGGCTTTGAAGGGGAAAGTGCCGAGATAAATCCATGTGCCTCCGCCCATTTTCTGATTCACCACAAATTCACGCGAGCCGCCCGAGTAATTCACAGTGTAGTGGGCATCGGTGGTTGAGTTTGGCAATGTCTTATAGCTTACGTAAACGGCATATTCTCCCTGCTTGGGAATGTCGGCATACCATCCGGCAACAGAAAGCTTGCCCTTGGTTACGGTGGGCACTTCCATATAAGTGCCGTTGGTGAAAGGATTCTCCGTGTCCCTGAAGGCCGGCAAATCGTAGATAAATCCCTCTCCTTCGCCTACTTTCCATTTCTGTGAGCCGTTGGATATGCGGAAGTCTGACTGCGAATATACCTTTCCTCCGGGATAAACATCATTATCTACAATCACCTCATTGTTATTGACATCGCGTTCGCGGGGCAGGAATACGTTAGCGCCCGCATTCTCAAGCATAGGAACCACGTAATTGAGAATATAGCTCATGGGGTAAACATCCTCAATAGTCTCAAAGAGGAAGCCTCGCTGCCATGCCCATGCGTTTGAGGCATTGCGGAAATATCGGCCATGACTGTGCCAAAGAGCTATATTGTCGTTGTTCATGCCCTTGGCAAAAGTTGACCAAGGGTCGGTAGGCTTGATAAACACCGGGTTGCGGCGGGCGCTTTCGGGGAGTTTGTCGATGCGCGAAATATAGTAGGCCAGGTCGTGGCGCCCCACTTTCAGCACCACCGAATAATGCCTTACGGAGTCGGGCAACGCACGTTGCACAGTGCCCTTCAGACCGGCTATATAATGCTGATTTATAGGCAGATAGGTGAAATTGTCATTCAATCCCACCTTGGCTTCGTGCAGCCGCTTGTCGAGAGTTACGGAGTTCACCCTCAGGCCGCCGGGGTTTTGCTCTGCCGGCACCCATTTCAGCACGGCAGCGTTCACGGCAATTGTCAGAGAATCGTTTTGAGCCACCTCAGGCGTTACGCGCGGTTTCGACTGGCGTTTGGCCCGTGTGGCTGCAGGTTTGTTTGACGCTCCCGAACTATTGCGCGATGCTTTGCGGTTGCGCGAGGATTTACTGCTTTTCTTGTCCTCTTTCTTGCTATTCTTTTTCTTCTTTTTCTTCTTGGACGAAGAATCGGAATCATCTTTGTCCTTTTTCTTTTTCTTTGAGGATTTCTTCTTTGAAGAGCTCGTAGAAGTCTGTTCGGTTTTTGCCTTAGTCTTCGACTTCTTACGAGCATCCATATTGCCCGGGAGGGCAAAGAAAAATAAAAGGAGAGCAGAGAGTATGAGGATTGTGTATTTTCGGTTCATTACATACTTATTTATACACCCCGCCTGCGAAGTGTAGAACAGTTACTGCCAAGGCAACATTATCATGTTCCCCCGGCATTTATGCAAAGGTAGTAATTATTTTCGGTATGTGTCTGTTAAAAGTTATTAAACGACTTTTAACTCACTGTCTATCAGAGTCTTAGCCTTTTAGGAAAGGATTGTTCCTAAGCTCGGCGCCAATAGTGGTGGGATTGCCGTGACCCGGATATACCACCGTTTTAGGCGGCAACGTCATCAGCTTTTCGTGTACGGCATTTATCAGCTGCCGGTAGCTGCCGCCGGGCAAATCAGTGCGGCCTATGGAGCCTTCAAACAGCGAGTCGCCTGAAAGCAGGAAATGGTCTTCTTCGCAATAAAGTGCTATGCCGCCGGGACTGTGTCCGGGCACTTCAAGCACCTTCAGCTTCCCTTCGCCTATCTCCACAATGTCGCCGTCGTTGAGAAAGGTGGAAATCTCAGTGCCTTGCGGTTCAAAGTCGAGCATAAATTCGCGAGCCTGACTTTTGAGCGACTCGCCCAATGGCTTGTCGTTGATATTGGCTGCGGCTTTCACTCCATATTCCCTCATCACGAACCCGTTTCCGCAGGCATGGTCAATATGCAGATGAGTGTTGATGAGTATGGAGACCTCGAGCTTCTCGCGCTCTATAAAAGCTTGCAGAGCCTTCTCCTCATCTTCCGAACTCATGCCCGGGTCTATTACGGCTGCCTTACCCGTGGAAGGATCCCAGACAACGTACGTATTGATGCCGAAAAGGCGGAATATGAATCGTGCGATTTTCATAGCGGTGTGAAAACAAGTTTTTTGGTTTCAAAAAATGGTTCGGAGAAATAATCTGTCAGCGGCACTACTACCGAAGGTCGGCGGCAGCTTTTCAGTTCCGTTTCAAGGTCTCCTCCTTTCAGCGTTATCAGCCCGTTGGGAATGGCGTTGCGTTGCTTGGGAGCAATATTGCGCCTCACAGCCTTTATCAGGTCAGCCTGCGGCATGACGGCTCGGCTCACCACGAAATCGAATTTATCGTGACATTCGCCGCTGTCGCCATGTTGAAACGTTACATTGTCCAGCTGCAAATCGTTGGCAAAGCTGCGGGCAGCCTCAATCTTCTTCCCTATCCTGTCTATGAGGTGAAATTCCACCTGCGGGAACATAACAGCCAAAGGGAGTCCGGGGAGACCGCCACCGGTGCCGAGGTCCATGATACGGCTTCCCGGCGTAAACTGTATGTAACGGGCTATGGCCAGAGAATGGAGAATGTGAGCCACCTCAATGTTGTCAACATCGCGGCGTGAAATCAGATTCACCTTCTCATTATACGCCTTCAGACTGTCGGCAAGCTGTTGCAGCTGACCAAGCTGACGGTCGGTAAGTTCCAGGAAATAACGGGCTATGCGCTGTTGCATATCTTTAAAACGCAGCTTTACGATAAGAGTTTATCAGGAGTTTATATTATGCCGCGTAACTCGCTTATAGAAGCCACTTTATGGCGGCGGCAGTAATCGTTGAGATAATCCACCACAGCGGCTCCCACGGCAGGATGCACAAAGTTGGCCGTGCCAATCTGAACCGCTGTTGCGCCCGCCATTATGAACTCCAGCGCATCGGTGCCCGAAGCTATGCCGCCGAGCCCAATAACCGGAATTTTGACCGCCTTGGCCACCTGCCAAACCATGCGTACGGCAACCGGTTTGACGGCAGGACCTGAGAGTCCGCCGGTTATGGTGCTGAGCATCGGCCGTTGACGCTCAACGTCTATCGCCATACCCAACAGAGTGTTTATCAGCGACACGCTGTCGGCGCCCTCAGCCTCAACAGCCTTTGCTATCGAGGCTATGTCCGTAACATTGGGCGATAACTTCACAATCATGGTTCGCGGGAAAGCCTTGCGGCAAGCACGAGTTACGGCAGCAGCTCCCTCGCAGGTGGTGCCGAAGGCCATGCCGCCCGTCTTTACGTTGGGACACGAAATGTTTATCTCCACTGCCGGAATGTTCTCCAGCTCCGCTATCCGGCTGCAAACTGCTGCATAATCTTCCACACGGCTGCCACTGACGTTGACAACAACTGCCGTGTCTAAATCCTTAATCTGCGGATAGATATGGGTGGCGAAATATTCCACACCCTTGTTCTGCAGACCCACCGCATTGAGCATTCCTGAAGGCGTCTCTGCCATGCGTGGATAAGGGTTCCCCTGTCGCGGCTCAAGAGTGGTGCCTTTTACTATTATGCCGCCCAGTCGGCTCAAGTCGAGCAACGGCGCATATTCAGGTCCGTAACCGAAAGTGCCGGATGCTGTCATCACGGGATTGCGCAGTTCCAGCGCACCTATCTTTACTCTTAAATCTGCCATTTCAGTTGCTTTATATTGAATACCGGACCTTTGGTGCAAGTACATTCGTTGCCGCTGACAGTGTCTTCAACGCAACACAGACAAGCGCCCAAACCGCAAGCCATCTTATTCTCCAGACTCACCTCACACTCAATGCCACGCGTGTATGCCGAAGCTGCCACCGCCCTCATCATGGGCATCGGACCGCAACAGTATATCATATCGCTGTGGGCAACGAAGCGGAAATGTTGCGTCACCAGTCCTTTCTCGCCCAATGAGCCGTCTTCTGTGCTGATATGCAGCTTGCCATACTTCTCAAACTCGTCGAGCAGAGGAAGGTCAGTTTTGCTGCGAGCACCGAGCAAGAATTCCGGCTTGTTGCCCTGTGTATAGAGTTTCTTTCCGAGATAGAGAAGCGGCGCTATACCCACACCGCCGCCAACCAACAGCAAACGGGCATCGGGGGCAATGTCGGTGGTGAAACCATGGCCTAAAGGCAGAATCACACTCAGCTTTTCCCCTTTCTCACATTCGCTGATGGCCTTTGAGCCTCGGCCCAAATCCTTCACCAACAGCCACAATAAGCCGTCGGCAACGTTGCACACCGAGATGGGACGACGCAGCAAAACGCCGGCACGTTTGGGCGCTAAAACGTTTACAAACTGGCCGGGTAAAATTTCGGGAAACGGCCCTTCAGCCTTCATTTTCAACAGCGAGAGGCCTGCGCCATAATGACTTACGGCCTCAATGCGTAATTCAAAGTCTTTATAGTTCATTTTCCTTATCTTCTATTCCAAGTGTCTGCGCCCTCACATTCAGGCTTTTGAGCAATGACGAAAGAGTGTCGCGTACATTCTCCAGTCGTTCTATGGCACGTATGCGGCGGCTCACATTGCCTCTGTTATGACGCATCTGCTCTTTGGCGGCTTCTAATTTCAGACCGCGGTTGCGCAGCAGATAGCTTATCACCCGAATCATCTCAATGTCGGCGGGTGTGTAATAACGCACATTCGATGCACTGCGGCGCGGATTCAGGCAGTCGAACTCCTTTTCCCAGAAACGCAGGGTGGATTGTTGCACTCCCAACATTTCCGCCACATCTTTTATCTTGTAGTATTGCTTGCCGAGCTGCGGCTTTTCAGTGTCCATGTCAAAAATACTCAGTATCAGTCCATTACGTTTCCGGCGTTGGAGGCGCGGCGCATCATGGCGTCATATTGCTCCGGCGTTACGTCCATAAAATAGAAATTCACCGGGTTCTGGGGCTCATCTTTAAACCGCACCTCATAATGCAGATGCGGATTGGTGGATTTGCCCGTAGAGCCCATCTCTCCCACTTTATAGCCCCGCGATACCTGCTGACCTTTAGTTACCGTGATATGGCTCAAATGGGCATATACAGTCATATAATTGTATCCGTGGTCTATTACCACACTGTAGCCTTTGCCCCCTTTCCATCCGGCTTCCTTTACTATACCGTCGGCCGTAGCCATCACAGGCTCTCCTACGCTACCGGCGAAATCCACTCCGGTGTGAAATTCCTGTGTGAAGTAAATGGGGTCTGTGCGATAGCCGAAGCCTGACACCAGATTGTAGTCGGTTACGTTCACCGGCATAATGGCGGGTGTGTGTCGCAGACGGTCGCGCTGTTTCAGAGCCGCGCTTTTCAGCTCGTCGAAACTGCGGCTCTGCACATACATCTCCCTGTCGAGCAAATCGAGGTTACGCGTCAGCTCGGTCAGCAGCGCTGCATCAGGAAGATGTTCCAGGCTGCGGTAACGCTCCTCATTGTCGATGCCCGAATAGCGTTCGGCATTGCTCATCGGGTCCATTTGCAACAGTACCCGGTAATAATTATCGTCGCGCTGGCGTATGCCGTCCATGACCTTCAGCGAAGCGTCGAGACGCCTTTGCAGAGTATTGTACTGACTCCGCAAGCGAGCATTTTCTTTGCGCAGACTGGTCTCTGAAGGGGTGGCGAAGACATAGAACACAAGCACAAACAATGCTATGCCGATGGCAGCCCCTATCACAAGATAAAGACCCAACGACTGAAAGCGGCTTACCAACGTAGGGTAAATACGTTCGTAGCTGTCAGTGTCCGGATTGTACCGATAAGTGATTTGCTTGCTCATAAATCCGTTTGCAAAGTTACGAATTTTTCATTAATTTTGCGGTGATTTTTTCCAACTGACCACAGAATGTTATCTTCTACACAGACCAGAGAGGCTTTTAAGGAGTTTTTCCGCTCCAAAGGCCATGAGATAGTACCTTCGGCACCGATGGTGATTAAAGACGACCCCACGCTGATGTTCACCAACGCGGGTATGAACCAGTTTAAGGATGTGATTCTAGGCAACCGCCCCATCACCAAACCGCGGGTTGCAGACAGCCAGAAATGCCTGCGTGTAAGCGGCAAGCACAACGACTTGGAGGAAGTGGGCCACGACACATACCACCATACAATGTTCGAAATGCTCGGCAACTGGTCGTTTGGCGACTATTTCAAAGCTAATGCCATTGACTGGGCTTATGAATTTTTGGTTGAGCGTCTGGGCCTCAATCCCGAACGCCTTTATGCCACTGTTTTTGAAGGATATGCCCCCGACGGCCTTGAACGTGATGACGAAGCTGCCGCATTGTGGGAAAAACATTTGCCCAAGGACCACATCATAAACGGAAACCGGCATGATAACTTCTGGGAAATGGGCGAAACGGGTCCCTGCGGCCCTTGCTCTGAGATTCACATTGATTTGCGCAGCGACGAGGAACGCGCCAAAATAAGCGGTGCGCAAATGGTCAATAAAGACCATCCGCAGGTGATAGAAATCTGGAACCTGGTGTTCATGCAATACGAGCGTCATAACGACGGTTCGCTGCATCCGCTGCCCAACAAGGTGATAGATACCGGTATGGGATTCGAGCGTCTGTGCATGGCTTTGCAGGGCAAAAATTCCAACTACGACACAGATGTGTTCCGTCCGCTGCTTCAGGAAATAGGCAAGCTCACGGGCCATGAATATGGTGCTGACGCAAAAACGGATGTGGCGATGCGTGTGGCTGCCGACCATCTCCGTACAATCGCTTTCGCCATTGCCGACGGTCAGTTGCCGTCGAACGCCAAAGCCGGTTATGTGATTCGCCGAATCCTGCGCAGAGCTGTGCGTTACTCTTACTCATTCCTGGGCCAGAAGGATGCCTTCCTCTATAAGCTTGTGCCTGTGTTGGTTGACCAGATGGGTGAGGCTTATCCCGAACTGAAGGCTCAGCAGACTCTCATCACCAAGGTTATCAAAGAGGAGGAAGAGGCTTTCCTGCGCACCTTGGCCAAGGGCATGGTCTTGCTCGATACTCTGATGGCAGAAGCCCGTAAAAACGGCAAGACTGAAATCAGTGGCAAGGATGCGTTCACTCTCTATGACACTTACGGCTTCCCCCTCGACCTCACCGAGCTGATTCTCAAGGAGAATAATCTGAGCCTCGACACGGCAGCGTTTGAGGAGGAGATGAAGAAGCAGAAGACTCGCGCCCGTTCGGCTGCTGCCATCACTACCGATGAATGGGTTGTGCTGCGTGAGGGCAATCAGGAATTTGTGGGCTATGACTGCACTGAGACCCCGACGCAAATACTGCGTTATCGCCGCGTTAAGCAGAAAGGCAAGGAGTATTATCAGATTGTGCTGTCGCGCACTCCGTTCTATGCCGAGATGGGCGGTCAGGTAGGCGACAGCGGCGTCTTGATTGACAGCGAAGGTCGCGAGATAAAGGTGTTTGACACCAAGCGCGAAAACAATATGGGTATGCAGCTGAGCCTTGAGCTGCCTGAGAATCCGGAAGAGGAGTTCATTGCCCGCATTGATGCTGACCGCCGTATGGCCATCAGCGCCAACCACACGGCCACTCACCTGCTGCATGAGGCTTTGCGCGAAGTGCTCGGCTCTCATGTGGAGCAGAAAGGCTCGCTGGTACATGCCGACGGTTTGCGTTTCGACTTCTCTCATTTCCAGAAAGTTACGCCTGAGGAACTGCGAAAGGTTGAACATCTTGTCAACAAGCGAGTTCGCATGGCTATTCCGCTGACTGAATGTAGGGATTTGCCCATCGACGAAGCTCGCAAGATGGGTGCTATGGCGCTCTTCGGAGAGAAATATGGCGACCGTGTTCGCGTGGTTCAGTATGGTTCAAGCATTGAGCTTTGCGGCGGCACTCATGTGGCCAATACCGGTAACATAGGCATGGTGCGCATCCTCAGCGAAAGTTCCATTGCAGCCGGCATCCGCCGCATAGAAGCTGTATGTGGCGCCAAGGTGGAAGAGCTGCTCGACAGGACTATCAGCGATATGCACGACTTTGCCGCAATGCTCGGCAATACAAAGGATGTAAGGTCAGCTATTGAGAAAGCCATCAAGGAGAACTCAGAACTCCGCGGCAAAGTTGAGGAATATTTTGCCGAAAGGGTTGAAACCATAGCCCGCGAGTGTATGTCAAAGGCCCGCATGGTCAACGGCATCAGACTGATGACTCTCGACGGACCGCGAATCTCCGATTTGGTGAAGAATGTGGCGTTTGCCATTCGCAGGCTCGACACCGACGGCCATTACGTGTTCATGGCGGCAACGCATAACCTGCAGAAGCCCATGCTCACTCTGCTCATCAGCGATGATTTTGTGAAAGAGGGTCTCAACGCCGGACAGATAGTGCGTCAGGCCGCTAAATTCATCAAAGGCGGCGGCGGCGGTCAGCCCTTCTTCGCCCAGGCAGGCGGCAAGGACATTGACGGCCTCTCGGCTGCTTCCGACGAGATGCTCAAGTTACTCAATTTAATCTGATGTCATGGCCGAAAAAAGCAATACTCCCGGTCCGTCAATAGTCGATTTCCGGCGCAAACCGGAGTGGCTCAAGATTCGCCTGCCGCGCGGTTTCAAGACCTCGCAGGTGGTGGGTTTGCTCAAAGACCGCGGTCTGCATACCATCTGTTCGTCGGGAATGTGCCCCAACCGAGCCGAATGTTGGGGCGCCGGCACAGCCACGTTCATGATTTGCGGCAATATATGCACCCGCGGATGCCGTTTCTGCAATGTGGCTACCGGTACGCCTCTACCCCTTGACCCCAAGGAGATTGACGATATTTGCGACAGTGTGAAGGAATTGGGTCTTAAGCATGTGGTGCTTACCAGTGTTGACCGCGACGACCTCCCTGACCTGGGCGCAGGCCATTGGGTAAGCCTCATAAAGGCTCTCAGAGAGCGTTGTCCGGGTGTTACCATGGAAACCCTCATCCCCGACTTCCAGGGACGCCATGAGCTGCTTGACATGATTATTGAGGCTGCTCCCGACATCGTGTCGCACAACCTCGAAACGGTGGAAAGGCTGACTCCCAAGGTGCGCTCGCGTGCCACTTATCGTCAGTCGCTCGCCGTTCTCAAATACCTCGCTGAACATGGCGTAAAAACCAAATCAGGAATCATGCTCGGTCTGGGTGAGACAGACGATGAAATTTTCCTGACAATGGATGACTTGCTGGAAGCCGGCTGCCGAATCATGACCATTGGTCAATACCTGCAGCCCACACGGCAGCATTATCCCTTGCAGGCATACATCACTCCCGAGCAATTCGAGACGTATGGCCGCATAGGAAAGCAGAAAGGATTCCGCCATATTGAATCCTCTCCCTTTGTGCGGTCGAGCTATCACGCAGAAAAACATCTGCACTGACACACTCCGATGGACGTAAAGAAACTTGGCCTGTTACCCTATCGTCAGACCTGGCAGATACAACTTTCAGCCGTCGCCGCCCTTCAGAAGCAGGAGGGCGGCGAGGCTCTGCTGCTTGTGGAGCATCCGCCGGTTTTTACACTCGGCTTTCACGGCAATGCCGGGAATATGCTGCTCAGCGAGACTATGCTCAGTCAGCGCGGCATTGAGCTGATACGCATTGAGCGCGGAGGCGACATCACCTATCACGGACCGGGTCAGTTGGTGGCATATCCCATTTTAGATTTACGCGCACACGGCCTTGGCGTAAAAGCATACGTTCATCTGCTCGAAGAAAGCGTCATTCGCATGTTGGCGGAATATGGCATAGATGCGTTGCGCGACCCTGATGCTCCGGGTGTGTGGCTCGACGCCGGAACGCCGCGGATGCGCAAAATATGTGCCTTGGGCGTAAAAGTAAGCCATGGCGTCACCTACCATGGTCTGGCCCTGAATGTCAACACAGACCTTACACCCTTCTCCTACATCAACCCCTGCGGCTTCATCGACCGCGGCGTAACCTCCATGGCGATTGAATTAGGGCATGTACTGCCTTTTGCTGACGTGCAGAACCGCTTTGCCGAAATCTTCCTCTCACTCCTCCCCCGCTGAAGCCGAATCTAGTCGCAATAAGCAACAAGAGGATTAATTTGACTAATAATTATGGCAAAAGAGTTATTTGAACGCATTGACCGTAAAATTGGCGATATTCTTGTCGATATAAGGAGTGGCAGAATAGGTCTGCCTTGATCTTCAGCGTCCTTTTGTGTGGAAAGACATCAAAGTTCGCGATTTGATTGACTCCATGATGAAGGGCTTTCCGGTTGGCTATGTCATGCTTTGGTCAGCGCCGGAAGATTATCAGAAAGCAGGCAATATAGGCAAAGGGACGAAGCAATATAGCCGTCCGTCTGATCTTGTAATCGACGGCCAGCAGCGTCTTACATCTCTTCTTGCTGCGCTGATGGGTGAAACCGTCAAGGATAAAGACTTCAAAGAACGCAAAATTCGCTTAGCTTATCATCCGCTCGAAAATCGGTTTGAAGTGTGGACTCCTGCTTTTGAAAATGATAATAACTGGATAAATGACATAAGCAGAGTATTCGCTGCCGACGAAGAGCATATTCTCAGTAAGTATCTCCGCAAGCTGTTCCGACAGATAAACGACGGCAGGGAACGCAAATTTATGCCCCCCCCTTTCAGAAGATGAAGAAGATGCCATTGATGAAAATATTCATAATCTTCTGTCGCTCCGCGATTACATTCTGCCAACCCTCCGCATAAAATCATACGCTGATGAGGAGCAGGTGGCTGAAATTTTCAAACGCGTAAACTCAGGAGGCCAAAATCTCAATGAGAATAACTTTATTGAGACGTTGTTGGCCGTTTATGACAACGATGTTCACACCAAGATTGTGGATTTCTGCTCGGCATCGCGCATACCTGCCAACAAGACTTCCTATAACGGCATAATTCACCTCAACACATCGCATATCATACGCATGACTGTGGGTTATGGCTTTCGCAGAGCTCGGCTCACTTACGCGTACAAGATTTTGCGAGGCAAAGACCTTGAATCAGGCGTTGTGAGCGACGAAATTCGCGAAACCAATATCCGGAAATTCAAGGAGGCTCTTGCGGTGGTTACAGACCTGAACAACTGGCACTCTTTCTTCAATCTGTTCTATGAAGCAGGTTATCTGAAAAGTTCGCTCATCTCTTCGAACTATGTGCCGGTTTACAGCTATGTGCTCTATCTTATAGGAAAATATTATTATAGAGTAAGTTCGGCAGAGCTGAGACGCATCATGACGCTGTGGATATTTATGACCACGGTTACAAAATACTATACCTCTTCGTCGGCCGAAACCACGGTAGAGCGTATATTCGCAGATTTGCGCAATATAAAGACACCCAACGGCTTCGTGGCATATCTCAGCAATGAAATTGAGAATGCCCTCAACGACGATTTTTTCCGCGTTACTCTTGTTGACAATCTCAACAGTTCGGCGGCTGTTTCACCGGCATGGTATGCCTATATAGCTTCGCTCAATGTGCTTGGCACTCAGCTGTTGTTCTCTTCTACTCCGGCCTCAAAATACTGGCTGGCGGGCACTCACGGCACCAAAAGCAGCATCGACAAACATCATATCTTCCCCAAAAATTATCTCCGGAAGATAGGCATATACAGCGACAGAGACCGCAACCAGATTGCCAACTTCACATATCTTGATTACGGCACCAACATCGACATCTCTGATAATCCGCCTGCAAAATACGTCGAGAAATACCGTTGCCTCTTGGGTGAAGAGGCATATCGCCGTTCGTGTCAGGAGAATGCTTTGCCTGAAAACTGGGACAAACTCGAATACTTCGACTTCCTTGCCCAACGCCGGAAACTCATGGCTCAGATAATCAAAAAGGCTTACCTCAAGCTCAAAGCACGCACCTATCCCTTTGGGTAAATAAGAGGCAATAAATAATAAATATATATGAGGCCGCGTCAGAAAACCATGTTGTGAAGGATTCTGACGCGGCTTTGGGTTGAAAAGCCGTTAGGCTTGTCAAGTGCTCGTGTGAAGATGGTTTATCTTACAGAAAGTTTGTAGGTCTTGCCGTTGATGTTCACAATATATATTCCTGCCGGAATGGATATTGTGTTCTGACCTGCCCGCACACGCTCTTCCCTAATCTTCATGCCCTGAAGTGTGTAGATGTAACATGGCATATCCGCAGGTGCGAATACTTCCTGACTTCGTCGGTGCAAAGTAGCTGAAAACGTAATTGGCTATATATCAGATATTTAGTAATTTTGCATACCCCAATTTGGGGTATGCAAACAGTTTTTTTATTAACTTTGTAACAATAATAAATATGTCGGACTTTTGAAACATTTTCTGACCGACTGTCCGGCGCAAATTTACAGTCATGATAGAGGAAATGTTGCGGCATAACCGCGAATTTGTGGAGAGCAAAGGATATGAACGCTATATCACATCAAAATATCCTGATAAGAAGATTGCCATCGTCACTTGTATGGACACGCGGCTTGTGGAGCTGTTGCCGGCAGCCTTGGGCATTCGCAACGGCGATGTGAAGATAATAAAAAATGCCGGCGGCACTATTACCAATCCGTTCGACTCCACCATGCGCTCGCTGTTGGTAGCCGTGTATGAATTGGGTGTAAATGAGATTATGGTAATAGGACATACCGGATGCGGAGTGCAAGGGATGAATGCGGAAGAAATGCTTGGTCTGATGCGCAAACGGGGCATCAGCGAATAACATATCAGCCTTATGCGCCACTGTGGTATAGACCTTGATGTGTGGCTGCACGGATTTTCCGATTCCCGCGATGCCGTTCGCCAGACCGTAGACCTTATACGCAATCATCCTCTTATGTCCGAAGATGTAAGTGTCTCCGGGTATCTGATGGATTCTGTTACCGGCGGTCTTGAGACCATCGTAAGAGCCCAAGAAGACTGAGTTTATGGGTTTTAATGTACCGGAAAATCGTAGTTCCGGACGACTTAAGGTGAGTTTTTCCTTCAGATAATCACCAAAAGGCTGTAAAATCAGTCGTTTTTGTAGAGCTGATACATTTCTGCTATGCGGCTTTTCATGGAGCTACGCAGAGTTGCAGGACTTATTACCTCTATCAGTGACCCGAACTGAAGAAGCTTCATGACGAAGTCGAATGTGGGCGCAAGATAAAGCTCAAAGTCGGCATATTCGCCGCAATCCTCAATCAAACGCTGGCTGTGATGCAGGGGTAGCGACTTCAGGTAATGCTTATGGTCCTCATTTGCGCGTATGACAGTCGCGCGTCGATGGGGAATTTCTCTCCTGCGAATGTCGGCGTGACGGTCACGACCTTTGACTTGCGGTTGTAAAGCATCTCGCGGAGGTCTCCCGACTTTTCCAGCTCGTCGCGGTCGATGCCCCATTTCTCCTTGAGGTTCGCCCAGTCAATTTTGCTCTCGTCGATGGCGGAGTGTCTGGCCTCCTTTGCGGATGCCTGAGCGTTGGATTGTGCCTGCTGTTCCTCCTGCGGGGAGCCTGCCGGCGACTGTTTGGGCTGTTCAGCCGTCTGCGCCGCCTCCTGTTTGTTGTCCTGCGTAGCCTGCGGGAGATCGACTTTGTTGTTCTTCAACATATCGGCGTTTGCTACGGGGTCTTTTGCGAGGTCTCCGATTACGGTGCCTACCGTTTCGTATCGGTCGGCTGGTACTCGGAAGAATCCGAAGGTAGTGGGGTTCTTGCACTGGCGCACGAAATTTGAGAGAAACGCCTCCAGCGGGTTCTGACCTTTGGAAAATTTCACGAGGTCAGAGAGTTTCGCCGACTTTACATCGGTCATCTTTGGCGTGCCGTCCTCGTTGAGTCCGGTCACCGCGCCTACCTGCCCGGTTTCGTTGTTGCGGGCAATAAGCACTTCTTCTAAGTTCTGGTCTTTTGCCATAAATTATAAAGTGTTTTGGGGTTTGATACTTGCGTCACCGAAATGACGCGGGATTATTTGTGTGTGAAAGTGTGTCTGTATTTTATGAATCCCGGCTGGCGAACACCTCGGCGACATCCGCCACCCGGTATGTTATCTTGCTGTTCTTCGCCGTACCGTGCTTGGTGAAGGGTATCTCGCCGTTCTTTCTCATGTCGCAGAGCTTACGATCGGAGACACCGTACTGCTCACAGACCTCTCGGCTCGTCATGGTCTGTTTGTCGGGGTCAAGGATGGAGAAGCCTTGCAGCATCCCTATGAACTTGCGCCCGAATCCGTCAAGACGGTCGTCGAGCCTTTTCTCCATCTCCTTTATCATCCGGCAGATGATTTTGAACTCCTGTGAACTGATCATACGGCGGGAACCTTTTTATATTTCTTCCTGATTTCCTCCAGAGTGGCCTCGCTCCATTTGAGGTTGAGACGCCGGATTGCCTTCAGCAATGGAGCGAGATTGTAGAATACCTCGCGTCCGCGCTCTATCCATGTGAGCTGGTAGCGTCGTCGCACACGCTGGAGCTGTCGGGTTGACATATTGAGCAGACGGGCGGCCATAGCGTTGGGAATGGGAGGAATGGATGTGATTTCATCTTTCTCATCCTTCGCCTCTTTTTTCTTTCGTTCCTCTTTCGTAAGGAGGTTGAGTATCAGCGACAGGGTTTCTTCAAGAATGACCGTGCGCTGATAGAGTGTTTCCAGTGTAATCTGTTGTTCCATTTTTTCTCGGATTTAGTGTTACGCCGGCAAAGTTAGGGAGGGATGGAAAGGTCACTTGGGAACGTTCCGGGAACATTCCCGAAAATAATTTTCGGCCGAATAAAGACAAAGCGCCGGCTGTTGATATGCAGCCGACGCTCTGTCAGTATGTTAGCTATATATCAACTAAAAGTCGAGGTCTCCGAGATTTTTTGCGAGATTCTCCATGTCGTGACTGATTTTCTCGTTGGTGATTCGGGCGTAGATCTGCGTGGTCTGGATATTTGTATGTCCGAGCATCTTGCTCACCGATTCGATGGGTACACCCTTGCCGAGTGTCATCGTCGTTGCGAAGGTGTGCCTCGCCAGATGGAACGTGAGGTTCTTCTCGATGCCGCAGATGTCGGCAATCTCCTTCAGATAACAGTTGAGTTTCTGATTGGTGATGATAGGCAGAAGCTGACCGTCGAGATACTTGCCTTCATACTTTTTCAGTATCTTGATTGCAGGAGGAAGCAGCGGGACCGTTACCTTTGTGTTGGTTTTCTGACGGTGGGTGACTATCCATAATCTTCCGTCAAACATTTTCTGAATGTTGTCAACACGCAGGTTGGCGAGGTCGATGTATGCCAGTCCGGAGAAGCAGGCGAACACGAATATGTCGCGTACCTGTTCAAGACGCTTGGAGGCGAACTCCTTTTCCATCATCTTCTTCAGGTCGTCTTCCGAGAGAAAACCCCTGTCAACCCTCTGCACCGAGATTTTGTAGCCGTTGAAAGGGTCCACGGTAATCAGTCCTGCACGAATGGCCTTGTTGATTACCTGCTTAAAGAACTTCATGCACTTGTAGGTGGTGTTCTGGCTGTAACCATACTCTGTGCGGAGGAAGAATTCCAGATCGACGATGAACTGGTACTTGATTTCACGCAGGGGAATGTCGGTGATGTTGTATTTCTTTTTCATGAACTCCACCACACGGCGGTACATACGCTCGTATTTCTGATAGGTGGGATTTGCCTTGCTCAGTCCGATGAGTTTCTTGGTGTCTTCAAGGTGCTGCTCGTAGAGTTTGAGAAGAGACTCTTCTCTCTGGGTGATGCCCATATAGGCATTGCGTACCATTTCGGCGGTAACGAAACCATGACGACGCTGAATGTCATAGAAATGATTTGTCAGTATGGTCTGGATATCCTGAAGGCGGTTGTTGATTTCAAAGGACTTTGATGAACGTCCGGTGGCTTTACCGGCTTTCCCATCCCATCTTTCTGGCTCGCAAGCCAGTTTTGTGCTCCAATCCTGTCTTTCTCCATCTATAGACACGCGCACGATGATGGCAGATGTACCATCCTTGTTGACATGATTACTTCGGAGATAGAACAGAATTTTGAATGTGCTCTGTTTCATCTTACATTTGGATTTGGTGGTTATGAATGCTCGGATTTTACCCCTTGCAAAAATCATAACGAGTTAAACTTAATTTTGCTTAGACACACCTTAGCCAACAGAGGACGAATAGCGGACATGATGTCCAGCGTATTCTAACGGAGTGCGTGGGAGTAGAAATTAGGTTTCAAATGTAAGTTTCGGACTATGCTACCGGTCTTTAATTTTTGTTCTCTAACAGATGTCCGATTTTGACCGATATTTTCCGACTTATGTCAGAGTTAGCATTTTATAACTTGCTGCATAAAACATAGTTACACCGCTTACTGCTACACAACTGCTACATTTGGCACTTCCCAAATTTTGTGTAGCAGATTTGCAACCAATGGCTGTCTTGTGTGGTCTTTTTTCTGTCCGATGACGGTCCTGAGTCGTCATTTTTAGGCACGAAAAAACCGCACAATACGTTGATATTGTGCGGTTTAGTCTTCTTTAGACTTTTGTTGGCCGGAATCTGTCCGACCCGCTAAGTGGAGATGGAGGGAGTCGAACCCTCGTCCAAACGCGGACTCAACAAGGTTTCTACATGCTTAGCCATCCAGTTGGTTTTCGACCGCAGACAGGCTGGTGGCGGCCAACCTGCGGCTTAGCTCCTAAGTTTCGGGAAAAGGCCGGAGCTTCGGTTTCCCTATTTGCGATTTTCTTAGCACTGCCTTATCGAAACGCCTCGCAACGGGGCAATCGGGCAATGTCTCGTCTGCGCCACCTGTGGCGCGGATTAAGCGATCTTACTGTACTTCAGATCAAGCAGCGAGAGCGTAATTGTTATTTTCGCCAGTTATAGGTCGATGTCGAGATATTTAAGAGCGTCAACATCGGCGCTCTGCATGCTTGCTTGCCGCTTCTACACGCTGTCAAAACCAGTCATCCCCGGTATTGTGAAGTCGGTAAAAACTTTAGACTGCAAAGTTAATCATTTTATGCCAACCTGCATGCTGATTTTACAAACTTTAACAATTGAATAGGCAAAAAATGAGCAGAGGAAGGAAGAGTAGCGGTGATTATTCACTTCTTAGGTGAGAAATCTGTGCTTAAAGGGTGTTCTCAGTCTTTCAGATAGTATTCAATGGTGGAGACTACCCGCACAGTTTTTATCTGAGGAGTATATTGGTCTCTGTCATCAATGCTGAACTGTCCCTGACTGGCCGTTTTGATTTTTCCGAGTTTGGAGTGGGAATCCTCGGCGAATTTGTCGGCTGCCTTGCGGGCATTCTGTGTGGCTTCGGCAATCATTGCCGGTTTGATGGTGTTGAGGTCGGTATATTCATACAGAGTGGGGTAGTTGTAATCGCCGGCTGTGATGGCGATGCCCTGTGCCATAAGTTCTGTTTGACGGTTGATGAGCTTGCGTACCAGCTCAACACGCGACGAAGTAACTGTAACTACTGCAGTTACAGAATAGTGATAGGGTGCGTTGGCAGCATTATACTGGTCGGCTTTGAGGTCGGTTACGGCCGGCGGGTTGACACTGATTTCAGCATCAGTGATTCCGTTTGTTTTGAGGAATGTGGTAATGGCGCTGTCAATGCTTTGCACCTGAGTGTAAAGAGATTTTAGGTCATCGCCGGTGAGTTTGCTCACAATGGGCCAGGTTACCTTATTTGCAGGGATATCGCGTTGAGCGAGACCACGCACAGTTACTATTCGGTCGCGGTGAGCAAAATCGTCTATGCCGCTTTTCATGCAAAGACCTAAAAGGAGCAGACCTACGCCGATGAGCAGACCGGCCGATGCAAAAGATGCTATTTTGTTGTCGATTTTCATTTTATTTGAGGTTAAAAATGTTATTATGAAACGTTGACCGCGCTCTTTTTGGGGAGCGTGAAATGCAGAGCCAAGTAGCCGCCTATTCCGGCGAGCAATGAACCTGCCACAATGCCGAGCTTGGCTTCATTGAGCAAGAGAGAGTTGAGAGCATCGCCTGAGCCGAAGCTGAGATTGGCAATGAAGAGCGACACGGTGAAGCCTATACCGCCTAACAGCGCAATGGCACCCATCTGCCGCCAGTTACAGCCTTCGGGCAACCGCGCCCAGCCAAACTTTACGGTAATCCAGGAGAGACAGAATATGCCAAGGAACTTACCCAATATGAGGCTCACAATGATTACTAAGCTGATGCCGGAGAAGAGCGAAGTGATTTGTAAATCGCCAAAGTAAATGCCGGCATTGGCGAAGGCAAACAGAGGCACAATGAGATAGTTGACCACCGGATGCAGCGAGTCTTCAAGGTCCTGAAGCGGAGAGATTACCTTATCCGACGCCGTTTCTATTTCTTTAAGCCAGTTCATCTGCTGATGGCTGAGGATGGTGCGTTTGATGAGCTTTTCTTCATCTTCGCGCGAAAAGAGGCCGATATTTCGACGTATAGTCTTGATATACCCTTTGGGTGCGAAAACGGGTCTCGCAGGCACGCAGAAGGCAATCAGCACTCCGGCTATTGTGGGATGAATGCCGGCATTAAGGAAAAGGAACCACACGAAGGCACCTATGCCGAGGTAGAAAATTTTGCTCTGAATATGGAGTATTGCCCCGAGCATGAGCACAATCAACAATCCGGCGGCTATGAGCAAGAGCCAGAAGTTGATGTCGGCAGAATAGAAAATGGCAATGACGAGGATACCGCCTATGTCGTCTACCACAGCGAGAGTGGTGAGGAATATTTTCAGCGACAGAGGCACCCTCTTGCCTAACATAGCCAGAACTCCGAGCGAGAAAGCAATATCAGTGGCCATGGGAATGGCCATACCGCCGCTGTAAGGCTTGTCGGCAGCCATTATCCAGAAAATCAGCACCGGAACGGCCATGCCGCCTATGGCGCCCATCACGGGCAACAATGCCTTGCGAAAACTGTGCAGTTCGCCCACAAGAACCTCACGTTTTATCTCAAGGCCTACCGAGAAGAAGAAAACGGCCATGAGGGCATCGTTGATGAAAGCCATTACCGACATAGGCTCTCCATGATGGCTGAAAAGATTGAATGAGCCGATCTGGAGCGCTATGGTGTGGTTCCACAGACCGTTGTAAAAGCTGTTTAAGCCCGGTATGTTGACGAGCAATAGCGCAAGCAGCGAGGCGAATATAAGCACATTGCCGCCGTTGGCATAATTGCGCAATGTCTTGCGTGCCGTATAAAAGACATTATTCATGCTTTTTAAAATATTTCCGATAAAATGATTTCCAATGCCAGAGCTTTAGATGCTATCCGGCACCGGAAACGTTTTCAGAGGGAATTTTTGAAGATTCAGTATCGAGAGCTTGCTTTACTCATCCATCTCCCAGTTGGTGCCCACAACCTGCATCAGATTGTCGGAGCCGTCGTGGCTGAATTCTGTGAGGTTGATGTTGTTGGCAATATTTACGTAAGCCAACAGGGGATCGAAGTTGCAGAGCAGGGTCAGCAGTTGGTTGTTGCTTACATTAAGACGCTGCAGGAAGTTCATATTGCTCAGGTCGAGATATGAAAGGTCGTTCCAGCTGAGGTTGATGAAAGCTATGGCAGGACAATCGGTGATGCCCACAGCTGTGAGGTCGTTATACGGAGCCCAGAGGTCGTTGAGTGCTTTACAGTTATTTACAGACAGCTGAGTGAGGTGATTGTCGGAGCAGAACAGCGTGTTGAGAGCAGGTAAATCTTGCAGATAAAGCTTGCTCATACGGTTGTTGTTGAGGTTGAGGTTTGCCAGCGACACACAGCCGTTCAGTTCTATGCCTGTAAGCTCATTGAAGCTTGCATAGAGGTTTTTCAGATTCTTGCAGCCTGACACTGCCAGTTCTTCCATACGGTTTGAAGAGCAGTTCAGGGTCTCAAGATTTGCCGCATTGCTGACGTCGAGAGCAGCCATAGAGTTGCTTGAAATGTTCAGACGCTTCAGCATGGGCACTGCGCCTAAATCAATGGATGACAGGCGGTTGCGGTAAAGCAATAAGTTCTGAAGCATCGGAGTGCCGGTGCAGCTGAACTGGCTGATGCGGTTACGGCCGGCGTTAACGGCTGTCAGAGCCGGACAGTTGCTGATGCTGAGCGATACAAGTCTGTTGTTGCGCAACATCACCGAGGTGAGTTCAGGCATATTGCTGAGAGTGAGAGAGCCGGCCAATTTCTTACCGTCCCATTTTATTTCCTTCACATGGCCGTTGGAGATTACCACACCTGTCCACGACGAAGGGTCGTTGAGATTGGAGATGCCTAAAGCTTCGGCATTGGTAGCGGCTTCCATGGCAGGTTGCTGCAGAAAAGCCTTCAGGGAGGCGAGTTCGCCGGATGCTTTCTTGGCCGACATGCTGCAGACACAGAGAATCAGAGCTGCCAAAGAGTAGAGTGTGCGTTTCATATCTTATTAATTTGCGTGTTTTTGGTTTCTTCGTTTCTTTTTAAACGCTTCTGCCGCCGATTGGTTTAACCCGCCCTAAATAAAGCTTCCCTGTTTCCTTTCCCCTTACGCTTTCTCTCTCTGTCCATTTTTAAGTCAGAATTTTAGGCCAACTCTAAATGTTGAGTTCGTCTATAGGTTGGAGTTGTAGTAGCGGGGATCGTTGGTGACGTTTTGCCCGACAAAGGGGGGAAATGGGTAATGGCTGGAGGAGTCTGGAAGCTCTATCTCGGCAACGGTAAGGCCGTTTAAATCACCCTGAAACTCATCGACCTCCCACACAAAGCCTTGATAGGGCACAAGCCAGCGACGTTTGCGGATGATGCGCCCTGAACACAGACTCAGCAAATCGGGGAAATCACTCTCCGGGATTTCGTATTCAAATTCCAGACGTTTGTCGCCACTGTTCTTGCCTTTTATGGTGAGCAGGCAGCGCTGGCCGTAACGCCTCAGTCGAACTACGTGCTGAGGAGTCCTGTCGATATAGCCCTGAACTATTTCGCAACTCGATGTGGACATCTCTTTGTAACTGTTGTTGATGACCAAATATTTGTGTTCTATTTCTGTTGACATATTTATATAACCGCTGACAAGGCCTAATTATTGAACCGGTTTTGGTAAAGCGCACGAGATGTTGTAACTTTGTGGCGTAAAATGAGTAGAAAGAAAAAGCCACTGCCACTTCTTGAAGATGTGGAGATAAGCGGTGTTGCGGCCGAAGGTAAAGCAATAGCGCGCGTGAGTCTGGATTCGTCGGGCGAGAATAAACTGGCACTTTTTGTGCCGTATGCTGCTCCCGGCGATATTGCTGACATTCAGATTGACCGACGTAAACATAGTTTTGCAGAGGGTCATATTGTGAGGCTTAATAAAGCGTCGGATGAAAGGGTAGAGCCTGTATGCAAGCATTTTGGATTATGCGGCGGCTGCCGTTGGCAACATTTGCCATATACGGCTCAGTTGCGTTACAAGCAGCAGCAGGTGGTTGACGCCCTCACTCGCATTGGCCATGTGCAACTTCCGGAGGTAACTCCTATTTCAGGGTCGGAAAAGATATATGGTTACCGCAACAAGATGGAATATACCTTCTCGGCCAAGAAATGGCGTACATGGGAGGAGATGCGCTCGGGAGAGGTATTCACCGATTCACCGCACGCGTTAGGGTTCCATATTCCCGGAGGCTTCGACAAGGTGCTCCACATTGAGCAATGTCATCTGCAGGCTGAGCCGGGAAACAGAATCCGCAACTGGCTGTTTGACTATGCCGAGGAACACGGACTTGATTTCTACGATATAAAGACAAACACGGGCCTTTTGCGCACTCTTATGCTGCGTACAGCCTCCACCGGGCAGCTGATGATTGTGGTGGTTTTTGGCCGGGAAGATGCGGCAATACACACCCTTTTGGAGGATATGGCAAAGGAGTGGCCTGAGATAAATTCGCTGTTATATGTGGTGAATTGTAAACTCAATGACTCGATTGCCGACCAGGAGGTGAAAGTCTTTAAAGGGCTCCCTTATATTGAAGAAGAGATGGAGGGATTGCGCTTCAGGGTAAACGCAAAATCCTTTTATCAGACCAATTCGCGTCAGGCATACGTGCTTTACAGCATAGTACGCGATTTAGCCTTCAAGGGAAGAGAGGAAACAGAACGCCCCATAGTCTATGACCTGTATACCGGAACGGGCACCATAGCCAATTTCATAGGTCGCCGCGCCGGCAAAGTAGTAGGCATAGAATATGTTGAAGAAGCCATTGCCGATGCCCGGCTCAATGCTGATGTCAACGGTATTGCCAACACCCGATTTTATGCCGGTGATATGAAAGATATTCTTTCTGATGCGTTTATAGAAGAGAACGGACGCCCGGAAATCATAATCACAGACCCGCCGAGAGCGGGAATGCACCCCGATGTTGTGGCAACCATAATGCGTTCTGCCCCGGAGGTAATAGTCTATGTAAGCTGCAATCCGGCCACCCAGGCCAGAGATTTGCAACTGCTCGACTCAGATTATGAAATCACCGACGTGCATCCGGTTGACATGTTCCCGCACACTCACCATGTGGAGAACGTGGTGAGATTACAGCGACGCAAACTTCCTAAAACAGAGACACTTCAACATGATTGACGCTTCAGAATTTTTTTATTGGTTCATAGACAATGCAAATTACCTGTTTGTATTTGTCTTTATGGTCATAGAGAGCAGTTTCATCCCCTTTCCGTCGGAGGTAGTAGTGCCGCCGGCAGCGTATCTGGCATGCACCAATACCGGGGCCGGCAGCGACATGAATATCTTCTTAGTTGTGCTTGTAGCCACCCTCGGAGCCATGTGCGGCGCGTTGATAAACTATTATCTGGCGCTGTGGGTGGGCAGACCTGTGGTATATAAGTTTGCAGATTCACGCTTCGGCCATGCCTGCCTCATCGACCGGAAAAAAGTGAATAAGGCAGAATCATATTTCGACAAGCATGGCGCCATAAGCACCTTCATAGGGAGGCTGATACCGGCGGTTCGCCAACTTATTTCCATCCCGGCCGGTCTGGCCCGTATGAATATGGGCGTGTTCTGTCTGTTTACATTCTTAGGAGCCTTGCTGTGGAACGCCATACTCGGATTTTTAGGCTGGCTTCTGTCGAAGCACGTTGCTCCTCAGGACCTCTTTGACACGGTGGAGCATTACAACCGCTATCTCACCTGGGGCGGTTTGGCGTTGCTGCTGATATGCTTGGCCTTCATAGCCTTCAAAGCACTGAAAAATAAGAAGAAAAAAAAACATACCGACCCTGAGCCATGAAAACATCACCCTCGCTGTTAAGCGCCGATTTCGCCAATCTCCTTCCTGATTTGGAGATGATAAACGCATCGAATGCCGATTACCTGCATCTTGACGTTATGGACGGCGTTTTTGTACCCAACATTTCGTTCGGATTCCCGGTAATGAAGGCTGTGGCAAAACATTGCACCAAGCCTCTCGACGTGCATCTGATGATTGTGGAGCCTGACAAATGGATAGAGCAGGTCAGCGCCCTTGGAGCAGAGATAATGTGCGTGCATCAGGAAGCCTGCACACATCTTCACAGCGTTGTGCAGCGCATACATCAGGCCGGCATGAAAGCCGGTGTCGCCATCAATCCGGCCACACCCGTAAACACCTTGGTCGACATAATTGAAGATGCCGACCTGATACTGATAATGAGTGTGAATCCCGGTTTTGGCGGTCAGCCTTTCATACAACATTCGTGCAAGAAGGTGAAAGAGCTGCGCGCGCTCATCAACGCCACCGGCAGCAAAGCAGTGATAGAAGTTGATGGCGGCGTAAATGCCGAAACAGGCCGATTGCTGGCAGAAGCCGGAGCTGATATCCTGGTGGCGGGAAGCTATGTTTTCGGACATGCCGATGCCACAGAAAGAATAGAAACACTCCGGCGCCTCTGAAGCCGGAGTCTCTCCTCACATTTGCATAGTTAGCAAAAAAATATTATCTTTGCACAAAATTTTCCGAGGTAATAATCTTAAAGGGAATATTGAGTGTTATAAATAGGCAACCTGATACCATTGGGGTAAAGGGTTAACAGGAACTTTGCAATGACTGTGGAAACAGCGTTCAGAGTTCTGCCCCATGTGTAATTTAACACTGTTTTTATGCAAAATAAAGAAAAGGAATTCCAGGGAGAATTCCTGATAGAAACAAGTTGGGAAGTATGTAACAAGATAGGCGGTATTTATACTGTGCTGTCGAGCAAAGCAGCCGAGCTTAAGACACAATTCGGAGATAATCTTATCTTCATCGGCCCTGACGTATGGACAGCCGACAAGCCGTCGCCTGATTTCATAGAACGCAAAACTCTGCTCAAATCAGCATCTTCCAAACTTCAACTGCCCGACGACCTTAAGATAAGAGTGGGACGTTGGGATGTGCCGGGCAATCCAATAGCAATACTTGTCAACTACAACTCTCTGATGCCGGAGATGAACAGTATCTTCGGAGAAATGTGGAACGACTACGGGGTAGATTCACTTCACGCATACGGCGATTACACAGCTTCGTGCGCCTTTGCCGTGGCAGCTGCAAAAGTAATCATAGCCCTGAATGCTTACCTCAAAAAGGACTCTAAGAAGCTGATAACTCATTTCGATGAATGGACCACCGGAATGGGCCTACTCTACATAAAGAAACATCAGCCCGAAGCTGCCACTGTTTTTACCACCCATGCCACCAGCATAGGTCGCTCAATCTGCTCCAACGGCAAACCGCTGTATGAGTATTTCACGGCTTATAACGGCGACCAGATGGCCCGTGAACTGAACATGGAAGCCAAACACTCGCTTGAAAAGAAAGCCGCTGAGAATGCCGATTGCTTCACCACGGTAAGCGAGGTTACGGCACAGGAATGTGCACAACTGTTAAGCGTAACACCTCAGGTGGTAACCCCCAACGGTTTCACCGGTTCGCTGGTGCCCAAGGGTACCCGTTACACGGCCGAGCGCAAACGCGCACGCAGCCGGGTGCTGACGGTGGCAGAGGCTCTCACCGGAAAGGAATTCAGCGATGACACCTTCATCGTAGCCACTTCCGGACGCAACGAGTATCGCAACAAAGGCTTGGATCTCTACATAGATTCTTTAGCTCAGTTAGGACGTGCCAAAGTAAGGGAGCGCAAGGTGCTTGCCCTCATCCTCGTACCTGCCTGGGTAGCAGGTCCCAATGCCGGACTGCTTGAACGCCTTGACGGCAAAGAAGCCAATCCGTGGCCCGATTTCTCCACTCACCGTCTCAACAATGAAGATGGCGATGCCGTATTCCTGCGTCTGCTTCAGCTGCAGGAAACCATGAAAGGCACTAACGTAAGCTTTATGTATGTGCCTTGTTATCTCGACGGCCGCGACGGTGTTTTGGAACTCAGTTATTACCAAGCACTTACGGCAGCTGACATAACTGTTTTCCCGAGTTATTATGAGCCTTGGGGTTATACTCCTCTTGAGAGTGTAGCCTTCGGCGTGCCCACCGTAACCTCAAACAAATCAGGCTTCGGGCAGTGGGTTGATTCAACCCTTGGCAGCGGAATACTGAAAAGCGGCGTGGCTGTGGTGGAACGTACAGACACCAACTACGAGGATGCCAAGCAAAATATCGCCAACATTCTCGACAGTGTGATGAGCTACAACGACTCGGAGAAGAAAAAGGCCGACAAAGCCGCCCGCAATACAGCCTCTAAAGCATCATGGAGCCTGTTTATAAAATACTATGACGAGGCCTTCCGCTATGCAATGGCTGCGGCTGCAAAACGCAATCAACAGAAATCAAAGTAAATCTATAAATACAATTATCACATCATAATTCAAAACAATGGTGTGATAATTGATCATTTGTAAAAGACATGCAACTTCAAACAAGCAATTCCAATCAGCCCAACTGGCATTCCATCACTGTAAGCGCAGAGTTGCCCAAGGAGCTAAAACCGCTTGAAGAGCTGAGCAAGAACCTGTGGTGGGTATGGAACAGCAAAGGCAAATCTTTATTCCACGACTTAGACCCGGATCTTTGGCGCAAATACGGACAGAACCCCGTAATGCTGCTTCAAAACCTCAGCTATGCCCGCCTCAAAGAGATTCTTGAGGATAAGGCATGGATGGAGCGTATCAAAAAGGTATACGATTCCTTTAAGAGCTATATGCAGGAACCGACCAACAAATCCATTCCGTCGGTGGCCTATTTCAGCATGGAATATGGCCTTTGCACCTGCCTCAAAATATATTCCGGCGGCCTGGGTGTTCTTGCCGGCGACTACATCAAGCAAGCCAGCGACAGCCACGTTGACATGACGGCTGTGGGCTTCCTCTATCGTTACGGCTATTTCTCGCAGAGCCTCGGTCTCGACGGTCAGCAGATTGCTAACTACGAGATGCAGAACTTCAACCAGCTCCCTCTGGAGATGGTAACGGAGAAAGACGGCTCTCCCATGATTTTGGAGGTTCCCTTCCCCGACCGCATCGTTTACAGCCATATTTGGCGCGTAAATGTGGGCCGCATGAAGCTCTATCTGCTCGACACTGACTTCGACATGAACAGCGAGTGGGACCGCTCTATAACTCACAAGCTCTATGGCGGCGACTGGGAAAACCGTATGAAGCAGGAATATCTGCTCGGCATCGGCGGCATCTATATGCTCGAGAAACTGGGCATCAAGGCCGACATCTACCATGCCAATGAGGGTCATGCCGCTCTGCTCAACCTTCAGCGCCTTGTGAACTATGTGCAGAAAGACCATCTGAGCTTCAACGTGGCTCTTGAGGTTGTTCGCGCCTCAAGCCTCTATACCGTACATACCCCTGTTCCGGCCGGCCATGACTACTTTGAGGAGCAGCTCGCTGCCAAGTACCTCAGCAACTTCCCCGAGAAGCTCGGCATCTCATGGCAGGAACTGATGAACATGGGTCGCGAGAATCCCGACACCAACGAGCGTTTCTGCATGTCGTTCTTCGCACTGAAAACCTGCCAGGAAGCCAACGGCGTAAGCTGGCTACACGGCGAAGTGTCGAAGAAGATGTTTGCAGGCCTCTGGAAAGGCTATGCACCTGAGGAGAGCCACATCGGCTACGTTACCAACGGTGTTCACATGCCTACATGGGCGGCCAGCGAATGGAAAGAATTCTACTGGAAGAATCTGGGCCCGCAGGTGTTCCAGCATCAGTCTGACCCCGAAGCATGGAAGGGTATCTTCGACGTCAGCGACCAGGCTATCTGGAATATGCGCGTGCAGCTCAAAAATAAATTCATTGAGTTCGTAAAACGCGATTTCAAAGAGAAATGGCTTAAGAATCAGGGCGACCCCAGCGAAATCGTAAAAGTACTCGACCGCATCAACCCCAATGCACTGATAATAGGCTTTGCACGCCGTTTCGCAACCTATAAACGTGCGCACCTTCTCTTCACCGACCTCGACAGGTTAGCCAAGATTGTCAACAACGAGCAATTCCCGGTTCAGTTTGTCTTCTCAGGCAAAGCGCATCCCGCCGACGGAGCAGGTCAGGGCCTGATTAAGCGTATCGTAGAAGTCAGCCACATGCCCCAGTTCATGGGCAAAATCTTCTTCCTTGAGGATTACAACATGACAGTGGCCAAACGCCTGGTAACAGGTGTTGACATCTGGCTCAACACTCCCACCCGTCCTCTCGAGGCTTCCGGCACCTCCGGTGAGAAAGCCGAGATGAACGGTGTGCTCAACTTCTCGGTTCTCGACGGCTGGTGGTATGAGGGTTATCGTTTTGACCAGGAAGCCGGCTGGGCGCTTACCGACAAGCGCACCTTCACCGACCAGGCTCAGCAGGACAAACTCGACGCCGCCACCATCTACTCGATGCTGGAGAACGAGATTGTGCCTCTCTACTTCCGTAAGAACTCGGCCGGTTACAGCCCCGACTGGATTCAGTATATCAAACGCAGCATAGGTCATATAGCACCTCACTTCACCATGCAGCGTCAGCTCGATGACTACATCAGCCGCTTCTATATGCCGGAGGCAAAACGCGCCCGCAAGCTCACAGCTCACGACTTTGAAAAAGCTCGCGAGATTGTGGCATGGAAAGAGAAAGTGGCTGAGAAATGGGACCAGATCAGCGTTGTGAATGTGAAGATGCAGGAACCGTTGGCTAATGGCGCCGCCATGAAGATGGGTCAGCAGATTAACTGCGAGGTAACTCTCGACAGCAAGGGCCTCGGCAAGGACATCGCCGTTGAGTTGGTCATCGACAAAGAGAAAGATGGTCAGTATGTCTTTGAGCATGTTGAGCCCTTCCGCCTTGACAAGATAGAGGGAGATCTGGCCACCTACAGCCTGAAAACTCAGATAAAAGAGAGCGGCAATTTCCGCATCGGTCTGCGTTATTATCCCACCAGCAAAGACCTGCCTTACCGTCAGGATTTCGCCTATCTGCACTGGTTCTAAACCAGACAAGACACCGACTGCCTGACAGCATAGCCAATCAGGCAGTCTCTCATAACCAAGAAAGCCATCCCCGTGGTCAATAACCGCTGTGGGGATGGCACTTTTGTGGGAAAGGGTCGGGGGGAGAGAGGATAGAAGAGGGAGAAGAGAGGGGTGGGAGGCTCTTCAGATTCTTCAGCTTTGGCACCGTATTTGTGCAATTACGGGAAATTGATTAATTTTGGGGTTCGGAAATGAAGATTGATTTTAACCGGCTGATAGAAAGGGGAGAAAGGGTATTGCTCGCCGATGGCGGCTCCACGAAAATGGAGTGGCTGGAGCTTTGTGACCGTAAAGTGATATGGCGTCATGAAGAGCCGGGTGTCAATCCTCTGACTATGGGTATGCAGCCGCTAAAAGATACCTTCAAAAGGGTGTTGACGCTGATGCCCGAAGCTCCTGTGGCTGTGGGTTATTATGGTGCCGGTTGCACCCCGAAAGTTTGCAATGAACTTGAAAAAGTCATTCAGCAATGTTTTGGTTGCCGGGGTGAGTGTGGCAGCGATTTGTTGTTGGCAGCCCGATTGCTCTGTCCGCATGGCGAGGGATTGGTTTGCATCCTTGGCACAGGTTCCAACTCAGGCTTGTTTGCCGACGGAGAACTGAAACAGCGAATACCGTCGTTGGGTTATCTGCTTGGCGATGAAGGCGGTGCCGGATATATAGGGAAGCACATAGTGGCCGATTGCCTTCGAGGCATAGCGGATGAGGCGGCAATGAGGCGTTGGCATGAGTTGGGTCTCACCGAACAGGATGTTTTGAATAACGTATATGGCGAATCGGTGAAACCGGCAGCCTGGTTGGGCAAAATATCGCAGCTGATGTCTGACTGCTATGCTGAATCGGAATATTTGAGGAACTTGGTGCGCAAATGTCTTAATGACTTTTTCACCCGACTTGTGCTTCATTATAATCTCTCGGATAACACGCCGATATATTTTGCCGGCACACCTGCAAGGCATTTTGCCGATGAGCTGAGGCAGATAGGCGAGAGTTACGGCTTAAACATTGCTGAGATTGTGGCAAAACCGTTCGACAAAATTTTTTGACAATAAGATATGAGAAAGATTGTTGCATTATTTGTAATTGTAACGACAATTGTAGGGCTGCGGGCACAAACCCCGGCCGACAGCATATTGCATACATCGGCAGAAGCCGACAGCGCTGCGCTGCAGAGAGTTGAGCCAATAATCATAGAGCCGTTGTTTGAATATCCTACGGCTCCCGATGAGCTGAAAACTATTCAGGAGCGCGCCGACTGGCTGATGGAGAATTTCTGGAAACCCTTTGATTTTACCAAAAGCTCGGTGAGTCAGGCCGCCCTTGACCATGCCTTTCAGGTCTATGTAACCCCTTTGCGATGGGCTACCCCGGAAGTTGCCGAGAAACAGTTGGATGCTCTGATTAAGACCCTGAGCAAATATCCTCCCATGCTCCTTCAGTTCACAAAGGCTGCCGAGAATAATCTGTTCTCAGACAGAGCGCCGATGTGGGTGGATGGCGCGTATATGAAATTTCTCGATGCCCTGATGGCCGACAAAAAGATTCCGGAATTGCGCAAAGCCCGTTACAAAGAGGAACGGAAATTGCTGAAGAATTCGCTTATAGGTTCTAAACTTCCGGTGTTTGATTACGTTACTCCAATAGGCGAGAAAGGGAAACTGGAATTTACAACGCCCTATACGGTGGTGATTTTCGGCGACCCGTTCTGCAACGAGTGTGCAATGTATAAGATAGCCATAGAGTCGATGCCTGAGCTGGCCTCTATGATTGCTGATGAGCAGCTGAACATCTATTACATCATCCCCGACGGCGAATCGGTGGAAGACTGGCAGCGTCAGCTTGCCCGTTATCCTTCGGCTTGGAAAAGGGGCGCCGGTGTGGAACTGGATGCCGTTTACGACCTTCGTCAGCAACCCTCTGTATATCTGTTAGGAGCCGACGGCACTATCATCAACAAATTCATGACCTCGGAGGCTCTTAAAAACTATCTTGTAACCAACAGACCGCAAAATACTACTGAAAAGCAACAATGAGAATTAAGGAATTCTTCAAAAAGCTCTATTTCTGGAGTTCAGGCTACAGCTACACAAACCTCGGGCGTCTGTTCCTGCGCCTTTTTGTGGGTTTGATGCTGATGCAGTTCGGAGTGCGCCAGATAATAGAATTTGAAGCTGAGTCGGGCATGTTTCCATCCGTACTGGGCATGAGTCCGGAAACTGCTTGCGTGGTAATGATTTGCATAGAAATAGGCTGCTCCTTTTTCATCATGTGCGGTTTCCTTACCCGCATTATGATTGTGCCGCCTTTCATATCTATGATATTGGCCGAATATCACATTCTGCATACCATGGCTCACCAGGAGCCCTATATGCTGCAATGGACTCAGCCCGGATATGTGCCCATAATGTTCTTAGGCATATACTTTTTCCTGCTTTTGGTAGGCCCCGGAAAAATTTCCATAGATTATTTCCTGTCTCTGCACATAATCCATACAGACAACAAGAGCGAGAGAGAACTTGAAGAGGTATGAACAGCATCGAGCCAAAGAAAATAGCAATGCTTGTAAGCGGCGGCGTTGACAGTGCCGTTGCCCTTGATTTGCTGGTGCGTCAGGGACATGACATCACCCTTTTCTATATAAGGATAGGGCGCGATGACGACAGTGGCGACTGCAATGCCGACGAGGAGATTGAGATATGCAATCTGCTGGCCCGCAAATACTCGCTGCCGCTGAAAGTGGTTGAGCTGCATGAGGAATATTGGAGCCATGTGATGAGTTATGCCTTGCAGACCGTGAAAGAGGGTCGTACCCCACATCCGGATATGATGTGCAACAAAATTATCAAATTCGGATTCTTTGAAAAGAGATGGGGTAAGGATTACGATTTTACTGCCACAGGCCATTATGCTTCCATAGTAGAGAAAGATGGCCTGAAATGGCTCGGCACGGCTGTTGACCCGGTTAAAGACCAGACCGATTTCCTGGCTCAGCTCAGCTATGAGCAGCTCAGCCATATAATGTTCCCTCTGGGCGGTTACACCAAAGAGGAAGTCCGCAATATGGCAAGAGAGGCAAAGCTGCCCAACGCCTCGCGCAAAGACTCGCAGGGCATCTGCTTCCTTGGCAAGATTGACTATGCCGAGTTCCTGAAACGGCATCTCGGCGAACAGCCCGGCGCTGTGGTGGAGATAGAGACAGGCAAGAAAATAGGCGAGCACCGTGGTTACTGGTTTTACACCATAGGTCAGCGCAAAGGTCTGGGATTGAGCGGAGGACCATGGTTTGTGGTAAGAAAAAATCTGCGCACAAACACCATATATGTGTCAAACGGTTATCATACACACAAACAATATGGCAAACTGATAACGTTGGCTGAGCCGAACTGGATTACCAAAGCGCCTAATCTGGTAACACCGGTGGCAATATCTTTCAAGAACCGTCATACACCGCATTTTGCAGACGCCACGCTGACGCAGAGTGCCGACGGACATCTGCTGGTGGAAAGTGCAGAACCGATTCAGGGCATAGCCCCCGGACAATTTGGCATTATTTATACACCTGACCGCAAAATTTGCCTTGGCAGCGGCATAATATGCGAAAACCCGAACTGATATGGACAATAATTCCGTCAATCTTATAGAGTTAACCGTGTTAGGCCTGAAGTACAGTCGCGGCGACAAAGAGAGCAATGCACTGGTGCTGAAGGAGAAGCATGGCGACAGGCGAATACAGATTGTGATAGGAACTGCCGAAGCGCAGTCTATAGAGTGTGTGCTGCGCAATGTGCGACCGCCGCGTCCTCTCACCCACGACCTGATGGAGATAATTATCAACACCTTTAACATCCGGTTGGCGGCTGTGGTGATTGACATGCTCCCGGGCGGCATCTTCGGCGGCACGCTGATATTTGACGAGGAGGATGACCAGAAAATGATCGATTCCCGGTCGAGCGATGCCATAGCTTTAGCGTTACGCACCAATGCCAAAATCTACATACATCCGGCTCTTATCGATGCCATAGGCATAATGGCCGACGATGAGAGCGGCGATAAGGAAATTGCAAATAAGAGGGCCTATAACAACAACCTGGCCATCAAACGGTTGCTGGAAGAGGAACCCGAAAGTATAGAAAGCCTTGAGAAGCGTTTGCGCAAGGCCATAGAAACTGAAAATTATGAAGAAGCCGGCCGCATAAAAGCCGAGATTACCCGGCGTCGGTCCGCATCAAAAAGCTCTGAGCCATGATAAAAGCAGCCTTGGCAGACGCAGACACCCCTTTGGGTGGTGAGATATTGCGTTTGCTCATTCATCATCCCGACGTAGATATTGCAGGCCTTGTTACGCCGTTGCATAAGGGGGAGGATGTAACATCTCTACACCACGGGTTCATAGGCGAAACACCTTTGCGTTTCTGCTCTGAAATGCCCAAGAAAGCCAATGCCATATTTTACTGTGGCGACACCGGTCCCGACGAACAGATGCACGCTCGCGCGGCCGCCGGTGAGGTAAAAATATTCGACGTCAGCCGCAACACATATCTCAATCACAATTCCACCCCGGCAGTGCCAGCCATAAGCGAGATTTTCCGCAAACCGCTTGTTAGGGGCGCTTCCGAGTGCAGAATACTCGGGCCTTTGGAAACAGCTTTGATGATTGCTCTGTTTCCGCTGGCAAGGAATCTGATGCTGTCTGCTCCTGTTGAAGTGGAGGCTGAAGTCAGTGAAGAGGTGCATAAAGATGTTGACGTTAAGCGAGCCAATGAGGTGGCACAGACACTGCTGCACGGCATTCAGCAAAGCTTTACCCACACCGTAAACTTCAAACTGAAAAATACGGCTTCTCGCGGAAGAGGCATCCGGTTGCGCACACGCCTGCATCTGGCAATGCCGGTAAATGACGTTAAAGCGCTCTACGACGAGGTTTACGATGACCACAATTTCACTTTCCTCTCTTTCCGCTCACTGTCAACGCGTGAGGTGGAAGGCACCAACAAATGCCTTATCAGCCTGTTGCCGGCAGGGAATACCGAACTTGACGTGGAAGTCATCACCGACGCCCGCATGCGCGGATGGGCCGGCGAAGCCGTTTTGGCAATGAACCTGATGTTCGGACTTTATGAGAAAACAGGTCTGCAGTTAAAAGCGTTAAATTACTGAGAAATCATGTCAGTCAACAAAGTCATACTTTTGGGCAATGTGGGACGCGACCCGGAGATGAATTTTGCCGATGCAAAAAATCCGGTGGCCTCCTTTCCTCTGGCTACCAACGAAAGGACAGGCAGCAACACCGACCTCACTGAGTGGCATCGCATTGTCATGACCGGCAGAAATGCCGAATTGGCAGAGCGTTACATTCGCAAAGGTTCGAAGCTATTTGTTGAAGGGCGGCTCCGCAGCCGCTCGTATACTGACCGATATAACATAACACATCGCGTTACGGAAATCTACGTCGACAGTTTTGAGCTGTTGGGTCGTCAGGTTTAAACGCCCTGTAAAGAAAACAACCACAAGCTAACATACCCTTAAATTTTTTTCCGGATATCATGAGAAAATGGCGTATTGAAGATTCCACCGAGCTGTATAACGTATCGGGCTGGGGTCTGACCTATTTTTCCATCAACGAAAAGGGAAATATGCAGGTAACACCGGCCCCTGACTGTGCGCCGGTGGATTTGCGTGAAGTGCTCGACGAGCTGCAACTGCGCGACGTGAGCGCCCCTATGTTATTGCGCTTCCCCGATATTCTCGATTCGAGAATCCAGAAAATCTCCAACTGCTTCCGTAAAGCCGCCGATGAATATGGCTATAAAGGCACCAACCATATAGTCTATCCTATCAAGGTGAATCAGATGCGGCAGGTGGTTGAAGAGATAGTAAGCCACGGTTGCAAATACAACGTCGGTCTGGAAGCCGGTTCCAAGCCTGAGCTTCACGCAGTTTTGGCCGTGAACACCCACTCCAACTCCATGATTATCTGCAACGGATATAAAGACCAGGAGTATGTGGAGCTTGCCCTTCTGGCTCAGAAAATGGGCAGGAAGGTGTTTGTGGTGGTTGAGAAGCTCAACGAACTGAAGCTGATTGCCGGAGTTGCCAAACAGCTCAATGTGAAGCCCAATCTGGGCATCCGCATCAAACTGTCGTCGGCCGGCAGCGGCAAATGGGAAGAGAGCGGCGGCGACGTCAGCAAGTTCGGACTCAACTCCTCTGAGTTGCTCGAAGCGCTCGATTTCCTGCGCACAAACAAAATGACCGACAGCCTCAAGTTGATTCATTTCCATATAGGCAGTCAAATCACCAAGATTCGACGCATCAAGAATGCTCTGCGCGAGGCTATGCAGTTCTATGTGCAGCTGTCGAAGATGGGCTTCACAATAGACTTTGTGGACATAGGCGGCGGCTTGGGCGTGGATTACGACGGCACACGCTCGAGCATGGGCGAAAATTCCATGAATTATTCAATTCAGGAATATGTAAACGACTCAGTGTCGGCACTTGTAGATGTTTGCGAGAAAAATTCGCTTCCGCATCCCAATATTGTAACAGAAAGCGGTCGTTCGCTCACTGCGCATCACTCCGTGCTCATTATCAATGTGCTGGAAACAACTCACCTGCCAATTTGGAACGACAATGAGGCAGTGGACGAAAACGACCACGAGCTGACCAAAGAGCTGTACAATATCTGGGATAAGATTAATCCTACCCGGCTGTTTGAAGACTGGCACGACGCCATTCAGATTCGCGAAGAGGCGCTGGAACGTTTCAGCCTCGGTCTGCTTGACCTTACCACACGCGCAAAGATTGAGAAACTCTTCTGGAGCGTGGCTCGCGATGTGGCGCAAATGACCCGTTCGCTGAAACATCCGCCGGAAGAATTGCGCAAGGTGAACAAGATGTTGCCCGAAAAATATTTCTGCAACTTCTCCCTGTTCCAGTCGTTGCCCGATGCCTGGGCCATTGACCAGCTCTTCCCCATAATGCCGATTCAGCGACTCGACGAAAAGCCCGATCATTGCTGCACTTTGCAGGATATTACCTGCGACAGTGATGGCAAAATCACCAATTTTGTATCACCGCAGGGAATCTCCACTTCTCTGCCTGTGCATGAGCTGAAGGGTGACGAGCCTTATTACATCGGCGTCTTCCTGGTGGGTGCATATCAGGAGATTCTCGGCGACCTTCACAACCTGTTCGGCGACACCAACGCCGTGCATATCAGCGTTAATAAAGAGGGTTATCAGATTGACCAGATAGTGGATGGCGAGTCGGTGGCCGATGTACTCGACTATGTGCAGTATAACCCCAAAAAGATGGTCCGCAACCTTGAAACCTGGGTTACAGCATCGATGAAGTCGGGTCAGATTACTGCTGCCGAAGGCCGTCAGTTCCTCAACACATATAAGTCGGGCCTCTACGGTCTGACATATCTGGAAGATTAAATGCGCAGATTTATAGAGCTTGGATACCGTGGGACATCCTTTCATGGCTGGCAGCGTCAGCCGAAGGAAGTGTCGGTGCAGCAAACCCTTGAAGAGGCTTTGGCTCGTGTAACAGGCAGAGAAATTGCCGTTACAGGAGCCGGCCGCACTGACACCGGTGTCCATGCCCGTCAAATGTTCACGCACTTCGACGTTGAAGACCCCCTGCGTATCTCCGACGAACGGTTGGCTGCCGCGCTGAATACCATGTGCGGAAGAGACATCACTGTGAAACGCATTTTCAGAGTGAGCGATGATTTGCATGCCCGCTTCTCAGCCATAGCACGCACATACCGCTATTTCATACATTATGGCAAAGACCCGTTCCTCAACGGACTGAGCCTGCAAATGTCGGCGCCGCTCGATATTAACGCCATGAATTTAGCTGCCGAGTTGCTGAAAGAGACTACTGACTTTACCTCGTTCGCCAAACTCGGCGGTAATGCCAAGACGAATATCTGTGATGTAAGCAAGGCTCTCTGGACGCCTCATACATTTGTTACCGGCACCCCCGGACTGATGTTTGAAATTACCGCCAACCGTTTTTTGCGCAACATGGTGAGAGCCATTACCGGTACCCTGATAGAAGTGGGAAGCGGCAAATGCTCAATGCAGGAGTTTCAAAACGTTGTGGAAGCTCGCGACAGATGTGCTGCCGGCAGTTCCATGCCAGCTCACGCTCTCTACCTGTGGTCAATAAAATACCCCTCCGACCCCCCATTTTTCGAATGATTGCTAACAATCTTCCGTCGATTGACGTTTAATGGTATAAACACGGCTCAAATGGACGACATAAAGAATAGAATCGATACTCTGAGAAACGAAATCAACAAACATAATTATCGCTATTATGTTGAGAATAATCCCGATATCTCCGACCGGGACTTCGATTTTCTGCTCAAAGAATTAGAGGAGCTGGAAAAGAGTCATCCGGAGTATTACGATCCGCTTTCTCCCACGCAGCGCGTCGGTAGCGACCTTACAGAGGGTTTCCAGAAGGTGGTTCACGCTCGTCCTATGATGTCGCTGAGCAATACCTACAACATAGAAGAAGTCGACGACTGGTTCAGACGCGTAAAAACTGCCATAGGCGGCGAGCCTTTTGAGATTGTAGGTGAGCTGAAGTTTGACGGCACTTCAATCTCGCTGACTTACGAAGATGGCAGGCTGGTAAGAGCCGTTACGCGTGGCGATGGCGAGAAAGGTGACGACGTTACAGTGAATGTCAAGGCCATTCGCAGCATTCCCATGCAACTTGCTCCTGACACCGGCTGGCCACGCGAGTTTGAGATTCGCGGCGAGATTCTGATGCCTTGGGAGAGCTTCGAGCGCCTGAATGCCGACAGGGTTTATAACGAAGAAGCACCTTTTGCCAACCCGCGTAACGCAGCCAGCGGCACGCTGAAGATGCTTAACCCCAAGGAGGTGGCGCGCAGACATCTTGATGCCCGTTTTTACCATCTGTTGGGCGAGGATTTGCCGGCTGACAATCACTATGACTGTATGTTAGCTGCTAAACGTTGGGGCTTCCATATCAGCCCTCACATGAGGTTGCTCCACACGCTCAGCGATGTTGATAAATTCATAGAGCACTGGGACACGGAGCGCAAAAGCCTTCCTGTGGCAACAGACGGACTCGTCTTTAAGGTCAACAGCTTCAGGCAACAGCTGAATCTGGGCTTTACGGCCAAGTCGCCCCGTTGGGCTGTGGCTTACAAATTCAACCCCGAGAGAGAATGTACGCCGTTGCGTTATGTGAGTTTTGAGACCGGCCGAATGGGCATCGTTACTCCCGTGGCAAACCTGGAACCGGTGTTGCTTTCCGGCACCATAGTTAAGAGGGCTTCTCTGCATAACGCCGATATAATGTCGCAGCTCGACATTCATCAGAACGACTGGCTTTATGTGGAGAAAGGGGGCGAGATAATTCCCAAGATTGTGGGCGTTGACAAAAGTCAGAGAAAGCCTGACTCCGAAAAGGTTGTCTTTGTAACCCACTGTCCGGAATGTGGTACTGAGTTGGTAAGAGAGCCCGGAGAGGCCGCTTATCGCTGTCCCAATATTTACGGTTGCCGTCCGCAGTTGGCAGGCAAGATTGAACATTATTGTGCCCGTCGCATGATGAACATCGACGGAATAGGGGAGGAGACAGCTCAATTGCTCTTCGACACCGGCAGGGTGGAGAATATCGCCGACCTTTATGCTCTCACACCTGAGAAACTCGCCAATCTTGAGGGCATAGGCCCCAAGACCATCGACAGGATTCTTGCCAGCATAAAAGAGAGCGTCAATGTGCCGTTTGAGCGTGTTGTTTACGCCCTCAGCATACCCAATGTGGGAGAAACCACAGCCAAACGTCTCGCTATGGCCGTTGGCAGCATGGACAGGATGCAGGCAATGACTGAGGAAGAACTGACAGCCATTCCTGACGTGGGTCCGGTCATTGCACATTGCATCTATGAGTATCTGCGTGAGCCATTCAATATTCGCAACATTGAGGCTATGCGTCAGGCCGGTGTTAAGATGGAAATGGATGCCGACAAACTGGCTCCCCTCGGCGACCATCTGGCCGGCAAACAAATCGTCATCTCCGGCACTTTCAGCCATCATAGCCGCGAGCAATACAAGGAGATTATTGAGCGCGAAGGGGGCAAGAATGTAGGCTCCATATCCAAGAAAACCAGCTTTGTCCTCGCCGGCGAGAATATGGGTCCGGCAAAGAAGGAAAAGTGCGAAAAGCTTGGTATTCCCATGATTAGTGAGGATGAATTTCTGAAAATGATTGGCGAATAAGGAGGCCTGTTACCACCGACGTGGAGAAGCTGATTTTGCCGCTTGTGCAAGAATTCGTAAATTTGCTGCTATGAGGTCAGTAATTAAAGGAATTCTTGTAACGCTGTTTGCAACATTTATGATGTCGGCAACGCTGACATCGTGCCATACTCAGAAGAAGATAGTGAATCAGGGGCAGATTGTGCAACAGGATGACAAGCACAAACCGGGCAAACCAAACCTGCGCCTGAACAAGGAACAGCGCAAACTTCTTGACGAAGCCGAAACCTGGTTAGGAACGCCTTATCTCTATGGCGGTCAGGAAAAAGGAAAAGGCGCAGACTGTTCAGGCTTTGTAATGATGGTTTATCTCAACGCCCTAAACGTGAAATTGCCAAGGGTCTCCACCATCCAGGCCGACTTTTGCAAACCTGTGAAAGAAACCGAAATTGTGGTGGGTGATTTGGTCTTCTTTGCCACAGGTAAAGACTCCGCCAAGGTAACCCATGTGGGCATAATGATTGATAATGACGGAACATTCATCCATGCCTCTTCATCGAAAGGCGTTGTACATTCATCCATGAAGAACAACTGGTATAGGAAACGCCTTTTCGGCTATGGCAGAGTGCCGCGATAAGTCATTCAGTAGAGGTTAGAATTATCCATCCAAGAAAAACTTGAGCAGCGGAAATCGGTTTGCTGATTAGAGATAGATTTTGTAATTTTGCAAAATGAAAGGTATAGTACTTGCCGGAGGCAGCGGCACACGGTTGTATCCCATAACAAGGGCGGTGAGCAAACAACTTCTGCCCGTTTATGATAAACCGATGGTTTATTATCCGCTGGCAACGCTTATGCACGCCGGTATTCGCGATATATTGTTGATTTCCACTCCTGCAGATTTACCCAATTTCAAGAGGCTGCTTGGCGACGGCAGTCACTTTGGAGTAAGGATGGAATATGCTGTGCAGCCGAGTCCTGACGGCCTGGCTCAGGCTTTTATTATCGGCAGGGAGTTCATAGGCAAAGATGATGCCTGTCTGGTGTTGGGCGACAATATTTTTCACGGAACAGGATTTGAGCCGATGCTTCAGGCTGCCCGTGAGGCTGCCTGTCGCGGTGAGGCTACCGTTTTGGGATACCGGGTGGCTGACCCCGAACGTTACGGCGTTGCTGAGTTTGACGACGAGGGCAACTGCCTAAGTATAGAAGAGAAGCCGCTGAAGCCCAAGAGCAATTATGCCGTAACGGGTCTGTACTTTTATCCCAACGATGTGGTTGATGTGGCCGCTCAGGTAAAACCGTCGGCCCGTGGTGAGCTGGAAATAACAAGTGTAAATCAGGAATACCTGCGCAGAGGCAAGCTGAAGGTGCAGAAACTGGAGCGTGGCTTTGCGTGGCTTGATACCGGCACGCATGATTCTTTGGCGGATGCTTCTATCTATGTCGAGGTGCTTGAAAAACGTCAGGGTCTGAAAATAGCCTGCCTAGAAGCTATGGCTTACCGCAGAGGCTGGATAAGCCGTGAGGAACTGAAGGCTTCGGCTGACCTGATGGCGAAAAATGAATATGGTCGTTATCTCAGCGGCGTGCTGAAGGAATAATATACAAATGCTATGAAGGTAACGGAGACGGCAATAAAGGGAGTTAAAATTATAGAGCCGCGTGTGTTTAACGATGCGCGGGGATACTTCTTTGAAAGTTTTGAAGAAAGGGTTTTTCAGCGTGAAGTGGCTGATGTACACTTTGTTCAGGACAACGAAAGCTATTCGGAAGGTCCTGTGGTGCGCGGTTTGCATTTTCAGCGCGGCGAGCATGCTCAGGCCAAGCTTGTGAGGGTGGTGGAAGGCTGCGTTCTTGATGTAGCGGTGGATTTGCGCGAAGGCTCTCCCACATTCGGCAAACACGTTGCTGTGGAGCTCTCCGACGAAAACAAGCGACAGTTCTTTATTCCGAGAGGCTTCGCCCACGGATTCGCCTTGCTGAGCCCGAAAGCCAAATTCCAGTACAAGTGTGACAATTATTACTGCCCTGAGTCGGAAGACGGCATAGCCTTCAACGACCCGCAGCTTGGAATAGACTGGAAAACGGATATCAGCAACGCCATAATCTCTGAAAAAGACAGCAAGCGCCCCACTCTGCAGCAATGGATTGAGTCTCAGCATAAAACAGACGAGACACAGTCTGCTCCCAAAAGGATATTGGTTACAGGCGGCAACGGCCAGTTGGGTATGTCGCTGCGCAACCTCGTCAATACCACCGACAGCAGCTTCCTGTTTACCGATGTGGAAGAAATGGACATTACATCGGCAGACAGCATAGAGCGCGTCATGGAATCCTTTAAGCCCGATGTGGTGATTAACTGTGCTGCCTATACGGCTGTTGATAAGGCAGAGAGCGATACGTCGCTGGCTCGGAAACTTAATTCAGAGGCTGCCGGACTGCTTGCGGCTGCGGCAAAGCGTTATGGAGCGCATCTCATTCAGATAAGTACCGATTATGTCTTCGGTCAGTCGCTGCTCAATACGCCTATTGAAGAGACCACTCCTACGGCGCCACTTGGAGTGTATGGCATGACCAAACTCGAAGGTGAGGAGCGCGTGAAGGCAGCAGGTTGTTCCTTCACCATAGTGCGCACAGCGTGGCTCTATTCGGAATATGGAAACAATTTCCTCAAGACCATGTTACGCCTGATGAGCGAACGGCCTGAGCTGAAGGTGGTGAACGACCAGACCGGAACACCCACCTACGCCGGCGACCTCGCTCGGGTATTGTTGCAAATAGCCGAAAATCCGGGCAAAAGCAGCGTTTATCATTTCTCAAACCTCGGCACTGCCACATGGTTCGACTTCGCACGCGAGATAAAGCGCCTTGGCAAGAAAACTGAGTGCAGAGTGTTGCCGTGCACCACAGCCGATTATCCCACACCGGCCGAGCGTCCGGCATATTCAGTGCTGAGCAAAGCTAAAATAGCACGCGATTACAAGCTCGACATCCCTTACTGGCGCGACTCGCTGGAGAAGTGCATACAAAACATGGAAAAACAATGAATGCAAAACGTCATATAATGGTAACAGGCGGCGCCGGCTTCATCGGAAGTCATGTGGTGCGCCGACTGGTGAAACAATATCCGGATTATCTGGTGGTAAACGTCGACAAACTGACGTATGCCGGCAACCCGGAGAATCTTGCAGATGTGGACTCTCTGCCCAATTATCGCTTTGAGAAAGCCGATATTACGGACGCAGAGGCCATGGAACGCATCATGCACAAGTATGACATCGACGGCATCATTCATCTGGCGGCCGAGAGCCATGTTGACCGCTCCATTTCCGACCCTCTGGTGTTTGCGCGCACCAACGTTATGGGCACGCTGAATCTGTTGGAAACGGCACGCCGTCTGTGGCAGGAAAGTCCGGAATGCTTCGAAGGCAAACGCTTCTACCATATCAGTACAGATGAGGTTTACGGCGCTCTTGAAATGGGTTCGGAGATGTTTGTGGAGACAACACGCTACGACCCTCACTCACCTTATAGTGCCTCAAAAGCCTCAAGCGACCATTTCGTACGCGCCTATCACGACACTTACGGAATGCCTACCATAGTAACCAACTGCTCGAACAACTATGGGCCGAATCAGTTCCCCGAAAAGCTCATCCCCTTGTTTATCAACAACATACGTCATCGCAAGCCGCTACCTGTATATGGCAAAGGGCTTAACGTGCGCGACTGGCTCTATGTTGAGGATCATGCCGCTGCCATCGACCTGATTTTCCACAAAGGAAAAGCCGGCGACACTTATAACATTGGCGGCTTCAACGAATGGAGCAACATTGACCTTATCAAGCAACTGTGTAAGGAAGTAGACAGGCAGCTTGGCCGTGAACCCGGCGAGAGCGAACAGCTGATAACATACGTTCGCGACCGTGCCGGCCATGACCTCCGTTATGCCATTGACGCCACCAAACTCAGCAAAGAGTTAGGCTGGAAACCGAGTCTACAATTTGAAGAGGGGTTGCGCAAAACCGTAAAATGGTATTTGGATAATCAAGCCTGGGTAGATAACATAACCAGCGGCGCCTATCAGGATTACTACCGCAAAATGTACGAAAACCGGTGAAGGAGCAGGGGGAAGAAGATAACCTTTACTACAACGGGGACGACAAAGATAACGAGTCTGTCCCCTCAGGGAATGAACAGGCTCCCGAGCCGCGTAAGGCTTCGGCTTGGAAAAGCTGGCTGCGCGTCCTTACAACTCCCCTGAAAGGGTGGAAGATGATTAAGGCGTCGCGTATGAAGAGCTCAGAGATGGAAACCTCCGTCTTCTATCCTCTTGTGGCCTTGGCTTCCTTGGGGGCGTTTGCCTCTAAATTTTATTTTCCCGACGCCGTTTCGGTGAGCGATTGTCTCATTGAGGCAACCTGCATCTTTGTAGCATTCTTTGCATCATATTTCCTGGCCTTTCCGCTGGCAAAACTACTGATGCGTAAAGACTGCGCCAAGCGCATCGACACACAATATGGTCATTGTTATGTGGCCTCGTTGATGTCGACCTTAGCCGTTTTCTTTTTCCTGTATGAGTGTCTGCCCTTCCTCGAAGTGCTCATAGCCTTTACTCCGGCTTATACCATATATCTCTCCTTCAAAGGCATGGAGCCCTTCAGAGTGCCGGAGAACAGGCGCATTTCAACCTGGGTAGCCCTCATTATGATGATAATTGCTTTGCCGATAATAGCTTACCAGCTTTTGGGAATGTTGTTGCCGGCGAATATAGTAGCTGAAGGATGAAACCATCGCAAGTTAACATAAAGAACCGACGCGCTACTTTCGATTATGAAATTAGCGACACCTATACAGCCGGAATTGTGCTTACCGGAACGGAAATCAAATCCATACGCGACGGTAAGGCCGGTCTGGCAGATACTTACGTAGTGATAGACAATGGTGAGGCATGGGTGAAAGGCATGTATGTGGCCGAATATTTCTACGGCTCATACAACAATCACGCCTCGCGCCGCGACCGCAAGCTGCTGCTTACCCGCAAGGAGCTTCGCAAACTCGCGCGAGTGGCTGAAGACCCCGGTTACACTATTATCCCGCTGCGGCTTTTTATCTCTGAGAAAGGTCTTGCCAAGTTGGTCATTGGCGTAGCAAGAGGTAAGAAGGCTTACGACAAACGACAGAGTATTCGCGAACGTGAAGACAAACGTTCGCTCGACCGTCTTTTCAAATCCTAACATTTGCATTTGGTGCTACATGGAACAGATTAAGCATGAATGTGGAGTAGTGATGCTGAGACTCCGCAAACCACTGTCTTTTTATAAAGAAAAATACGGCACAGAGCTCTGGGGGCTCAACAAGCTCTATCTGATGATGGAGAAGGAACACAACCGTGGCCAGGAAGGAGCCGGCATAGGTTGTGTGAAGATGGAGGCCAAACCCGGGTGCGAATACATTTTCCGCGAACGCAGCGAAGGTAGCGACGCCATAAGCCGCATATTCTCGTCAGTTCATAATCAGATAAACAGCAGCGTGGCCGAAGGTGAACCCCTTGACCGACTTCCTTTTGTGGGTGAGGTCTATATGGGGCATTTGCGTTACAGCACCACGGGAAGGTCGGGGCTTAACCATGTCCATCCTTTCATGCGCCGCAACAACTGGCGAGCCAGGAATATGCTTCTGTGCGGCAATTTCAACCTTACCAACGTTGATGCCATTTTTAAAGAAATCACCGACCTGGGTCAGCATCCGCGCTATTATGCCGACGGTTTTATCCTTCTTGAGCAGATTGGCCATGCCCTGGACCGCGAGAATGAACGTGTCTATGAGCTGAATCATGCAGCCGGACTGCGCGGCATGGAGCTGAGTGAGAAAATAGCCCGCGATATCGACGTCTGCAACATCCTTCACCGCTGTGCCCCCAAATGGGACGGCGGCTATGTGATATGCGGCATTGCGGGCAACGGCTCTATGTGGGCACTGCGCGACGCCAACGGTATCCGTCCCGCGTTCTATTATTCCGATGACGAAGTGGTTGTTGTGGCAAGCGAGCGTCCGGTTATACTCACCGCCTTCGACCTGCAGGCTGACCAGGTGAAAGAACTCACTCCCGGTTCCGCCATCGTGGTCGACTATAAAGGAAATTATCATTTGGAGCAGGTGCTTGACTCCAAAGAGAGAAAACAATGTTCGTTTGAGCGCATTTACTTCTCTCGCGGCAACGACAGAGACATTTACAATGAGCGCAAACGCCTCGGAGCGTTGTTGGCAGAAGCCGTGGAGAAAGCCGTTGACGGCGACATGGACAACACCGTGATTTCGTTTGTGCCCAACACGGCGGAAGTGGCCTATATGGGCCTCACAGAGGAGTTTGAAAGACGTAATGCCGAAGCCAAGACCCGTTTGGCACGCCGCATTGCAAAAGGCGAAGTGCCATTTGACGCCGAAGCTGAGCACATAATGATGCGCAAAGTGCGTAAGGAGAAAGTGGCCTGGAAGGATATAAAACTGCGCACCTTCATTGCTCAGGGTGAGCAGCGCAATGACCTGGCAGCACACGTTTACGACATCACTTACGGCTCCATAGTGCCCGACCGCGACAACCTCGTCATCATTGACGACAGCATAGTCCGCGGCACCACACTCAAACAGTCCATCATCCGCATACTCGACCGTCTGCGTCCCCGCAGCATCGTCATAGTCAGCTCGTCGCCTCAGGTGCGTTATCCCGACTGTTACGGTATCGACATGAGCCGTCTCGGTGAATTTGCCGCTTTCCGTGCCGCTATGCAGCTGCTTAAAGACAGAGGGATGGAGAACATAGCCGATGAAGTCTATCGCGACTGTCTTGAGGAAGTGAAGAAGCCGGCAGCCGAGCAGAAAAACTGCGTCAAGGCCATTTACGAGCCGTTCACCGATGCAGAAATCAGCGACAAGATAGCTGAGATGCTCACACCCTCCAACACCCGTGCCAAGATTAAGATTGTGTATCAGACCATCGAGGATATGCACAAAGCCATTCCGGCACATACCGGCGACTGGTATTTCAGCGGCAATTATCCTACTCCCGGAGGCAACCGACTGGTGAATCTGGCTTACATCAATTTCTACGAAGGTAACAGTGCCAAGAGAGTCTGAATGACCGGACGGAAAATAGAGCTGTTGGCACCTGCCAGAAACGTTGAAACGGGCATCGCGGCAATAAGTCATGGTGCCGACGCAGTGTATATTGGTCCGGAGGCTTTCGGAGCGCGCCAGACTGCAGCTAACAGCGTCGACGAGATTCGCCGGTTGGTGGATTTCGCCCACATTTACCGTGCGCGAATTTATGCAACCGTCAACACCATTATCTACCCTTCGGAGCTGAAGAGGGTTGAGAAACTCTGTAAAGACCTCTACCGAGCCGGAGTCGATGCTTTGATTGTGCAAGATATGGCTCTGCTGAGACTCGACATCCCGCCTATTGAATTGCACGCAAGCACCCAATGCGACATAAGGACGCCTGAAAAAGCCCGTTTCCTGCAAGATGTGGGATTCAGCCAGTTGGTTTTGGCCCGCGAGCTGACACTGCAGCAGATAAAGGCCATTGCCGATGTGGTTACCGTGCCTGTTGAGACCTTTGTTCACGGGGCTCTTTGTGTAAGCTATTCAGGCCGCTGTCATGCTTCACAGCTCTGCATGGGCCGAAGCGCAAACCGCGGTGCCTGCGCCCAGATATGCCGCCTGCCGTTTACCCTGACAGACGCAAAAGGCAGAGTGCTGAGCAGAGATAAACACCTTCTCTCGCTCCATGACCTCAATCTTTCCGACCGTCTGAGTGATTTACTGATTGCCGGCGCTTCTTCCTTCAAAATAGAAGGCCGACTCAAGCAACCCGATTATGTAAAAAACATAGTCAGCTATTATCGCCAAAGGCTTGATGAAATAATTCGGCGCAGCGAAGGTAAATATTGCCGCAGTTCGTTTGGCAGCGTAACACCCGATTTCATTCCGGCACCCGAAAAGAGCTTTAACCGTGGCTTTACACACTACTTTATCGACGAACGCAAGCCACAGCATCTCACCTCTCCGTTAACTCCCAAGTCGTTGGGCGAAAGGGTAGAGGCCAGAGATTTACACTCCGGCGACGGTATTGCCTATTTCGCTGCCGACGGTCAATATACAGGCTTGCGCGTCAACCGGATGGAGGGTCAGCGCATAGTTACCTTCGGCAATAAAAAGATTCCGAAGGGCGTGGAACTGCGCAGAACTTACGACCGCATTTTCACCGATAAAGTAGAGCACTCGAATCCTGTAAGGCTTATAGGCATAGACCTAACCCTTGAAAACGACACCGTCACGGTGAAGGATGAACGCGGGTTGCAGATAACGATGCCGTTGCCCGAACGTGTGGATGGTGTTCTCAACCGAAAGAAAATGCGCGAAGTGTTTTCCAAACTCGGCAACACCGTTTACAGACTTGATTCCTACACCGAAAATCTGTCGCCCGAAGGAGGCTTCACACCCTCGGCTCTCACGGCTTTCCGGCGCAATCTGATTGAAGAGCTCGACCGATTAAACCGTATCACTTACCCCTACGGCTACCGGCGAAAGGAGGATTTGCAGGCTCGGTTCCCCTATCAGCAACTCACCTTTGCTGAAAACGTGGCGAACCCCGTAGCCGAGTCATTCTACCGCAGCCATGGCGTAACGGACATCCAACCGGCGCTTGAGGTGAGTCCGGCTAAGAAATCGGGAACATTGTCCATGACTTGCCGCCACTGTATCCTGAGAGAAATGGGCCGCTGTCTGCAGACTACGGATTCAAAACCGAGCCTTCCCCTCACCTTGTCATCAGGGCCACATCGCTTCACCCTCAGATTTAACTGCAACGACTGCGAAATGCAGCTTTTCTATAACAGTTCAGAAAAATGATTTACGACCTCAATCTGCGTGTCAGTCCGCGGGTAGCCGCCACGCAAACGCTTTTGAAGAATGAGATAGAGAAAGCCACAGGCGTCAAAATAGACAATTGGCGCATATGCAGCCGCAGCATCGATGCCCGTCAGCGACAGGTCTTTGTCAATCTGCGCGTGGAGGCTTCAAAGGGTGAGCCGTTGCCGCCGTTATATACCCCCGTAAACCTGCCAAAACTGCCCTCTGACGCGCCCAAAGTGATTATAGTAGGTGCAGGTCCCGGAGGACTTTTTGCGGCACTCAGAGCCATAGAAACGGGCATAAAGCCTATCTTGCTTGAACGGGGACGAGATGTGGACAGCCGACGCAAAAATATTGCCGATATTTCTCGACTTGGCGTTGTTGACGCAGATTCAAATTACTGTTTCGGCGAAGGTGGCGCAGGAGCCTATTCCGACGGCAAGCTCTACACAAGGAGCAAAAAACGTGGGCCTGTAAAAGAGATTCTCTCTCTCCTTGTGCAACATGGCGCTGACCCGGCTATCCTTGTAGATGCTCATCCGCACATAGGAAGCGATAAGTTGCCGAAGGTAATCAGCAACATCCGCAATGCCATATTGGAAGCCGGCGGAGAGGTGCATTTTGAGTCTAAAGTTACCGGCCTTTTGCTGGATAACGGTGTAGCCAAAGGCGTAAGACTGGCCGATGGCAGGAAATTTGAAGGCCCTGTGGTACTTGCCACCGGACATTCCGCCCGCGACGTTTACCGCTTCCTGAAAGAGCAGGGAGTGAGTCTTGAGTCAAAGGCTCTTGCCATAGGAGTCCGGCTGGAACATCCGCAAGAACTGATTGACAGAATCCAGTATCATTCACCCAAGGGAAGAGGAGAGTTCCTTCCGGCCGCCGAATACAGTTTTACCGCCCAGGTTGACGGGCGTGGAGTTTACAGCTTCTGTATGTGTCCCGGCGGAGTAATAGTGCCCTCGGCAAGTGGTCCGGAACAGAACGTTGTCAACGGCATGTCAGCCTCCGGCCGTTCGGGCAGATGGGCCAACTCAGGCATGGTTGTGGAATTGCATCCGGAGGATTTCCCCGAATACAGCGAATATGGCGAGCTGTGTATGATGGAGTTGCAGGAGAGTCTGGAGCGCAATTTCTATCATGCCGCCGGAAACAGCCTCAAGGCGCCGGCTCAGCGAATGACCGATTTTGTCAATGGCAAAGTCTCTACAACGCTTGAATCCTCGTCCTTCCCCAACGGACTTATCAGCTTGCCTGTGCATTTCCTGCTTCCTCCGCAGATTTCCGACCGACTGAGAGAAGGCTTCCGCATCTTCGGCAAACGTGCTAAGGGATTTCTGACACCCCAGGCTACTGTAGTAGGTCTTGAGAGCCGCACATCGAGTCCCGTGCGTATTCCCCGCGACAATGATAGCGGAATGCACGTTGGCATAGCGAACCTCTATCCTGTGGGAGAGGGTGCCGGATATGCCGGCGGAATTGTTTCAGCAGCTATCGACGGGCGCAATGCCATTGACCATCTTATAAAAAATATGCAATGATACTACTCATAGAAACCTCTGCCGAGATTTGTTCCGTGGCTCTTTGCCACGAAGGTATGCTGATGTGGCAAAAGCGCGAGGACACGCCTATGCGTCATTCCGAAGTACTTGCTCCATTTATAGAACAGGCTCTTGGCGAGCTTGAACGCAGAGAATTAAAGCTCGATGCCGTGGCAGTGAGCCTTGGCCCGGGTTCATACACAGGTTTGCGCATAGGTCTTTCGGAGGCTAAAGGGTTATGCTTTGGCCGTGATATCCCCCTTATCGGCGTCAACACTCTTCAGGCCTTGGCCGTAAAAGCCATGTTCATGTCGCACAACTGGGAAGGCGATGAAATTCTCATTCCTATGATTGACGCCAGGCGAATGGAGGTCTATACTGCCGCTTACGACTTTGCCCTGAATGAAATAATGCCGCCTCAGGCTCTTATTCTTGATGCCGACAGTTATTCAGAGCTTCCTGAAGGCAGAAAGGCATTCTTCTTCGGCTCGGGTGCCGAGAAGGCCAAGGGGCTTTTCAATCGGCCTGATACCGAGTACCTGAAAGTTGCTCCTCTGTTGGCGTGCGATTTGATGGCTCTTGCCGAAAGGAGTTTCAGGCATAGCGATTTCCTTGATGTGGCATATTCAACGCCATTTTATATCAAGGCCGTTCATACTACAAAGCCGAAAGACCGCAAATTTTAAGGCCATAACTTAATTTCTACACATCTGCGATGCAGACAATAAAGTTACCGGTTCTGCGTTAAATGTGTAGATATGAAAGGTAAAGTTTTAAGTTGGATAAAAGGTAAGTTCCTGCTTTCGGCAGCGGCTTTGCTGCTGTCTGTTCCGGCAGTCTCAGCTCAGCTTTGGTTAGGTGCTGACATAAGCGGTGTTTCGGCCGACGAGGCTCATGGCAGGACTTTTTATGATAAAGATGGCAATGAGGCCGACCTGTTCGCTCTCATGAAAGACTATGGCATGAATGCCATCAGGCTGAGAGTATGGGTGAATCCGAAAGATGGCTTCTGCAGTCCGAGTGATGTGCTTGAAATGGCTCGTCGAGCGCAGGATGTGGGTCTGCCGGTGATGATTGATTTTCATTACAGCGACTGGTGGGCTGACCCCGGCAAACAGAATATTCCCGAGGCTTGGAAAGATATGAGCGTGGAGGAAATGTCGAGCGCTCTCTATGACCACACTCGCGAAACGCTGGAATTGTTGCGCGACAACGGCATTGAGGTGCCTTGGGTACAGGTAGGCAACGAGACTACTCACGGCTTCCTGTGGCCCGTGGGACGCATAGAGGAGAATCCCCAGAACTATGCCATGCTCACTCAGGCAGGCTATGACGCTGTAAAGGAAGTATATCCCGATGCGCAGGTGATTGTGCATCTTGACAACGGATTCGATGCCGACCTCTATGACCGTGTCTTCGACATCCTGCAGGAGAATGGAACCCGCTGGGATATCATAGGCATGAGTGTCTACCCTTACTGGGCTATGGAGGGTAAATTCCGCCCGGACGCTGAATCCACTCTTAACGACGCTATTGCAAATGCTCAGCGGCTGTATGAGAAATATGGCACTAATGTGATGATAACCGAGGTTGGTGTTGATGCCCGCGAGCCGGAGAAGGGCCGCGACTTCATGATACAGCTCTTCGACAAGGTCATTGATGAATCAAACGGTTCTATTACGGGTGTCTTTTACTGGGCTCCGGAAATTAATGCTGACGCAGATTATCATTTAGGAGCGTTTGACAAAGACCGCCCCACGGTAATCTTAGACGCTTTCAGAATAGCTTCTGAAAAAGCCGGCAACTAACTGCTTGCGAAAGGGCGGCTTGCCCCTAAATTAGCTAAAATAGCTAGATTAGCTACAATACCCGCTAAGTAAGCTACTTTAACAGCGAAGTATCATAATCCACCGCATCAAGGATATTGCGAATAAGTTGCAAATCTTTTGGATCGGTGGTTTTTTCTTGTGCTCTTTTCGCCATATTGGCCGCAGGAATAAGATATATGTCAATCAGATCCTGACCGGCTTTTCTCCGTTGCCTTACATTGCCGGTAATCTTATCCTTGCGGGCATGAGCCGTGCGATAGAGCATGTGAGCGCCGCGCATCAGCATTTTTGATGAGATGTCGGGATTCTCGGCTGCTAATTTATAGTCGATGGCAGCGGCATCCGTGCGGCCTATGCTTTCGTTGACCCAGCCGCGCAAGGCGCGAGGCAGCCATTCATCAGGCGTCAAAGCAATCTGACGGTTGAGAATACTCATAATGGAGTCAGTCTGTCCTGTGGCGATATATATCTGAGTCAACCGGCTCAGGAAATCCGGTTGGGTTGTTCCGTGATGCTTGTAGGCTCGGGTGGCAATTCGGAGCAGTGAGTCCTGAACCTCCTGCTGCAGATTCACCGAATCACGGGCCATCTGCTCCCAGATAGCCATGCTGTAAAGATAGAGATTCTCGGAGTGTTTACCCAAAGCCTCAGCCTTGCCGAAAGCTCGCAAAGCTCTGCGCGACTCTTTACCTCCGAAAGCACTCAATCCGGCATAATAATAAAGATTCGGCAGCAGAGTATCCGGCAAAAGTTTTCGGCTCCTTATCATAGCCGGATTCGAGGCTAAAGCAGCAGCGGCAACAAATCCGTCGTAAGCCTGAGGGTAATATTTTTTTGCAGCATAGCTTATGGCACCGGCGCGATATAAATCGTAGGCCTTGGCGTCGAGTTGCGACAGGATGTCGTTGCTGTAACGGGGTTTGATACGGCCCTTCTTGTCGGGCATGGAGTCAAGAGGAAGCGCCTTGAGCATATATCTGTAACCCTGAAGCAATTTCGAGGTCATGGCATCGTCAGTAACACTGGCATCTTTCGGGTTTATCTCGCGTTTGCGCTGGTCTGCCTCAAAACTTCGCCATTCCACCATGGCGGCGACATAATAAGTGCGGGCCTGACTGCCCGTTTTCTCATCCTCCATGGCCTCCTTAAGCAGCTTGCGTGCTTCGTCAACACTTTCCGTCTTGCCAACCAGACGCCATGCCGCATCAACATTCTTCTTCTGGGCCGGCAGGGTCAGAGCAAAGAATGAGGCTAAAAGTATCAGTGTTAATCTTAGTCTGTACATCTTTTCAACTGCAAAATTACAACATTCGGCCCGGACGTGCAAAACTACTTTCCTATATAATATTGGAGCTTGGAGTGCGTTAAATAATTGATGAATAAAATAACTTTTGTTCTTATCGTTCTGCTCGTCGGCATTATACCTGCTGCGGCTCAGAACGTCAAGATAAGCGGTAAAATCATAGACCAGGAAGATAAACCCATTGAATTTGCCACAGTGCGAATCGGTGGCACAGCGGTCGGCACCAACACCAATCTCGAGGGCGGCTATATGCTTTCGATAGCGCCTCGCGACACTCTGGAGCTGATATTTACCGCCATCGGCTATCGGTCGGTAAAACGCACTTTGGTGGATGCAAAAGGCGACATTACCCTTAATGTGAAGATGCTGCCCGAAGACCACATGCTTGATGAAGTGCAGATTCAGGGCTATCGTCCCAATTCGCAGGGAATGCAGAATATAGATGTTGAGAACCTGAAGGTCTCGCCCGACGTCAGCGGCGGCAGCGTGGAGTCGCTGATTGGCACTATGGCCGGTGTTACGCAGAACAATGAAATGTCGTCGCAATATAACGTCCGCGGCGGCAGCTTTGATGAGAACTCAGTGTATATCAACGGCATAGAGCTTTATCGGCCGCAGCTTATCAGCAATGGCCAGCAGGAGGGTCTGAGTATCATCAACCCTGATATGATTGGCTCAATAAATTTCTCGTCGGGTGGTTTCTCGGCGCGTTACAGCGACAAAATGAGCTCTGTGCTGGATATAACCTATCGCGAGCCTCAGGCTTTTGAAGGTGCGGTTTCGGCCTCTCTCATGGGTGGAAGCATCATGATTGGCCAGAACTCAGGCAAGTTCTCTCAGCTGCATGGTGCCCGATTGAAAAAGAACAATTCTATGCTGAGCAGTCTCGACAGCAAGGGTGAATATGACCCCACTTTCTTCGACTATCAGCTCAACATGAATTACAAACCCAACGACAAGATTGCAGTCAATCTGCTGGGCAACATAAACCTGAACCACTATAACTTCAAGCCTCACGACCGCGAAACGAGTTTCGGCATTGCCGACGATGTGAAGAAGTTCAAGGTATATTTCGACGGCGAGGAGAAAGACCGTTTCGAGACGTATCTCGGGGCGCTGAGCGTTACCTGGCGTCCGTCGCAAGTCTTCACGCTTCAGTCGGGAGCGGGCGCCTTTCTCACAAATGAGTTTGTGAGCTATGACATCAGCGGCGAATATTGGCTTGACCAGGCCGGCACAAGCGGTTCGGGTGGCATCGGCGGTGAACAGGGTGTCGGCAAATATATGGAACATTCGCGCAACCGCCTGAAGGCAAGCGTCTTCCAGGTTTGGACTAATGCCCGCACTCAGATAGCCCGCCAAAACATCAGCATCGGACTTCAGTATCAGCATGAGACGTTCCGCGACCGCTCTCGCGAATGGGAATGGCGCGATTCGGCCGGTTATTCGCTGCCGACGGCGCCTGAGGGTGTACATCTGCTCTATAATCTGACTTCCCGGCAGGATGTGGTTACAAATCGCATAGCCTTCTTTGTGCAGGACACATATCATCTCAACACCGATGCCGCCTTCATGACCTTCAACGGCGGCGTGCGCGTGTCATATTGGGATTTCAATAAGGAGACTCTCGTGTCGCCACGTTTCAATTTCAGCATTTCGCCGGCTGCTTTCAACCGCTGGACTTACCGCGCGGCCTTCGGCTGGTATTATCAGTCGCCTTTCTTCAAAGAATATCGCCGTGCAGTGCAGGATGAAGTAGGCAACGGTACTGTAGAGCTGAACCGCAACATCAAATCTCCCAGAAGCATACAGGTTATCCTCGGCACAGACTTCACCTTCCGGGCTTTGAATAGGCCGTTCAAACTCACAGCCGAGGCCTATTACAAAAATATCTCGCGGATGATCAGCTATGAGTACGACAACCTCAAAGTAAATTATTCGGGTGTTAACGACTCTAAAGGTTACATCATGGGACTCGACCTGCGCTTCTTCGGCCAGTTTGTTGAAGGCAGCGACTCATGGATTTCCTTCTCGCTGATGAAGACGCAGCAGGAACTCAACGGCAAGAAGATGCCTATGCCAAGCGACCATCGTTATTCTGTAGCCCTCTTCTTCACCGATTATTTCCCCAAATTCCCCAAGTTGAAATTTGCTCTGAGAGGCATCTTCTCCGACGGCCTTACCATGGTGCCTCCGCGTCAGTCGCGCGACGTTACCTGGTTCCGTGCGCCTGCCTACAAGCGTGTGGATATAGGTCTCAGCTATCAGATAGTTGGCTCTCCCAAAGGCGAGCAGCTACGCAAAGGCTGGCTTAAAGACCTCACCATAGGCGTTGACCTCTTTAACCTGTTCGACATCACCAACGTGAGCAGCTATTACTGGATTACTGACGTCAACAATCTGCAGTATGCTGTGCCTAACTACCTAACACGCCGCCAGTTCAACGTGCGCCTTTCAATGGAATTTTAACCAAGACAATCCCCTAAACTAAAGCCGACTTGACAGAATCAGGTCGGCTTTAATTTTTAGGTTAGTGAAAGCTGAATTATGCCGGATTGGGAGAATTACGCCCCTCAAGAAGGGTAAACAACTGAGTGGCGGCATTACGCGTATCGACCTTGCGGATTACATCCGTTACGGTGCCGTCGTGGTCGCATACAAAAGTTGTGCGGACAATGCCCATGTATTCTCTTCCGGCGAGCTTTTTCAGCTGCCACACACCGGCCGTTTCGCACAGCGTATGTTCCGTGTCGGCAATAAGAGGGAAGGGCAGCTCATTCTTGGCTATGAAGCGCTGATGGCTCTTCTCATCGCCTGCGCTCACACCGATTATCTGATAGCCCATTTCCAGAAACTGCGTGTAGGCGGAAGCCAGTGAGCGGGCCTCGAGAGTGCAGCCCGGAGTTGAGTCCTTGGGATAGAAATATATGATAAAGCGCACATTGGAAGGATAACTGCTCAGTCTTACCTCCTTGCCATTCTCATCCTTGCCCAGCAAGTCAGGGAATTTATCTTCTATATTCATGGTTTGAAAAGTTTTGGTTTTGAATTCTGAGGTACTGTCTATTACTCTAAACAACAACTCAGCAATATGTTCATCGGCCTGCTCAGTCGAGCTGCGGGTCGAGGTTCTCCGGGTCCACGCCTCTCAGCTTTTGCAGCTTGTTGTAGAACATCAGCAGGAAGGCGCAAGCCACTCCAACGCCGGCGCCAATGGCAATCCAGTAATCAATCTTGAGGCCGAACAGATAGTCGGTCAGCAAACCGAAGCCTTCGGGCGCAAAGAGAATATAGCTCACTGTAACCACCGTCATAAACAGAGCGGGCAGCAGCGAGATGTAATAGAATCGTTTGCGCGAAGCCAGCCAGATGGTAATTGCCCACAGCGTAAAGACACTCAGAGCCTGATTGCACCATGCGAAATAACGCCACAGCACATCGTAAGGAAGGAGCATCACCACGAAGCATATTACGAAGATAGGAACAGACACCATGAGCCTGTTGACAATCTTTTTCTGTTTGATGCGCGAGAAGTCGGCAGCTATCAGTCGGGCGCTGCGGAGAGCTGTGTCACCCGAGGTTATAGGCGCTGCTATGACACCGAGAACGGCAAGTACGCCACCCACAGTGCCTAACCAGCCCGTTGACAGATTGTTGACCAAAATAGCCGGACTGCCATTGCCGAGTGTTTCCTGCAATTGCGTGTAACCGCCGGTGAAAGCCACTGCGGCAGCCGCCCAAATCAGAGCCACGACACCCTCAGTAACCATGGCGCCGTAGAAAACCGGACGGGCATATTTTTCCGATTTCAGACAGCGGGCCATCATGGGACTTTGCGTGGCATGGAAGCCGCTGATTGCGCCGCAGGCTATGCTCACAAACATCATGGGGAAGATGGGATTGGCTTCAGCATCAGGTTTGTGATTGGAGAATTCCTCCCATACTTCCGGTACTGCCGACGAGTGTACAAACAGCATCACCATTATGCCCACTGCCATAAAGAGCAAGGCAAAGCCGAAGACTGGATACAGACGGCCTATGAGCTTGTCGATGGGAAGCAGAGTGGCGAGCATATAATAGGCAAAAATTGCTATTATCCAGAACAGGCGGGAGAAATGTTCCGGCGTCAGCATTGCCAACAAATCGGCGGGATTATATACAAAGACTGCACCCACCAGAATCATCAGCAACAGGGCGAATATGCGCATCACCAGTTTTATGCCACCTCCTAATTCCTTGCCTACAATCTCCGGCAATGAGGCGCCTTTCATGCGCAGCGACATCACTCCCGACATGAAGTCGTGGACAGCGCCGGCAAAAATGGTACCGAACACAATCCATAGAAATGCCGAAGGCCCGTACATCACACCCATAATGGCGCCGAAAATAGGACCGAGTCCGGCAATGTTTAGAAATTGTATCAGAAAAATCTTCCATGTGGACAATTCCACATAGTCAATGCCATCGGCCATGCTCTTCACAGGAGTTGGCCGGTTGGGGTCTATGCCGGCCACCTTGGCGGCAAATTTTCCGTATATGAAATATCCTCCTATCAGAAGTAGAAGTGAAATAATGAAAGTTATCATCTATGTAGTTCTTTTAAGGTTAGTTCTTTCGTTTTGCGGTAAAGAGTTTGACCCTCGGCTTTAAATCGGTGCTTTTGAAGAAACCGGCTTTTACAACTGCAATCTCATGCGTTAATGCTTATTCTGAATTACTATTTATAGCCTAAGTTCTTGAGCAATTTATTGTATTGCTGTTGCAATTTCGCCCGTTTGTAGTCTATATCTATCTCTGCATCGATTATTGCTTTTTTATTGCTTGTGTCGCCCTGGCCGAACTTCATGCGCATAGTGTCGAGATTCTTCTCTGCGCGACGCATCTCGGCGAAATTATCGAGCAAAGATTCTATGGCTCTTTTCTGTTCTGCACTTCCATCCTTCAGGCACTCTTTTAAAGTGCGACCGTCGGGCAGAATCGGCGAATTGTCTACCACAGGCACCTGATTCTTGATGCTTCGAGCCTCTTCGACCCTGAGTTGCCATTCCCCGGCGTCAAAACCCTCAGGCCATGTGTCCTCGATATTCCTGATAAAAGCACGACTTTGAATGTCCACCGAATCAGGGTCGAGATTGGTTCGCATGTCATTGAGCTTAAGCACATAGACAGTAGGCTCAAAAGTATCCGGGAAGTTGCGCATCGTCACGATCCACCCGATGCTGTCAGTGGCATCCGTAACGTAAAGCACCTCATCGTAAATCGAATTCAGCGGCATACCCGGATTCGCCGGCTGCCGCCAGGGTTCCGTTATAGCGTCGCGCGTGGCCATCATCACGTCGCGTCCTCCCAGAGTAGGGTAGGCGTCGGTGGTATAATAGAGCGTCATGCCATCGTCTATCAGGAAAGGCGAATAGGCGGGAGCAGGAATGTCGGGAACCTGCTCTATGTGCCAGCTGCCGTCGCTAAGGCGCGTACCTTCGTATAATACGTTTATGCCGCGAGCACCGGGCGCTGACCACATTGCCGTGATGCTGTCGGCCGACAGAAATACCGGACCGTCAACCTCCTCCGGGTTTTCAATAAAAGGTAATGTCGATGCGAGCCTTAGGCTCCCTGCCGACTGAGGCAATTCTATAGTCTCTATGACCCTTTGCCAGTCGGCCTGGCTGCCGAATGAAGAGGGTATAAAAGCGGTTGAGTCTTCTTCATAGACAGTTGCCGGCCACACTTCAGGCACTTTGCCTATTGCTATGCTGTCGAACACAATAATGTCCTCCACGTTCTGAAGCGCATCTTGCAGCCTGCTGATGCTTTGTTCCTCGCGAAGAGCTACAGTGTCGGCGGGCAAACGTTTCTTCTTAAGCGCATTCTGGTAGGCTTTGTAATGTGTCTCTGCTTCATCAAAGTCATAAAGAACCATAGCCGCACGAGCCTTGAAAAGGATCTCTTGCGGTGTGGGTGCGGCGGCCATTGCGGCGGTAAGGGCTGCCGATATGGTGATGAGGGTCAAAAGCAATCGCTTCATTTGCACTTTAGTTTATGTTACAAAATTAGCAAATAAATTTCTAATGGAAAAATTATCCCAGCTCTCTCAGTTTAAAAATTGTTAACAGGCACGATTCCGCATTAACCTCGGGTATCTTTAAGGTGTCAGACTGTCTCTCGATTCAAAAAATTTTAGTAATTTTGCAGCCGAATGAATTTTAGCGAAACAGATTTAAACGAATACGTGCTCGAAGCGGTGGAAACTATGGGCTTTGAATCCTTAACACCTATTCAGGAAGCCTCTATTCCGCCGTTAATCGAAGGGCACGATTTAATCGGTGTGGCTCAGACAGGCACCGGCAAAACGGCTGCTTTCCTTCTGCCTGTACTCAATGAGCTGAGCTACGGCGATTATCCGCAAGATAAAATCAATTGCCTCATCATGGCTCCCACGCGTGAGTTGGCAAAACAAATTGACGAACAGCTGCAGGGTTTCAGCTACTTTGTGCCCGTAAGTTCTTCGGCTGTTTATGGCGGCAACGATGGTCCGGAATTTGCTCGTCAGAGGCAAGGTCTGAAAATGGGGGCGGATATTATTGTGGCAACGCCGGGAAGATTGATTTCGCACCTCTCTATGGGGTATGTGGACCTCAGCGAAGTCAGTTTCTTTATTCTTGACGAGGCTGACCGGATGCTCGATATGGGTTTCTATGACGATATTATGCAAATTGCATCTTATCTGCCCAAAGACCGTCAGACTATCATGTTTTCGGCAACTATGCCCGACAAGATTCAGCATCTGGCTAAAAACATTCTCAATAATCCTGTAAAGGTGGAGATAGCCGTCAGCCGTCCGGCCGAGAATATCTGTCAGCAGGCTGTATATCTCTACGAGACACAGAAGCTGAATGCGGTTAAGGAAATTTTTGCCGCATATACCGAGCCTGTGCGCAGCCTTATCTTCGCATCGTCAAAACTGAAAGTCAAAGAGTTGGCAAGGGCGTTGCGTCAAAAAGGATATAAAGTTGCCGAAATGCACTCCGATTTGGACCAGGCACAGCGCGATGAGGTGATGCACAATTTCCGCAACGGTAATGTGAAGATGCTTGTGGCTACCGACATAGTTGCCCGTGGCATCGACATTGACGACATAGCCTTGGTGATGAATTATGATGTGCCTCGCGAAGCTGAAGACTATGTGCATAGAATTGGTCGAACGGCACGCGCGGGAGCATCCGGCAGGGCCATTACGCTTGTCAATGAAAAAGATTTGAGCCGCTTCAGGCGCATAGAGAAATTTCTGCGCAAGAGGGTAGAGGCTTTGCCGCTTGAATGTTCCGCCAATCTCGAAGGAGAGAGGAGCAACGCGAAAGCGGAAAAGACGGCTGATAAGCAACATAACGGCAGGAAGCGGTGCAAACGCGGCAGGAAGCCTCAGAAAGAGGGTGGCATGCCGGCAATGAAGAGTTTCGGCTCAGATAATTTCGGCTCAGATGAGCCGAACACAGGACAAACGGCGCAGCCTTTACCAACTGCAGAAACGCCGAAGAAGCCGGCCCGCAAACCGCGTTATCGCAGGCGCAGGAAAACACAAAACGTAACAGAAAAAGCAAACAATTAAACTCCTCACCACATTGGACAGCATACGCAATTTTTGCATTATAGCTCATATAGACCATGGTAAATCGACCCTGGCCGACCGTTTGCTCGAACGCACCAAGACGGTAGATGCCAAGGATATGGAAAATCAGGTGCTCGACGACATGGACCTTGAGCGCGAGCGCGGCATTACAATCAAGAGTCATGCCATTCAGATGCAATATACCAAAGATGGCAAGCCCTATACTCTGAACCTTATTGATACTCCGGGACATGTGGACTTCAGTTATGAGGTCTCACGCTCCATAGCAGCTTGCGAAGGGGCATTGCTCATTGTAGATGCCAGTCAGGGTATTCAGGCGCAGACAATATCGAACCTCTATATGGCCATCGACAATGACCTGGAGATAATTCCGGTTATAAATAAATGCGACCTCGAAAGCGCCAAGCCCGATGAGGTGGAAGATCAGATAGTGGATCTGTTGGGCTGCGATGCTAAGGATATTATCCGCGCCAGCGGCAAGACAGGTCAGGGTGTTGATGAAATATTAGACGCTATTGTTGACCGCATCCCGGCGCCCAAAGGTGATGCCAATGCTCCGCTGCAGGCCCTTATCTTCGACTCTGTCTTCAATCCTTTCAGAGGCATCATTGCATATTTCAAAATTATCAACGGAACCATAGCCACTGATGATTTTGTGAAGTTCTTCTCCACAGGTAAGGAATATCATGCCGATGAAGTTGGTGTGCTCAAACTTCAGATGCAGCCGCGCAAAAAGCTTTCGGCCGGTAATGTGGGTTACATCATCTCAGGCATCAAATCGAGCAAAGAGGTAAAAGTGGGCGATACCATCACCCATGTTCAGAATCCTTGCGCCAAAGCCATCGAAGGGTTTGAGGAGGTGAAGCCCATGGTCTTTGCCGGCGTTTATCCCATCGACCCCGAAGACTTTGAAAACCTGCGTGCCAGTCTGGAGAAGCTGCAGCTCAACGATGCCTCGCTCACTTTCACGCCCGAATCTTCGGCCGCTCTTGGCTTCGGCTTCCGCTGCGGATTCCTGGGCTTGCTCCACATGGAGATTGTGCAGGAAAGGCTTGGCCGCGAGTTTAACATGGATGTTATTACCACCGTTCCCAACGTTAGTTATAATGTCTACACAAAACGTGGTGAGAAGATTGAGGTGCATAATCCGTCGGGGTTACCTGACCCGGCTTCCATCGACCATATCGAAGAGCCTTATATAAGGGCTTCTATAATTACTCAGGCCGATTACATCGGTCCTATCATGACGCTCTGTCTGGGCAAACGCGGCGAGCTGATAAAGCAGGATTACATATCGGGCAACCGGCTTGAACTGACTTTCGATATGCCTCTGGGCGAGATTGTGATTGACTTCTACGACAAGCTCAAGAGCATCAGCAAGGGTTATGCCAGCTTCGATTATCACATTCAGGATTTCCGCCCCTCAAACCTCATCAAGCTCGACATACTCCTCAACGGCGAGAGCGTGGACGCTCTCAGCACTCTGACGCATGCCGACAATGCAGTGCGCTTTGGCCGCAGAATGTGCGAGAAGTTGAAAGAGCTGATACCGCGCCAGCAATTCGACATCGCTGTGCAGGCCGCTATAGGTGCAAAAATCATTGCCCGCGAAACCATTAAAGCCGTTCGCAAAGACGTTACCGCCAAATGTTATGGCGGCGACATCTCGCGTAAACGCAAGCTATTGGAGAAACAGAAAGAGGGCAAGAAGCGCATGAAGCAGATAGGTCGCGTTGAAGTGCCGCAGAAAGCTTTCCTGGCAGTCCTCAAACTCGACTGACCCCCCCTTCCCCCAACCAACCTTACAACCCCGATACTAACATTTCCGGGGTATAAAGAGAGAGCTAATCCTTTAGCTCTCTTTTTCCTATCACCTTAGCCGGATTTCCGCCCACAATCGTCCATTCATCAACAGAACGGAACACGCAGCCGCGAGCGCCAACCACAACACCGTCGGCCAGTTCCACGCCTGGTCCAATGAATGCGTCCATGGCCACCCATACGCGGTTGCCGAGGGTTATAGGTTTGGTAACAAGTGCCATCATGGGCGACGATACATCATGAGAAGCTGTGCAGAGTACGCTATGCTGGCTGACTACCGAATCATCACCTATGCGAATAATGTCTTTATCGTATAATTCCACCCCGGGACCGATTGTACAACGGCCTAATTCCAAATTCCATGGTGCAAAAATCTTCACAGAGGAGTAGATGATGGCCTGTTTGTGAATTTTAGCTCCGAATAGTCGCAAGAGAGCATTGCGAGGCCTTCTCATCAAACCGGTAACCATGCATCTGAATATGGTGGCATTGATTATATACCACAAAATACGCTTTTTATGATGAGGCTTCGGCTCGTAATAGTCATGAATAACATTCTTTTCCATATTGCTCATTTTGAATGCAAAATTAAAGATAAGTTGTCAGAATAAAAAATGAAAATTAAATAGCCCTCTACGGCACATAAAAATACCGTAAAGAGCTATTATTTTTCAGGGATTCAGAATTTACATCATGCCACCCATGCCGCCCATGCCGGGAGCGGGCATTGCGGGTGCGGGATTCTCTTCTTTCTTGTCGGCGATGACGCACTCGGTGGTCAGGAACATGCCGGCTATGGAGGCGGCGTTCTCAAGTGCTACGCGGGTAACTTTGGCCGGGTCAATAACGCCTGTCTCGAAGAAGTTTTCAAACTCATCTGTGCGGGCATTGTAGCCATAGTCGCCGGTGCTTTCTTTGAGCTTCTGAAGGATTACGGCTCCTTCAACACCTGCGTTGGCAACTATCTGACGAAGAGGCTCTTCGATGGCGCGACGGATGATGGCGATACCCGTTTCTTCATCGTCGTTGGCACCTTTCAGTTCGTTAAGAGCGGGGATGCAGCGGATATATGCTACGCCGCCGCCGGGGACGATACCTTCGGCTATGGCTGCGCGGGTGGCGCTTAGAGCATCGTCAACGCGGTCCTTCTTCTCCTTCATTTCTACCTCGCTCGGTGCGCCGATGTAGAGCACTGCAACACCGCCGGCCAGTTTGGCAAGACGCTCGTGGAGTTTCTCCTTGTCGTAGTTGGAAGTGGTATTCTCAATCTGACCTTTTATCTGAGCTATACGGGCGTTGATGGCTTCTTTGTTGCCTGCGCCGTTTACGATTGTGGTGTTGTCTTTGTCAACCGTTACCTTCTCAGCGGTACCCAGGTCAGCTATGGTAGCCTGGCTGAGCTGCATGCCTTTCTCTTCGCTGATTACTGTGCCGCCGGTGAGGATGGCAATGTCTTCGAGCATGGCTTTGCGACGGTCGCCGAAGCCGGGAGCCTTAACGGCGCAAATCTTCAATGAGCCGCGCAGACGGTTAACAACCAATGTGGCGAGTGCTTCGTTGTCTACATCCTCGGCAATGATGAGCAGCGGCTTGCCGCTCTGAGCTGCCGATTCCAGTATGGGAAGCATGTCTTTGAGGTTGGAAATTTTCTTGTCGTAGAGAAGGATGTAAGGAGATTCCATCTCACACTCCATCTTCTCGGCGTTGGTAACGAAGTAGGGCGAGATGTAACCGCGGTCGAACTGCATACCCTCAACCACGTCAACGCTTGTTTCGGTGCCTTTGGCTTCCTCAACAGTGATGACGCCTTCTTTCTTCACCTTGTGCATGGCTTCGGCAATGAGACGGCCGATTTCCTCATCGTTGTTGGCACTGATACGAGCCACATTCTCTATCTTGTCCATGTCGTCGTCGACTTCCTGAGCCTGAGCCTTGATGCTTTCAACAACTTTGCTGACAGCCTTGTCGATGCCGCGTTTGAGGTCCATGGGGTTGGCGCCTGCCGTAACGTTTTTCAGACCCGTGTTGATGATGGACTGTGCCAGAACTGTGGCAGTTGTGGTGCCGTCGCCGGCCTGGTCGCCGGTTTTCGAGGCAACTTCCTTAACGAGCTGAGCGCCCATGTTCTGGAACGGGTCTTCCAGCTCTATTTCGCGGGCTACCGTAACACCGTCCTTGGTGATATGGGGAGCGCCGAATTTCTTTTCTATGATGACGTTGCGTCCTTTGGGGCCTAAGGTTACTTTTACGGCATCAGCCAGAGCGTCAACGCCGTTTTTTAGCTCTTCGCGAGCCTTGATATTGAATTTTATCTCTTTTGCCATTTTGGTATATTTTTGTTGTTAAGGTAGTAACGGCGAGGTTTAGCCAACAATGGCCAGAACGTCGCTCTGTCGCATAATAAGATATTTTTCGCCCTCTATTTCGAGTTCTGTTCCGGCATATTTGCCATACAGCACTACATCGCCTTCTTTGAGGACCATTTCTTCATCTTTCGTTCCGTGACCAACGGCCTTTACGGTGCCGCGAAGCGGTTTCTCTTTTGCCGTGTCGGGAATGATGATGCCACCCATAGTAACTTCTTCGGCGGCTGTGGGAAGTATCAGTACTCTGTCTGCAAGAGGTTTGATATTCATTGTATCTGTGTGTTTTTGGTTATTCTTTGTATTCGTAGTGGCAAATATTGTGCCAACTTCTCTTTTTCAATTATAACAATAATTCAGGGTCTTAGTTTCTTATTTAACAATAATTATTAGAGAAATTGATTCATAATTCGTATCTTTGCGGTATGATTAAGAAGAGAATATCAATGGCATTGTTTCTGCTGACCTGTTTCTGCGTTGTCAGCCTTGTCAGTAATTCTGCCATTCCGGTCAGCCAAAAATCGAGCGTCTATAAACTGCGCAACGGGCGTCTGGTGCAGGAGTATCTGTCGCCGGGCGACTCACTGCGTTCCCGCAAGGCTTTGAAAGGCGACGTTATCGGCTACCCCTCCCAAATGCATCTTTGCAATAATATCTCGCGCGAAAACATCGGTGTCGATTTGATTATCCCCGGGCAGAAACATGCTCCCGATATCCTCCCTTATACCGGCAAAGGGGTAGTGATAGGCATCATGGACTGCGGCATAGACCCAAACCATATCACGTTTTTGGATTCGGAAGGCAAGTCGCGTGTAAAGACTTATATCTTTACGGAGAGCGCCGAGGAGAGCAAGGATAAAAAACTTCAGGCCCAGATTTTCGCCACTCCCGCCGAAATTCTTACGGCTCCCATAGATTCGTCGGAGGGTGGACACGGCACACACACCACGGCTTCGGCAGCCGGTTCATGGAAGGAGAATCCTTACAGCGGCATGGCTCCCGATGCCGAATTATTTTTAGTGGGTATGGGCGCCCTTGTGTATGACGACGAGATAATCTATGGCATGAGAGCTGCCTCTGACTATGCGCTCGCCAACAACAAAAGAGCTGTTTTGAGCCTTAGTCTCGGTTCCGGTTCGGGTCCGCACGACGGCACCTCGCCGGTAGGACTTGTATCTAAAGAAATCAGGGAAAAGGGCAATTTAATTTGCTTTTCTGCCGGCAATGACGGCAAGCGCTTCTCTACCATCTTCAGGAATTTCAGCAACGACACCACTCCTGTCCGAAGCATCTTCTGTAAATGGGATGGCGGAAAGACGCACTACTGTCCGCTGGAAGCCTGGAGCAAAGACACCAAACAGACGGAACTGCAGCTCTATGTGATGCAGAAGGACACGGTAATCTATAAAAGCCGCTGGATTACTCCGCAGGAAGTAATAAATGCCGGCGGTAGGGTAACTCTCTTCTCAAAGGGCAGCGAAGGGGAGTTATTGCCTGAGATGAAAAATTTCATCGAGGGAGAAATCTATTGCGAAATGGGTATATATGAGCCCAACGGCCGCTTCCGGATAATCCTTGACGCTGATGTGGCAAAATATCTGACTCCCGGATTCCCGCCACAACTCGGCTTTGGCATACGTTCGCCGCAGGGTGCCGATACGCGCATTTACGCCAACCCTTATTACAACTGTTTGGGGTCGTGGGAGAATCCGGATTTTATGTATGGAACAAGCGATGAGACCATCAGCGACCTTGCCGCCTCGCCTGACGTGGTCAGCGTGGGTATGTTGAATGCTGTTGAATCGCGAAAAGCCATGTCAGGCCAAGTCTACAGCCTGGCAAACCAGTCGTTTGGTGAACTTGGCAAGCCTAACCTTCACACCAGTCGCGGCACTACATGGGAAGGAGAGAAATTGCCCATGATATTGGCTCCCGGAACATTTGTAATCTCGGCTCTTTATCCCGAGGCTCCCGGCATGGAACAATATTATGTCTGCGACACTATGGTTAATGGCAAACGGTATGTTTGGGGCATCGACACCGGAACATCCATGTCGTCGCCAACGGCAGCCGGAGTCATGGCACTATGGCTTGAGGCCCTTCCAAATCTTACCTTCGCGAACATGAAAGATATTTTTGAGCATACCTCAAACCCCTCAGCACTTGAAGGGTATGAGAAATATGCGGCTTACGGCACAATAGATGCGTATAACGGGCTCAAATATGCTTTACGCACTTACAGCGTGCCGGGTGTGATTAACGATGCTCCACAGCGTCTGAGTATCCGTTTCACAGAAGGCTCGGCAAGAGCCGGCAGCGAGATTGAAGTGCTTGTTTCGCAGCCGGTTAACAACGCGACGGCATCTTTCTACAGCCTTGACGGCCGCTGCTGCAAGAGTATCAGTGTGAGCGGAACGGACTTTACCACTACGCTTCCTTCACAACCCGGTGTGTATGTGCTCAGGGTTGCGGGAGGTGATTTCGCCGCATCTCAGAAATTGGTGGTGAAGGGTTAAGGCCAATGAAAAGTGAGAACACGGAATCAGACGTGAATTCAAGCACAAAATGCGGAGGTGAGACCTCGGAATTAAAAATTATTTGTTAATTTTGCATTTTGAAAAAAGCAAAGAGATGGCAGAAGAGACAACAACCCCCGGTGTATCCGCAGAAAACGCAGCGGAGAACCTCAACTTCATAGAGCAGGAAATAAAGAAAGATCTGGAAGCCGGCAAGAACGGCGGCCGCCTCAACACACGCTTTCCGCCCGAGCCGAACGGTTATCTTCACATAGGTCATGCTAAAGCCTTCATCATGGACTTCGGAGCAGCCGAACGCTTCGGAGGAACCTGCAATCTGCGCTTCGACGACACGAACCCGCAGAAGGAGGATAACGAATATGTGGAAGCCATAAAACGCGATATTCACTGGCTTGGATATGACTGGGAAGACCGCCTGTATTACGCTTCCGACTATTTCCAGCAGCTTTATGACCTGGCCATACGTCTGATAAAAAGCGGCGATGCTTATGTGGATGAGCAGACCAGCGAAGAGATAGCCGCTCAGAAAGGCACTCCCACAACTCCCGGCATCGAAAGTCCGTATCGCAACCGACCGGTAGAGGAGAACCTCGACCTGTTCGAGCGCATGAACAAGGGTGAGTTTGAGGAAGGCAAATATGTGCTGCGTGCCAAAATAGACATGGCAAGCGACAATATGCACTTCCGCGACCCGATTATCTACCGCATAATCCATACCCCTCACTGGCGCACGGGCAATAAATGGCATGTTTACCCAATGTACGACTTTGCCCACGGACAAAGCGACTATTTCGAGGGCGTTACGCACAGCATCTGTACGCTGGAGTTTGTTCCTCACCGTCCGCTCTACGAATACTTTGTGAAGTTCCTTGCCGATGACAGTTACTGTCCGCGTCAGATAGAATTCAACCGCCTGAACCTGACCTATACGGTTATGAGCAAGCGTAAACTGCTGCAGCTTGTCAAGGAGGGTCTTGTGGCCGGTTGGGATGACCCGCGCATGCCGACCATCTGCGGACTGCGTCGTCGCGGATTTACGCCCGACAGCATAAAGAATTTCGTGAGAAGCATCGGCTACACCAAATATGAGGCTCTGAACCACATTGAGCTGCTTGAACATGCAGTGCGCGATGACCTGAATCGCATAGCCACCCGTGTGAGCGCGGTTGTTGACCCCGTGAAGCTGGTAATCGACAATTATCCGGCTGATGCCAAGGAGACCTTCTTCATGACCGATAATCCTGAAGACCCGGAAAGCGGACAGCACGCCATGCCTTTTGGCAAAGAGCTGTGGATTGAACGCGGCGACTTTATGGAGAATCCGCCTAAAAAATTCTTCCGTCTGTCGCCTGACAAGGAGGTGCGTCTGAAAGGTGCATACATCATCAAATGTGTGGGTGTGGATCATGATGCCGAGGGCAATGTGGAAACCATTCACTGCACATACGACCCTGAGACGCTGACAGGCCGCGCCAACGCCGACCGTAAGGTAAAAGGCACCCTGCATTGGGTAAGCGTTGCCGATGCCGTTCCCGTGGAAGTGCGCGATTATGACCGCCTTTTCGCCGTTGAGAATCCGAGTGCCGAAGAGGGTGATTTCCGCGAACTGCTGAACCCCGATTCCCTCAAGGTTCACACGAATGTGATGGTGGAACCGTGGCTTGCCGAACACGCTAAACCCGGCGACCATTATCAGTTCGTAAGGCTCGGTTACTATACTCCGGACCCCGACAGCAAAGATAGCCATTTAGTGTTTAACCGGACCATAGGTCTGCGCGACACTTGGGGCAAGATTGCTAAAAAGAACTGACTTGTAAAATCCGGCATACTATGACGGAAGAGAAGATTAGACCTGACAAAGCATCTATTACCGTAACAGTGTTGGTTACGGTATTGATGCTTTTCATAGTCTCCTTGCCCATTTGGTGTTCATTGTCGATGTTATCTCTGGCAATACCGTCGTTGATAATATTGATTGCCATGTATGCCTACGCACCCGTTTCGGTGTGCCTCACAGCCGACTCAGTGGTGATTAAGCGGCTTCTTGCCTCTGACGTGCGCATCAGCTATTCCGACATAGATAGCATGCGCGCGGTCAGCAATCCCGATTTGAGCTGGCGACTGTTTGCCAGCGGTGGATTCATGGGTCACTGGGGACTTTTTCGCTCAAGAGCCTTAGGCAAGTTCATAGCATTCGTGGGCAAAAAATCGGGCTCAATACTTGTAATGCGCAAACAAAATATACCGGTGATTTTCTCATGCAGTAACTCTGAAGCTGTATTGAAAGCTTTAAAGCAACATATTGCTTGAGATTCTCCGTATATATTTTACTGATTCCCAAACTCTCCTCTCCTCTTTCTTATCTCTCTCTTCAACCTCAGGCATAACGAAAAAACACACCAAAACACGCACCATAAAATCGAAAACACACACACCTAAAAACTCAGCTCTGTTTCAGCCAAAGGAATTGTTGGAACTGCAGTTGCAACAACGGTTGAAATATGAACTTAAAGTGCGTCCGTTTTGTTAATAGATTGATAACTAATACCCATAACCATGGAATTTCTTACAGACAAAAAGTTAGTGATTGTAGGAGCCGCAGGCATGATAGGCTCAAATATGGCACAATGCGCTGCCATGATGCGTCTTACCCCGAATCTGTGTCTTTACGACACATACGCCCCCGGTCTGGAGGGTGTAGCCGAGGAACTGGCACACTGTGGTTTCAAAGGCATGAACATAACCTGGACCACCGACGTGAAAGAGGCTTTCACAGACGCCAAATATATGGTATCATCGGGCGGCGCACCGCGTAAAGCAGGTATGACCCGTGAGGACCTTCTCCGTGGCAACGCCGGCATAGCCGAGCAGCTTGGCAAAGACATCAAGACCTACTGCCCCGATCTGGAACACCTGGTTGTTATCTTCAACCCCGCCGACATTACCGGTCTGGTAGCGCTGCTTTACTCAGGTCTGAAACCTTCGCAGGTTACCACCCTGGCAGCACTCGATTCCACCCGTCTGCGCAGCGAGCTGTCGAAGTTCTTCAAGATTGCCGCCGACCGCATCAAAAACTCGCGCACCTATGGCGGCCATGGTGAGCAGATGGCTGTCTTCGCATCGACAACAACTGTAGACGACGAACCGCTGGATAACATCATCGGCACAGACCGTCTTCCCGTTGAAGAATGGGATAAGATACGTCTCCGCGTTGTACAGGGTGGCAAGAACATCATCGACCTCCGCGGCCGCAGCTCGTTCCAGAGCCCTGCTTACCTGAGCATAGAGATGATATCAGCCGCCATGGGTGGCCCGTCGTTCACATGGCCCGTAGGCGTATATGTTGACAACGACCGCTTCAACCATATCATGATGGCCATGGAAACAACCCTTGACCGCACCGGCGTTCATATCCATCCCGTGAAAGGCACACCGGCAGAAGAGGCTTCGCTGGAAGAAAGCTACAAGCATCTCTGCACCATGCGCGATGAGGTGATAAGCCTCGGCATTCTGCCTCCCGTAAGCGAATGGCATAACCTCAACCCCAATATCCGCTGATATGGATATGCTTGCCAAGATTCAGGAAACGGCATCCTTCCTCCAGAGCCGTGTAAAGAATATGCCCAAGATAGGCATCATTCTCGGCAGCGGTCTGGGCAACCTCGCCGACTTAATCGACGTTGAGGTTGAGATGAAGTATGCCGATATCCCCAATATGCCCATTTCAACGGTTGCTGGCCACAACGGCAAACTTATCTTCGGTCGTCTGAGCGGACGCGAAGTAGTAGCTATGTCGGGCCGTTTCCACTACTATGAAGGCTACGACATGAAGCAGGTTACATTCCCTGTTCGCGTCATGAAAGCCATCGGTGTGGAGACCCTCTTTGTCAGTAACGCTGCCGGAGGCATGAACAAGGAGTTCAAGGTTGGCGACGTAATGATTATCGCCGACCACATCAACCTGTTCCCGGAGAATCCTCTTCGCGGCCACAACTACGAGGAGTTAGGCACCCGTTTCCCTGCCATGACTCATGCATACGCTCCCGAGCTGATTCAGCTTGCAGGCGACATAGCCAACGAGGAGCACATACGCCTTATGCGCGGAGTATATGTAGGCACCACAGGTCCTACGTTTGAGACCCCGGCAGAGTATGAGTATTTCCGCATCATCGGCGGCGATGCAGTTGGCATGAGCACAGTTCCTGAGGTGATAGTAGCCAACCACGCCGGCATGAAAGTATTCGGCCTGAGCGTGATAACCGACCTCGGTGGCAAAGACATCACTCAGGTTCCCACCCATGAGGAAGTGCAGATGGCAGCAGTGAAGGCTTCGCCTGTTATGGCTAAGCTTGTAACGAAGATGATAGAACGTCTCTGATAATTTCATAATTTTTAGGTTGGGAGCCAGGGCCATTGCAAAAAGCATCAGCCTATCGGCTCCTAACTTCTTTAAAATTCCGAATTTTCGGGAATATAAGTATTAACACTACAATAAAAGCACCTCATAAGAACCTGTTATGGCAGAAATAAATGAATTGGGCGAATTCGGACTGATTGACCGCCTGACACGCGATTTCCCTTTACGCAATGCTTCAAGCATAAAAGGAGTGGGCGATGACGCCGCTGTGCTTGCTTTCGAGAGCGACAAAGAGATACTCGTAACCACCGATTTACTCCTTGAAGGCATCCACTTCGATGTGCGCTACGTGCCCCTGAAACATCTTGGCTATAAAGCGGCAATAGTGAATTTCTCCGACATCTATGCCATGATGGGTCAGCCGCGTCAGATAACCGTAAGTATCGGTGTCTCAGCACGTTTCACCGTAGAACATCTCGACGCTATCTATTCCGGCATCAAACTTGCCTGCGAACGCTACGGAGTTGACCTCGTGGGCGGTGACACGTCAGCGTCAGTGTCAGGACTGGTGATTAGCATAACCTGCATTGGCGAGGCACCCAAAGGAGAAGCCGTGTTACGCAGCGGCGCAAAGCCCACAGATTTGATTTGCGTGAGCGGAGATTTGGGTGCCGCTTACATGGGTCTGCAGCTGTTGGAACGCGAGAACAGGATAGCCGCGCAAGCAGGTAAGGATGAAAAATTCCAGCCCGATTTTGCAGGCAAAGAGTATATACTGGAACGACAGCTGAAGCCGGAAGCCCGAAAAGACATCGTGGAGGAATTGCGCAACGCAGGCATCAAGCCAACGTCAATGATGGATGTGAGCGACGGTCTGAGCAGCGAATTGCTGCATCTGAGCCATAATTCAAAAGTGGGAGTGCGCGTCTATGAAGACAAAATCCCCATTGACTATCAGACCGCACTTATGGCCGAAGAGTTTAACATGAACCTTGTTACGGCAGCTCTGAACGGCGGCGAGGATTACGAACTCCTGTTCACCGTGCCGCTCACCGACCATGAAAAGGTTGAGAAGCTGAAAGGCGTTACCGTGATAGGTTATACCACACAGCCCGATTTGGGCGCCGCCCTTGTAACCCGCGACGGTGCGGAAATACCCCTCAAAGCGCAAGGATGGAACGCATTCACCGCAAACGAGGCAGAAAAGAAATAGCCAATAGCTGAATAAGACCGGGCGTTTTAACAATACGCATATATTGGAAATATTATTTAACACTAATTGTTAAAATGCTTTGGAATAAAAGAGCTAATTTTGCCACGATAAAGACAAATAATGGATACCAACTTCAACATCCGTCAGATTAATGACCAGATATCGGCCCAAAGCAGCATCCTGGGCCTCATACGCCAAGGCGTAGAGCAACGTATAGTAGGACAGCAACATCTTATTGATTCGCTCATGGTAGCGCTGTTATGCGATGGCCATGTGCTGTTGGAAGGTGTTCCTGGTCTTGCCAAGACATTGGCTATCAACACGTTGGCTAATGTGGTAGATGCCAAATTCTCGAGAATACAGTTTACTCCCGACCTCCTTCCCAGCGACGTTACCGGCACCATGATTTACTCGGTGAAGCGCGAGGAGTTTGAGGTAAAGAAGGGTCCCATCTTCGCAAATTTCGTTCTTGCCGACGAAATCAACCGCGCGCCGGCAAAGGTGCAGAGTGCCCTTCTGGAGGCGATGCAGGAGCGTCAGGTAACGTTGGGAGACAATACCTTTGAATTGCCCGAGCCCTTCCTGGTAATGGCAACACAGAACCCTCTTGAGCAGGAAGGCACTTATCCGCTTCCCGAAGCACAGACCGACCGTTTCCTGCTGAAGGTGATAATCGGCTATCCCTCAAAAGAGGAGGAGAAACGCATCATCCGTCAGAACATAGGCGCAGACCTGCCGCCGGTGAAACCGCTGATAAAAATCAGCGAGATAGAGAATCTGCAGGCTCTCTGCCGCACTATCTATCTCGACGAGAAGATTGAGAATTACATTGTAGACATCGTCTTCGCCACCCGTCAGCCGGCCGAAGCGGGCATTCCCGACCTCAAGAGCCTTATTAGCTTCGGCGCATCGCCGCGAGCCTCCATAGCCATGGCAAAGGCAAGTCGTGCTTACGCCTTCCTCAAAGGTCGCGGATATGTGATTCCGGAGGATGTTCGCATGGTATGCCATGATGTAATGCGCCACCGCATCGGCCTGACTTACGAAGCAGAGGCAAATAACATCACCACCGACGAGGTAATTTCGTCTATACTGGATAAGGTCCAGGTTCCCTAAGCGCATTTTTAAATATCATACGTAGCTGTGGCTTTAATCGGCCGGGTCGATTGAAGAAAACATGAAGGACTTTAAAGCGCAATAGTTTTATAAGTTCCTGAATTTCAGGCAGTTACGAATCAATAACAAGAGAGATGATATTTGAGATGCAAATAGGGCTAAAACGTAAGGATTATTCAAACACGCACTGAATGGATACGAAAGAGTTGCTCAAGAAGGTAAAGCGCATCGAGATACAGACGCGCGGACTGAGTCAGGACGTCTTTGCCGGCGCCTATCACTCGGCTTTCAAAGGGCGCGGCATGACGTTTGCCGAGGTGCGCGAATATCAGTATGGCGATGACGTCAGAGACATCAACTGGTCTGTAACAGCACGGCATAACAAGCCGTATGTGAAGATTTATGAGGAGGAACGTGAGCTTACTCTCATGCTTCTTATTGATGTGAGCGCCAGCCGCAACTTCGGTGCCGTGGGCGAATCGAAAAAGGAAATGATGGCAGAGATAGCCGCCACACTTGCTTTTTCGTCGCTGCATAACAAGGACCGGGTCGGCGTAATCTTCTTCTCTGACAAGGTTGAGAAATATATACCTCCAAAAAAAGGATTGAGCCACGTATTGCTGATTATCCGCGAGATAATAGGCCTGGAACCGGAACATACCGGCACAGACATTTCCTCTGCTCTTAATTTCCTCAATACGGTGGTGAAAAAGCGTTCGGCGGCATTTCTGCTGAGCGATTTCATCGACACCCATTCGTGGCTCGACCCGATGCGCATAGCGGCACGCAAACATGAAATAGCTGCTATTCAAGTATATGACAAACGCGACGCGCAGTTGCCCGATATAGGTTTAATGCGAATGCGCGATATGGAAACCGGAGCCATGCATTGGGTCGATACCTCGTCGGCCAAGATGCGCAAGGCTTACAATCAGCTATGGTACAAGCGGCAGCAGGAGATTCATCAGGCAGCGCTGCAATGCGGCCTTGATGTGGCGTCGATTGCCACGGATGAGGACTTTACCAAATCGTTGCTGGATCTGTTTCATAAACGCATGGCTCGCAGACATTGACTTTGAAGTATGATCTTTAGCAAGAAGAAGTACAGATACTTGTGGTTGGCCTTGTGTATGGTGCTTGGCGCCGGCACACAGGTCAAGGCTCTGGCCCCGGAACTGACAGCGCGGTTAGACAGCGGCAACTTGCTGATGGGCAATATGGGTATGTTGCATTTGCAAGTGGTACTCGACAGGGGACAGAGCTTTAAGTTCCCCGTGTTTGACAGCCCCACGCAAGATGGCCTGATAATGTTGTTGGGCGACACGGTAGAACTGCGTTCCACATTTAGTCAGGACACCGTGTCGCTGGGCGGACAGCGCATTCAGATAAACTGCCATGTGCCCATGCAGGCATTTGTGCCCGGCACTTACCTGTTGCCCTCGATAACCGTGTATGCCGGCAACGACACCGCCAAATCAATGCCTTTAGCACTTAAGGTTACTGGGCCTGACGTGACGGCAAAAGATTCCATATCGCCCGATATGGGACCTTTGCAGCCGTATTATGAAAAGGGATATCAGGAAACCTTAGACAAGGTGCCTAACCTGATTTATTACTACTGGTGGCTGATTGTAATCATAGTCCTTGCCTTAGGCTTACTGGTGTGGTGGCTTCTTAAACGCAGCGGCAAGAAAATGCCGTGGAACAAGCCCAAGCCAGTGATTCCTCCATACGATTTGGCTATGCAGAGGATGCGCAAACTGAGGTCGGGAAATCTGTGCGAACAGGGTCAGGAGAAGCAGTATTACTCAGAGCTGACCGATATTATGCGCCAGTATCTGTTGGGTCGATTCGGCATCAACGCACTTGAGATGACCTCCGGACAGATTCGTAAGGCAGTGGCCGATTCTGCGGGAGCAAAAGAGGGTCGCAAGTATGTGGAAGATGTGCTCAATATGGCCGATGTGGTGAAGTTCGCCAAGTTCAAACCGCTTCCCGATGAGAATGTTTCGGCCTTTGAGAATGTGCTGAAATTTCTGGAACTCACCAAACCTGTTCCCGAAGAGGAACAAGCCGACGACGCCGGTGAAAACGATGGTCAGGAAAAGAAATCAGACGAAAAGTCAACACCGAAGACACCGGCCGGCAATAACATTAAAAACAGCAAGCCATGATTTTTAAATATCCTCATCTGTTGTGGCTTCTGACGGTTTTTGTGCCTCTGATAGCCTACTATATATGGAAAAACCGCAATGCCGACCCATATATAAACGTTTCCACTACGCAAGCCTTCGACGGTATAGGCACATCGTGGAAAGTCAAGGCCAACCATTTGCTGTTCATTTTGCGCTTGGGGGCCATAGGCTGCCTCATAGTGGCATTGGCCAGGCCGGTGGTCTATGACTCTTCAACCACGTCAAGCATTGAAGGTACAGACATAGCTTTGGCCCTTGACATTTCCGGCTCAATGATGACGCCGGATGTGGAGCCTTCGCGCATGACAGCGGCTAAGAATGTGGCTGCACGCTTCATCAATGCCCGCGAAAACGACAATATGGCGCTTGTGATTTTTGCCGGAGAGAGCCTTAGTCTGCTCCCGCTCACCAACGACCGAGCAACGCTGCTTGGAGAGTTGGACCAAGTGCAGACAGGCATGCTTGCCGACGGCACTGCCATTGGCGACGGACTGACGTCGGCCATCAACAGGATTTTGCCCGGCAAAGCCACCAGCAAGAGCATCATACTAATCACCGACGGCAGTAACAATGCCGGTGATGTGGCGCCTTCGACGGCCGCAGAGATAGCTCGCCAGAAAGGTATCCGCGTCTACACTATTGGCATTGGCACCAACGGCAGCTTCCGGGTGCGCGATGCTTTCGGCTTTGAGACGAATATGGAAACGCGCATCGACGAGGCGACGCTGAGAGAGATAGCCTCGAAAACAGGTGGCAAATATTTCCATGCCAAGACCGAGAGTGTGCTTCAGGACGTTTTCGACGAGATTGACCAACTGGAGAAAACTCGCCTCGATGTGCAGCGGCACACGCGTGCTGACGAAGATTTTATGCCGTGGCTGATTGCGGCAATGTGCTGTCTGGTTATTGAAATTTTGCTTCGCAACACATTGTTGCGTCGCATACCCTAACACGATTACTATGTTTAGCTTCGCATATCCGTTAAACCTTCTTTATCTGCTGATATTACCGGCATTGTTTCTGGTGTATGTGTGGAGCAGATATTGGCGGCGTAAAGCGTTGAGCCGATTCGGGCGTCCCGAAGAGCTGAAGGAGCTGATGCCTACAGTGTCGGCTTATAAGGCGCCTGTGAAAATCACTCTTGAGCTGTTGGCTCTTTGTATGATAATCATAGCTGTGGCGCGTCCGTGGGGCGGGTTGAAAGAGACCTCCATGGAAAAGAGCGGCATTGAGGTGGTAATAGCCGTTGACGCCTCCAACTCCATGATGGCTCCTATCGACGCCGAACATCCCGGCTCGCAGCGTATGCGCACGGCAAAACTGATGCTGGAACGGCTGATTGACCGCCTCGATAACGATAGGGTCGGTCTGGTGGTATATGCCGGCAACGCCCACACGCTGATTCCGGTAACAAGCGATTTCTTGTCGGCAAAATCATTCCTCAACACCATTGATCCACAACAAATAACGTCGCAGGGCACCAATATTGCGGCCGCTGTGCAGAAATCTATGATGAGCTTCGGCGGCAAAAAAGACGTTGGCCGGGCAATAATATTGATTACTGATGCGGAGGACTTGGAAGACCGCGAACAGGCTTTAAAGGCGGTGAAAGAGGCCACCAAGCAGAATATTCAGGTTGACATTATCGGTGTAGGCTCAACTTCGCCGGTAACCATTCCTACCGCCAACGGATATTTCACAGATGAGAATGGCCAGGTGGTGAAAACCGCTCTCAACGAAAATCTGGCGGCTGAACTGGCCAAAGCCGGTAACGGCGTGTATGTCAATGCTTCGTCAACTGACGCACTGACCGACTTACAGCGTCAGTTGGGCCAGCTGCAACGTAAATCGTTGGAAAGCAGCACTTTGGCTTTGCACGATGAGCTGTTTTACATTTTTGTGTGGATAGCCCTGGCTCTGTTGGTTGTGGATGTACTGATACTTAACCGACGAATAAGCTGGCTCGACCGCATTAACTTCTTCAAAAAGGAGGTAAAGCAATGAAAAGATTCAGTTTCATTATAGCGCTGGTTTTCGCGATGCTTTGTTCGTGCAGTAACACGGAAGAAACCACTTCCCAGACAAGCAACCGAGGCGAACGCAGATACATAGCCCAAGGCAACGAACAATTTGCCAAGGGCAATTATGAGGATGCCATGAACTCTTATCGCGAGGCTCTAAAAGAGAATCCTCAAAGTCCTGAGGCCCTGTTCAATAACGGCGTCGCCACCATGGCAGTTGCCCGTGAAAGGATGATAAAGGGCAAGAAGGATGCAGAACAGGATTCCACCACCATGAAGCTGATGGATGAGGCTGTGCAGAGCTATTCGGCAGTGGCGATGATGCGCGGAAGGGCTACTCCCATAGCGGCTTACGCTTGCTACAACATAGGCAATAATTATTTCCTGACTGAGAAACTCGATGAGGCTGAAGCCAGCTATCGCAATGCTCTCCGACTGATGCCCAATTTCAACGAGGCTCGCAGAAACCTGCGCATAACCCAGCTCAAGAAGCAGGAGAATCAGCAGCAAAATAAAGACAAGAATCAGAATAAAGACCAGAATAAAGATCAGGATAAGGATAAAAACAAGGACAAGGACAAGGATCAGCACAATCAGGCCCAAAACAAGAATCAACAGCAGCAGCAACAACAACAGCCGCAGGAGAATATGAACCAGCAGACCGCAAACTCTATTCTCAATGCAAATGAGAATAAAGAGCAGGGCATTCGCAGCCGCATTGATTTGCAGAACAGGCAGCGAAAAGGAGAAAGAGGTCGCAGGGGAAAGAACTGGTAACAAAGTGATGCCTTAAATTGCAAAAATCATGACACAAAACATACGCACCCTCCTGCACCGGACCATTATCATGGTTTCGTTGGTGTTCATGGCTCTGTCGGTGAATGCTGCCCAGGTGAAACTGAAATTAGGATCTAACGGCAATCCGGTAGTAGGGCAGTCGTTTAACGTCATTGTTGAATTAAACGGCGTCTCCGGGGCTTATCCCGAGAATTATTCCATACCTAATGCCAAGATAGTCTACCACTCGTCCTATCAGTCGTCATCATATTCAAATATCAACGGACGGAGCACCTCATCTTCAAGTCAGGGCTACCGACTGACAGTGAAATGCTATAAAGCAGGCAAACTGACGCTACCCCCGATTACCATTGGCGGTGTGAGAAGCAACTCACTGTCGATTGACGTGAAGGACAAGAGGGATGTTTCAGACCCGTATTCAGGCGCTTCTGCAAACCCGGCAGCGGGTAACGCTCCTTCAGGACCGCGTTTTATAGGCAAAGGCAATAAAAACCTCTTCATGGTGGCCAATGTGAGCAAAACAACGGCTTACGAGCAAGAGGCGCTGGTGTATACGGTTAAGCTCTATTCATCGTTCGACAATATCCACTTTTTAGGAGCCTCCGAGGCACCAAAATTCAATGGATTCACTCTTGAGGAAAATAATCCCAAGGTAGAAAGTCTGCACTTTGAATCATACAAAGGCAGGCAATATGCCTGTGCTGTCATAGCCCGATATATCATTTTTCCGCAAATGAAGGGGAAACTGACTATTCAGGGCAACAGATATACCGTTACGGCAGAAGCACGGCAGGAATTCTGGGATCCGTTCTGGGGTCCGTTGTCATACGGCAAACCCGTGCAGTTGGTGGTTACGCCAAATAATCTGACAGTTGATGTGCGCGAGCTGCCGAAGCCTCAGCCAGCCGGTTTCAGTGGGGGAGTAGGACAGTTTACCATTCAGGCCTCCATGCCCACACAGCGTCTTGCCACCAACCAGGCTGCCTCAATTGTGTACACAATAAAGGGCACCGGAAATATCAAATATGTACAGTTGCCAGACCTTGCCAAAATCTTCCCAAAGGAATTTGAGATTTCCACCCCGTCGCCAACAGTGAACGCAACTCCTAACGGCACATCCGTAAGTGGCAGTGTACGTTTCGATTGCTCCATTATGCCGGCAGAACCGGGCAAATATCATATTCCTCCGGTGGAACTGGTCTATTTCAACCCCAACACCGGGAAATATGAGACGGCTCGTTCTCGCGGGTTCGATGTGGAAGTAACCAAGGGAAAAGCCGGCGGCAATTCGGCCGGTCATATCCTGAAGATGGATGAGGAACTGATGCCTGTGGGCAAACTGACATCCTCTCACACCTTCTTCAGCGGGTCGGTAATGTACTGGATGCTCTATGTGATAGCATTTGTAATCTTTGCCGCCATTCTCTTGGCAATGCTCAACTACCGCAAACGCCATGCCGACACTCAAGGACTGCTTGAACGCCGCGCACGCCGTCTCAGCGACCGTCTGCTGCGTCACGCACGCAAGAGCCTGAAAATGGGGGCAAGAGACAAGTTCTTTGACCAGACGCTTACGGCTCTGTGGGGCTATGCTGCCCATAAGATGCGTATGCCGGGCAGCGAGATGCAACGTGCCAACATAGAAGCCAACTTCGCTGAGCATGAGGTGCCTCAAAAGGTAATTGAACGCTTTATCAACCTGCTCGACCGTTGCGAAGAGGCTAAATATGCCGGCGCAGGTATCGACATGAACGATGTATATGAGGAGGCCTCGCAAGTGATTCGTGCCATAGATTCCGACTTTAAGAAGTAACAACATGCAACGTATAATGATAATAGCATTAGCTCTGCTGTGCATGATTCCGGCAGCTGCTGAAAATGTTTCCACAGCCGATTCGCTTTACAACAAAAAGCAATATGAGGAGGCTTTAAGGGTGTATCAGGACGTGCAAAAAGAGGGTCTCACATCGGCTGCCATGCTCTATAACATGGGTAATGCCGCTGTAAAATGCGACCATTACGGCGAGGCTATGGTGGCTTACCAGAAGGCTCAATCTATGGACCCGGGAAACTCCCGGATTCGCAACAACATAGAGTATCTGCAGCAGAAGGTCTTTGACCGCAACAATGCCAAATTAGGCGGCAGAAAAGGCGATGTAACGCCCGACGAACCTTCGGGATTGTCCGCACTCTGGTACAATATTACCGGCTGTGTAAACCCCAATCTGTGGGGCACTCTCGCATTCGGCTTTTTCGTCTTGTTGTTGGCAGGAGTGTTGTGTTACTTCCTCAGCGGCAATGTTTTGGTGCGCAAGATAGGATTTTTCTCCGCCATTGGCTGCGTGGCTCTGACCATCATCTTCGGCTGTTTTACCGTTGGAGCGCGAAATCACTGGGCCAACAGACAGATATGTGTGGTAACGGCGTTTGAGTCAACACCGTTGCCTAAACCCGACAAAGAAGAAAAGAGCACCCTGACACCTCTTGTTGCCGGAACTCTTTTGTCGACACCAGAAACCGATACGCCAACACCCGAAGGCTGGGTCTTTGTACGCCTCAATGCCACCACAGCCGGTTATGTGCCTGCCGAAGAGGTTACCGTAATAAAATAAAAGTCTTTTCAGGACCTTTTGTACCAAGGCTTTGAAACACGGCAAGTAAAGTGGATATTGGCACGATAATCGACTTGGTTATGTCGTTTCCAAGCATTACCATGCGCTCGCCTTACGGACCAGATACCCTGACTCTTGAAATATTCAACAAGCAATTTTGCCTGATGGATTTATCAGGAGAATGGAACTTTTACAGCCTTAAGTGCGATCCGGAACTGTCGATGATTCTCAGGTCTAAATACCCGGCAATAAAACCTGCGTATCATCTGAACAAGAAGCATTGGAGCTCGGTAGAATTCAATTTTGCCGACGTCAACTTCCACAAAGCCATTTTGTATCACGCATATTTGCAGACCCTGAAATGTATGCCTAAGAAGTATTCCGTGTCCCTTTTCGGCACCTATCCCATATTCATGTCCGAATACGACGAAGCCCTTGCCTCCGTGCTTCAATTCCACTGACCCCTCATTCCGATAAACATTAGACTATTAAGCCTAAAGAAAAAGGCCTAAAATTGAGCGCAAAAAACGCAGCTTTATTCCAAGTTGATGTCTGAACGACGACGGAATTGGATCATGCTGTTATTGCCGTTGGTATTGAATTGCCACCACATATAGTTGTCAGTTAATTTTACAACTTTGAATGGATAAAATCCATCCCAAATATCATCGCTATCAAGGTCGCCCTGATATACAAGATATAATAAAGGCTGATTATTCTCTACTTCTCGAATGACCCAGGTAAAAGCTTTGTGATGTAACGGAGTACCATTAACAGTGATAAAATATGTTGTTATATATCCCTGATAATCACCATCTCCAGGGTTAATCTGAGCCGATACTATATTTAGAATGCAATCCCTTGGGAGGACATCCTGGTTGCCCTGATAGACAACTTCCCAAGTACCGGTGAAGGTGCCCAAATTTATTGGCTTTACATCATCGCCGGAATCGTTACAACCCGTCATTATAAATGATAGAAGTGGCAAAATCAGAAGTAATAGATACTTGTTCATGATAATGGGTGTTTGATTGTTTAACGGATTTGTAAAACGTTTATTGACTCAGAATGCAACAACATCCCTTTTCCCCTTCATGATCTTGGATCGCTTAGGTTTAGAGAATTGCATCAATGAAGGCATCAAAAAGCGGAGCACCCGTGTAGATGCTCCGCTTGATGATTAAGTGGGTAGGTGGTTAGGGAATGTTAACCTTTGAGGTGCGACGTTCACCGTTGGAATAGGTGCGTTTCACTATAAAGATGCCGTGCTGGCCGGGTTGGCCTAAGCGGATACCGTCTAAGGTAAACCATTCTTCATTGATGATTTCAGCTCCATCCACTTCATCAACTCCGGTAGGATTGTCTACATTCAGGTTGAAGGTGCGGGTAAGGTCACCAAGTTTGGCAGTAAGCGTCATCGGACCAACATAGCCTTTATTGAAGCGTACGCGGGTGCCGTCGAAGCGAACTTCAGGACGATCTGAACTCCAGGTTACGCCGTCAGGACAGCCAACGCTGAAGTTATAGGTAACTTTGCTGAAGTTGTCGTTGCCGTCGAAGATAACACAGGCAGCATTCAAGCGGGCTGATTCAGTGTTGACAGTTTTAAGCACCGGATAAGTGAAGTTATCACCCTTTATCCATCCTTCGCCCAAATCCATTGCACAAAGTTCTTTCTGGCTCAGCATGCCGGGGAAATAACTGTCGTGAGTAGGCTGCTGTTCCTGTTTGATGTAGTAGCAGTTCTCCACTTTATTATCCTGGCTCCAAGCGCCGCCGTTTGCCGGGTTCAGGCCGATGAGTGAACCACAGGTGTCGGCATTGGCTACTATTTCACCTGCATTGTAGCAGTTGATGAGCTGAGTGTGGTTCTTAAACGTCTCACCGGTGATACCGGCAACGCGTGATGTACCGACAATAGTACCGAGGTTATAGCATCGTGTTACGATAGAACCGGTGTAACCGGCAATACCGCCTATGTCATAGCCTGAAGAGGCCGATGTGCCGCAGGTTGTGTTGGTGGTGGAAATCTGGCCGAGGTTGAAGCAGTCGGTAATCTGACCCTGAGCATTACCCCAGCCCACGATGCCTCCTGAGCGGTTGGCCGATGTGGTGATATTGCCTTCGTTCCAGCAGTTGGAGATTTTGCTGGTTGCTGAAGAGAAGTTGGAGCAAATACCTGCAAGACCGAAGCCACCGGTAATGTTACCGCGGTTGGAGCAAGAATCGATGAAGAGCCAGTTGTTGCCGCAGCCTACCATGCCGGCACCCTGGTTGCCCTGAGCGTCGATGTCGCCAAAGTTGTGGCAGTTGACAATATATGTCGGCTTGGCCTCCGTGGGAGCTGATTTATAATAGGCTGCGATGCCGGAGATGAATACATTCTTGGTCGAAGAAATTTTGCCGTAGTTATTACAGTTGCGAATTTCGGAATCAAGAGTGTAGTAACCGGTTATACCCGCGGTGGGGGAACCTGTGGTTGACTTAGTAGCAACAGATGCTATGTTGCCTCTGTTGTAGCAATCAGTAATCAGAAGCGAGCAATTGCCGTTCGACATATTGCCAATGAGGCCGCCAAGGTAATTGTTGGCCGTAATATTGGTGAGGTTGTAGCATCTGGTCAGAATCATCTTCTTGGTGGTTGCTGACGATGCGTTGGCATTGCCGATAAGACCGCCGACCTGGTTCGAGCCTTCAGGTTTGTTGAACTCAAACGAGCCTTCGTTGTGGCAATTCGTGAAGGTTGCCGGGAAGCAGGTTGCTACCAGACCGCCAAAGTTATTGCACGAAGTGGAGGTGGAAGTCGATTTGATCACACCATAGTTTACACAGTCGGTGAACGTAGCACCTTCTGCTGAAACATTGTGTGAAATGCCGGCCAACTGTCCGTTTGCACCTGTTATAGTGCCGTGGTTGGTAACCTTCTCAGCAACTGTGGTGGCGTAGAAGTATCCGAAACCGGAATGGCCTGCGCCTTTGGTTGCCGTGATGTTCATCTTGTTGTCGCAGTTGCGCAGCGTGCCGTAAACTTTGGCTGTAATGCCACCGGTGTTGGCCTGCGTGGTTTTGATGTTGCCTTGAGCTGAGAAGTTTGTCAGCACTCCCGAAGCGTCGATGGTGCCGATAACGGCCTCATAACTGTTGACCACGGTGTAGTCAATATTCTTCAGAGTGTGGCCGCCGCCGTCAAGAGTACCTTCAAGCGACAATGTGCCGGTAAAGATAGGCTTGAAAGTTTTGCCTTCAAAGTCTATATCGGCAACCACTTTCAGGAACTTATCGGTGAAGTTGTCGTTGGCTGAGGGGATATACTCGGCCAGAGCAGTCCAGTCTTCCACCGTGGCAATTCTGTAAGGATCATCCTGAGTGCCGGCGCCCTGGAGAGGCACTGCGATATTGGAAACCAGAGGCAATACGCGCCTGTAATTGCCGGAGACGCCTGTCAGCGTGCCGGTTATCTGTGCGTTGACGCTTTCGGGAGCTTTGAGGTTCTTGCCGCTGATGGTGTACGGGTCATTCTCTGCCAATGTCCAGGTGTGGCCGTCGAGACCATTCAGAGTAGCTGTGCCGTGGAAGTTAGCTGATGAAGCACCTTTGGGGAAGGTTACTACCAGGCTGCGTGCATGTTGCAGCATAGGCTCATCTTTGCACCATGCCGGAACAGGATATTTGTCTTTGGCAAAGTCCCAGATTTCAGCGCTGAAACCGGCAACCGGAGTGCCCGATGTGAAGACACTTGTAGCCAGACCGGAAGCACCCTTCAGACTGATTGCTCCATGAGCCTTTTCGGGAATAATCTGAGAATCCCAGTGTGCATATTCTATGGCACCGGTAGTGCCGGAAGCGCCACCCAGGCTGCCTGTGGTAGCGGCATCAGTGCTTACAAGGTTACCGAAGTTGAGTACGCGGTGAAGTTCATTTTTACCAAGTACAGTAGTCGATGTAACGGCCTTAAGCTCGCCTGCTATGCCACCTACCTCTTTGTAGCCTTCAATTGAGCCGAAGTTGACGCAATCGATGAAGTTTGTGCCTTTGTTCTCGCCTTGGATGCCACCAACGCGATATACGCTCTTGACATTGGTCTGGAATTTAGTCCAAATTTTTGCGCGAACTGTACCTACGTTGACACATTCCTCAATAATACCGTCGCCGGTGGCTACAATGCCGCCTGCACCGTTTGAGCCGGTGGTGATTGTGCCATCGTTATAGCAGCGTCGCACATGGCCTTTGCGGTTCTCGCCAACAATGCCGCCGGGAACAGCTGAGGCTGCCCATACATCGGCATGGTTGCGGCAGTTCTCAACAAGACCTTCGTTTTGGCCTACAATGGCGCCTGACCTTGACCAGAACTGGAAATCGCAGCTCTTGTCCATTATCAGATTGCGTATGATACCTTCGGGAGCAAGGCGGCCGAAGAATCCCATAACACCGTTCGATGCAGATGAATTGGGAGTGCCCATTCCGTCGGATGATTCTTCCGGACGAGTCTTCCATACGATTTTGCGCATGTGCAGATTCTTAATGCTGTGGTTGCCGCCATCGAACACACCTGCAAACTTATTATGAGTGCCGGCTGTGCCGGGCTGAGCGCAGATGCCAAGGAACGTGGAGTCATTCTCCATGTCTATGTCGTTGGTCATCAGGAAGTAATCGCCGGGGAAGGTTTGCAGAATCTCTGACGTTACATGAGCCAGAGTCAGAAGATCCTGATGGGTAGAGATGAGGAACGGATTCTGTTCTGTGCCTTCACCGAGGAAAGGCACGGGAGCAATGCGCAGTTCCAGGTCATAGTAAACGTTGCCGTTCGATACGCGCAGGGTATCTGTGCCGAATTCTGTTGTTATCTTCAGTTTGCCGTCGGCAATGGAGCAGAAGTGGCCTTCCGTGCCTGTGTTGCCTTTGTTGACAAGCAGATATTTGACGTCGCCGAGAGGATGCAGTTCTGCATCAGCTGATACTTTCTTCAGCGAGCTGCGTGCCGGAAGCACGAGTGCTGATGCGGCTGCCAAAGCGTTGGGCTGAGTTGCCGAAATTTTCAGACGGGGATATTGTCCGGCCGTAAACTGCCATACATTTGCGTCGAAGCCTGTAATGCCCGTTGCAGAAGTAAGAGCGGCGGTAGTGGTGCCGAAGCGGGTAGAGTTCAGGTTCGTCAGCTGATTGTCGAAATACAGATTCTCAAGAGTAGGCGAAGAGGTGGCATCTATCCAGCCAATGGTTTCGCGAGCCTCTTTCTCCTTGTCATACAGATAAGTCTCTGACTGTACTGACGATGCTGTGTAGCAGTTGCGGATTGTGGTGGCAACGGTATCTGTTCCCTGAACCTCATTGCAGAGCCAGCCAGTGATGCCGCCGGCCATACGGTTGGTATAGGTTGATACCTTACCGGTGAAGAAGCAGTTTTCAATTTTGCCGCCGTAAGTCTTACCAGCCACGCCACCGGCGCATGAGGGTCGGTTCATGTTGTCGGAGGGGCCGGCTTTAACTTCACCTGTAGCAAACGCCTGGTCCAGAGTTGAATTGCTGAGCACGCCGATTACGCCGCCTGTCGACATGGTACACATATAAGTACGTGTGTCCACGAGTCCGGAGAAGCTGAGGTTTGAAGCCGTTGTCTTGTCGATAGCAGCAGCCACACCACCGGCAGGAAGACCGGCTGAGCCTGTAGCTCCTATCACCGTGGTACGTACTGCATGACAGTTGGTAAGCGTTCCGGCGTTGATTTGTCCGACGATGCCGGCAGGGTTGCCATTGGCGCCCAGAATATAGCTGTCGCTGATGCTGCAATTGGTTACTATTGTGCCCACACCCACAACGCCGCCGGCGATACGGGCATAGTTGGTAATATTGGCATTGGTTACATGGCAATTATCAATTGTGCCGAAGTTCCATCCGCACACACTGCCGGCTGTCTGACCCTGGCTGGTAACGGTGGGCTTGTCCATCTTGATATTCTTGATGACGCCTTCGGGGTCAACAAGGCCGAAGAGTGCGGCCAGACCGGTAGTTGAGCTAACCGACATATTCTTCAGGGTGTGATTTTGACCGTCGAAAATACCGCCGAAGTAGTGATAAGCGTCGGCACCGATAGGAGTGAAGAGAGTGCCTGCCATATCTATGTCGTTGGTCAGGCGGAAGTGCTTGCCGCGGAATACACGGGCACAGTTAACGCCATTGAGGAAGCCGTTGTATTCGCTCTCAGGCACTGAATTTACCATCTGTGCCAGAACCTTGAGGTCGCGAAGCGATGTGATAAGATAAGGAGATGCTTCTGTGCCTTCACCTTCCAGCTGTCCGCTGACGGCTGTGGGATATACAAAGTTGCCGTCGTAAGTAATCTTACCGTCGGTTATGGCTCCGAAGTACATCAGCTGTGTGCCATTGGAGATGGCCGACCAGTTACCCCACTCAAGGGTGTTGTTATTGCCTGCTGCCGCAGTTTTCAGCTTAATGGTCGGTGTAATGTCATTGGGCTGTCCGTTTGACGTATAGGAGCCGATGGCATACGTATAGAAATGGGCTTTGTTGGCCGGATACTGACGTGCTACCTGACTCGGAATATCACCTGAGCGTGATGAATTGAGATTTACATATACAGTCTGACCGTAGTTACCGAAGTTGGTAATCATAACTCGGTTGTCGTAAGGCTGCGTGATGTAAACGCTCTGTTCAAATTTTGTTCCGTCAAGGAAATTGAACGTCATGGTGCCGTTTGCCGGATAGATTTTGGTGTCGCCACCGGCAAAGGGATAACGGTCCTTGTTAGTTCCGGCAACCACATAGATTCCCCACCAGTCGTTGATGGAGATTGAGCCGTCGGCATTGATGACGCCGGTGATGTTCTTTTTGCGGTCGGGTTTGCCGTTGCTTTGACAGAAAGCAATGTCGATGTTTCCGTTGTCAACCATCTGACCCACAACCTGATTGGGGATGGTTATGGTGCCCTCGGCAACATTCACTTTTGCTTTCAATGTAATGGCATCGTTCCAGAATCCTTTTATGATAATGGAATCGGTGCCGGCAATCGTGGAGATTGTGCAGGCGTTGCCGTCATCGCCGAAAGAGTCGCTGCGCAGGCTGCGCGCTGTCATCACTTTCTTTCCGGCCAGGTCGGCGGTTGAGCTTATGGCTCCGCGTTTAGGCTGAGCCACCGCTGTTTGTTTTTGTGGTTTGGCGGTCAAAGGGCCGTCGGGTGCAAGCGTCATTGTACGTTTGGTTCTGACTGCCTGCTTTGACTCCACAATTGGTTTTGCTTTCGGAAGCAAGGATACTTCTAACTCCGGTGGCACGGCTTGTGCGCTCAGACCAACGGGTAAAAGCAATCCTGCCGTAAGGCTCAGAATGAGCTTCCGACATCTTTGTAGAGATTGCATTGAGAAAAATTATTTAGGTTAGTAATGTATTTGTTTGTCCCTGCAAATTTAAAAATTTTTTCACTTTCCTACAAATATATTTAAGCCTTTTTAAGAAATAACAAATCAGCCCTTTTGCAGAGCTGATTTCGGAATATGTTTTAGACTGAGTTATTTGTCTATGGCCTCCTTTAGGAGGGGTATGAAGTCAGCGGCATTCTTCCAGCTTGGCGAGATTTGCATCTCGATGGGCAGATAGAAGCAGTAGGGTTTCAGGCTTTCAGGGAAGAATGGGTTATGGAGCATTCTTCCGGCATCTTTCTCCGTCGTTACTATTATTTTCCGGGCACCTTTCTGGCGGTTGAACTTATTTTCAATCTTTGTCAAATCGGCTGTGGTGAAGTCGTGATGGTCGGGGAAATGGATAATCTTTATGCGGGCTTTGCTTTTCCGGCACTCGCGTATCAGAGGCCGCGGGTTGGCAATGCCGGTTACCAGAATTATTGTGTCTGCCGATGTCAGTGAGTCCAGGGTTACGGAGTATGGAGCTTCATCCTCAAACACCGGTTTTAGATTGAGGTAGCGGGTATACGAGAAGAACAGCTTCTGATAGGGGAACAGCGATAGTCTGTCGCTTATCAGCCTGCAGTCAACAGGTTTGATGGATTGCGGACATTTGGTTACAACAATAAAGCCTGCCCTATAAATGCCCGACTTATGTTCACGCAACCGACCCAACGGCAATATTTTATCGTCGTAAACGGGTCTGTTCTTGTCCATCAGCAAGATTGACACCTTCGGCTTAACGTAGCGGTGCTGGAAAGCATCGTCAAGAATTATCAGGTTTATTTCGGGCTGCAGTTGCAACAGCCTTTCAATGCCCTTAGTTCTCTTTTCGCACACGGCCACTTTGACGCGCTTGCCAAACTTCTGATACATCTGGAAGGGCTCATCGCCAATCGTTGCCGGTGTGGATTTGGAATTAGCCAGCAGGAATCCCTTTGTCTTGCGTTTGTAGCCGCGGCTCACTACTCCTATGCGATATTCTGTCTGCAGATGGCGCAACAGCATTTCCACCATCGGGGTCTTGCCCGTGCCTCCTACTGTAAGATTGCCCACGCATACCACGGGCACATTATAACTCTTCTGGGGCAATACTCCCAGTCGAAACATCTGATTGCGTACCTCTGTAACGCCCCAGTATAACCACGATAGGGGAGTAAGGGCGAAGGTAAGCAGTTTGCCGGTGGTAGTTCGCATAATCTGTTACTTATGAGCCTGTAAATTAATTATTTACCCTGTCAATTATTTGTTGGTGAAGACGATCAGATTCTCACTTTAAAATACTCCGGCAGCAGAGCCTGACTCGGTTTGCGCTGCAGCATCTCCTGCACATGCTGAATCAAAACAGGCGAGACGTCAATGCCGTAAGCCTTGCTCAGCATCTTGCCAACTAACGATTCGGCGCCGGCTGTGGGTATCATATCCCAGAACGAGGGTTCCAGGTCGGGATAATATCCTACGGCAGTATTCTTCAGGTCGGTGAGTTTGGCTGTATAGTCAATGGCATCCTGAAGCGAGCCGAGCTGGTCAACAAGACCTAATGTCTTAGCCGTTGAGCCTATCCATACACGTCCCTGAGCTATGCTGTCAACATCATTGACGGGTATATCGCGTCCTTTCGAGACCTTGGTGATGAACTGGAGATAGCCTCTGTCTATGCTCTTCTGCAAAGCAGCCATCTGCGGCTCCGTGAGGGGCTCAAAGGGAATGACTATGTTAGCTCTCGGGTTAGTCGATACTTTCTGCGGCGTAACGCCTATGTTCTGCAACAGCTTCTGACCGTTGGGCACCATGCCGAAGATGCCTATTGAGCCGGTAAGCGTCAGGGGGTCGGCAAAGATATAATCTGCATTGCAGCTAATCCAGTAACCGCCTGAGGCGGCGTAATCGCCCATCGACACAACCAATGGTTTGCCTGTACTCTGGAAGTATGACAAAGCATCGCTGATTTGCTCGCTGCCGAACACACTGCCGCCGGGTGAATTTACTCTCAGCACCAAGCCTTTTACGTTGTCATCTTCTGCCAAATCAACAATCACAGGTACGAGCTTATAGCAGTCTATGCCGCCTTTAGCGTTCTCCTGTATCTCGCCGGTAGCATACAGCACAGCTATATGGTCGCCTCCCGTAGAGGGCATCATGCTGAATGAGCCGAACGACTGGGCATCTATGAAATTGATTTTTTCAGGGTCACATTCAATCAGCCTGCCTATCTTCTCATCCATCTGGCGTTCGTAAGCCAGTCCTGAAACAAGTTTTGTCTTTACTACATCCTGAGCTGATTCTGTGATGATGTAGTTGTTCACCATTGAATCAATCTGAGCCTCGGGAATACCTCGGCCCTTGGCTATCTCACGACGCACCTCAGCCCATACTCCGTCGTAGAGCTCGAGCATCTGTCGGCGTGCCGGTTCGCTCATCTCGTTGGTGATGAAAGGCTCAACAGCACTCTTATATGTGCCAACCTTTGCCACCTGCCATTCAATGCCAATCTTCCTGAACAGCTCGCTGAAATAGATACTTACGCCGCCAATGCCGTTCAGCTGAACTATTCCCTGAGGATTCAGAAATATGCTGTCGGCGCATGAAGCCACATACAGGGCGCTCTGAGCCATATTGTCGGCGTAGGCTATGATGGGCTTGCTGCAGTTCTTCTTGAAGGCCACCAGAGAGTTGCGGAGCGAATGTAAAGTGGCCAGTGAAGCTGCCAGATTGCCGCATTTGATGTAGATGGCGTTGATGTCTTTGTTGTCTGTAGCTTCGTTGATTGCCGTTGTCAGGCTGAGGAGTGTCTGAGGCTTATCCACTTCGCCCTGAATCAGCATATCCATGTCGAATTCACGGGCTACCTCGGTTTCGCAAATTTCGCCGTCGAGGTCAAGCACTAAAACGCTGTTTTTCGTAACATTGACGTTCGACTCCACCGTAGATAAGGCCAACTTACCCATCAGTGCCATGAAGATGAAGAAAATCACCACTCCGGAAAGCACTATGGCTATCCAGGCTCCCAGAAAAGATGAGAGAAGGTTCAGAAAGAATTTTTTTATCATGGCTCTTTAGGTTAAAGTTGGTTCTTGACGTTGGCTGCCAGTTCGTTAGCCCTTTCAGCCGACTGTGCTTCCGAGTATATGCGTATGATGGGTTCTGTGTTTGAGCGGCGCAGATGAACCCATCCATCGGGGAAGTCAATCTTTACACCGTCAATGTCTGTTACCTTCTCCCCGGCGAATTTCTCTTTTACGCGCGCCAGAATGGCGTCAATATCCATTTCCGGAGTCAGCTGAATTTTATCCTTTGTTATGACATATTGCGGATATTGCTTCTTGAGCTCGCTTACCTTTTTACCGCTCTTTGCCAGCAACGAAAGGAAGAGGGCAGCTCCTACCAAGGCATCGCGGCCATAGTGCAGCTCGGGATAGATGACACCGCCGTTGCCTTCGCCGCCAATCACGGCGCCGGTGCGTTTCATCTCAGCCACCACATTCACTTCACCCACAGCGGCAGCGGAATAATTGCAGCCCTGATGCTTGAGTGTAACATCGCGCAGGGCACGACTTGAGCTGAGGTTGCTCACCGTGTTTCCGGGTGTGTGTGTCAGCACATAATCAGCCACCGATACCAAGGTATATTCCTCCACAAACATCTCACCGTTTTCCATTATTATGGCCAAACGGTCTACGTCGGGGTCAACCACCAGTCCCACATCGGCATGTTTCTCTTTGATGACCTCGGCAGTCATCTTTAAGTTCTCGGGAATCGGTTCCGGAGTGTGAGCGAAACGACCTGTGGCCTCACAGTTTATTTCAATCACCTCTGCCACGCCCAAGGCTCTCAGCAAACGGGGCATAATGTTGCCGCCAACGGAGTTTACCGCATCTATTGCTACTCTCAGATTGGCTTTGCGAATGGCTTCAACATCCACCAGAGGAAGGGCCAATACGGCGTCAATATGCCGTCTGTCGTATGTGTCGTTATGTTCTATGTGTCCTAACTCGTCCCATGTCGAGAACTCAATTTCATTTGAGGCGGCTATGCGAAGCACCTCTTCGCCCTCAGCCTTATCCAGAAACTCACCTTTGGGGCCTAGCAGCTTCAGAGCGTTCCATTGAGCCGGATTGTGCGATGCTGTAATGATTATACCTCCTAAGGCGCCTTCGCCCGTTACAGCCAATTCTGTGGTGGGTGTTGTGGCCATGCCTATGTTGACAACATCAAAGCCCATGCCGCAGAGTGTGGCACAGACAAGGTCGCTGACCATGAGTCCGCTGACACGGGCGTCGCGTCCTACCACCACAAGGCGTTTGCCCTCAGGGTAGGTGTTACGGAGAAACTGAGCGTATGCCGACGTAAAGCGTACAACGTCTATGCAGCTCAGGTTATCACCTTCGTTTCCTCCTATTGTTCCTCTTATTCCCGATATGGATTTTATTAACGACATTTCTTGATTGGTTTTTGTAAATGTGGATGAGAAGAATAGTCAATTCTCCAACGCCCTGTTTTTGTTTTCTTTAATACTCAGGTTTGAAGTAGCGAACCTTCATGGCGTATGGCAGACAGGCCGACTGGTCGGAGGCAAAACCTATGTAACTGCGTAATACAAGGTTTACTTCGCTGTTGTAGCCTAAATATTTCATAGGAATCTGGATTCCCTGTCCATATTTCTGCGAATCCTCATAAACATAAGAATCGAAGCGGAAAGATGCCGTGGCATATTCCATGTTATCGGCGTTGCCGGCCCATTCCTCAATTCCGTTCTTGTAGAAATTCTTGATGTTGCAGCGCATGAAGCGGAAGATAACGCGATCGCCCTTCTTCACTCGCGTGGTATCGCCCGGATTCACCACTTGCATATAAAGATAGCCGTCTTCGTCCATTTTGTAATATGGAGCATTCTCGCCGGTTATAAACACCGAATCTTCGGGTATTTCAAGCGCTATGGTGCGCTGAGCCATATACCAGTTGGTAGCTTTCTCTTCTTCTTTTAGAAGGTCGGAGTAACTTTCGTTATCGCTGCATGAGCTGAACCAGGTCAGGATGCAGACTGCTGAAGTGAGGAGTGTTAAAAGCTTTTTCACTATTTCTTTTTTGAGTTGGAATATTTAGAGGCATATTTGGGCAATGCCTCGACCAGAATCTTACGGGCCTCGGCCAGCGAACCGGAAAATTCGCCGCCTGCCGCCTGCAAATGACCGCCGCCCCCAAAGAGGTCGGCACAAATATCTCTCACAATGAACCCACCCTTACTGCGGGCGCTTATCTTGACGCATTTGTCGTCTTCACGGAGGAAGAAACTTGCCCGGAAGCCGCGAATGTTCAACGGCTCGTTAACAAGCCCTTCGGTGTCGCCACGCACATAGTTGAACCGTTTCAGCTCCTCGGCATCGAGACAAGTTATGGCCGTCTGCAAATCGGTAAACAGTTCCATTTTGTGCCCTAACGCATAGAGGCGCAGTTTGAACGAATCGGCTGTTACGCTGTCTAACGCTTCTTCAATGATGCGCCGTTTGTCAACCCCCTGACGCAGCAGCTCATACATGATGAGGAGCAACTCGGGGTTATCGCAGTTCACGGAGAGGTTGCGTGTATCGGTGATAATGCCGGTTGCCAGGCAGGTAGCTATCTCCTTGTCTATCTCCTCGGCCAGACCCAAAGCGCATATCAGCCGGAATACCAATTCCGATGTGCTCGACATGCGCGGGAAAGAGAAACTGAGGTCGCAGAAATCCTCCGGCGACTCGTGATGGTCAATCAGGACGCGCGACACATCCGAGCCCATCAGATGCGGCTCAAGGCTGTCTGTTCGTTTTGGCGCATTGTAATCGCAGCAAAAAATCAAGTCAGCCTCCTTGAGGAGCCTCGGTGCAAAGTCGGGATACTTGGTCAGAGGCACCACATCAGAAATGCCGGGTAGGAAGGAGAGCGAGCGTGGCGGCTGGTCAGGCGTTACCACTCTGGCCTTCTTGCCCATCTTGTTGAGCAATGAGCAGAGAGCCAAAGTGCTGCCCATGGCATCCCCGTCGGGACGAACATGGCAAGTCAGCACTACACGTTGTGCTGTGCTGAGCTTGTGTTTCAGTTCTTTTACCTTACCGGCGTCCGGTAGTTCGCTTATCATCGTGCAAAATTAATAAAATTTTCTTTTGTGTGCAATATACGGCTCTTTACCAGATAATTACACGCTCCTCAACGGGTCTGAACATCGGTTCTCCCTCCACAATCTTGAAGGCCTCGAAGAAGGGGGCTATGTTGCGCAGCGTTACGTTTACGCGGTTGCAGCCAAGCGAGTGAGGGTCTGTTTTGGTGCGTTTCAGGATTTCCTCCGGTCGGATATTGTTTGCCCAAACCTGGGCGTAAGCCAGATAGAAACGCTGCAGCGGGTCGAAGCTGTCTATGTCTTCCATAGGCTTGCCGCGCATTGAGTTCTTATAGGCTGTGAGCGCCACACGCAGACCTCCTTGGTCGGCAATATTCTCACCCAACGTAAAATGACCGTTGGCATGAACACCGGGAGCAACTTCCACCGCGTCGAATTGAGCCGCAAGGGCTTCGGCCAACTTGGTAAAAGCCTTCGCGTCATCTTCTGTCCACCAGTCGCGCAGATTGCCCTGAGCGTCAAACTGACGGCCTGAATCGTCGAATCCGTGCGTCATCTCGTGCCCTATTACAACACCTATTGCGCCATAGTTCATGGCATCGTCGGCTGTGATGTCGAAATAGGGAGCCTGGAGTATGCCGGCCGGGAAACATATCTCATTCGTGGTGGGGTTGTAATAGGCATTCACCGTTTGAGGGGTCATGTGCCATTCGGCCTTGTCAACCGGTTTATTGAGCTTGTTGTAATTGTCCTGAACATACCACTCTGAGGCCGCTAACACATTGTCGAAGTAGCTCTTGGTCGGGTCAATCTGTATGCCCGAATAATCTTTCCATTTGTCGGGATACCCGATTTTTACGGTGAAAGCGGCCAGTTTCTCATGAGCGCGACGTTTGGTCTCCTCGCTCATCCATGTCAGCTCGTCGATGTGCTGTCCGAGTGCTGTGCGCAGATTCTCCACCAAACCGACCATATATTCCTTGTTCTCCTTGGGAAAGTATTTATTGACATACAGCTCACCCACAGCCTCACCTAACATGGCATTGGGAATGGCCATTGCTCTTTTCCAGCGCGGTTCCTGTTCTTCCGTGCCGCTCATCACACGGCCGTAAAGCTCAAACGAGGCATCGTTGAAATCATCGCTCAGCACACCTGTGCCGTCCGTCACCATGTTGAAGATGAAATAATCGTTCAGCTGACGGTCGGTAAACTCAGGCAGCATCTTGTTGAGTGCATCGAGGTATGCCGGCGACGCCACATTGAGAGAATCTGTCATTAGACCTAATTCATTGAGATAAGTATCCCAGTCGAAGTTGGGCCAGCGTTCCTTGACTTGCTGTATAGTCATCGGATTGGAACGCAGCTGCGGATTGCGGCGCATCTCACGCGTCATCTTGGCCTTGGCAAATTCCCTCTCCATGCCAATTACATTATCCCAAATACGCTGCTGAGCTTTGGCGTCGTAGCCAACAAGCTCCATTATCCGCTTCACATACTTCTCATAAGCCTTCATGATTTTGGCATTACTCTCATTCTCCTCCAGATAATAGTCGCGGTCGCCGAGGCCGAGACCCGTTTCGCCGAAATGGAGAATGTTCATGTCGGAGTTGAGAGGGTTGGTACCCACACCCGCGCCGAAGAGCGTGCCGTCGGCAATACCTCTGTGCAGCCATGCCAGATTCCGGGCCAGGTCCTTTTTCTTGAATTCCTCTGCCTTCTTGATATAAGGCATTATGGGCGCTGCTCCTTCCTTGTTCAGACGGACGCTATCCATGCCCAAAGCATAAATGTCGCTTACCTTCTGGGCTATGGTGCCCTTCTGTTTGCTTTTAGGGTCAGATGCAAGACCTGTGATAAGTTCTTTGAGCCTTGTACGGTTGTTTTCGGCCATCATGTCAAAGACGCCGAAACGCGAATACTCGCCCGGCAGCGGGTTCGCTTTTTTCCAGCCACCGTCGGCATACATATAAAAATCAGTGCCGGGAGCCACTGTAGTATCCATGTTTGCCACATTGATGCCGTGGCGGCTCGGTGTTGTGGCATTGACTGCGAAAGGCATTATCACCAGAGAGCCTATCAACAGGTGTTTGAAATTCATATCTTGCATAGTTATTGATTTAAAATTTAGGTTAATCGTCGAACCGCTGTTGCAGCTCTTCAAGCTCTGCGGCCGCAAGCTCCCACACGCTCATGGCATTTTCAAGCTTTTTGCTTGTGTCGTCATAATCGCTCAGCAGCTCTGCATCGCTTTCGCCGTTTGCCAGCCGGCCTTCCAAAGCGGTTTGCTTCTCTTCTAAAAGAGCAATCTGAGCTTCTGCATCGGCCACGTTCTTCTCAGCCTTCCGCAGCATACGAGTCCGTTCTTTGCGCTCCTGATAACTTATCTGAGGCTTGCTGTTTTCCGACTTTGCGGCAGACTCGTTGTCAGTATTTTCGGTCTTGGGCTGATTTTTCTCTTTAGCCTCGGCAACATTGTTGCGCAACGGAGCCGACTGTTGATGCACCGCTTTGAGCTTGTCGAGAAAGGCATCTATGCCGCCAAGACATTCTCTCACGCTGCCGTTTGAAAATTCATAAACCCTGTCCACCAATCCGCTGAGGAAGGCCCGGTCATGGCTTACTATGATTGCCGTTCCTGTGAAGTTCTTGATGGCCTCTTTCAGCACCTGTTTCGAGGCGATGTCGAGATGGTTTGTCGGTTCGTCGAGAATCAGCAGGTTAGCCGGTTCCAAAAGCAGCTTAATCATGGCCAGACGCGTCTTCTCGCCGCCGCTCAGCACCTTGACCTTCTTGTCTGACGCTTCGCCGCCAAACATAAACGCCCCTAACAGGTCGCGCACTTTGAGCCGCATATCGCCGGTAGCAACAGAGTCTATAGTGTCGAAAACAGTCATTTCCTGGTCGAGCAGCTGAGCCTGATTCTGGGCGAAGTATCCAATTTTCACACCTTGCGACAGGCGAATCTCACCTTCGTAAGGTATCTGATTGAGAATACATCTCACCATGGTTGTCTTGCCGTGGCCGTTGCGGCCCACAAAGGCTATTTTCTCCCCTCGCCGAATGGTAATATTGGCATGGCTGAATACTCTGTGCTCGCCAAATGATTTACCCACTTCGTCGGTAATGACGGGAAAATCGCCGCTTCGGCTTGCCGGCGGGAAACGAAGCCTTAGGCGGCTGTTATCCACCTCGTCAATCTCAATCGGCACAATCTTCTCGAGCATTTTTATGCGGCTCTGCACCTGATTGCTCTTTGTGGGCTTATACCGGAAACGCTCTATGAAATCCTTAATCTCGGCAATCTGCTTTTGCTGATTTTCGTAGGCTCTCCGCTGTTGATCGAGCCTTTCCTTGCGCAACTCAAGATATTGCGTGTAAGGCACTTTGTAGTCGTGTATGGTGCCGCAGGTGATTTCTATAGTACGCGTGGTAACATTGTCAAGAAAGGCTCTGTCGTGGCTCACAAGCACCACAGCCGACGCTTTCTGTTTAAGCCAGCTTTCGAGCCATGCTATCGATTCAATGTCGAGGTGGTTAGTCGGCTCGTCGAGCAGCAGAAGGTCGGGATTTTGCAGCAGAATCTTCGCCAATTCAATTCGCATACGCCAACCGCCGCTGAACTCCATTGTAGGCCTATTGAGGTCCGAGCGCTCAAAGCCAAGACCTATAAGCGTCTTTTCTATTTCCCCTTCCATGTTGGCGCCCGACGCCATCTGCAAACGTTCGCGGAGATGGTCGGCACGCTCCAGCAGCCGGGTTGTTTCTTCCCATTTTTCGGCGGGGATATCCTCAAGGCGTTTTTCTATAGCTTCCAATTCCTCGCGCTGCCTGTTGATGTGGTCAAAGGCTTTACGCGTTTCCTCCATCACCGTTGTGGTGTCGGCCAGATTCATCTGCTGAGGCAGATAACCAATGGTGACGCCTTCAGGCACTGCCACGCTCCCCTCGGTGGGTTGTTGCAGTCCTGATATTATTTTCAACATGGTTGATTTTCCGGCACCGTTTTTCCCGGCAAGACCAATTCTGTCCTGACGGTTTATCACATAGCTGACGCCATGAAACAACGGTTTGGCCGAAAATTCAACCCCCAGATTCTGTACTGAAATCATCACGCAAAGTTAACACTTTCATACCGGAGTGGCAAATGTCGCTCCGGTAACAAGCGTCTTTAGGACTGAGAGGGGGCAGAAAGCGCCTTATTTGCGGATGTAATGAGGCAGCGTTGCCGGAATCACCATTGAGATTTCAACAAGGCCGCAAACGGTGCCATTTTCATCTTTCCATGCCGTCTGATAAATCATTTTGTGGAGTCCCTCTTTCTCTATCGTATAGGCGTTGGTGCCTCCTGTGGCGAGTAATTGCTCAATTATGCCGCGTGCTCTCTCACCATGGCAATCGAGAAGGTTCTTTCCTATTAAATTGCCGTGCTTGATGTAAGTTTGGCGAGCTTTATCATTCTGATATATTATGACGCAGTCAGCATCGCAAACTGTTACGGCACAATTCATGCCTTCGGCCCAATCGGGCATATTGATGTCAAAAGTTTTCATTCAGCATTATGATTCTCTGGTTGCTGCTGCCTCGAAAAAGCAAATCGGGGTCATGCAGCTCTTTGATAAAAGGTCCGTCAACAATCGCCTCTGCACCCTTTATGGCCTCTCGCAGCGTGTCATCAGCCTGAATCTGCTCCATTGTGAAGCCTGTGTAAATCCAGGTCTTATGTCCCAATTTTAATGCACGGCGAATTATAGCCTGAGTCTCTGCCGGATGATAAAGGGGGTCGCCGCCGGAAAGGGTAACGTCGAAATCCTCCTCAGCCACAATGGCCATAATCTCGTCAAGGCTCATCTCCTTTCCGGCGTCAAAGGACCATGACTCGGGGTTGTGGCAACCCTGGCACTGATGCCGGCATCCGGCCATATATATGGCTGTGCGGAATCCGGGACCGTCAACAGTGGTGCCGCGTATTATGTCGAGTATTCTGAGGGTCATTTATGCACCACACGGTCTTTGAGTTCGGCTAACTTGCCCGAGTTCCAGCGGTCTGTGGTGCCGACCAGATAACCAGTTATGCGCTGAATAGTCTCGAACCGAGCGCCGCATTTGGGACAGAACTCTTCATCTTTGGCCGCATTCTCATATCCGCATTGCGGACAGTGATTCCGGTTGTGGTTCACCGACCCGTAACCCATGTTGTACTTATCCATAAGGTCTACTATCTGCATGATGGCTTCAGGGTTGTGAGTGGCGTCTCCGTCGAGCTCCACATAGAAGATATGGCCGCCGCGTGTCATCTCGTGATAAGGTGCCTCAATCTGAGCCTTATGGCGCGGTGAACAGTGGTAATAGACCGGCACATGGTTGGAGTTGGTGTAATAGTCTTTATCCGTAACTCCGGGTATTACGCCGAAGGTCTTGCGGTCGCGTTTGGTGAACCGGCCTGACAGGCCTTCTGCCGGGGTGGCCAGCACGGAATAGTTGTGCTGATATTGCTCGCAGAACTCATTGACGCGCGAACGAATATGCCGCACAATCTTCAGTCCTAACTTCTGAGCCTCTTCATCCTCTCCGTGATGTTTGCCGGTGAGGGCTATCAGGCACTCGGCCAAGCCTATGAACCCGATGCCGAGGGTGCCCTGATTGATTACCGAAGCTATGGTGTCGTTGTTTTGCAATTTCTCAGCTCCATTCCACAGGCGGCTCATCACCAGGGGGAATTGCTTAGCCAAAGCCGTTGACTGGAACTCAAAGCGTTCATGGAGCTGAAGGGCGGTTATGTCGAGCACGCGGTCGAGCTTCTCAAAGAATTGCTCTATGCGCTCTTCGCGGTCGCGGATGTTCATGACCTCTATAGCCAGGCGCACAATGTTAATGGTGGTGAAGGAGAGATTGCCCCGTCCTATCGACGTTTTTTCGCCATAACGGTTTTCAAAAACGCGTGTGCGGCATCCCATGGTTGCCACTTCATATTTGTAACGCTCCGGGTCGTCGGCGCGCCATAACTCATGCTGATTGAAATCGGCATCGAGGTTGAGGAAATTGGGGAAGAACCGTCGCGCCGTTACCTTGCAGGCAAATTCATACAGGTCGCGGTTGGGGTCATCGGGCAGATAGCTCACACCCCGTTTCTTTTTCCAAATCTGAATGGGGAAGATGGCTGTGGCGCCGTTGCCCACACCCTCATACGTTGACTGCAGCAGTTCACGGATTATGCACCTTCCTTCGGCAGAAGTGTCTGTGCCGTAGTTGATTGACGAAAAGACTACCTGATTGCCGCCTCGGCTATGGATTGTGTTCATGTTGTGAATGAAGGCTTCCATGGCCTGATGCACCCGACTGACCGTCTGATTCATGGCATGTTGCAGAGCGCGCAGTTCGTTGTCGAGGCCGTCGAGGGGGCGTTTGATATAATCTTTCAGCGGTGCATCGTAGAAGGCTTTCAGGTCGATATTCATTATCTCCTCGGCCTTTTTCAGCTCTTCTATATACGTCTTGCGCACGTATGGGGCAAGATAGAAATCGAATGCCGGTATAGCCTGACCTCCGTGCATCTCGTTCTGAGCTGTTTCCAGCGATATGCACGCTATCACACTGGCTGTCTCAATGCGTTTTGCCGGACGGCTCTCGCCATGACCTGCCACAAAACCATGCTTGAGAATTTTATCGAGAGGATGCTGCACGCAGGTCAGCGACTTGGTAGGGTAGTAGTCTTTGTCGTGGATATGGATATAGTTGTTCAACACGGCCTGACGCACCTGCTGGCTCAGCAAATAATCATCCACAAAGGGCTTTGTGCTTTCTGAGGCGAACTTCATCATCATGCCGGCCGGCGAATCGGCGTTCATGTTGGCATTTTCGCGCGTAACGTCGTTGTTTTTGGCGGCGATAATTTCCATGAACAAATCGCGTGTCTTAGCTCGGCGTGCTATTGAGCGCTTGTCGCGATAGGCGATATAACGCTTGGCCACATCTTTGCGGCTCGACTTCATCAGCTCCAACTCCACGCGGTCTTGGATGTCCTCTACGTTCATGCGGGAGGGGGATGTCATGGCTATGCGGTCGGCTATTTTCTGCAGCAGACCTTCGTCTTCGCCCTGGTCTGTTGACAGCATCGCCTTGCGGATGGCTCCTTTAATTTTTTCTTCGTTGAAGCCTACTACACGGCCGTCGCGTTTTACTACTACTTCTATCATGGAGTCTTTGAAGTTAATTTATGATTATGTGGTTAAAGCCTTTTGAGGCTGTTGTGTTGCGTCATGGTAATTGAGCGGCACAAAGGTAGTGAATATTTTCAAAACTGCAAAGTGTGGCCTCAATTGTCCCTTCAAAAATTTTAGTTTTGGTAAACTTTTAGCAATAGCTAAAAATGCTAAGTATTTAATTTACAGATAAATAACAAATCATTTTGGGAAACTTTTCAAAAATAAAAATTTTATTTTATGAAAATATTACCCTCCTAAAATGGAGGTGAGTTATTCGAGATTCATTTTCTTAAACCAATTAAATCGGCATTTACAACCTCAGGCCCTTTTCGTTTGTTAAGATAGAAAAGAAATTATGAAACGTTCAGATAAAGACTTTGCCCTGAAATATCATGAAGATATCCGGCCGGGCAAAATAGAGGTAATGCCAACTAAACCATACGCTGACCAGCGCGACCTTTCACTGGCTTATTCGCCGGGAGTCGCCTGGCCTTGTCTGGAAATAAAGGATAAACCGGAAGACGCTTACCGCTACACTGACAAGGGTAACCTTGTGGCTGTAATCAGCAACGGCACAGCCGTCCTTGGTCTTGGCAATATCGGTCCGTTGGCCGCCAAGCCGGTCATGGAGGGTAAAGCGCTGCTATTCAAGATTTTCGCAGGCATCGACGCCTTCGACATTGAAGTCGACCTCACTGACATTGACAAATTCGTTGACACGGTAAAAGCCATTTCTCCCACTTTCGGCGGCATAAACCTGGAAGATATAAAATCGCCCGACTGTTTCTATATTGAGAAGCGTCTTAAGGAGGAATGTAACATTCCCATTATGCACGATGACCAACACGGCACAGCCATTATTTCCGGCGCCGGATTGCTGAATGCCCTTGAGATTCAGGACAAGAAAATTGAAGACATAAAGATGGTGGTGAATGGCGCCGGTGCGGCTGCCATTGCCTGCACAAAGCTCTATATGAAGTTAGGTGTGCAGAAACGCAACATCATTATGTGCGACAGTCGCGGTCCAATTACGGAGAAACGCCGTCTCAACGGTGACCATCTGAATGACTTCAAAAAGGAGTTCATCACAGACAAAGACATTGACACGCTTGCCGATGCTCTTGTAGGTGCCGATGTCTTTGTTGGCCTGAGTGTTAAGGATGTGTTGACGCCGGAGATGATTCGCACCATGGCTCCAAAACCCATAGTCTTTGCATTGGCTAATCCTGACCCGGAAATCAGTTATGAGAAGGCAATCAACGCTGTTCCTGACATTATTTTCGCAACCGGCAGAAGCGACCTTCCCAACCAGGTCAACAATGTCCTGGGCTTCCCCTATATCTTCCGCGGAGCCCTCGACTGCCGCGCAAATACCATCAACGAGGAGATGAAACTCGCGGCGTGTCGTGCAATCGCTTCTATAGCCAAGCTGGCGGTGCCGCGCAGTGTCAGAAAAGCCTACAACGACAAGGACTTCGTCTTTGGCCGCGATTATATCCTGCCCAAACCCAACGACCCGAGGTTACTGCCCACCGTAGCACCCGCAGTGGCCGTAGCCGCCGCAGAAACCGACGTTGCAGCCCATCCAATCACCGACATCGAAACCTACCGCACTCACCTGAAGCGCCTCTTAGGCATCGAGTTAGCAACCCCCGTCTTCACCCACAAATAACCGATAGCAAAAATATTATATCAATGGAGGGTATGTCAGAGTGAAGTGACATACCCTCCATTGTGTTTAGCTGTTATGATTAGGATGCGGTCTGAAGGTTAGAGCTCAGCGGTTTCAACTTCTGATTCTTCAACTTCTGCCGTGTCAGCTTTGATGCTCGGGAGTTCCAGGCCAAGGTGTTTCTTGCGGTCAACTACTTTGAGATATAAGCCGATGCTGAGGGCGGCGACGCCGAGGCAGGCAAGCATTACCAAAGGCCATGTGTAGTCGTAGCTTACGGCAGCGGTCTCTTCTGTCATGGTGTGATTTTCGAGAGCTTCCTTGATGGCCGGGTTGGTATTGTCGAGCACTTTGCCGATGAGCAGCGGGAAGAGCCAGAGGCCGATGTTCTGAATCCAGAAAATCAATGCGTAAGCCGAGCCGATAATCTTGGAATCAACCAGCTTAGGGACGCTGGGCCAGAGGCTTGCGGGAACAAGCGAGAAGCTGGCGCCAAGTACCAGGATGGTAACATAAGCCACTATGATGCCGCCCATATCGTTGCCTTTGAACATGGGCAGGATGAAGGCGAAGGTGAGGTGGCAGATTATAAGTAAAAGTGCGCCGAACACCAGCATGGAAGCTGCTTTGCCCTTGTGGTCAACATAGCTGCCAAGTACAGGGGTGATACCTACTGCCAACAGGGGGAAGACGGCAAAGATTGCAGCTGCCGACTGGCGCATATAGCCCATATAACAGTATGCAACGAGAGCGATGATTGCCACTACCAGCGACGGAACTTTTACGCTCTTGTTCTTAACGAAAGCGAAGCCGAAGGCGCCTGCAGCCGCTACAAGCATGATGACGTATTGGATATATGTGCAGGCATCAGAGCTCCAGAAGGACGTCGGATCGGGAGGGGTCAGCGAGATGTTGCACTGAAGCATATTTACGGCATATTTCTGGAAGGGGAAGATTGCCGAGTAATAGAGTACGCAGAGAAGTGCCACCAGCCAGAAGCCGAGCGAAGAGAGGATTTTGCCAAGGTCGGAAATCTTGAAGGGGTCATCTTTCTCTTCAGCCTCACCTGTCTGAGCGTCAAGCTTGCGGTCCATGAAGAAATAGACGATGAACATTATCAGGGCAATCATCAGCAATACTACGCCGAAAGCCACTGAACGCGACACGCTGATGTCGCCGCCGAAGTTTGCTACCAGCGGTGAGAAAATCATACAGGTGCCCACGCCGAGACGGGCAAGAGCCATTTCCGAGCCCATTGCCATGGCCATTTCTCGGCCTTTGAACCATTTCACGATGCCGCGGCTGACAGTGATACCGGCCATCTCAACGCCGCAGCCGAAAATCATGAAGCCTATGGCTGCGAATTTGGCCGATGCCGGCATGCCCTCGTAGAAGGGTGATACGCCAAGCTCGTCAAAGCCAGGTATATAGTTGAGATTGTTGGTGAACCAGACTTGCAGACTGGAATTGGCGAATGAGTCGGTGAGCGCATACCAGTTGATGAGGCCGCCAACTACCATAACGGCGCCTGAGAGAAGAGCCGTGAAGCGAACACCCATCTTGTCGAGGATGATACCTGCAAAAATCAGGAAGAAGATGAAGACATTGAGGAACGTCTCGCTTCCCTGCATTGTGCCAAAAGCTGTGGAGTCCCAGCCTGCTTCCGACTGCATCAGGTTTTTGATAGGCGAGAGGATGTCCATGAAGATGTAGGAGCAGAACATTGCCAGCGCCAACAGCGCCAGTGCCGTCCAACGCGCCCATGCCTTGTCGCGTAGTTGCTCAATTGGCTTATTTGCCAATTTCTGCGTAATTGTTGTTGCCATTTTTATGATGTAGGTTTAGGTTTCAGTGTAGAAGTTAGTTGACTTCAAATGCAAATTTAATACTTTTTATGAAAGTGGCCAAATCAGCCCTTGCAACAGAGGTCTGAAAGCCTTTGAGAAACGACAGGCAGGGAGAAAAAATCCTCAATCAGTTGGTGAAAAGCCTGTAAATAAGCTCAAAAAGCAATGCAGGTCTTGGCTGAGCCGATTCTATGCCTTTTGTGGCGCAGTCATAGTTGCGTATGGCATGGATGGCGCGCAGACAGCTCCATGCGTTATAGTTGCGCAATCCGTTTTGCATCTCGTCAATGGCGGCACGCACTTTCAGATTCAGGGCAACGCGCAGCGACTCGCTGCTTTTGTCTTTGAGGTAATGAGCCTGCAGCAAATCGGCAAAAGTGTTGAAAATCACAGGCGCAATGGTCTCCGGGCGGCTCTCCGGTGCATTGGGGTTGGCAGCGTAATAGGCGGCAATGCGCATACAGCCTTCGTAATCGCGACGAAGGATGGCGCTACGTAGCTCATAGCTGTTATATTTCTTGCTTATGCCCGTGTTTGCCTCCACCATGTCAGCCGTTATGGAGATATGATCGCTCTCAGGCAGCGAAAGCCGCAACTTTTCAACCTCTCCGAAAAGGTGCTTCAGGTTAGTGCCGATATTACGGCAGAGCATATCGGAGGCCTTGGGCTCAAGCGTAACGGCATGATCCTTACAATAATCAGCCAAGAGGCGAGGCAGCTCATAATCGCGCGTTTTGGGCGATATATAAACAACGCCTTTCGCCGCTTTTGCCGCTTTTACCAGCTTGGAAGTGTCGCGAAGCGCCTCTCCGTTGAAATGAACAACCAAGACGGTAGTGGGCGATGGCTTTTTAAGATAAACCTCAAGCTTATCAAGCTGAGTTCGGGCTGACGGCATGGCCTGTGCCTCGCGCAACATCACCAATTTACGGTCTGCCATCACAGGATATTGCCATGCGGTGTTTATCATCGTTTCCATGTCGGCATCCTGACCGTAATAGAGGTGCAAATTGAAGTCGCGCTCCTCCTCTGCCACCACATATTCCTGAAGAGCATCGGCAATAAGGTCGATATAATAGGGCTCTTCGCCGCTGAGAATATACACCGGCGCGAACCGCTTGGCGCGGATTTCGCTCAATATCTGCTTATATGGGTTTGCTGCTGCCACTTCAGGATAAAATTTTTGACCTACTTGCCACGCGCTTCACTCCCCATACGCTCACTACGGTCAGGAGCATGGAAATACATACAAGCCAGAGATTTCCGTCTGTGCCGGCTGCGAAAACTTGCTCCGAGGCAATACCATTCGCTATGAGCCACTGACTGACTACGGTTACGGTGTTGTTAAGAATATGGCCGAAGACGGATGTCCATATACTTCCCGTCCAGAGATAGAGATAGCCAAACCATAATCCCAACAGGAAACGCGGTACAAAGCCATACATTTGAAAATGCAATAATGAGAAGATGAGCGCTGACCACCACACGGCTTTCCAGGGATTCGGGCCATAAAGCACTTTCTGCAAAGCTCCGCGAAAGAAAAGCTCCTCGCTGAAAGGTCCCAGGATTCCTACTATAAGAACACCTGATATCAAGCCCCACACTGAAGTGTCGGAAAGCAACAGTTTGGTGGTTACAGCCGCGCTATCCTCCATTTGACGCATCAGCGCCTCCAACCCTGACAGCCACTGAGGCAAGCTCATGGACTCGTTCAATTCCACAAGCCAGTTAAGCGCCGGAACTGACACGGCAAAAACCGCAATTACTCCTGCAAAGGATAACGCGGAAGCACCTTTTGCGACCCCTGTCCATTGCCAGGGTTTATGGGTAAAAACATATCCGCATATCAACGCAGGAGCGATGAAAGCGAACAAATCCTGAATCAAAGAACCTGCAAGAAGAGCGTTGCGCGAAGCACTGCCAATCAGCGAAATTATCATCCCTGCAACGAAGATGCCGATGCAGAAAAGGGCAGTAAGAGCCCATATCCGGGTGCTTTTCACGGAAAATATTGCCTCGGCAATCTGACGGCGCGGCTTCAGTTCTTTATTGTCAGTCATCTAAGATATGTTCATCGAAATGTTTGCGACGGAACTCGAAGTTACGTCCGAGATATTTTTCACGCACCACCGGATTGGCAGCCAATTCCTCGCTTGTGCCCTGATAGAGTATTTTACCCTCAAACAGCAAATAGGCGCGGTCGGTGATACTGAGAGTCTCGTTGGCGTTATGGTCGGTGATGAGAATGCCTATGTTTTTGTCTTTCAGTTTATAGACAATGCTCTGAATATCTTCCACAGCAATAGGGTCTACGCCGGCAAAAGGCTCATCAAGCATGATGAATTTCGGACTTATTGCCAGACAGCGGGCTATTTCCGTACGACGGCGTTCGCCACCGCTGAGACGGTCGCCATAGTTTTTGCGCACCTTTTGCAGCCTGAACTCATTTATCAGGCTTTCCAGCTTCTCCTTCTGCTGTTTGCGCGTAAGGTCGGTCATCTCAAGGACGGCCCGCAGATTGTCTTCCACGCTGAGCTTGCGGAAGACACTTGCCTCCTGAGCCAGATAACCGATGCCCATTTTGGCTCTCTTGTATACCGGCATCTTGGTAATGTCGGTTTTATCGAGGAAAATTCTGCCACCGTTGGGGGTAATCAGTCCTACCGACATATAGAAAGTAGTGGTCTTACCGGCTCCGTTGGGGCCGAGCAGCCCCACAATTTCACCCTGCCGCACATCTATGCTGACATGATTCACAACGGTGCGTTTGCCGTAGCGCTTTACCAGATTGTCGGTGGTGAGCTGTCCGGTTTCCGGCATTATTTCCGGGTCAGGAAGCTGCTCCTTATTGCCCTTTGATTTCTTGGGCGCGTTGGACGGTTCGGGTAAATTCTCTGCAACGCTGTTTTCCTCTTCCGCCTCCACATACAGCTGTTCGTCGGGATTTTCGACTTCCTTTTTATGCTTGCGGGCTAACTTGACAGGTGATTTGAAAATATTCATCAGTTGTTTACTTCACTCAGGCTCTTGTTAGGGAGGAGGCTACGGATATAGTCGGTGAGGAGTTTTATAGCTACGTGATTGTTGCCACCCTGCGGCACTATCAAGTCGGCATAGCGCTTGCTCGGCTCGATGTGCAGTTCGTGCATGGGTTTGAGCTGCAGCTGATAGCGGTCAATGACCATCTGCGGCGTGCGTCCGCGTTCCAAACAATCGCGCGTGATGACGCGTATCAGGCGCTCATCGGCATCTGCATCCACAAACACTTTCACATCCAAAGCATCGCGGAGTTGTTTCTCAGTGAGAACAAGAATGCCTTCCACAACGCAGACAGGACGGGGCTCAACGCGTATGGTCTCCTTTTGGCGCGAGCAAGTTATGAAGTCATACGTCGGCATTTCAATGGCATGGCCCAGACGCAGCTCAGTGAGGTGCTGAAGCAGCAGAGGCCAGTCGATGGCTGCCGGTTCGTCATAGTTCATTTTCAGCCGTTCTTCAAGGGGAATGTGGCAGTTGTCGCGATAATAACAATCCTGAGGCAGCACAGCTACCTCATGCGGCGGCAGACTCTCCATGATGCGCCTCACTACCGTAGATTTTCCCGAACCGGTGCCACCGGCAATTCCTATGGTCAGCATAATAATTCTCCTTTAAACACTGCAAAGTTACAAATAATCTATGGATAGGGGCAATCTTTCGCCGAAAATAATTAATTTTGCAGTCATAAAAAATTCCACTTCGCAAATGAAGGTATTGAAATTTGGAGGTACGAGCGTAGGCACGGCGAAAGCCATGACTAATCTGGTAAAGATTGTGGAAGGGCTGTCGGAGCCGGCCGTTGTGGTTGTATCGGCACTCGGCGGAGTTACCGACAAGCTGATTGACACCGCCAACCGTGCCTCGGTTGCTGACGAGAGTTACCGCAGCAATATATCGGAGTTGCGCCAACGCCATGCCGACATGATTGAGGCCATGGTTGAGCCGTCAAAACAGGACGGAGTGCAGCAGTTTGCCACAGAAATGCTCAATCAGCTCAACGATATATGCAGAGGTCTTTCGCTGGTTGGAGAGCTCACGGAACGGAGTCTGAGCATGATTGTGGCTTTTGGCGAACGCATCAGCTCGTGCATCGTGGCAAATGCCATAAAGGGGGCGCGACACATAGATTCGCTTGAGACAACGCGCACGGAGCGCCGTTTCGGCAAGAATGTGGCAGATGTGGGTCTGACAGCTGAGCTGATGAAGAAAGCCTTCGGCAACATTGAAGCCGGAAAGCCCATAGTAATGGGAGGCTTTATCAGCCGCGATAAAGACACCAATCAGATTACCAATCTCGGCCGCGGCGGCAGCGATTATACCGCAGCTTTGGCTGCCGCTGCCACCAATGCCGATGTGCTGGAGATTTGGACCGACGTAGACGGATTTATGACCGCTGACCCGAGAATGATTCCCGAGGCGAAAGTGCTTGGAGAACTGTCGTTTGTGGAAAGCATGGAGCTTTGCTCGTTCGGAGCAAAAGTAATTTATCCGCCCACAATTTACCCGGTGTTTAAACGGGGCATCCCCATCAGGATACTCAATACGTTTAACCCCGAAGCTGACGGCACATTTATCAGCGACCATAGCTCAACTCAACAGCAAGAATGTGTTCACGGACTGTCGTCGCTGAAAGACTGCGTGCTGATAAAGGTAAGGGGCGAGAGCATCGCCGGTGACACCGACAGCAACGCGCGTATCTTCAACACCCTTGGCAAACGCGGCATCAGCGTGCTGTTAGTCAACAAACGTTCGCCGGCGGCAACGGTGGCTTTCGCGGTGAAAGGCTCCGACGGCAAGATGGCGTTGGAAGAGCTGCAGAAAGAATATGCACCTGAGTTAGCTTCAGGGGCGATAAGCTCTGTAGAGATGCAGCCTGACGTGGAAGTAGTGGCTGTGGTGGGAGAGAACATAGGAAATAATTTTGGCATAAGAAGCAGAATCTTCAACACGCTTGAGGAGAATGGCGTTCGCTTGCTCGCATCTGCCTTCGGCACGTCGCTTACCACAGTGAGCTTCGTCACCACCGTTGGAGAGGCAAACCGCGCCATAGCACTGCTTCACAAAGAACTAATAGAAACATCCGATTAAATGGCACAAAAACCCGGAATTCCGAAAGGTACGCGCGATTTCTCGCCGGTTGAGATGGCGCGCCGCAATTATATCTTCGATACTATCCGCAATGCTTTCCGCCTCTATGGCTATGCACAGATAGAAACCCCTTCCATGGAGAATCTCTCGTCGCTGATGGGAAAATATGGCGATGAAGGCGACAAATTACTGTTTAAAGTGCTCAACAGCGGCGACTTCCTCAAAGGCATAACGCCGCAGATGATTGAGAGCGAAAGTCCGGCCAAACTGGCAGCTCAGATTTGCGAAAAGGGTCTGCGCTACGATTTGACCGTACCCTTCGCACGTTATGTTGTTCAGCACCGCAACGACATACAGCTGCCCTTCAAGCGTTTCCAGATGCAGCCGGTGTGGCGTGCCGACCGCCCGCAGAAAGGCCGTTATCGCGAATTTTATCAGTGCGACGCCGATGTGGTGGGAAGTGAGTCGCTGCTCAACGAGGTGGAATTGTTAAGCCTCCTCGATTTCGTATATAGCAAATTAGGCATCCGCACGCTCATCAAACTCAACAACCGCAAAATTCTGGCGGGCATCGCGGCCACTGTTGGAGAGCCGGAACATCTCACGGATATCACCGTAGCCATCGATAAAATCGACAAAATCGGACTGGAGAATGTCGAGGCCGAGATGATGGAAAAAGGCGTCAAAGCCGACAGCGTTGCCCGTCTGCGTCCGTTGCTGCAGTTCAAAGGCACAAACGAAGAGAAGATAGCTTTCCTCACAGACTTCCTCAAAGATTCAGAGGAGGGTATGAAAGGCGTTGAAGAGCTTGAAACAGTGCTTGGATATGCCAAAGAAGAGGCCATGTCATCGGCCATTGAGGTGGATATTGCCCTGGCCCGCGGACTGAATTATTATACCGGCATCATCATAGAGGTCAAAGCCCTTGACAGCGCCATTGGCAGCATCAGCGGAGGCGGCCGATACGACAATCTTACCGGTGTATTCGGACTTTCCGGCTTGTCGGGAGTGGGTGTGAGCTTCGGCGCAGACCGCATTTACGACGTGTTGCTGGAACAAAACCTCTTCCCGGAAAATTTGGGCGCCGCTCCGGTGGTGATGATGACGAATCTCGGGGAAAAGGAAGGCCGCATGGCCCTGAAGCTGACTAATGAACTGCGCAAAGAAGGCATTCCCGCCATTCTCTATCCCGACATGTCTAAGATGAGGAAGCAGATGACATACGCCAACACAATAGGAATTCCCTTTGTGGGCATCATCGGCGACCGTGAACTCGAGGAGGGTAAAGTAAGCCTGAAAGATATGCGCAGCGGAGAGCAAACCTCCCTTTCCATCGAGGATTTTGCAGCTCAAGTCAAGACATTGACCAATGGCAAATAAAAGTCTGCTTCTGACTTTCGTAATCCTGTTCGGCGTTCTTCTGTCGGGTTGCGCAAAGAAGAGCGAACAGACAGCTGCAAAAGGCAACGGCATGAAGTATGCCCAGTTACTCGGAATCACTCCCGAGGAGGGCTATACACGCGTTGATGTACGCACAGAAGCCAACGGCGAGCCGGTAGCAACTTATCTGCTCGTGCCGAAGGATAAGGAAGTGCCATCAAACTTGCCGAAAGGAGAAGTGATACGCGTTCCCGTATCTTCGTTGGTCGTCAACTCTTCCATCTACGCACATCCGCTAAAAGAGCTCGGTTCCATCGGGGTTATTAAGGGTGTTATTGACGCTCCATACTTCTCCATGCCGGAGATAAAAGCCGGTTTGCAAAACGGGTCGATAACCGATATAGGAAATATGCAGCAACCCTCGGTGGAAAAGATTGTTACACTGCATCCCGACGGCATTATGATAAATCTTTTTGAGGGCATGACAACCTCAGAAATGCCTACTGCCGGAGTGCCATATCTGAAATTTGCCGACAATCTGGAATATACCCCCTTAGGACGAGCCGAATGGATAAAGTTCCTTGGTTTGCTCACCGGGAAAGAGAAAGAGGCTCAGAAAATTTTCAATCAGGTGGAAGCGGAATATAATGCCCTGCTACAACAATCGAAAGAGGCCACCAACAAGCCTAAAGTGCTGGTAGAAAATATGTATGAGGGCGTGTGGTATGTTCCCGGAGGCAACAGCGTATCCGCCCAAATGCTCAATGACGCCGGCGCCACATATCCGTGGGCACAGGATAAAAGGAACGGCTCGCTGCCCCTGACTTACGAAGAAGTGCTGGCAAAAGCCGGTGATGCCGATATATGGCTGTTGAAGGTGTTCGGTCAGCAATTGACTAAAGCCTCGCTGGCTGAGATGGATAAGCGTTATACCCAATTCCAACCCTATAAAACGGGGAAAATCTGGTATTCCGACACTTCCACGTCAGGACTGTTCGATTACAGCGCTTTCCATCCCGAGACAGTGCTTTCAGACTATCTGATAATCATTCACCCTGAACTGGCCAAAGGGAAGACCCCACGGTATTTCAAACAAATAGCCCCGTAATCATCGAAGATTTTCTCATGCGCACAACCATTTACTACACAGTAATGACCTTCTGCCTGATAGCCTTGTTCTGTCTGGTATTGAGTCTTGGCGCTGTAGAAATTCCCATAAAAGAGGTCTTACACTCGCTCTTTGGCGGCGAGGTGAACGAGACAAACCGATATATCGTACTCCAGGCACGCCTGCCCTTTGCCCTGACAGCCATCATTTCAGGAGCAGGCCTCTCAGCCGCCGGTTTGATGATGCAGACAACCTTTCACAACCCCCTTGCAGGTCCCTCTATCTTAGGTGTCAGCTCGGGAGCCTCTTTAGGCGTCGCGCTGTTAACACTGCCGGTAATATCGTCGTTTGGGGGCATGGCATTGCCGATAACGGGAGCCGTGTTAGGAGCCGGAGTTGTGGCGGCTATACTGAGCCTTTTCTCCGCCTTTATGCGCTCAGGACTCACACTGCTCATTGTGGGCATAATGATTTCCTATCTCTGCTCGGCACTGATTTCCTTGCTCAACTTTTTTGCCCCTGCAAATGATGTGAAGCAGTTTGCTGTTTGGGGAATGGGCAGTTTTGCGGCTGTAACCATAGAAAATGTGGGCGTGTTTGCAATATGCATTTTCATATTGCTTGCCTTTGCCTTCCTGATGTGCAAGCCCCTCAACGCAATGCTTTTGGGCGAGCGTTATGCCATGTCAATGGGCTATAGCGTGCGGACAATCCGCACACTCTTATTGGTAGTTGCCGGGCTGCTGACCGCCATCATCACCGCTTATTGCGGCCCTATCGGCTTCATAGGTCTGATAGTGCCTCATATAGCACGGATGGCAATGCGTTCAGCCTCACACACCTTGATTATGCCGGCATCAGTCATCATGGGTGCTGTGATAGCCTTGTTCTGCGCCTTCCTCACCGTGATACCCTGCGGGTGGGGGACATTGCCTATCAATGCCGTTACGCCATTACTCGGTGTGCCGGTAATCCTCTACCTGCTCATCAACACCAAACGCCTCGCTTTCTGATTATGGAGACACAACCCGCACTCAGCACGTCAAATCTGCAAGTTGGCTATAAAAAGCAGGCATTACTCACTTTGCCAGACGTTGCCCTGCAGGCAGGCCGAGTGGCAGCCCTGATAGGGAAGAACGGTGTTGGCAAATCCACATTGTTACGAACGCTGACACGCGAGCAGAAACCCGTGAGCGGAAGGGTCTTTATTCAGGGCGAAGACATAGAAAATATCAGCAGGAGGGCATTGGCTCAAAAAGTGGCCGTTGTAACCACCGACCGCAATATCTCGCCCGGACTGTTGGCCCGCGAGATTGTGGAAATGGGCAGGCACCCTTACACAGACCTTACCGGCCGTCTCAGCACAACCGACAAACGCATCATAGAGGAATCGATGCAATGCACAGGCATATCTCACAAGGCCGAAAACCGGTTTGGCGAGCTCAGCGACGGTGAACGACAGAAGGTGATGATAGCTCGTGCGTTGGCTCAGCAAACGCCGGTAATGGTGCTTGATGAGCCCTTCTCCTTCCTCGATACGGCAGCAAGAATAGAGATACTGAACCTGCTGAAGAAATTGGCGTTGGAAAATAATACAGCCATTTTATTCTCCTCGCATGATGTAGCTCAGGCACTGCGCATGGCAGATGAGTTATGGCTCCTGACGCCTGACCGAACCTTCTATAGCGGCCACCCTGACACTTTGATTGAAAATGACACTATAAACCGGCTCTTTGACTCCTCAAACGTGAAATTTGACCCTGTTCAAAGAGACTTCATTACGAAATAAATTGATAAATAATTTCTTATCATGATAACACAGAAACAATATTTGCTGCGAAAAATAGACGCGACCCGCTTTTACGACTCAGACGCCTTCTATCTGAGCCTTGCCGATTCCCTTGCTGAAGCCTTTGAGGTCCATTATAAGAAGAAGGTTTCAGATTCCGCTCAAATGTCGCTGATAAGTCAGGAGGTTGCCCTGAACCTTGTAGGCTATATGATGGATGTAGTGGCAGATATGGGTCTGTGGCGAGCCTTTACGAGTCATTGCAGAACACTTTACGGACGCCCGGTGCCATTCTTCAGCAATGAGAACTATATTGACTATGAGCTTAACCGCAGCGACGTACAATTCCTGACCTGGTATTCGCTTTGCTTCGTGAGCGAACCCGGCGACTCGCCCCTCTATCCGCATGACTCGGCGGTTTTGGAGTTGGCAGATGAGTTTTACAGAATCATGGAAGAGAATTATGAGGAAGCACCTGCACCCGAAGGAATGCTGAAAACCAATGATTTGGAAATCCATGACCCCGAAGATGCCGATGCCATTCAGTCCTTGGGCCACTGGGTCTTCTGGTCATCCTACCTCACCGTTCCGTGCTTCAAAACCAATATGGAGCTGATATACTCGCAGGCTAAACCCAACGACAGAAACAGTCTTGCAGAGATTATGGGACAGGCTCAGATGGAATTGCCAACCGGTCCGTTGGCTCTCTATCTGCGAGAATGGATATGGCTGATTATAGAAGGCAAACTGCCACCTAAACCACGTCATGCAAAAGAGCCTGAAGAGCATCCGTATTATCAGAAATTCCTGTCGGCCAACAACTCGTCGAGAATCGCCTTTTTCAACGATTATCGCGAGCTGAATCGATTCTTGGGTAAAGCCTTGGGGTGGAATCCGGAAGCCGATAACCTGCCCCAGCTGAACCGCTCGCATGATTTCACCCTCCTCACCAACAAGTATAAAGGCCTTCTGATAGGTCGCGATGTGGCACAATGCTTCGCCGCCGAGAATAATACCCTTTACAACAAGCAATATGCAGCCCAAAACGACTTCTCGCTACTTATTGCAAGAGGGCGTTGCCCCATAGACCTGACACTGTATGCCTTGGAGAATAATCTTCTCCCTGACATTCAGTGGCCCAAAGTGGATAATTCGACATCACTTGTGCTGGAAAACGCCGACTTCATAGCACGCTGCTTCCTGCTTCAATATTACAGAGCCGTATGAAAAGAATAATATTCCTGATTACAGCGTTTGTGGCCCTGAGTTGCGGCGCACAAACCTCACTGCGAGAGATAGAGGAAAATCCGCTGAAGGCCGGAGGCGTCTATTACGCCTATCCAATTACAGTGGAGAATATGACGGCTGTGATAAACCAAGCCCCTGTGCCGAAGGGATATGAGCCTTTCTATGTGAGCCATTACGGACGCCATGGCTCACGGTATCTTATTTCCGACAACGATTACCGTTGGGTCATAGACAAGTTGCAGGATGCTCGCGCTGCCGGCGCCCTGAGCAGCCTTGGCGAAGATGTGTTAAACAGGCTCGAGAAGGTATGGGAGGAAGCCGAAGGACGAGGTGGTGATCTTACGCCGTTGGGTGTTCGCCAGCATAAGGCAATTGCAGGCAGATTAGCGGAGAAATATCCTCAGATATTCAAGAAAGGAGATACCGAAATTTCGGCACGTTCCACCACCGTAATACGCTGCGTGTTGTCGATGGACGCTTTCTGCGAACGGCTTAAAGAGCTGAATCCGAAGCTCAACATAACGCGCGAAAGTTCGCAGCGATATATGGATTATCTCAACTATCATTCGACGGAATCAAACGCTTTCACCGGCGAAAAAGGGCCTTGGCAGGAGGAGTATCGCAAATTCCGTATCGAGCATACAAACCCCGAGAGGCTGATGAAGCAGTTGTTCACCAACGACGAATGGGTGTACAAGAACGTCAACCCGGAAGAGTTGATGTGGGGCTTGTATTGGATTGCCGTGGATATGCAGAACATGGAGACAGAGATAAGCTTCATGGACCTCTTCACTCCTCAGGAATTGTTTGACCTCTGGCAATGCGTGAATTACGGCTTCTATGTGCGCGACAGCAATTATGCCGGCAACGAGGGTCTTGTGGTGGCCAATGCCCGCAATTTGCTCGACAATATTATCACCTCGGCTGATGAGGCTATTTCGCTGAATAAACCCTCGGCAACCCTTCGTTTCGGGCACGACGGCAACCTGATACCGCTGACGGCAATTCTGGGTCTGGAAGGTTGCGATGCTTCTGTTTCTGACCCGAAGACATTCTATCAGCATTTTGCGGATTTCAAGATTGCCCCCATGGCCGGAAACGTGCAGATGATTTTTGTCCGCAATAAGAAGAATCCGAAAGATGTGCTGGTGAAGATAATGCTTAACGAGCAGGATAAGGCTATTCCGGCAATGGAAAAGCCCGACACCCATCCGTGGTACAAATGGGAGGATTTGAAACGTCATTATAAAGCCAAATGGCATTTATGACAAAATTTATTGTCAGCATTTGACGTAAAAAACCATATACTTCATCAAAGAAGTATTGTGCAGCCCACGGAGATTGCTTAAATTTGCATCATCAGTAAACAGAGCATAGATTAGCAGATGACAAAGATAGAATTTAATGCGGCCTTCCGCACCGACAAAGCGGGCAGAAGCGCAAACCAGGATAACGGCTTTATCCTTCTCGACATAAAGGGAGGCGATACGGGAAGTCAGACACTCAACACCGACCGCACAGCGGCGATGGGTGATTACGGCACCCTGATGCTTGTGGCCGACGGCATGGGTGGTATGAACGCCGGTGAAAAGGCCAGCGAACTGATAAAGGAAACCATGCTGCGCGAGTTTGGCAAAGTAACAGCCAAGGTGCCGGGCAACGCCAAGAGCATGTGCGATTTCCTTGGCAAAGCCATCCAGGAGGCCGATCTCACCGTAAAAGATTATGCCCGCACACATGCTTCAGCCAAAGGCATGGGAAGTACCATTGTGGCTTTATGGATATACGGCGATATGGCAGTAGCAGCCTGGGTAGGCGACAGCCGTATCTACCGCTATAATCCGGCTTTCGGACTTGCGCGCCTCAGTCATGACCACAGTTACGTGCAAAGCCTCGTGGATACAGGCAGACTCCCCGAGCATTTAGCTTTTGACCATCCGGATTCAAATATCATTACCCGCAGTCTGGGCGACAACGGCACTCCGGCCAATCCGGAGATGCGTGTGTATAAAGTCTATGATGACGACGAGTTTCTGCTTTGTTCCGACGGCTTATGCGGACTCCTTACCGACAAGGAGATACAGACGATAATGAGCGAACATATCGGCTCGTCGAAAGCCACCCTGGAAGCTTTGTGGGCAGAGGGAGAGGCTAAAGGCTGGAGCGATAACGCCACCATAGAAGTGCTATGCGTTTCGGGCGATTTGCCTGCTGCTCCGGTGGGACATCCCGACGGCTATCCGGCAGTAAATGCAAATACCGTGGCCTCCGCACCCACCTTGCGCCGCGCGCCCGAAACGGCAAACAATATGCAACCTCAGGCTGTGATGCCGCAGCCGGGAGCTCTTGCAATGATGCCGCAACCGGAGGTTCCTGCCTCCAGGAAATCGCTGCCTGTATGGACATGGATTCTGATATGCTTTGTCATAGCCGCCGGTGCCGTATGGATCGGCTTCAAAATGTTCGAAAAGAAGGATGCCAAGGAAGAGGCAAAAATGGAACGGCTTGAAGAAGACCAAGACCTCAAAGACGAAGAGTTCAGCGACCCCGAATACGAAAGAAGAATGGATGAACTGAACGAAGAGTATGACCCTGAAATGCAAGATGCTTTTGAGGACGTGATGAATGATGAGCATTTCAACCGCTATCAGAAGGAATGGGAGTCAAAAAGACATCAGTCGGCCCAACCGACAACACAACCGTCAACACGTCCGGCCACATCACATCCTACGCACCATTCCACTCAACCCTCTTCTCAAAAAGAGACGCCAACAACCGGCAAGAACAACAAACGACCGAAACCTGCCGCTCAGCCCAATAAAAAGACTCAGCCTAATCAGTCTGATCCTAAAAAAGAGGATCCGAATAATAAACCAGGGGGTGAAATAGCAGGACCTCCGGCACCCGGTCAAACAAATAAGGCTATTTAAAATGAGTATTCACACCAATCTGAAGCCGGGAGACATGTTCGGTCGGTACCGGTTGGAATCCTTTCTTGGAGCAGGCGGGTTTGCCGTAGTTTGGAAGGCTTACGACACTAAGACAAATATTGTTGTCGCGCTGAAAATCTTCTCCTCACTTGACACTCAGAGCATCAATGACCTCGCGGCCGAATATAGTGCGGTACATGAACTGTCGCATCCCTCAATAGTCCGCGCCGACTATTTCGATTCCATCGATAACATACCCTATCTGGTGATGAAGTTTTGTTCAGGCGGCAATCTTGAACACCACGAAGGGCGCATGAGCGAAGAGACTGTGCTTCGCATGATACTTCAGATATCGGAAGCTATGCAGTATCTTCATGACCAGGGACTGGTGCATCAGGACATCAAACCTGCCAATATCCTTACGGAGGAGACCTCGAAAGGGACACGCTTCATGCTCAGCGATTTCGGCATCTCAGCTAAAAGTCGCACACGGCTGAGCAAGAGCGTTATGGCAGGCGCACAGAGTGGCTCTTATCTGACCTACGCCTACGCTCCTCCCGAGAAATTCTCTCCGAAGAAAGAAGATAGGCTGCCGAATCGCAAAGGTGATATCTTTTCGCTCGGCATAACGGCTTACGAGCTTATCTGCGGTTATCTGCCGTTCGACGAGTTGCCCACAGGACAGCAATTGCAGGCTAACCCCAACATCCAACTCGATTATTCGAGCATCAGGACACCTGTTCTCCGCAACATCATACGCGCTTGCCTGCTGCCCAATGTCAACGAACGCCCGGATGCGGCAATGCTCATCAACTGGATAAAGAATGCACAATCCGGACAGGTACCACCTGTTTATAATGGCGGAAATTCCGGCTCAGGAAATGCCACAGTAAACAAGGTAAAGATTGAAAACGGTGCAAGCAACGACGGCAAAAAGACTGTCGATTTAAAATCCGGTGCCTATAACGCCGGCGGAGGCCACGGCAATTATGGACATGGGGGAGGAGGCTCTTCAACATATCCGCACGCCTCTGTATCGCAGATGCCGGTTGAAAATAAGCCTAAGAAAAGTAAAGTCTGGATATGGGCTGTGGTGATATTTCTTCTTATTTTTGTAGTGGCATTCGTAGTCGGTGTCATTATTCAATCAAATAGCAGTTCCTATTCTCCTTCAGACAGCTACGATTACATGGATACAGCATACGTTGAAGAACCCGTAGAAGCAGAAGTGGAATATGTGCCGGCTGAAGAAGCACCTGCTGAAGAAGCTGCACCTGCATACGACGATAGTTACGATTCCTACAGCAGTGAGCCGGACTATTATGTAACTGACTCGGCTGCTTACTGACAATAAAGCTAACTGAATGTTGAAGCTAACCGTTTGACTCTCAGGCAGTTAGCTTCAGCGATATATAAGCACTATATAATAACGTTTTCCCGGATGTGATAAGGGTCATTCTTATAATCAGAGTTTCCTAATTTGGACAATTGAGAGCCATTTTTGAAAAATAAAAATTGGCCGATTTGGAATTGGCGGAAAAATTGTGTAATTTTGCATATTGGAAATGGATGCAATCAGCATTGTATCATCGTGGGAAAGAACTTCCCGAGCTTTTTAGTTCAATCTATTGCAGCCTATTCAACATCATGAAATTGACAAAAGCATAACAATGATTCTGGCATTTAGCGGTTCAACAGAAATATTAATTATAGCAGCCCTTGTGCTGTTGCTTTTCGGGGGTAGAAAAATTCCCGAGCTGATGCGCGGTCTGGGCAAAGGTGTTAGCTCGTTTAAACAGGGCATGAAAGAGCCCTTGGAAAACGACAAAGAAGAAGTTAAAGACACCACAAAGGAGAAATAAACGTTGGCCGACAAAAACGACAGCATGATATCTTTCGGCGACCATCTTGAGCAATTGCGTAAGATGGTTATACGCGTCATAGCCGTGATTGTGTTGTTTGCCACGGTGGCCTTTTGCTTTAAGGAGAAGCTGTTTGATATAATAATGGCTCCCTTAAAGCCGGATTTCGTGACGTTTGCATGGCTACGCGACAGTCTGACGCAATTTGGCGTTGACTTTGACGTCTCAGGCACGCCAAAGCTCATTGCCACTGATATTTCGGCCCAGTTCATGGCACACATCACCATGGCGCTCTATTTCGGACTGTTGTTAGCCTCGCCATACATCGGTTATCAGCTGCTCGGATTCGTGATGCCGGCCCTTTACAAAAATGAACGGCATTATGCCTCACGAGTTTGTGTTGCGGTGTATATGCTCTTCATAGCAGGGTTATTGCTGAGCTACTTCATCATGTTTCCCGTATCGTGCAGATTCCTGACCTCTTACTCTGTATCGCCGCAAGTGGAGACATTAGTTGACATCAGTAGCTATCTGAGTCTGTTTGTGTCGTTGTCGCTATTGCTTGGTGCAGTGTTCCAACTGCCTGTAATTTCGTGGTTTTTGGCAAAGATAGAATTGCTTGGACCCGACATTATGCGCAAATATCGTCGCCATGCAATTATAGCAATTGCCATAATCTCAAGCATCATAACACCACCCGATGCCCTGTCGATGGTGATGGTTGCTTTGCCACTATATCTACTTTATGAACTAAGCATAATTGTTGTTTCGGCCACGCGGCGCAGCCAACAATTAGCATCAAACCGGAAAGTCAATGGATAAGATATCCGTTTCATTTGAATGTCCCAACTGCCACACCAACAAAATGGTGCGGAAACAACCGGAGATTAAAGCAGCAAAAATTACGTGCCCCAAATGCGGACAGGTTGTTAAACTGGTGTTCGACGTCACTGCAGACCCCCAGACGGCAGTTGCAACGCTGATGAATGTTGCTAAAGAGCCTCAGGCACCCGAACCTCAGGCAGCCAAGAAAAAGGAAACGATATATAACGAGATACACAATTCGGGCAGTGAGGTAAACGAACAGCAATACGGCCACAACACCCCGTCGAATAATCCCGGCACAATCTTTGACGGCTATAATCAGCAGACACCGCCGCCACCACCCTCGTCGCAGAAGAAAACGCAGATGATGGTTAACGACGGCAATGCGGCTCCTGTGTTGCGCGAAGATGTGTATATCTGTCGTTTGGGAGGCAAAAAAGCCAACAAAGTGGTTGAGCGTTATCGCTTAGGAGCCGGAGCGCTGACAATAGGGCGACGCGACTCACAAATCATTTCAGACATTATGTTTGAGGGAGATGTGGAAATGAGCCGCCGGTCGGTAGAAATTATGGTTATACCCACCATGGAGGGCACCGTGATAAAGCTGAAAGTGCTGAAAGCCACCAACCCGATAGTAGTAGGTTACCGCTCGTTGGTGCAGGGAGAAGTAGTAGCCATCCATTTCGGAGAAATCATTACGCTTGGCCGCACGGCCATAACCATAACAAATACTCTATAAATTCCACAAACCGAGGAATTAGTAAATAATATCAGAAACTATGGCATCAGAATTACAATGCTCCATATATATAGGTCGCGAGGAAAGCAATTCGCGTCTTGCGGCCTTTTTGAGCCCCACAAAAGGCACCATCATCGACATCCAGGTGCCGCAGAGCGTAAGCCGATGGAAACCGGCAGAGCTTATGGCTCACTGCAAACTGGAAATCTATAAAGACAGTTCAATAAAGATTGTCAACCTCAAACCCAATAATGTAACATACGTCAATGGCCAACAGGTGCAAAAGGCTTTGATAGACGATTCGGCAACCGTGCAGCTGGGTTATCAGCATTTCACCATACCGCTGAAACCTATCCTTGCCAAGTTCGGTTACAAAAAGGCTTACAAGATAGACCATCTTCAGGGTATCTATGAGGATTATCAGAACAAGCTTGTAAACATGCAGCTTGAACAGACCAAAGAGGCCAGCAGACAGCGTCTGGCCGGCATTTGCTCCACGTTAGGCATGTTCATAATGCTCATACCGTTTGAGAAATTCTTCGGCTATGAAAGCCAAAACGACGGCATGGGCATACCGATGATAATCCGCATGGTATTGATGGGAATAGCCCTGATACTCTCCATCAGCTTTTATCTTAAGTCGCGAAACCCGGCCAATTCTGCGGTGATGAAGCGCATGGAGATAAACAACTGGCTCAAAGCCAATTACCGTTGCCCTAATCCGGAGTGTGGACAGCCCTTCGATGCCGGCATGGAATACCGCCGACTGAAAGTAATGGGCAAATGCCCGTACTGCAATTGCAAACTCACGGAGACAAACTACTTTGTCAATCATAGCGCACCCGGATTCCAGTACAGCTGATTCCGGCGGCTACCAATAGGGTAGAGAAAAGCTAATGAAGATGCGCCATACTGACGCATCTTCATTTCTTTTGCTGTAAGACGAACAGATAGCGCGTCAATAAACGAATTGGCGCGCTCTCTGTAAATTACTCAGACTTTAGTTTTTGAACACGAGGTTGTCTCCCTCACGGTCGATGATGATGGGATGCTCGCGGTCTACTTTACCTGCCAGAATGTCTTTCGACAGCTGATTGAGCACCAGACGCTGTATGGTACGCTTCACCGGACGAGCGCCGAATTCGGGATCATATCCGTCATCTGCCAACAGCTCTTCGGCTGCCTTGGTGATGGTGAGCTGAACACCATTGCCGGCAAGAATCTTCTTGACGCTGTTGATCTGGATATTGACAATTTTCTGTATGTCTTTGCGGTTCAGCGGCTCGAACATCACAATCTCGTCGATACGGTTGAGGAACTCGGGACGGATGTTCTGTTTCAGCATCTCAATGACTTCCTGCTTGGTGCGGTCGATGGTCTTCTGACGGTTCTCCTCGGTCATATTTGCGAAATTCTCGCGGATGAGCGGAGAGCCCATGTTGGAGGTCATGATGATGATGGTGTTCTTGAAGTTGATGAAACGACCCTTGTTGTCGGTAAGACGGCCATCGTCCAATACCTGCAGCAGGATGTTGAAAACATCCGGGTTCGCTTTCTCAATCTCGTCGAAAAGCACTACTGAATAGGGCTTGCGGCGAACGGCCTCGGTAAGCTGACCACCCTCTTCATAGCCGACGTATCCCGGAGGCGCTCCTACAAGGCGGCTCACGGAGTGCTTCTCCATATACTCGCTCATGTCTATACGCGTCATCATGTCTTCGTCGTCAAACAGATACTCGGCAAGAGCCTTTGCCAACTCCGTCTTACCCACGCCTGTGGTGCCCAGGAAGATGAATGAGCCGATGGGACGACGCGGGTCGTTCAGGCCGGCGCGCGAACGGCGAACGGCGTCACTGACAGCCTTGATGGCATCATCCTGACCAACTACGCGGCGATGAAGCTCCTCTTCAAGGTGAAGCAGTTTCTCCTTCTCGCTCTGAGCCATTTTCTTAACAGGGATGCCTGTCCAGTGGCTTACGATTTCGGCTATGTCTTCGGCATCGACTTCTTCCTTAATCATAGCGCCATCGCCCTGCAGCTCATGCAGACGCTTTTGAATTTCGGCATTCTCGTCCTCCTTCTGCTTGATAAGCGAGTAACGAATCTCAGCCACGCGAGCATAGTTGCCTTCATTCTGAGCCTTCTGAGCCTCGAAGTTCAGTTGCTCAATGTCCTGTTTGTTTTTCTGAATCTTTTCGATTTCAGTTTTCTCAGCCATCCATTTGGCTTTCAGGCTCTTTTCAGTTTCGCGCAGATTGCTGAGCTTCTCGTCAATCTCCTTCAGCTTATACTGGTCGCCTTCGCGCTTAATGGCTTCACGCTCAATCTCGAGCTGCATGATAGCGCGGGCAGCCTCATCCAACGCCTGCGGCATGGAATCGCGTTCCAGACGCAGCTTTGAAGCGGCCTCGTCAATCAGGTCGATGGCCTTGTCGGGCAAGAAGCGGTCGGTGATATAACGGACTGACAGCTGAACGCTGGCGATGATGGCCTCATCCTTGATACGTACGCTGTGGTGATTCTCGTAACGCTCTTTCAGACCACGGAGAATTGAGATGGCAGCCATTTCATCCGGCTCGTCAACCATCACTTTCTGGAAACGACGCTCGAGGGCTTTGTCCTTCTCGAAGTATTTCTGATACTCGTCGAGAGTGGTAGCGCCAATCGATCTAAGCTCGCCGCGAGCAAGAGCAGGTTTGAGAATATTGGCGGCATCCATGGCGCCTTCACCCTTACCGGCACCAACCAGAGTGTGAATCTCGTCGATGAAAAGGATAATCTCGCCATCGCTGGCTGTTACCTCTTTAACAATGGCCTTAAGCCTCTCCTCGAACTCACCCTTGTATTTGGCACCTGCCACCAGGGCGCCCATATCGAGGCTGTATATCTGTTTCGACTTCAGGTTCTCAGGCACATCACCGCGCACAATACGCATTGCCAAACCCTCGGCTATGGCAGTTTTACCTGTACCTGGTTCACCCACAAGCATAGGATTATTCTTGGTACGTCGGCTGAGAATCTGCAGTATGCGGCGAATCTCTTCGTCGCGACCAATCACCGGGTCGAGTTTGCCGTTGCGGGCGCGGTCGTTGAGGTTGATTGCATATTTCGACAACGACTGATAGCTCTCTTCGGCGCTTTGGCCCGTAACTTTCTGTCCTTTGCGCAGTTCCTGAATTGCAGCCTTCAGACCATTCTCCGTGAGGCCGACATCTTTCAGCAGTTGCGAAGCACGGCTTTTGCTCAGCAGAATACCCATGAGCATGGCTTCAACCGACACATACTCATCGCCCAAGGATTTTGAAAAGTCTATGGCCTTCTGTAAAGCGTCGTTGCTTTCGCGGCTCAGCATTACGTCGCCGCCACTTACTTTGGGCAGGAGAGCTATCTCCTTATCTATAGCCTGTTTCAGAGCGGTCTGGCCGGCGCCGAGCTTCTGGAAAATGAAATTGCAGATAGTCTCGTTCTCCTCAAGCAGCGCTTTGAGAATGTGCAGAGGCTCTATCTGCTGTTGTCCGGAAGCCTTCGTCAGCTCTATGGCCTTCTGAATCGCCTCCTGACTCTTAATGGTGAAATTATTAAAATTCATCCTTGTTGTGTTTTTCTTGTTTCCGTTAATCTTTATATCCTTTTAACAATTACTGCCTCAATATGGTTTGCCCATAATGTCAGGTCTTATTTGTTAAAAGCCTCATTTTTTAGAACCGATATTTCGGCACGATTTTTGATATATTTTCTTTGAGAGAAAAACAGCAATGCCTCTCTCGTTGTTTAATAAGAAAAAAAGAAAAACACATTAATATTATGGCACAAGGCAAAATCGGTGTAACCACCGACAACATTTTTCCGGTCATCAAGAAGTTCCTCTATTCCGATCATGAAATCTTTCTGCGCGAGTTGGTCAGCAATGGCGTAGACGCATGTCAGAAACTGCGCACTCTGGCCGGTTTCGGCGACTTCAAAGGTGAGCTTGGCACGCTGCAGGTTACTGTGAAGATAGACAAGGAAGCCGGCACTCTTACAATCTCCGACAACGGCATCGGCCTCGATGCTGATGAGGTTGACCGCTACATCAATCAGATAGCGTTCTCCGGCGCAGAGGATTTTCTGAAGAAATACAGCGAAAACGCCAACAGCATAATCGGCCATTTCGGCCTGGGCTTCTACTCGGCGTTCATGGTGGCCAAAAAGGTGGAACTCATATCGCTCAGCTACAAAGAGGGCGCAAAGGGCGTGAAATGGGTATGCGATGGTTCGCCTGAATATCAGCTCGACGAATATGACAAGCAGACGCGCGGCACCGACGTCATTCTTTATATCGACGATGACGACAAACAGTTTCTGGAGCAGACGCGCATTGACGGTCTCCTGAAGAAGTATTGCCGCTTCTTGCCAATCCCCGTTCTGACGGCTAAGGCTGACGGCAAGGAGCTTTACACTGTCAACGCCACTGAGCCTCTGTGGACGCGCAAACCCGCAGAACTCACCGACGAGGACTACATGAAGTTCTATCATGAGCTGATGCCCGGTTTGGCCGACCCGGAGTTCTACATTCACCTGAATGTGGATTATCCGTTTACGCTCACAGGCGTACTCTATTTCCCTCATGTCAGCTCAAACATAGAGTTGCAGCGCAACCACATTCAGCTCTACTGTAATTCTGTTTACGTTACAGACCAGGTTGAAGGCGTGGTGCCCGAATTCATGACTCTGATGCAGGGTGTGATAGATTCTCCGGACATCCCTCTTAACGTCAGCCGTTCATATCTTCAGGCCGACACGGCAGTGAAGAAAATCTCCGCCTACATCTCAAAGAAGGTTGCCGAGAAGCTGGCTAAAATGCAGTCGGATGACCGCAAAGCTTTTGAGGCTCGCTGGCCCGGTATTCAGATTTTCATCGACTACGGCATGCTCACGGACGCCAAGTTCTGCGACGCCGCCATGAAATTCTATCTGCTGCAGGATGTGGAGAAACAGTATTTCACCCTCGATGAATACAAGAAGCTTACCGAGGCAACGCAGACTGACAGTTCCGACACTCTCATCTGGCTCTATGCCACCGACCCGCAGGCTCAGTACAGCTATATAGAAGCTGCCAAAGCCAAGGGCTACAATGTGCTGCTGATGGACGGTCAGCTGTCTGCCCATATCATCTCTATGCTTGAGAGTAAGCTCGACAAGACTCGGATGGTGCGTGTCGACAGCGACAATATCGACAATCTGATTGTCAAAACCGACACAAAGAAGGCTGAGCTGACACCTCTTCAGGCTGACGTTCTGAGCGGAATTTTCCGTTCACAAATGCCCAAGATAGAAAAGACCGAGTTCATGGTAACGTTCTCTGCCACCGGCGAGGAAGATGCGCCTGCCATGATAACGCAGAATGAATTCATGCGCCGTATGCGCGAGATGAGTGCCATGCAGCCCGCAATGGCCGGTCTTTATGGCGAGATGCCGTCGGCTTACAGCCTGCAGCTCAACACTCTCAATCCGGCTGTAAGACATATCATTGAGTTGGCTACCTCAAGTCTGGAAAGCCGCATTTCGCCTATCCGCGCTCAAATAGACATCCTTAATAAGGAGGCAGAAGAGGAGCGCAAAAACAGCGAAAAGGAGAAGGAAGCTACAACCGTAGCTACCAATCCCGAACGTGATAAAAAGCTTGCAGATCTGCGTGCGGAAGAAGAGAAGATTGTGGCTGATTATGCCAAAGAGCAACCCGAGGTGCGTCAGATCATCGACCTCAGCCTGCTGCGTGCAGGTCTGCTGAAAGGTGAGAACCTTGATGCCTTCATCAAGGCTTGTTACTCATCTCTGACCAAATAATCGGGTCATAAGCTATCTTATAGCTTAGAATAATCAGAGGGATGTCATATAGTTTGACATACCCTCTGATTTCTATTTTGTTTCGTCAATGTTGCTTATTGCTTCATCTTCCTGGCGAAATTGTAGCTTATTGAGAACATAAAGTAATTGGGGATATGCCGGAAGCGGGTTTCCTGCCGGTAAGAGGCTGTTACGTTGCTGGTCAGGTTGCGGCTCTGGCAGAGCATGTCATAACCCTCTAAAGCGAATCGCAAAGCACCTTTCAAGATGGATTTTGAGATGGTGGCATTCCAGATCAAACGGTCTGTGTTTTGCGACGGTTCTGAATAGCCTCTCCAGCTATACATGCGCAGATTAGTGGAGATTTCTATATTCCATGGCAAGCGTACCAGGCCGCGAACGCCATAGCGGAAATTCGTCAGTGTATACGGGTCGAAATCACCTGTGCGCGATACGGCATGATTGACATTGACATCAGCCACAAGAGCCACAGAGAATTTATCTTTATTGTATTGCACTGAAATCTGGTCGCTCCAGTATTCGCGGTGGCTTATGCTACGCTGCAATCCATTGCCGGAATCATCGCCGATAAGGGTTACATAGCGCGTGGGCGAGAAATTAGTTACATTGACCACTGAAAAGCCCTTGAACTTGGTTGAATTGGCACGCAAAATGACCATGAAAGAGCCTTCGCGATTACCCGAGATATTAAACGGCTGAGTTGTGCGCACACCGGTTGCCAAATCATACGTTGTGCCGTAAGTTACGCTGTTTTGGCGGAAAGTATAGCTGAAGTCGAGAGTGGGGAAGAACCAGCCCCAAAAACCCTTCATCGGCCTGTAAGTGAAACGTACTTTATGGCTGAAGCTGTTTTTAAGTCCGGGGTTACCCATAGTCTGATTCAGCGGGTCAGAATTGAAATGTACATTTATCAAGTCCATCATATCCGGCTGCGTCATAAAGAAATTGTAGTGGAGGCGTAAATCCTGCCGGGCACCCGGCGGCACAATTCGTGCCATGAAGTCAATATCCGGTAGCAGCGAATTTTTGCTGATGTTCTGCCGGTCGAAGCCTCTGAAAATCATACTGCGGCGCAGATATGTCAATGTAGGCGACAAATTGAACTGGATGCGGCTGTAGTCTCTGCCATGCTCATCGGGAGTGCGTTTTTCATATATCCAGAAAAGACAGGTTGACTGCTCCAAATTATGCTGAGTATAGTCGTAGCTGTTACGCGGGTCGAGAATTGACGCATAACGTTCCAGCTTTTCTTCCGTGCGCAGCAAGTCATATTCTCCGGCAATAGTGTCGGCAGCCAAATCATAATACATGTCGGAGGAATTAGTATACGATTTTTTTACATAATACTCCGGCCAAAAGTTGAAATGGGAATCCTTACCAAATGGCGACAGGAATGCGAATACTCTTGCCATATAAGAGTAAGAATGGCTTGATTTAGGATTCGTGCGCTTGGTCTGTTGCGCTTTTGAGCCGGCATATTGCACCAAATATTGCTGGTTTGCATCGCTCCAGTTATGGCCTAACTGGCCATCAAGCTTAAAGAGTATGGCATTATCGCCGTAGGTGAGACGAATCTCATATTGCAACTCGCTGAACGCGCTCTTGGCATTGGTGCGGAAAAGGCTCAGATAGCGGTTGAGAATATTGAGAGTGTCGGGCATACCCGTCTCCAGCTCGTGGCGCAAGCCGGGATAATCGGCCGGTTGCAGGCCAAAGTGCCTTCGGTGGTATTATTGCGGTTTTTGCGGTTGCCATACTGGAACCAGAATTTAAATTCATGACGGTCGTTTGAGCTGAAAAGTTTTCGCTGGTCAAACTGTGCCGAATGATAGGTGCGTAACGACAGATTACCCTGTCGGCTGTCGCTCCATCTACGCGAGTAGTTATCACCCTGAGGTATGTAATTTTCACGGTTTGTTACGGAGTTGTCTTCAACATTCTGATACTGGAAAATGGCGTTGCCGTCGTAATATGTTCTGTCGTCAGGCTGGATAAAATAATCCACACCGGCGCCTTTGGTTGTTATTACACCCTTTTCGTCAAACGGGCTGCTCCACGAACCGCTCATATCAGGTCTGCCCGTCTCGTTGACATTATTTGCCAAAGCATAGACAGAAACTCGCGAGCGACCGGTGTATAAGAGGCCGAATCCTCGCATACGATAACGGTTGTGAGTGCCTCCGGCAATCTCTGCGTTGGCAAGCAGACCGGCGTTGAACTCCTTTTTCAGGTTTACATCCATCACCAAATCCGGCTCATTAGACCCTTTGCTGGCCAGCTGGTCTTTTTTATCCTGCTGATAAACCTGCACATTCTTCACCGTGTAGGCCGGCAGATTCTGAAGAAGCACCATTTTATCGCCATTGAAGAAATCCTTACCGTTGAGCAAAAGCTTGTCCACGAAACGCCCGTTGACATAAATCTGACCGTTGTCACGCAGCTCAACACCTGGCAGTTTTTTCACCAAGGAACTCAGCATGGAGCCCTCGGCCAACTCAAAGGCTTCGGCATTAAACTGAATAGTATCGCCCTTGTTGATAATCTGCACTACCGACGACGTTACAGTTACCTCGTCAAGCATCGTCCCTGCTAAGCGCTTTTTCTCCCTCTCAGTTAGTTTGCGCACATTGGCAGTTCCGCTGCCCCTGTCTGGCTCATATTTTTGAAACTTTTGTTTAACATCGCATCATCACTCTTAAAGTTCAGAGACAATCTAAACTTTACAAAAAATTAATAATATTTAACTACTGAGTGATTCAATAGTTAATTATATTTAAATTTTGGCATTTGATAATGACTATATGAATATCTATAGCTATGTTTGTAACAAAACAGAAAAATTATGGAGAAACAGTCAACAAAACAATTACGTATACTTCCGTTGTGCCTGATAGCTATTGTTGCTATATTCACATTCGGATTCTTGATAAAAATGTCCTTTGAAATGAGGGCAGAAGAATATTATCAGGATCATCAAGGTAAAATTTACGGTCGCGAATACATTGAAAATGGCATTATTTTTGATGTTCCCAAAACCGGAGACCCGTCAAGAGAAGCTGCTGTAGTGAAATTCCCCAATCATGCAGTTATCCCATCTTACATTAGTGTTGAGGGTGTAAAATATAAAGTAACCGAAGTCCGCTTTGGAGCTCCACAAACTTTTTTTGGTGACACTTCAGGATGGGTTACCCTTCCCCCGACTTTAAAAAGGTGCACTCTGGAAGCAGGAACAGCTAGACGTATAAACAAAACAACATATGCATATACCCTTTATGGAGTTGCAAATGTGAGAATTTCAAATCTGGACTCTTTCCTGAATATGACTTCTTACCAGCAGATGTACCCTCATGCGACAGCTTTTCCCAAAAATGAGGAATGGCGTCTTTACGTAAATGACACTTTGTTTGAAAACAGAGATATTGTATATCCTGAGGGATCACCTATCGGTACAAATATAAATTATATGTACGGAATCAAATATATAGTAATTCCTGCCTCAGATACAGCACGTACCAAAATGATAGATATGAAGGTTGATGCTTATGGCCTGCCAGATAACCACGCAAAAGCTTTGAAATTTAAATTAGATTCGGGTTATAATTTGCGCAATTACGGAATAATAGCAGACTCAATATATTTGCCGCGAAATCTTGATACACTTAAAGGAATAGGTGGTAATGATAAATATATTGCACAATGGCCAGACAATCTTAAGTGTATAAGAACTACTGTTGGTCTAAGATCAAATGCAGGTATAAATAGAATCTTTCTGAGTGATATACCTCAAAGCGTAATTGACATTTTTGGGTACTTTTCTACAAATGAAACTTTGACAATTCCACCCAGAATACAAGTTATAGGGGGCTATTTTGACATTGATGGAGAGGAAGAAAATGACCAATATATAAAAATTGAGGATAGTGACGATACTTTGATTGTAATGGGTATTGATATCACAAAACACAATCCTTATAAGAATCCCCAATTTTACATTGGTAGAAATATACGTTACACCATGGATGAATATCGGATAAAACCTATTAATAAGATGAACGATAAAACGGCCACTATAATCATCGGGCCTAAGGTGACTGAGATGAATGACCGCTTTGAAGTCGACCTTAATGGTAATAAGCCCAAGTATATTGTTTGTAAAGGTCTGACACCTCCCAACTTCAAAGTTACTCTGCCCGAGATATGGAACTGGAAGTTTGAGACCATTCTGATAGTCCCTGAGGCTGCAGAAGCGGCCTATCGCGCTCATCCCGTCTGGAAGTATTTCTACACAATACTGACAGACAATGTGGACTCCATCAACGTGGAAAAGGAAATCAAAACAGAACAGTGGTATTCGCTCGACGGTCAACTGCTGAACCGACCCGAGCCGGCGAAAATCAATGTCCGCTTTGTCAAATACACGGATGGAACCGTAGAACGACAAAAAATTGCCGTGCCATAGTCGATAAGACAACAATAAAACCGATTTCATATTTGCCTCGATGCCTCACCTCTTTTTTGAATCCACCGAAACAAGCAACTTATAGGGCTTTTGAGGTTAATGCGATCTTTATAGTGGAGATATACACTATAAAATGCATCAGATGAAACAAATAATTTTCAGTCTGCAACAATTTTAGCGAAATATTTCATTTTTTCAACAACGCTGAGTAAACCCCTAAGAAAGCATATAATAACACCTGTTTTAAATATCATAAGACTTGTTTTAACAAAATCAGGAGGGCGCGTCTTCAAGGTCTAAACCTCTCAGACAGCCCCCTCCTCAATATCAGTTTTCAGCTCTTATTTCAGCTGATTCAACCTTCAGTCAAAAATTGCATCCCAGTCTTTCCACACCGGTTCCAGTCCGTGGCGCCGAATAGCTTCCACTACTTCGGCAGGTGTGCGCGAATCCGACACCTCGAATTGTTCGAGAGCCTGTGGCGAGACGCGGTATCCGCCGGGTTCGGTCTGCGAGCCGGCACTCATTGACGTTACGCCAAGAGGAGCCATATTGTCGCGCAGAGCTGCCGTCTCACGCGTTGACCATGAAATGTCAATATCGTTGTCAAAGATACGGAAGGCGAAGGTAAGTTGTGCCAATTCACGTTCGGTCATAATCACGTTGGGCTGATAGCCGCTTTCGCTCGGTCTCATCCTGGGGAAATTCACCGCATAACGTGTACGCCAGTAACGCTTTTGCAGATAGCGCAGATGGCGCGCAAGCATTGTGAGGTCTGTCCGCCAGTCTTCAAGACCTATCAGCACACCCATGCCTATTTTATGCACTCCGGCCTGACCCATTCTGTCGAAACCGTTCAGGCGCCAGGCATAATGACTCTTCATGCCACGGGGATGATATTTCTTGTACGCTTCGCGGTGATAGGTCTCCTGAAAACATACAACACCGTTGAGCCCGGCTCCCACAAGTTGCTTGTACTGTTCCATTTTCAGCGGCTGAACCTCAATGGTCAGATTATGGAACATCGGTCGGGCCACTTTCAGCACCTTTTCCAGATAGTCAACACCGCAGAGCGACGGATATTCACCGCTCACAATGAGCAGATTCTGAAACGGTCCCAGTTCCTTGATGGCTTCGCACTCCTGGCGAACCTGGTCAAGAGTGAGAGTGGTGCGGGCAAACTTGTTGTCGTGATTGAAGCCGCAATAAACGCATTTATTGGTGCAGGCGTTCGACACGTACATGGGTATGTACATGCTCATAGTCAGTCCGAAACGGCGTCTGGTGATAGCCTGACTCATTTGGGCCATTTCCTCAAGCAGAGGCGCTGCTGCCGGTGATATGAGAATGGCAAATTCATCAGGATTGAGGGTAGCTCCCGCCTTTGCCCTGGCAAGAACACGGCGTGCGTCAGCCGGAGTGGCAGATGCTATTGCCTCAGTTGTTCCCTCCCAGCTATACTGGTCTATGACATCTGCGAAACCATGTCCGAACGGATTCACGCTCTCGCTTTTTATTTCTTCTGACATTCTTCTTCTATGTTTTGACTGATTCGCATGGCGCAGAAATTCGGGCCGCACATTGTGCAGAAACGGTCATCGGTGTCATTGCTGCCCACACGTCCGGCCAGATAATACTCTTTGGCGCGGGCAGGGTCGAAGCTCAGGTTAAACTGATCCTTCCAGCGGAATTCATAACGTGCCTTCGACAGGGCATCATCGCGCACATTGGCGCCCGGGAAGCCTTTGCACAAGTCGGCGGCATGAGCTGCTATTTTATAGGCTATTACGCCTTCGCGCACATCTGCCAAAGTTGGCAATGCCAGATGCTCCTTCGGTGTAACATAACACAGCATGGCAGTGCCTAACGAACCGATGTTGGCCGCTCCTATGGCAGATGTTATATGGTCGTAACCCGGAGCGACATCGGTGGTGAGCGGACCAAGCGTATAGAAAGGCGCATCCTTGCAGGCTTTCTTCTGCCGGTCCATGTTCTCCTGTATCTTGTTCATGGGCACGTGTCCCGGACCTTCTATGATGACCTGCACGTCATGCTCCCAGGCACGTTGACACAGCTCGCCAAGCGTGTCGAGTTCCAGGAACTGAGCGGCGTCATTGGCGTCATGAGTACTGCCCGGACGCATACCGTCGCCAAGCGAAATAGCCACATCATATTTATTGAGAATCTCGCATATCTCGTCGAAATTCTCATACAGGAAACTCTCCCGGTCATGAATAGCACACCATTGCATCATGATGCTGCCGCCGCGGCTCACACAGCCGGTAAGTCGCTTGGCCACCAACGGCGCATGCTCTCTCAGCACACCGGCATGAATGGTGAAATAATCCACACCCTGCTGGCACTGCTCAATAAGAGTGTCGCGATATATCTCCCAGGTCAGGTCTTTCACTGAGCCATGAACCTTTTCCAGAGCCTGATAGATAGGCACTGTGCCCATCGGCACCGGGCAATTTCTGATTATCCATTCACGGGTCTCATGAATGTTGTCGCCTGTGGAGAGGTCCATGAGCGTGTCGCCGCCCCAGTAGCAGCTCCACACAGCCTTCTGCACTTCCTCTTCTATGCCTGACGAAAGGGCCGAATTGCCGATGTTGGTATTGATTTTCACCGAGAAGCCACTGCCTATAATCATCGGCTCAGCCTCCGGGTGGTTGATGTTGGCGGCAATGATTGCTCTGCCGGCGGCTATCTCGTCGCGAACAAATTCCGGGGTGATATGACTTTCGATGCCGCGGACCTCATTATCGAGATTCTCGCGTATGGCCGCATATTCCATTTCCGGGGTGATGATACCCTTGCGTGCATAATGCAGCTGAGTAACACGTTTACCCTCTTTGGCACGCCGAGGCAGATGATGTATCGGGAAGCGTATGGCGTCAAGCTTTTTGTCGTGCAGACGCTCCAGGCCATAACGGCTTGTAATTTCGGGCAAAACTTCTGTGTCGTTGCGTTCTTCCACCCATGCGGTGCGCTCACGCGGCAGACCCTTGTTGATGTCGTAGTGATAGTTCGGGTCGGTGTAGAGGCCGGAGGTGTCGTATAACACTATATCCTCATTGGGATATTCCACACGCTTACCCTCTTCTATCTTCACCGTCGGGTACTGTTTCACCTTGCGCATCGCCACCTTGATGGGATGCAGCTTGCCGGCAACATATATCTTCTCTGAATTGGGATATGCGCTTACGTCTATGTTCGAGATTTTCATGTTTTGCGTATTATTTTATCCAAGGAACGATGTAAGAGGAGAAGTGGCCTGAGCGTTCGAAGCCTTTGCGCCGAGACCGGCCAGATAAGCCATTCTTCCGGCTTCCGTAGCCATTTTGAAAGCCTTGGCCATCTCCACCGGGTCTCCGGCCGATGCTATTGCCGTATTGACGAGTACGGCGTCGGCACCCATCTCCATAGCTTCTGCAGCATGCGAGGGAGCACCCAATCCGGCATCAACCACCACAGGCACCTGAGCCTGCTCAATGATTATCTCCAGCAGCCGGCGCGTAACCAAGCCGAGGTTCGTTCCGATAGGTGCTGCCAAAGGCATAACGGCGGCAGCTCCAACCTCTTCCAGACGTTTGCACAGCACAGGGTCAGCCTGCACGTAAGGAAGCACTATAAAGCCGTCGGCTGCCAGGCGCTCTGTGGCTTTCAGGGTCTCTATGGGGTCCGGCATCAGGTATTTCGGGTCCGGATGTATTTCGAGCTTGATGAAGGGTGTATGGAAGATTTCCCTGCTCATCTGTGCGGCGAGAATGGCTTCGTCAGCCGTGCGGACACCACTGGTGTTGGGGAGTAGCTGCACATGTTCTCTGTTGATATGGGACAGCATATCATCCGTGGCTTCATTGAGCATATTTACACGCTTCATGGCCACCGTTATCATTTCTGAGCCGGAAGCTATCACTGCCTGCTGCATAATGTCAGGCGATGAGAACTTGCCCGTTCCCACAAACAAACGCGATTTAAATTCGCGGTTTCCTATTTTCAACATGATGGTTAGGTATATTTCATGGAGTCTCAGGGGGCTCCATATCTGTTATTGAATTTTCTTTTCAGTCGTGCCCGAGAGCCTTTATGAAGGCCTCTGTGGCAGCTTTCGGGTCAGCGGCGGCGGCAATGCTGCCTGACACGGCAATACCATTTACACCGGCTTCCATAAGGGGCTTTACATCTTCAAGACGTATACCACCAACGGCTACCACCGGTATGGTGATGTCGGCGTTGCGCATCTTTTCCACTATCTCTTTTATGCCCTCAACGCCCAATACCGGGGCGAGATTCTTTTTCGTTGTGGTCATTCTGTAAGGGCCTACTCCGAAATAGTCTATATCGAGCGCCGAAACTGCTAAAATATCGGCAAAAGTGTTGGCCGTTACACCTATCACGGCAGCCGGACCCAGTTTCATGCGGGCCTGCGAAGCCGGCATATCGTCGTGGCCTAAATGCACACCTCCGACGTCAAGAGTCTTGGCCAGCTCCACACGGTCGTTCAGCAACAGAAAGGCCTCATGCTCCAGGCAAAGGGGTTTGATTTCCTCTACCACACGGGTTATCTCTTCGTCTGACGCCTCTTTCATCCTTACCTGAATCCAGCGGCATCCTCCGGCGAGCACAGCTTTCACCTGCTCTACAACCGGTAATTCCACGTCTGTGTTGGTTATGTATTGCAACATGGCTTTATTGTGTTTTTCGTTCTGTTTATTTATACAAAGCTCCGAGCATTGCTGCTCCGGCAAATCCGGCATTTCTCAGTTCATCGAGTTTCTCAAACGTTACTCCTCCTAACGCTATCAGAGGGGGGAGTGCTGTCTTATCTGCCGCTCTCACCTCTGCAATCAGATTCACCTGCGACTCATATCCCGGTTTGGAAATTGACGGATATACGGGCGATAGGGTAACATAATCACACCTTTTGCTCAAACGAGCCTGCTCCATGCTGTGGCAGCTGTGCGAATGACAGACAACTTCATCCGATACTGAGGAATTTCTGGAATTTGTCTGGAAACCTGTGCCGTAAGCCAACGCCAGTTCTTCATGGTCGTGAAGGGTTATCCGGGGCCAAAGAGTGGGGGAGAGCCTTTGCAGCAGCTTATCCACCCGTTGAGCCTCCCACCGAGGCTTCCTGAGATGAACCCGGCTGAAACCTGTTTCCAGCCATCCGGTTATCCTTTCCGCTTCACCTTCCTCAATATCCGGATGCGTGAATGCTATCAACTGAAAATCAGCCACCGTAAGCAGCACTGATTATTGTTATTCTGTCGCCGTCTTTCAGCTCATGCTTCTCCCATTGGTTGCGCGTAACGAGATGGTTATTCACCGCCACGGCGGTACCGCCTGAGCTTATATTCTTCATCGACAAAAGGTCTGCCACTGTGAGCAGATTTTCGTTGATGATTTCCGGTTTTTCGTTTATACAAAGTATCATAATTCTAAGTCTTTATCACAAATTTACAAAATGGTCCACAGGTCCTGAGCCGGCATCGTAGCAATACCTTTTTCCGCTCAGAATTGCCTTCTGAAGGTATTTATGCGCTTTTTCCTCAGCCTCTTCAAGTCCACATCCAAGGGCCATGTAACAGGCTATTGCGGTCGACAGACTGCATCCCGTTCCACGCAAGTTACAAGTATGTATCTCTTCCGAGGTTAAAGTCAGGACATCGTTTCTGCCGGCTGAGAAAAGCTTGTCGACGCATTTATTAGCTGCTATGCCGTGTCCTCCTTTCACAAGCACTCCTTTTGCGCCATATAATCGTCGAAGTTGCTTTACAGCATTGTCTATCTCTTCCGGCTTTTCAAGGCTTTTCCTACCAAGCATCTCCAATTCCGGCAGGTTGGGTGTCAACAGGGTTATGTTTGAAAGATATCCAAGCAATGTATCAATCCACTTCTGCCTGTCATCTTCAATCAGCTTGCCGGCGGTAGCGGCCATCACCGGGTCGAAGATTATATTGCTCACCCCAAGCTCTGAAAGTGTTTCAAAAACGCTCCTCATAACGCTTACATCGGGCAGCAAACCTATTTTCACAGCCTGAGGCTTTTGTTGCTCTACGGCACATTGAATCTGTTGGCGCACGAGTTCACCCGTCATCGGCAGAACCTCTTTCACGCCCAACGAATTCTGAGCGGTAACTGCCGTTACGGCGCATACAGCAAACACTCTTAAGGAGGCGCATACCCGTAAATCAGCCTGCATACCGGCACACCCTCCGCTGTCTGTTGCGGAGATAATAAGTACCGTGGGCGGTGTTATGCGGTTGGTAGCTTCCATGGCCTTTCCCAAAAGTTTTCTGAAGGGTAAATATTACGCAGGGAAAGGCTATGTGGTAGAATTGTCATGGCTCCCTGCGTCGGTATTGTCCGCTTCAGGTGGTAAGGGTCTCTTCTCAGCCAAACATTTCTGTTCAGCACCCCTGCCTGTTACTGTGTTATCAACTGTGTTTTTATTCGTTGCAAAGTTACAAAAAATCTTTATACCCTGCAAATGTGTTTTTCATCTTTTAGCTTTCGCCTGCCGGTTTTTCAAACCGTAATTAAGACCCCATTCCACAAAAAATGTTAACGCCGGGGTCGCAGGGCTGAGGTGATTTTTGCAAGTTGAGGAGGGCGCATAGCGAGCTATGTAACCGACGAAACTTGGCAAAAAGCGCCCAACCCTGCGAGACCAGAGTAACTTCAGTCTTGTGTTTTGGGGCCATAATTAAAATTTATTTTGAGGTCTGGTTAAGCTCTCTTTTGATGGAATTGTTAAAAATTCTGTTCTTTGCAGAGCCTTACGCATATTAATTTTTATTTCCCCGGCATTAACATTTTTTGTTGAATGGGGTCTAAGACAAGGCTTCATCTCACTTACAGCTTACATAACACAAATACTTTTGGCTTGGTTGACCGCCCGGATGATTTTAACACAATTTCTGATTCTGATTCACGCACCATTTCGCGCTCCATTTTTATGCTTCAAATAAATTTAGTAATTTTGTCGGTTAGAATGAGGAATCTTTACCGAGTATTTCGCAGCATTATCATGACGGCGGTCATCACGGTCGTCGGGCTTATAATCTTGTTATACATAGGCTTGTCGCTGCCATCGGTGCAAAATGTCATTCGCTTGCGCGCTGAAAAGGAGCTAAGCCAGTTTCTCGGCTCCAAGGTTGAGATTGGCGAAGTACAGGTTATCCCGTTCAATCAGGCTGTGATAAAGGATTTGGTGGTATATGACCGCCAATCGCGCAAAGCTCTTCAGGTAAGTCGCGTGGGAGCCGGCATAGCTCTCTGGCGACTTTTATGGAACGAAGACCTGGTGTTTACCCACGCTGAGATAGTGGGTCTTCGGGCACAGATTATTCAGGACCGTGCCGGAGAGCCGCTGAACATTCAGTTTATCATTGACGCTTTCAAGCCTAAGGAGCCGGGGAAACCGCCCACAAAGTTCGATTTCCGCATTCGCCATGTCGTGATACGCGAATCGGCTGCCACGTTCAACAGGCTATGGAAAGCCCGCGGACCGGCCGGCAAAATTGATTTCAACCATTTGGCAATACACGACTTAGCCGCCGATGTATCGTTGCCGAGAATGAAGAACGATGACTTCACCATTGACTTGCGCCGTCTGCGTTTCAAGGAAAGCAGCGGCTTCGCTCTCGATAAGCTGCAATGTCAGGTGCATCTCACTCCCTCACTCTTAGAGGTCAAAGGGTTGGTGTTGAACTTGCCGCATACTTCCATTCAGCCCGGCGATATAACGGTTGAATCCACCGCCGGAAAGTGGCAGTTCCTGTCATCCATTGAGTCAGGGCATCACCGTTTCACGTTGGAAGACGCCGAAATATGTCCTGCGGATATGGCGGCTTTCCTGCCTGAGTTAAAGAAATTCAACCACGTTTACGCCGTAAATCTGGATGTGGCGGGTAATTTCAATGACGTGCAGATTGCACAGTTCACTCTTAACAATCCGTCGCGCAGTCTGTCGCTGAATCTGAAAGGGGATGCGAGCAATCTGGGCAACCCTGACAAATTGAAAATCAACTTGAGCAAATTGCGCCTCCTGCTCAATGGTGCTGAAACGGCTAATCTTGTAGAGGCTCTGACCAAAACATCCCCTCAGGTAGCTCAGATTCTGAAAAGGCTTGACCGCATAGACTTATCGGCTAAAGCGCAATGCTCTTTGACGTCGGTGAAAAGCGACTTCAAACTGATTTCTGCACTGGGGAATATCGACGGCAATGTGGCTCTCAACTATAAGAATGCCAGGAATCTCAGCCTGCAAGCCACAGTCAATACGCCGGGATTTAATGTGGGTCAGCTGTTGGCTCAGGCAGACTTGGGCTCGGTGGCTATCGACGCGGAATGTGATATAAGCCTCAGCAACGGTTATCTCGGTGGCACGCTCAGCGCCGATGTGCCTTTCATTGACTACAAAGGCAAGCGTTGGCAGAACATTGTGGCTGACGTTACCCGCAATCATGCTTTGACGGACTTGGCCGTTACGATAGATGACGCTGACGCAAGGCTGCAGATTGACGGAACGGGAAGTTATGCCACAGGTATAGGAGCGTTGAATCTTACCGCTGCTGTTGAGCATCTTAACTTGGGAGCCATATCATTCCACACTCCGTTAGGCAATTCGCAGCTGAGAGGCAATCTCGATGTCGATGTCAAGGGTAACAATATCCGCGACCTTGACGGTGAAGTGTCGCTCACTGATTTCCATATTCTATACCCCGGTAAGAAGGCTTTCGACCTTGATTTCCTTGAGCTTAGAAGCTTCATTGAGGCTGACGGAATACGCACTGCTCTTATCCGCTCACCTTACATCAACGGCACGCTCCAAGGTCATTTCTCATTTGCCCGAATGCCCTTCGTGGTTACCAATATTTTGGCTCCTGCGTGTCCTTCGTTCATAGCGCAGAAGCCGATAGCCCCTGATAATGAATTTGCTGATTTGCGACTCTCCATATCTAACACGGAAGACTTACAGGAGTATTTCAATCTCCCCGTCAAAGTACTTGAGGATGTAAGCATCACGGGTAATTACAATGAGAGCAAAGGCTCTCTGAAAGCCACGGTTGATGTGCCGTATCTGTTGCAGGGGCGCGATAAGCTGATACGCGACACGCGTCTGTCGCTGAACGCCGACCGCGAAACGGCCAAGTATAATTTATCGGCAACCACCACAATGCCGGCCAAGAGCAATGAGGTGACGTTGCGGTTAGGTGTAAATGCTTTCAATGACTCTGTCTCCTCGGAGTTGGGCTGGAAAGTGCATCGCGACAAATCTTTCGGCGGCGACATACGTCTTGTTTCGCTGCTTAAGCGCAATCCCATCAACAATAATCCCGACATCGACGTAAGGGTATTGCCGTCAACCTTCGACATCAACGACACTACATGGCATATCTCTCCGGCATCCATCCATTACTCAGACCGTTATCTCACGGTGAATGGCGTCCGTGTCTCCAGCGATGACCAATATGCCACCATTCAGGGCAGAGCTTCGGCATTGCCCACCGACTCGCTCAATATATCCCTGCGCGACATTGACCTCGATTACGTCTTTGCAAGCCTGGGAATAAACTATGTAACTTTCGGAGGTCTGGCATCGGGCAAAATCACCGGCAAACAACTTTTCTCGAGTTCACCGATAGCCTACACTAACTCGCTGTTTGTCAAGGGTCTCACCTACAACGGCGGTCTGTTGGGCGATGCTTTGCTCAGCAGTAAATATGATGCTGCCAACGCTATGGTTTCCATTGGTGCCAATATCACGGAAAACAACAAATTCGTGGCCGATGTGGAGGGCGGCATCTGGGTGAAGCGCGATTCGCTGAGCTTCGGCATAAACGCCGACAAGGTCAACATCCGGTTCATGCAACCCTTTATGATGGCTTTCGCCAACAAGGTGGAAGGCAGGGCAAGCGGTTATGCGTTGCTCTATGGCACGTTCCACGACATTGACCTGCGTGGCAAACTCTTTGCCGACACCATAGCTCTCGGACTCGATTTCACCAACACCACCTACTACGGTTCTGACTCTGTGTTTATCCATCCGGGCCATATTCAGATTCCTTCGTTCCGGCTCTACGACAAGGAGGGTCATTCTGCCAATGTTACAGGCTGGGTAAAGCACCGTTATTTCCACGAACCGAGTTTCAACTTCAACATCACCAATGCCCGCTCGCTGTTATGCTATGACACCAATTCGCAGCTGAATCCCATCTGGTATGGCCGCATCTACGGCAATGGCGGCGCAAGCATCAACGGACGTCCGGGAATTGTCAATATGCTGGTTGATATGCAGACTGCTCCCGGCTCGGTGTTTACGTTTGTGCTGAGCGACACGCAGGAAGCCGGTGAATATAACTTCCTGACGTTCACCGACAAACGCAAGGAGGCTTTAGCAGCAACGGAAGCCGATACCATACCGGCCATCAGGCGCAAATACATGAAATTGGACGGCACAAACACCGACTCTCCGTCTGCTTATATTCTCGACCTGAGGGCAAGCGTTACACCGCAGGCCGAGATGATTCTGGTTATGGACCCGGTGGCAGGCGACAAAATCAAAGCATACGGCACAGGCAATCTGCAGATGGGTTACTCCTCGCTCGACGACAAACTGACGATGTATGGCCGCTATACACTCGACCGCGGAACATATAATTTCAGTCTGCAAGACCTCATACTGAAGACCTTCACCATCCGGCCTGGCTCTTCCATATCCTTCAACGGCGACCCCTATCAGGCTCAGCTGAATATAGATGCGCTGTATCGGGTCAACACCAACCTTACGGACCTTGACCCGTCGTTTGCCACCGACCGCGACCTGAACCGAACAAATATACCCGTTGATGCCGTTTTAAAAGCACAGGGTGAGATGACTCAGCCGGATATCAGTTTCGACATTGAGCTGCCAAGTGTAAATGAAGATGTAGAGCGTAAGGTGAAATCTATTATCAGCACCGAAGACATGATGAGCCGTCAGATTATCTATCTGCTGGCCCTGAACCGCTTTTACACTCCGGAGTATATGGGGGCTCAAAATAGTGGCAATGAGTTTGCGTCAATAGGTTTCTCCACGCTGAGCAGCCACCTTACCAACATTCTCGGTCAGCTCACTCCCAACTGGAGCTTCGCGCCGAATGTACGTACTGACCAGGGCGATTTCTCCGACCTTGCCGTGGACTTGGCGCTCTCATCGCGTCTTTTCAACAACAGGCTCTTGTTGAACGGAAACTTCGGATATCGCGACAAGACTTCCTCATCCACCACATTTATAGGAGATTTCGACCTTGAGTACCTGCTCAACCGCAGCGGAAGTCTGCGCCTGAAAGCCTACAACCATTTCAACGACCAGAACTATTACCTTAAATCTGCTCTTACCACTCAGGGCCTCGGTGTGATATACAAACATGATTTCGACCGCTGGTTCTCCTTCCTGCGTCCCAAACGCCGAAAGATTAAGATGCTTCACACCGTTCCCGCCTCCTCCACTGAGAAGCCGGATACCCTGCTCAAATTCAAATAAAGACACGCATATACAAAGACACACAATACTCAAATATAAAGACACACAATACTTAAAAACACAGATATGAAAAAGATTGCATTAATTGTTGCTGTGCTGTTGCTTGGCCTCCCGTTGGCTGCCAAAGACCGCACGCATCACAACCCCAAAGCCACCAATGAAGATGTCATTCTTCATGCCTGGTCATGGAACCTCGACACAATAGCCAAGCATCTGAAAGTAATTGCCGATGCAGGCTACACAATCATTCAGACGTCGCCGGTACAGCCGCACTACAATCCCACAGGGGTCAACAAAAAGCTCTTCGATCCCACCGAACAAGAGGGCAACTGGTATTACTATTACCAGCCCACAGCCTGGAAGGTTGGCAACGCCTCAATAGGTTCAAAAGCTGATATGGCTGCTCTCATCGACAGCGCCAACAAATATAATGTCCGCATCATTGTCGACGTTCTGCCCAACCACACAGCCTTCGATGTTGATGCCGTTGAGGAGGATTTCTTCAAAGCCGTGGGCGGCCGCAACAAAATGTACCATTCAAAGGGTCTTACTCCCATCACCGATTACAACGACCGTTATCAATGCACTCTGGAAGGCACAGGTGGTCTCCCCGACGTCAACACCGAGAATCCCGACTTCCAGAAATATTATATGCAGTTCGTCAACGAACTGCTGAAGATGGGTGTTCGCGGTTTCCGCTATGACACCGCCAAGCATATCGGCGTTCATTCTGACCCTGTCGATACGGAGTCAGGTGTCAAGGTAAATGATTTCTGGGATGTTGCCACAGGTCTCAAATCTGTTAAGGGCGTAAAACTCGCCGTGCCTTACGACTCTCTGTTCGTCTATGGCGAGATTCTGCAGGACCGCAATGTGCCGGAGGCTGAATATGCCGCCTATATGGGTCAGACCGCCAGCGGCTATGGCCATAAACTGCGCGAGGCTCTGGAAAAACACAGTGCCAAGGGCATCGACCTCATTAACTGGGACAGCGAAATGGCTCCTGAATATCTCACCACATGGGTAGAGAGCCACGACACTTATGCCAACGCTCACGAGAGCGCCGGTATCTCCGATGACCTCATTCGCGCTGCTTTCGTCTTCCTCACCGCCCGTCAAAACGGCGTTCCTTTGTTCTTCAGCCGTCCCGCCGGACGCTCTGCCGAGAAGGTCTGGGGAAACAATGAGATGGGCGCTTCGGGCAACGATGCCTATTTCCACCCCGAAATTAAGGCCGCCAACAACTTCCGCAAGCAGATGAAGGGTCAGACTGAAGATATTCAGCAGAATGAAGAAGGCACAATCCTCCTCGTTAACCGCGGCAAGAAAGGTGCTGCCATTGTCAACATAGGCAAGTTCGCCGATTTCGTTGACCTGCCCACAGCACTTCCCGCCGGCACTTATCATGACAAGGTTTACAATCAGCCTTTCACAGTTCGCAACGGCCGACTCAAAGGCATCGCCTCGGCTCAGCGCACATACATCATCACCAAATAACCCAATACCTCTTACTAAAAAAGTCCGCCTCCGGGTTTCCGGGGACGGACTTTTTTATGAGGGATGTGAATTATCGAACCATAATTTTGGCCACCTTATTACCGCTCTTCACAATGTAGAGACCGGCAGGCATTGCAATGACGCCGCCATTGCCGCCATATACTTTCTGTCCGTTCATGTTGAAAATCTCAACAGCCAAACCGGTGCTTACGGTTATCACGCCATTGCCACCCTGAATCTCAACCTCCTGCTTGTCTGTCAGAATGCCGTCAACGCCAACAGAGACGTTTGTGTTGGTCATGTTGTTGAGAGCGTGGAACGAAGGCTCAAGTCCTGACTCAGGCTTATACACAGTCTTCACATACACTGCAAAGGCATCCTGCTTAGGATTGATTGCCTTCTGGCTGCCGAACAACGGTTTAGTGTTGTTGTTGGTAATGTCGGAGGTTTTCACCGGAATGACGAAGTTGGTCGATTCACCGGCAGCGGGAGCGGCTAACTCGCCTACCTTATTGGCTTTCTTAACGCCGTTTTCAGCATCGTAGTTGCCACCTAAGCCCAAAACCGGATTGCTGATTTTGTCAACTTTGGTGTGATGAACATAAACCTCGTAATGGTCCACATTCTCCAGACTGCGCTGGCTGGGAAGGATAGCGCCATATACATAGAAATTATTATCATCTACAGCCGCAATACCCTTATGAGCATGTTCCTGGTCAGCAATATCTGAATGGTCTATGATGGTAACATCGTGAGTTACATCCTCTTCCTCGCCATCAATAGTTATCTTGGTGCCGTCGATGAAGGGAGTGTGAACAACGCCGATGCCCTTTTTATTGGCCACAGTGGTAAAGGGGTTGAAGTTGAACGTGAGCTTGTCTGAACGCTTTGTCTGAAGCTCGCCGCCGGTTACAGAAGGATGCCATTTGTTAGCGCCCGAGTGATATGCCTGTCCCGGAGTACCCTCTATGGTGCCTTTCACCACTCGGCCTCTCTGGCTTCCCACTGCACCCCAGCCTATGAGAGGGTATTTTTTGGCCGCACAGATGTTGTAAGGAACAATGGTGAGATCGCCCAACAAGCCGGTGAGACTGTTATAAAGCGACAGGTTAATGCCAATCTGCTGGTAATTTTCAATCTCAAAAGTGCCGTCTTCCAGATTGTATGTGCCGCGCAGGGGCGAAAGTTCGGTTACCGGAGCCTTATAGGTGTTAACAGTAACGTTACCGGCCGTGTCGGTGGTCTCTTCAGTGAATTCCTTGATACTGCTGGAAATGCCATAACCGGCATTCGCAAAGTTGATGATTTTGAAGCTCTTGTTGGCAGCGTCGAGGGTCATATTCACCGGATAACTGCGTTGCATGGAGGTGTTTGCCACATCATACACATCGTTAGCCATAGCATTCGACACATACGTTGACAGAGTGTATTCCTCCAGTATTGCCAGCTTGCGGAGATTCGTGCCCGCAGCATCGTCAGCAATGTTCAGCTGAACGGCACCAATTGAAAATTCAGCATCTTTGGCTATTGCTTCTATAATAGCCTGAGTGATGGCATTGCCGTCAGCCTGTACAAGAGAGCTGATAATCGGGGCAGCGGTGTAATTCCGTGGCAGGGCTATCGAAGATAGACCGACAAACGGTAGGATTTCTCATCCGGATTAGCTAAATTTGCAACATGACAGATA
>ERZ825384.35-NODE-35-length-162638-cov-17.830031_pt1 | contig 162638 bp, 156 predicted proteins | sample MGYA00519931_ERZ825384 | MGnify/ENA primary metagenome ERZ825384 (study PRJEB31778, sample SAMEA3449200) | human gut metagenome | biome: human gut; feature: human-associated habitat; material: faeces | place: United Kingdom | collected 2010/2012 ...
GGCGCTGTGTGAGCCGATTGGACTACGGCAAGAAATATTGCCATAACTCACCCACACTGGATGAAGCACCACTCCAGCAAGCGATCCTCGCAGTCCTGAATACAGCCATGGCTGACAAGAATAGCTTGATTCGGCAGATCACAGCTGCAATGGAAACGGAGCTCATCCCATTCCCTGGTGGCACAATGAGCCTTGGAGATATTGAATGCAGGCTGAGGGGGCTGGAGCAGCAGTTCCAAACACTGCTGGAAAAGGCCACGGATGATCCTGCCGCCTATGGCGGTCAGTTCAAAGAAATACTGGACGAGCAGACTTTCCTGAAGGAAAAACGGTCCGTGATCCTCGCGAATAACAACGAACAGGCAAAAGCCAATCAGCGCATCATTGATGCCGCACAGACCTTGGAAAACGCATCGCCCCACATTACGGAATGGGACGAGAGTGCCGCCCGTCAACTGGTGGAGACAGTCAAAGTTCTCTCCAAGGATGAGGTCGCAGTCACCCTGAAGGGTGGCATTGAGATTTGCCAGAAAATTATGTACTGAAAGAAGGTGGAAAGATGATTTTTGTAACCGGTGATTGCCACGGAAACTTTGAACGCTTCAAGCCGGAATATTTCCCGGAGCAGGCACAAATGACAAAGCGGGACATCGTGATTTGTGCCGGAGACTTTGGTGGTGTGTGGTTTGGAGACGGCCGTGACGAGGCTGCATTGGACTGGCTGGAAAGTCTTCCGTTCACGCTGGCCTTCGTCTGCGGGAATCATGAGAACTACGACGCACTGGAACGATATCCGGTGAAAGACTGGCACGGCGGCAAGGTACACCGCATTCGCTCTCATGTCCTGCACCTGATGCGTGGACAGGTCTTCGAGCTGGAAGGCTATCACTTCTTCACCATGGGCGGAGCAAAAAGCCATGATACGGAGGACGGCATTCTGGAACCGGGTGCTCCGGATTTTGAGCGAAAGCTCCTGATGCTGCAGAGAAAGCCCCGAGCGAGGTATCGCATCAATCACATTTCGTGGTGGGCGCAGGAGATGCCTTCTGAGGAGGAGTACGCTGAAGCACGGAAAAATCTGGCCAAGGTCGATTGGGCGGTGGACTATGTTATCACGCACTGCGCTCCCACCAGCATTGCTCTCATGGAAAACCGCCACAATGAGGCAGACCCGCTCACAGATTTCCTGCAGGAGGTCAAGGAGAGAGCACATTATCACTACTGGCTGTTCGGCCATTACCACGACAACCGGGCCATTGATGAAAAGCACATACTGCTCTGGGAGCAGATCGTACAAGTTATCTGAAACAGGTCAAGGCAGAGAAAAACACGGCGATGTTACCGTGCTTTTCTCTGCTTTGAGCGTTGAATCAGGCGCTGTGCGCCGGAAAGGAGAAACTATGAATATCCGAAAGGCTGTGGACTACAGCACAATGTTTGCCACACTGGAATCTGTCATGAAAGCAGATCTGCCGCAGATGGAGCTGTACTGCGAAATCGGCAAGGCCGTCTGTGCCCACTCGGAAAAGGGTGCAGCGGTAGCTGCTGCGGAGTTCATAAAAGAACAATACCCGGATATGACCGGCTTCTCTCCGCGCAATGTGCGCCGGATGCGGGATTTCTGGCAGTTGTACAGCGGCACGCCGGAACTGCTTGGCGAAGCGCTTCACTTGAATTGGACACAGAACGTTGTGATCATGGAGGCAGAGCTGCCCGCAGAGGAGCGCCGCTGGTACATCCGGCAGGCTACAGCACGGAATCTATCCAAGGCGGAGCTTCTGCGAATGATCGAGGATTCTGCGTATCTGGAAAGTGTTCTCGACGAAAAGGTCGATGTGTGGTATAATGAGGGCAACGATGAGATTTCGGAGAGAACGCAGTATGAAGAGGATCCTGTTTATCTGTCATGGCAATATCTGCCGCAGCCCCATGGCCGAGTTCGTGATGAAGGACTTGGTAAAAAAGGCGGGACTGGCATCGCAATTTCATATCGAATCAGCGGCTACCAGTCGGGAGGAGATCGGCAACCCAGTCTATCCTCCGGCACGGCGCAAGCTGGCCGAGCATGGGATCTCCTGCGAAGGCCATGCCGCACGGCAGTTGACAAATTGGGATTACGACGAATACGATCTCCTGATCGGCATGGATCAGGCCAACCTCCGGGATATGTACCGTATCTGCGGCGGCGACTATGTCGGCAAGATGTCCCTCCTGATGGATCATACCGCCCGTCCAGGCAATGTAGCAGACCCGTGGTACACCGAGGACTTCGAGGCGACCTGGCAGGATGTGCTGGATGGCTGCCAAGGACTTTTGAAAGAATTCATGACAGAACGAGGTGATTCAAATGGCACAAAACGATAATATCCAACTGTTCGAAGACAAGCGTATTCGAACCGCATGGGATGAGGAAAAGGAAGAATGGTACTTTTCCGTCGTTGATGTGGTAGCTGTGCTGACTGATCAGCCAGATTATCAGGCAGCTCGTAACTACTGGAAGGTAACGAAGAAACGCCTGAAGGATGAGGGAAATGAAACGGTTACAGCTTGTAACCAGTTGAAAATGACCGCTTCGGATGGCAAAAAACGATTGACTGATGTAGCCGATACCGAGCAGCTTCTCCGAATCATCCAGTCTATTCCTTCCCCGAAGGCAGAACCGTTCAAGTTGTGGCTGGCACAGGTCGGTCGAGAGCGTATCGAGGAGACCATCGACCCGGAGCTGACCATTGACCGCGCTCTGGAAACCTATCTCAAGAAGGGTTACAGCCGTGAGTGGATCAATCAGCGGCTGCAGGCCATCCAGGTCCGTAAAGAACTGACGGATGAATGGGATGCCCGCGGTGTGCAGAAAGGCGTAGAGTACGCCATCCTCACGGACGAGATTTCCCGAGCCTGGTCTGGCATGTCCACCCGGCAGTACAAAAATCTGAAGGGCTTGAAAAAGGAAAACCTTCGTGATAACATGACTACGCTGGAACTGGTACTGAATATGCTGGCGGAGGCCACTACCACTCAGTTTTCAAGAGATCGCAAACCAACGACCTTCCAAGAGAATTTGGCAGTTGCCAAGGCGGGCGGTCAGGTGGCTGGACGAACCAGAAAAGACATTGAGTCCCAGTCAGACACGCCAGTCATTACTGCTAAGAATGCCGCACAGCTTAATCAGGTAGTGACAGATCTGCTGGAAGGAGCAGTCTCTGACACAACTGAAGAATCAAAAGACAAGTGAGTTCTGTGCATCAAGTTTTTCTTGCTGTCATACGACGTTTTTTAAAAGCAAATTTCAAAAAATCTATAGTGTTGAGTTATGACATAATTGGAAACCAGTATTGATACAATGTGTATTTGTTCTGGTTTCCAATTGTTTTTTATGAATTTCTGTTCGTTTTCAAGATAAATAGCTAGAATTAAGGCTCTATGGTCGCTGACAACCAGCTTCCACAAAGCCTTTTCTTTATGAAATTCTTGAACAATTTAACGAAAGGTCGTTGCTGTGTGCATTTTACCCTCAAGGGGTGTGCAGATTACGGTGGATGGATTGCAACACAAAAAAATAGCAGTTACAATATACTTAGCATCAGAATTGTAACGAAGGCGTTCGTATGATACAATAAAAAAGAGGTGACTAGAGATGCATATTATCTATATAGAATTTGGGATTTCAAAATCTACTCAATATAAAAAAGTATGTAATTTGGCAAAACAACTGCCTAATTATGCTTGTAGTGAAGGAATTACACAATGCTTTGTTGATGACATAATAGATTATGTGCGTGTTCAAGATATCGTATTAACAATGATCGATAAAATCCAAAAATGGAAAAATGCGAAAGTTTTGTTTTACGGAAAGCCATATAAGTCGGCATGCGATTATTATGAGTTCATCGAAAAAGTAAAAAGGAATGCAGGGAAATACATGCCTCTTGTTCGAAACAATAACGAACGAGAAGTATCTTTAGGGGCTATAACCTACGAAGATTTGCCTCTACCGATTGTCTATTATCCAGAGCACTATGGTGCTTTCTTTGGATTTTCCGAAGATATCGGTGAAAAAATATACTTTTGCGAGTGCCAGCGTCAGGCTATTGAAAACTATATTGCGTTGAGGAAAAGGCAACCGCTTGATAATTATACAGGGTCTAAAGCTTTCCCCTTAGGAACAGATTATTTCCCCAAGACAATTGCTGAAATCTCAATAGCACATAAAGAGCATCCCCTAGAGCCGTTTGGCTTTAAGGAAAGCCTATGCTTTCGCTGCAATAAGAAGATTCCATTAATGAAATATTGTCACCCGATGTATGGCGGTGTTTTTAAACAAAGATTTGGATGGTATATTAAGCAAGAAGAATTTAGATTAGGTATCGATCCTTATCAGATTCGAGAATTGAGTATTTTACCGGATGAGTGTACACCGGCCTTTTACGATTACGTACAACGATTGGCACATCTTATGAATAAAAATACTGGAACAGAAGGCGAACTCTATAAACTACAGCGAGAATTCCAAAATGCAATCGAAAATTTGGTAAGAGAGCAGTTTGGATATCCCAAAATTGGTGACGCATGGGTAAGTGAGACGATGTTGTTCCATATCGTAGAAGAAATCTACCCAGATGTAGAAATAATCCGCCACCACCGCCCTAATTGGTTAGAGGGTTTGGAATTAGATATTTATATTCCAAGCATAAAACTTGCTTTTGAGTATCAAGGATTACAACATTTTCAAGCAGTTGAACACTGGGGAGGGAAAGAAAAACTAGAAGTACAAAAAGAGCATGATAGCCGAAAAAAGAGAATCTGTAAAGAAAAAGGTGTACGACTTATTTGTGTAAATTATGACGAAGAACTAACGAATGAATACATAAGAAAAAGAATTATGCTCGACGAAGTTGAATCAACTGAATGACAAAAGACAGCCGAGATCACCTATTTCTATAAAGACAAAACTACCGTGGTAGAGGAGGAAAAATGTTTGATATCACTGCTTTCAAGAAGCCTTTAGATGCAAAACTCCGCACAAAGTACATTGAGAAATTATCGTTTTCTATGCTAAAATATATTTTGCCGGAGTTCTCCTCTAAGTTTATTTGGTTAGACTCACCGGATTTGCAGACCGAGGATAAGGCCATAGGGATTGAGATTACGGAAGCTATAGCACCTCAAACCGCTCAGATCGATGGTGAACATGCAAAATGGCGTTTTGGTAAACGACGGTGCACGACAAGCAGGAATGCAAGCGTTTAATTGAGAAAAATGGTGGTACGGTTGATACTATTGGCATATCATACCCAGTCGTAAATAGCGATATGGAGTGGAAAATATTCGAAAAAGCATTGCGCAAAAAGATTATAATTCTACCGACATATAAGGCAAAGGGGTTTGCTAAGATGGGATTGTTTATCTTCTTTAATGAACTACCAATTCCATTCGATTTAGAAGCCAGTATGACACGATTTGCAGAAATCAAAAAAGATAGTGTGGATCAATATGACTTTTTGTTTTTCGGATATCGTACCGGTGTAATAGGGTATAATTTCCATGATATGAGTTACCAACATTATCCCGTTGACCAAGATGCATTCGATGATATGAGTATGTGCGCAAGGCGATCAGTTGAAGAATAAATGGGAGGCAGTTCGTTTGTGCAAACCATTTAACGATTCCCCGTACATTTTAACGAAAGGTCGGCAGGGGTGTGCATTTCGTATCAAAATGGGGCACTTATTTCATGAAAAAGGACTTGCAAAAGCAAGTCCTTTTTTCAATTTATTATTGACACTCAAACCTCTGTCCTTTTAACTTGGCGTAAGATATTCAGCTTTTGCAGCATTATTTTCCATCGTGACATTTATTGGACTTTGCACCTTTATTATAGACAAACCGCCATGTTTCGCGGTATAATAGCAATGCCGTTTACGGCAAAAATGCAGCATTGGAGCGCAGGCAATGGAAATATCGGCAGAACAGCTGAAGAAACTCAACGACGGGGAATACACCGTCTATGACATAAGAAGCGAGACGGACAGGGCGTATGGATTCATCCCCGGCTCGGTGCACACAACCGCCGACGAGCTTGAGAACAATCCGCCCGCGGACAGGGACAAAAAAATAATAATCTACTGCGCGCACGGAGTTTTCAGCATAGACATTGCGGACAGGCTGTGCGAGCAGGGCTACGAAGCGTACAGCCTCGAGGGCGGTTATCTCGCGTGGATGCGCTATGAGATGCAGAACCGGCAGGACAGCGAACTGTGTCAGAAGGTCGAGCAGAGCCTAAGAAAGAAATTCCGCGTTTCGATAATGAGTCCGTTCACTAAGGCTCTCAAGATATATAAACTCGTCAACGAGGGCGACCGGGTCGCGGTATGCATATCCGGCGGCAAGGACTCGATGCTCATGGCGAAGCTCTTTCAGGAGCTTAAAAGATACAGCAAAGTAAATTTCGAGGTCAAGTATCTCGTCATGGATCCCGGATACAATCCCGAGAACCGCAAGATAATCGAAGACAACGCGCGGGCGCTGAACATTCCGATAAACATATTCGAGTCGGACATATTCAAATCCGTCTACAATGTAAAAAAATCGCCGTGCTATCTCTGCGCGAGGATGCGCCGCGGATATCTTTATAAATTCGCGCAGGAGCTAGGCTGCAACAAGATAGCGCTCGGTCACCACTACGACGATGTTATCGAGACGATACTCATGGGAATGCTCCACGGTGCGCAGATACAGACGATGATGCCCAAGCTCCACAGCACGAACTATCCTGGCATGGAGCTGATTCGCCCGCTCTACCTCGTGCGCGAGGACGACATAAAGGCGTGGCGCGACTACAACGGGCTTCACTTCATCCAGTGCGCCTGCAAATTCACCGACACCTGCACGACCTGCAACGACGGTCAGAATCACTCAAAGCGTCAGGAGACGAAAGAGCTGATACGCGAGCTTAAAAAGAGCAATCCCGATGTTGAGAAATGCATATTCAGCAGCGTTGAGAATGTAAATATTGACACGGTTCTCGCCTACAAAAAGAACGGAATAAAGCACAGCTTTCTTGACGAATATGACAACAAATAAAAATTTTTCACACGGCACTTGCAAGAACAAAAATAATGTGCTATGATAAGCAGGATATAAAAACAACGCACAGATGGAGAGAGTAGGCGCGCGGCGAACACCGCAGAGAGGGGTCACTTGGCTGGAATGATCCCGTGTCAGAGCACGCCGAAGTTCACTCCGGAGCGGCTCGGCTGAAGCTTTATGTTGTAGGCTGAGACGGTTCACCGCCGTTACACGGTGCTGTCCGCCATCGAGCGGAACAGGCTGAGGCGTCCTATGGGCGCGAATGCAGGGTGGTACCGCGAAGTTTCCTTCGTCCCTCAGTGGGACGGAGGATTTTTTATTTTGCCTCCCCTGCCGGCAGAAAAGATGTAAATTATGCTTTTTGAAAGGATGAGAAGTATGAACGAAAACGCCGAAAAGCTCAAAGAGTTATTCAAAAAGAAATCCTCCGAGGCGGGCAAAGTCTCTGAGCTTGAGGAGCTGAGGATAGAGTTCCTCGGCAAAAAGGGTCACATCGCAAATCTCATGAGCGAGCTTCGCGCCCTGCCCAACGATCAGAAGAAAGAGGCAGGTCAGAAGATAAACAAGATAAAACAGTTCATCGAGACCTCCATGCAGGAGCGTCTCCAGGAGCTCAAGGCTCTTGAAGAACAGCGCCTCATTGAAAGCGCCGAGGTCTACGACGAGTCTTTCCCCTGCGACACGAATCCCGGCTCTTACAGCCCGATAACGCTCGTTCAGCGCGAGGTTGACGAGATATTTCTCAACATGGGCTTCTCCATTGAGGACTACTCCGAGGTCACCGACGACTACAACTGCTTCGAGGCGTTAAATATTCCGAAGCATCATCCCGCACGCGACATGCAGGACACATATTACCTGAGCAACGGCCAGCTGCTCAAGACCCACACCTCTGCGGCGCAGAATACTATTCTTCGCAAATACGCCGCCGACCTTGAAAAAGGTATTCCGCTTCGCGCCGTCTTCCCCGGACGCTGCTTCAGAAACGAGAAGATCGACGCCTGCCACGAGAATACTTTCTTCCAGATGGAAGGCATGATGGTCGACAAGGACATATCAATTTCGAACCTCATCTATTTCATGAAGACGATGCTCTCCGAGGTTTTCCAGAAGGATGTCACGGTGCGCCTGCGCCCCGGCTTCTTCCCGTTCGTTGAGCCCGGCTTTGAGCTTGATATCCAGTGCCTTATCTGCGGCGGCAAGGGCTGCTCCTCCTGCAAGGATTCCGGCTGGCTTGAGCTTTGCCCCTGCGGCATGATACATCCGAACGTTCTCAAGGCGGGCGGCATCGATCCCGAGAAGTATTCGGGCTTCGCTTTCGGTCTGGGACTGACGCGCCTTGCGATGATGAAATACGGCGTCAAGGACATCCGAGTGTTCAACAGCTGCAATCTCAAGTCGCTCTCGCAGTTCACCAATTCATCGTTCACCGTGCCCGACGACACGAAGAAAGAGGAGGCTTAAAGTCATGCTTGTTTCAATAAACTGGATCAAGGACTATGTTGACCTTGACGGATGCGATATAAAAGGACTCATCAATAAGTTCACCCTCGCCACAGCTGAGGTTGAGGACATATATTATATGGGACGCGACGTTCAGAACGTCGTTGTCGGCGAGATAAAAACGCTCGAAAATCACCCCGAGTCGAAGAAGCTTCACCTGCTCACGGTTGATATCGGTGACAAGGTAGTAAACTGCGTATGCGGTGCGCCGAATGTCAGAGTCGGTCAGAAGGTCGCTTTTGCCACCGCCGGCGGCAGAGTTGTCGCAGGCGAAATCGGCAAGGCGATGGTCGCGGGATATGAATCCGAGGGTATGTGCTGCTCCGAGAAAGAGCTCGGTATCAGCGACGAGAACTCCGGCATAATGGAGCTCGACCCGTCATACAAAAACGGCACCGACATAAAAGAGCTGTTCCCGATAGACGATATCGTCTTTGAGGTTGATAATAAGTCGCTCACGAATCGCCCCGACCTCTGGGGACATTACGGAATAGCGCGCGAATTCGCAGCCCTCACCGGCCGCGAATTAAAGCCGCTCGACCTCGCCGACCTTGACAGCGACAGCGAGAATGTTGTTCCCGTAACTATCGGCGACACCGAGCACGTTTTCAGATATTCCTGCCTCAGAATGGCTAACATCACAAAGCATGTCAGCCCGATGGAAATCAGAATCAGACTGTTCTACTGCGGCATGAGACCGATAAACCTGCTTGCAGACCTCACGAACTACATCATGCTCGAGATCGGTCAGCCGACTCACGCATTCGACGCGACAAAGATCGACCACATCAAGGTCGACATGCCCAAAGAGGATATTGACTTCACCACCCTCGACGGCACGACGAGAAAGGCGGACACCAACACCCTGCTCATCTACAATCACGACGAGCCGGTCGCTATAGCCGGTATCATGGGCGGTCTCGACTCCGAGATAGTCGGCGACACCTCGAGCGTTGTGCTTGAATCCGCTAACTTCGACGGAATCTGTGTCAGAAAGTCATCCTCACGCCTCGGACTGCGCACCGACGCGAGCGCAAGATACGAGAAGATGCTCGATCCCGAGTTGACTCTCGTAGCTATAAAGCGTTTTGTCAAGCTCGTCAAGGATATCGACAGCGGCGCAGTCATCGACTCGAAGCTGACCGACGAATATACAAAGAAATATCTGCAGATAACGCTCACATTCGACAAAGCTTATGTTGACAGATACACCGGAATCGAGATAAGCAACGAGCGCATTATTCACACGCTGACTCTGCTCGGCTTCGACGTTGACGAAAAAGACGGTGTTTTCACCGTTACCGTTCCCTCCTGGAGAGCCACGAAGGATGTCACGATAAAGGCGGACATCATCGAAGAGATAACGAGAATCTACGGCTACGATAACTTTGAAATCACCACGACCCGCAGCCCCCTCAAGCCCGTTCACAGCGCGCCCGAGAGACTTGTCGGTGACGAAATAAAGGATATCCTCGTCAAGAAATACTCCATGCACGAGGTTCACTCCTACATCTGGTGCGACAAGAAGAAATACAAGAAGCTCGGCATCGAGGTTGAGGACAATGTCAAGATACTCAACATTGAGAACTCCGACAACGGCGTTCTGCGCGACTCCATGCTCCCCACCCTGCTCGTCGCGGCATATGAGAACAAGGACTTCGCGGACAGCTACGGCATATTCGAGATAGGCAGAGTTATTGAGGGCACCCTCGAAAACGGCTACTGCAACGAGCGCCGCCATCTCGGCGTTGTGCTCTTCTCGAAGTCGCAGAGCGAGCGCGATCTCTACTACAAGGCTATCGAGGTTGTCAACTGCATCTTCGAGCAAATTAAACACTGCGCGCCGAAGTTCGCAAAGATAGCTCCCATACACGCATGGCAGCATCCGAAGAACACCGCCGCAGTTCTTGCTGACGGCAACGAAGTCGGTTTTGTCTGCGCGCTTCATCCGCAGAACGCCTCCAAACTCGACAAGACCGGTTCGGCAGTCTGCATCGAGATGGATATAGACAAGTTCAGCGACGCGAAGGCATATGACATCGAGTTCAAGGAGCCTTCGACCAAGCAGTCCACCTACTATGATCTCTCGCTCGTGCTCAGAAAGGGCGTCACCTACGACGAGCTTTCCGAGAACTGGAAGAGCATGAATATTGAAGAGCTCGAGAGCGTTAAGCTCATCGACACATACGAGCTGCTCGGCACAAAGAGCATCACGCTCCGCTTCACCTTCTCCTCACACGACCGCACGCTCGAGATGGAAGAGGTTCAGGGCTGGATAGACGAGATACTTCACAGGCTGTCCGCGATCGGCGTTTCGCTGAGAGTTTGAGTTAATTTTCAAAATACCATTGTTTTGTTGCAGATTTTGGTATATAATAAACTTTATGGAGGTGGTTACTCATGGCCGACGAGACTATTCAGTTCTCAATAAAAAACGAAAACGACGAAGAAATGAAAAAAATACTCCTCGAGGTTTACAACGCACTTAACGAAAAGGGGTACAATTCGGTCAGCCAGATAGTTGGCTACATCCTTTCTGAGGATCCGACATATATCACCACCCACAACAATGCCCGCAGTCTTGTGCGAAAGCTGGACAGAGACGAGCTGCTGCAGAGCATGGTTGAGGATTATCTCGGAATCAAAAAATAAAGTGCAACTATAACCCGATTGGAGTGACATTGAGTGGCGGAGAACAAGAAGCTTCTCATGTACAAGGGCAAGCCCCTTGTCAGAAAAGACAACACGCTTTATTACGGATACATGGATGAGCCCTGCATCATCATGATGCAGATAACCTCGACCAAAGACGTAAACGGCGCAGAGCTCTCGGATAAAATACTCGTGCAGCTCGTCAGCACAAACGAAGATCTTCGTCCGCGCGACAGGATCCTCAAGAAGGCGGAGCGCAGAGGTCTCTACAGCGCGATAGACATCGGTTCTATCTGGCTTGAGCGTGAGCTTCAGAAAAGAGCATAACAAAAGGCGGAGCACTGAAAACGGTGCTCCGCTTTTTACTATTTGTTTTTCACCTTGAATAATTTTTTTACTAATCGACGGTAGGCAATGCGAAATTACAGTAAATCTGTATCAACAGCAATCCACTTTCTACCTTCGCCACAAAATATAATCAAAAAGTTTTATACTGTCAGCGTTTCGGCATTTTCTTTTTATTTGAAAAAGAAAACGCCTGCAAAAGAAAAGCAAACTCGGGGTTCCACCCCGAGACCCCGGCAACGCCGCACCTCAGTACACAGCTTGCGATTCTCAGTCGGCTGCTCGACACATTCGCCCGCAAACGCGCCGGAGCTTGAACGGGTGCGGGCTCGTGCGTCTTGCTGCGCAAGCCGTCCCCTCGCTCTCCTCAATTAGTTATCGAACACTGCGGCGCGGCTATCAAAAGCTTGATTATCAATATCGGACGTAACTTGCTTCAACTTTGCTATAGCCCGATTCGATAGCTTCATCAATTTGATTTCGCTTATATGGAATTGCAGAAATAAACCCTCTGCACTCGGCAGAGGGTTCAAGTTTTTATTACTGGACTTTTTCGAGTCTGTAGCTGACGGTGTATCTGTTATGCACCCAGCAATTATTGCTGTCCTTGACATAGGCACGGGCATATGCCGTGCCGTGGGACTGGGTGGGGTCGGCGCTGCTGAGATCGACCTCAGCGAAGAGCTGATCCGTGGTTATCTTTTCAAGATTCGCTTTCGGACCGACAACTTCAACGGACGGTATGCGCGTCTGAGTTACGACCGCCTTGTATCCGGCGGGGACATTGATAAACGAGATATTATTGGCACTCACCGAGCTCCTCTGTGAGGTCACGCCGCTCATCTCGACCGTGACCTTGAGTTTCGTCTCCCCGCTCATGACCTTGACTCCGCTCAATGTCGTCAGGTCTATTGTTATCTCATTCCTGCCTGCGCCGAGCATATAGAAATCGATATCGGCGACCGACAGCTCGGTTATGGACGAGAGCTTCGTCGCGTCCATGGTGAAATTGAGTCTCGCGGGGCTGCAGGTAAACGCGGGCGGATTGCTCGCGTAAGCGGCAGGCGCATTCTTGAAAGTTACCGTAGTCGGCAGTTCGGCGCGCTGATAAATCGGAAGAGTCATCGTGATATCAGCGAGTCCGTCATTGACGGTTATATACTGGAGCTTTCCGCCGTATTCGCTCAGCGGGATTATCTCGGCGTCGAGCGTTGTGGTCGCGCTGATTTTCTTGTTCAGAGTCACTCGCGCGACAACTTTCTTTATCTTCGCCATCTCGGTCACGGGACCCGACAGCTTCACGGTATTCGCGGAGAGCACCGGAGTTTCGGCTATCAGTCCGTTTGTGACATACGACGCGCCGTCATAGACGACATCGGGCTGGAGAGTATATTCTCCCTCTTTGTAGTAGTCGAAATACACATTTATCGAATCCTGCGAGAGCGAAACTATCTCGTAGTTCGCCTTGCTCGGGTCTTTTGCCGTCACTTCGAGTTTCAGGGTCTGGCTGCCTGTCGAGTCAACATAGTTGGTCTTGGCGACAACGGAGATATCGTCCTTTGTGAGCACGCTTTCAGCGACCTCGTAGCGCTTGCCGTGAACCTTGACTTCGACTGTGAAATCCGTGTTGCCGAACATCTGGAGCCCGAGATTCGAGACATTGTTTGATATCTCTATTTTAACAGGGACATCTTTTATTATGCGGTCATCCTCGGGGCTCGCCTGAATGGCGACAACGATCCAGATTATAACTGCGGCGATTATCGAAAGCGCCAGGACGAACCTGTTATCATATATGAGATTTTTGAGGCTTATTTTTTTCTTTTTCATTTTTTAAAACCTCCGAACAGCTTGCGTATGCCTTTGACGGCGGCTTTATCTTCGTTATTCGTTCCGCAAAGGTAGCGCACAAGGTGCTCACGCAGATCGGAATCGGTGAGATTTCTTATAAGCTGACCCTTGCAGGCGATGGAAATTGTTCCGGTCTCCTCGGAAGTGACGACTATCATCGCGTCGCCCTGCTCGCTCATGCCTATGGCGGCTCTGTGGCGGGTTCCGAGCTGGGTATCGAGATTCTCTTTTTGAGTCAGCGGCAGGACGCAGCCCGCGGCAACTACCCTGCCGTCACGGATAACTGCGGCTCCGTCATGGAGCGGCGCGCCGTGATAAAAAATATTGCCTATCAGCTCGCGCGAGACTATCGCGTCGACGGGAGTTCCGCTCTTTATGATATCACCGAGGAGCGTATCATGCTCAAAGACGATAAGCGAGCCTGTCTTGCTCTCGCTCATGCTCTGGCACGCTTTGCACACGGCGTAGATTGAATCCTTTATCTTCTGATTGCGCTCCGTCTCCTCATCGCGCACGCCGAAAAGATTGAGCTTTGTTATACTGCGTCTGCCGACGGATTCGAGCATATGGCGCAGCTCGGGCTGGAAGAGGATGACGAGGACTATAATTATCTCGCCAAAGACTTTTTTGAATATGAACTCACTCGCCTGCATATCGAGCAGGTAAATGGCAAGATAAGCCACACCGAAAAGCAGAAGACCCTTTGCAAGCTGAATGGCCTTTGTCTCACGGATGAGCTTGATAACACTATAAAGAATGAACGCAACGAGGCAGATATCCAGGAAATCCGTGAAGGCGAAGTCGGAGAATACGACCTTCAGCTGATCCCAGAGAGATGCGATCTTTTCAGTAAACATAGGCATACCTCTCTTCAATTCCTATAATACCATAAAACGCGCCTGAAATCAAATTACTTCTCAATAAGGCAGACGGCGGAGGCACTTATGCCCTCGCGGCGTCCCGTAAAGCCGAGCCCCTCTTCGGTGGTCGCCTTGACGCTGACGCATGAGACATCGAGCGAGCAGGCGTCGGCTATGTTGCGGCGCATTTCATCTATATACGGGCGCAGCTTCGGAGCCTGGGCGGCAACGGTTGAGTCGATATTGACTATGTGCCAGCCCTGAGCGCCGATAACGCGCACGACTTCGCGCAGGAGTTCGAGACTGTCCGCGCCCTTGTATTTTTCATCGTTGTCCGGGAACAGGCAGCCTATATCCCCCATTGCCGCCGCGCCGAGCAGCGCATCGCTGATGCTGTGGAGCAGGACATCGGCATCCGAATGGCCAAGAAGTCCCATGGTATGGGGTATATCAACGCCGCCGATTATGAGCTTACGCCCCTCGACAAGCTTATGAACATCGTATCCGCTGCCTATTCTTATCATTGATTATCATCTCCGCTGAGTGAAAATTTTCTTATACTTTCCTGAAATTCATCGTATGTCATGAAAATATTTATCATATCGACGAGCGCGCTTGTTGAAAGGCGCTCGGGAAGCGACAGACTGCGCAGGAACTTTTTGCGCAGAGCCGCCGAATCCGCTTTTCCGCTGAGCCCGGCTTCGTAGAGGTCGGCAACGGTTACAGCTCGGCTCTTTTCCTGCGTACTCTCGCAGGTGACTCCGGCGCGGTTGAGCGCTTCAAGCAAGATCTCAGTATCGATTCCCTCGACCCCTAATTTGCCCTCTTTAGACGGCGCGTCCTTTCTGCGCTCTTTGCCGAACACGTCGGGAATATAGGCGTGAATGACGCTGTCTTTCGGAACGCTTCCGCCGATAAACGAACGGATTTTGAAGCCCGCCGAGTCGCTGTCGGTCAATATGACTATGCCGCGTGTCTGAGCGAGGCGTTTTATCAGCTTCTGCTTCTCTTTGTCCTTGAAAATGCCGAAGCCGTCGGTCTGTATTATAACGGTATCGAGGACTGTGGAGAGTTTTATTTTATCATACTTTCCCTCGACGATGACCGCCTGTTTTATCTTTATCATTTTACCATCAACACCATCCGGCGTTTATTTTCGTGACTGTATCGCCACAAACAGCTTGACAAGCAGTTCCTCCATAACTATCCTGTTATCAACGGCAGAGCTCTTGAGCAGTGTATCGGCTCTGTGCAGTTCATCGAGGCACTGACGCAAAACGCGCACGCTCAGAGCCGACGCCTGGCGCGAAACTTTTGTCAATTTGAACTCGCGGCCGCGGTAGTTTGAGAATATCTCCGCCGGCTGAGTGTCTCTGTAGCCCGCAGATACGCTGACCTTGACACGATAGATATCGACAAAGACGGATATCACCGCGCCCATTATCATCATAACATCCGCACGCTGGGCGAAGAGCATATTGAGCGTTTCGTACGCCTTGTCAAAATTATCCGAGATTATATATTTTGTCAGGTCGAATGCATTCGCTTCGATAGTCTTGACACACATCAGGTCGATGTCTGCGCGTGTTATCTCGCGTCCCTCGGCATATGCCGAAAGCTTGTCGATTTCGTTTAAAAGAGTAACCATATCGTCCCCGACGCAGGAGACAAGATATTCGGCGTTTCGCTGGCTGAGCAAAGAATCGCGCTTCTGCGCCGCGCCGACAAGCATTTTTGCAAGCTCATAAGCGGTCTTTTTGTTGAGCTCGACCGCATTGCCGTATTTTTTAAAGAGCGAGACTGCCTTTTTGGCCTTTGCGGTCTTTTTGAGCGAATCTGCCTTGCCGATATAGAAAATCAGCGTGCAGTAATCCGGGACATCGCTGACTATTTTTTCGAGCTTTTCATAAGAATCCTCGTCGAGCGAATCGACAGCCATATCCTTGACGAATACACAGGTGTTGCTGCTCATCATCGGAAAAGCCTCGACCGCCTGCTCGATATCTTCGAGGGTACACGACGCGCCGTCGAAGAAATGATAATTGAAATCCGCAAAATCGGGACTGACGGCTTTATCCTTGAGCTTCGAGGAATAGAATTCCTTGAGATAGCTCTCCGTTCCGAAAAACAGGAACGCGCCGCCGATATCTCCGTTTCTTATAAGCGCCTTTATATCTTTTTCGCCGATAGCAGCCATTCAGTCCATCCTTTCCGTCAAAATTCTGCCAGACGGGAGCACCGTAATTCTGATATTCCCCTGCTCTCCGGTCGCATATGCGTCCGCGCCGAGGGACAGCAATTTTCCCATGACCGCAGACGCTCTGTCGGCATCCGCCGATAGCACGGTCAAATTATAGTTTTCCGGGGAAATGCCATGCGGCAGATTCTCCCGCAAAACAAGAATATCCCCTTTTGTATCCGACGCATAAGACGGTCTGAAAACAATGACCGCATCAGCGCCGCCCATGCCGAGCACTGCCGTGCTCGTTTTATTCGTTGTTTTATATTTTAATTCTGCGCCGCCGATGTTTATATCCGCGGCAGGCGCGAGGTTATAATTTTCTGTTTTAAGTATTTCATTGAGGTCGGCATCAGTCTCGCCGGCAAGAATATACTCGGGCGAAAAAGTGTCGATAACATCAAGTGCGAGTGAACTTTCGCCCTCAGATACGCGCGGGATAAGAAGAAAATCAAGATTATCCGCGCCGACGCTGTCCATTGCGGACTCTATATTTGAGAGGGCATAGTAGCTGTCCCCTCCGCAGCCGAGCAAAGCGGTTTTGCCGCCGGAGCTGACGACAACAGCCGAGCCGTTGCCGACATCTGCCACGGTTATTACGGTTGCCGCGCGGGAAAGTGCAGAAGATCCGACGCACACGCCCGCAAAGGTGAGCGTGCATATCAAAACTGCTGCGCGGACGGTATTGCGTCCCAAAAATTTATAGATAAGCGCAGCCGCCGCAAGGACGATAAAAATCAAAACGAGCCACAGCGGGAACATAAACGACGAGGCGTTCAAAGACGAATGAGGAATCACCGCGAGCGCCTTCGATGAATTGATAAGAAAAGATGCGCACACACCGGACAAATCCGCAAGACCGGCCGTTATCACGCGCAAAAATGAAAACTTCGCGGTGAGAGCGGTAAGCCCCGAGAGGATCATACACGCTGATGCTGGAAGATCGGAAATGAGGTTCGCCGGGATCGCGATAAGCGACACTTTGCCGAGATCGAGTATCATAACAGGCAGAGTGAACGCACAGGCGAGCACGGTGCTTCGGACGGAGCCGAAAATAAACTCGCAGACGCGCCTTGCATATTTGTTTCTGACGCGCGCGATATACGGATTCAGCGGGAAATCGATATTGCCGTAGCCGACAATTATTCCGAGAGTCGAGAGGAACGAGAGCCGCAGTCCGAGGCTCATCACGCAATACGGATTGACAAAGCACAGAATAACAAGCGCGACGCCGAGGGAATTGAGTGAATCTGACTGCTTTGAAAGCAGCGTTCCGAGGAGCATAACGAGCATCATGAAGCCCGCACGCATGACGGAATATGTGAAGCCCGAGACCGCCATAAAAACTATAACAAACGCCGCCGAAATAATTGCTCCCGCTCTGCGTCTGAGCCTGAAAACATCGAAAATTTTCAGAATGAACAGACACCAGATTGAGAGGTGCAGACCCGAAACGGCTATCAGATGCGATATTCCCGCGGACGAGAACGAATCCGAAACGCTCTTCGGCAAATTTGATTTATCACCGATCAGAAGCGCCGTTGCAAGCGCCCCGCGTTCGCCGGGGATAAGACGTGAAACCGTATTTTTGATATAAGCGCGCATTGCGAGCGGATAATAGCCTATCGGCTTGCGCTCCGGCTGAGATATATTTATATCGCCCTTTGCGTATCCGCCCATAAAAACATTTTCGGACAGATAGTAGTTTCTCGCGTCGCGGGTCTTGCCGATATCGTAGAGCTGCAAATCGCCCTCGACAGTATCATACGGCTTGAAACCAAGGCGCGATTTTGAAGAAAGGCGTATGTTCAGCTTATATTTTTCGCCGTCTATCTCGGAAGTTTTAAGTTCTGTGTAATATCTTTCGCCGCTCTGCTCCTCGAGCGAGACAACGCTCGCTTTCACGGTATGCACGCCGTCGTTAAAACGCTGCGACGCTTCATCAGGAACAAGTGCGGCGGCAAAAGACAAAAGGACTGCAACGACCGCCGTTATACACGCAGTCGGGATTACAAAGTCACGCCGAACACTCTTGAAGAACAGAGAAAAGATAAAGGCGGCAGCTGCTGCCGAAAGGATAACGACTGCCGCCTTCTGACCGAGTTCAAAAACAAGAGCCAGCGTAAAAAACATTGTAAAACCGATAACCGTGAACGGACGCGCCATTTCTCAATTCTCCGATTATTTGAAGAAAAGAGGAAGCTTCTCGAGGAACACGATATCGTCGCGCTCTGCCGCGTCGCCCTCTGCGAGGACTGCCGCCTTGGCGACTATGTTCGCATCGAACTTATCAGCAAGGGCAACGACTGCCGCGAGGGATTCGCCGGTGCTGATAACATCGTCAACGATAAGTACTTTCTTACCGCGAAGCTGATCTCCGTCCTCTCTGCCGAGAAGAAGAGTCTGCTCTGCATCGGTGGTTATCGAACGCACGCTGACACAGACGGGGTCGGTCATATAGACCTTCGGCTTCTTGCGGGCAACAAAATATTTCTTGCCGCTCTGTCTGGACATCTCATAGGCAAGCGGGATGCTCTTCGCCTCGGGGGTGAGAATATAATCAAACTCCGGGCACTTCTTGAGCAGCTCTTCTGCCGCTTTAACGGTGACTTCGACATCACCGAAAAGGATGAATGCCGCGATATCGAGCTTGTCGCTGACCGGGCAGAGAGGAAGCTCTCTCTTCACGCCTGCGATTTCCATTGTATAGGTCTTTGCCAAAATAAACATCTCCTGAATATTAATATGGTCTTTTTTATCAGCCTGCCGGCCAGCCGAAATCTCTGCCGCCGAGCATATGGAAGTGCAGGTGTTTGACGGTCTGACCCGCACAGTCGCCGCAGTTGTTGACGATTCTGAAGCCGTCCTTGAGATCGAACTGCTTGGCTATCTTCGCCGCCGCCTCGAATACTTTGGAGACGACCGCGCTGTTCTCCGGGGTTATCTCGGCAGCACTCTTTATATGCTGCTTCGGGATAATGAGAATATGGAACGGAGCCTGCGGCTCGAGGTCATAGAACGCGAGAACATCGTCGTCCTCATAGACTTTTTTTGAGGGTATCTCGCCCTTAATTATTTTGCAAAAAATACAGTCATCCATTTTCAGAAAACCTCCGTATTGCATTGCTTATTCCGCCGGCCGGGAAAGACCGGCGGAGCTATGATTTTATTTTAACATGGCGCTGACGATAGAGTCAACCGCCGCGAGAGCCTCGTCCGCCTTGGAAGCGTCCTTGGCGCCCGCCATTGCGCTGTCCGGCTTGCCGCCGCCCGAGCCGCCTGCTATCTTTGCGGTCTCGCGGACGATATTGCCGGCGTGAGCGCCGAGTTTTATTGCATCGGCACCACAGGCGCAGGCGAAGTTCAGAGTGCCCTTTTCTTTGTTGACGCCAGCAAAGACTGCGACGATATCTGCGCCGTTGTCACGGGCGGTGTCGCACATCGAGCGAAGCTCGCCGGGGTTGGAGACTTCGACCTCAGCGGTGATAAGTCTGACGCCGCCGACCTGTCTTGCGCTGTCCATAAGGCTGCCCGCCTTGAGAGCGGATATCTCGCTGCGAAGCTCCGCAAGCTCTCTGTCCTTTGCCTTGACCTCGGCAGAGAGGGTCGCCGCGCGCTTGTCAAGCTCCGCGACATTTCCGAGCTTCATCGCCGCCGCTGCAGACTGCATGATGCGCTCATCGTTTTCTATATGCTTGAGCACGCCGAAGCCGGTGACGGCGGTTATACGCCTGATTCCCGCAGCAACTGAGGACTCGGACACGATCTTGAACAGACCGAGTTTTGCGGTATTGTCCGCATGGGTGCCGCCGCACAGCTCAACGGAGAAATCGCCCGCGCTGACAACGCGCACGACGTCGCCGTACTTCTCGCCGAACAGAGCCATTGCGCCGAGCTTCTTTGCCTCTTCGATGGGCATCTCGCGGGTCTCAACGGGGATGCCCTTGAGGATAACCTCGTTGACCTCGCGCTCTATCGCCTTGAGCTCATCGCCCGAGAGAGCGGAGAAATGGGTGAAGTCGAAGCGCATCTCCTCGCTGTTGACAAGCTGTCCCGCCTGCTCAACATGGCTGCCGAGGTGCTTTCTCAGAGCCGCCTGGAGCAGATGAGCCGCAGTGTGGTTGCGGCGGGTCGCCTCGCGCTTTTCAACATCTATCTGAGCGTGGACTTTATCGCCGAGAGCGATGCTGTCGCCACTTATAAATCTTGCAATGTGGAGCACAACGCCGTCGGGAGTCTTGCCGGTCGCGGTAACCTCGAGGGTTGCATTATCGGTCTTGATAACGCCGGTGTCGCCCGCCTGTCCGCCGCTCTCGCCATAGAACGGGGTCTTGTCGAGCACAACAACCACCTCGGAGTCCGCGGTTGCGAACTCGTCACGCTCGCCGTTTGTGACTATCGCCTTTATCTCGGCGTCGCAGGAATAATCGGTATAGCCGACAAACTCGGTGGCTCCGACATCCTTGAACGAAACGTTGCTGTCCTTCCACGCCTGAGCTCCGGCATCCTTGCGCGCCGCACGCGCCGCCGCTCTGCTCTGAGCATAGAGGCGGTCATACTCGTCGATATCGACGCTCATGCCGCGCTCTTCGAGCAGCTCTTTTGTCAGGTCTATCGGGAAGCCGAAAGTATCCTGAAGCTTGAAAGCATCTGCGCCGCTGAGCACCTTAGAATCGCTCTGAGCGATAATATTCTCAAGCAGATTGAGACCTGTGTCTATAGTCTTATTGAAGCTCTCCTCCTCAGCCTTGATGACCTTTACAATAAGGTCGTGCTTCTCGACGAGGTTCGGATAGGCTGTTGCATTCTCTTTGATAACGGTCTCGCACACTTTGTAGAGGAAAGTGCCGTCGATACCTAAGAGTCTGCCGTGGCGAGCCGCTCTTCTGAGCAGGCGGCGAAGAACATATCCTCTGCCCTCGTTTGAAGGCATAACGCCGTCGCCGATCATGAAAGTGGTGCTTCTGATATGGTCGGTGATAACGCGCAGGGAGACATCCTTTTTCTCATCCTCGTGATACTTTACGCCCGCTATCTGCATGATGTGCTTCATGATGTTCTGGACGGTGTCGACCTCGAAAAGGTTGTCCACGCCCTGCATGATGCAGGCGAGGCGCTCAAGACCCATACCGGTATCGATATTGCAGCTCTTGAGGCGGGTATAGTTATTGTTGCCATCGTTATCAAACTGAGTGAAAACGAGGTTCCAGAACTCAACATATCTGTCGCAGTCGCATCCGACTCCGCAGGTCGGAGAGCCGCAGCCGTACTTCTCGCCGCGGTCGAAATAGAGCTCCGAGCAGGGACCGCAGGGGCCTGCGCCGTGCTCCCAGAAGTTATCCTCTTTGCCGAGGCGAACCATATGGTCGGGCGAAACGCCGAGCTCCTTTGTCCAGATGTCATATGCCTCGTCATCGTCCTGATAGACGCTGATATATATCTTATCCGCGGGCATCTCGAGCACCTTCGTACAGAACTCCCACGCCCAGGCGGTCGCCTCATGCTTGAAGTAATCACCGAACGAGAAATTGCCGAGCATCTCGAAGAAAGTGCCGTGGCGCGCGGTGATTCCGACGCGCTCAATATCGGGCGTTCTGATGCACTTCTGGCAGGTTGTGACGCGGGTTCTCGGCGGTGTCAGCTCGCCTGTGAAATATTTCTTGAGCGGTGCCATGCCGGCGTTGATGAGAAGCAGGCTCTTATCTCCCTGAGGCACGAGCGAAAAGCTCGGCAGACGAAGATGACCCTTGCTCTCGAAAAAGCTCAGATACTTCTCTCTGAGTTCATTGAGTCCCGTCCATTCCATGATAAACAACTCCTTAAAAAATAAAAATAGATGCCGTTCTGCCCGGGACGGCCGAAGCCGCGGTACCACCCGGATTGCACAAAACTGCACCCCTCTGCTGCCCTTAACGCAGGCTACGCCCGTTCAACGCGGGAGGCTCCGAGCCGGCTGCCGTACTTCCTGACACGGCGCACCTCACAGCGGCATAATGCCGGCGCGCCTCTCTGCGAGCGGAATAAACGGCTCTGCTCTTCACAGCCAAAAATATTTACTCAAATATTCTACTCTTAATTTTCCCCGATGTCAATGTTTTAGCCGTAAATCGCGGAGAAAATATCGGGAGCGGCGAATAAGAATACCTGTCCGCGGGAGCTATGTATCTGCGGACGGGTGTTCTTTATATCACAAAAGCGGAGAACCCTCTTGAGCTCTCCGCTTTGTTTACGTTACTATACTTCTATCAATAATATCGATATCCGGCGAGCTTCTGCGCAGCCTGAGCACGGGTTATAGATCTTTTGATAATCATAAACTTGTTCTCAAGAGCAAGATTGAACGACATTGAAACGGTCTTTACTACCCTCTTCAGGTTGAAATCGACCTTTGCGGAGAAGCGAATCATCGCAAGGCCGAAGTCGGCGACGCTTATCTCGCTGTCCGGCTCAAATTTGCCGTCGGACGCCTTGACTATTCCGTTGCTGACAGCCCACACTGCGGCTTTGAATGCGGGATTCGAGCTGTCGAGATCGGCAAATGAAATGTTCTCGGTATTGACCTCGGGCGAGCCAGCCATTCCGTAAAGAGCCTGAACAAGAGCCGACTTTGTCAGCGCGGAATCTGGGCTGAACTGAGTCTCGGAAGTGCCGGTCATGTAGCCCTTTCTGTACATGAATTCGATCGCATCGTAATACTCCGAATCGGACGCGACATCCTCAAACGGGAAGTTTGCATCGGGCAAAGCGTCAAGGATTCTGTCGGCGATATGTCTGTGTCCCGCTGCGTTCGGATGGTATGTGTCGCAGGTCGTGCCCGTTGTATCGACAAAGATATAGCCGTATTTCTCGGCGCCCTCTTTCATCGGCTTGTTCGCTATATCGACGACCATTTGTCCGAGATTGATGCTCTGGCTGTCATCCTTGTTCTCCTCGGTGTCTGTCGCTCCGTCGTCGCTCTTGACGCTCGTGTCGAACATTCCGATAACCAGAAGCTGAACATCGGGATTCAGAGCATATATATCCTCAATGACATGGTTCCAGTTCTCAAAGAAGTTTTCGACCCCGTATTTAAGCGCACGCGGGAGAACTCTGATAAGCTCGGGCATTGCGTCAGTAATCTTAGCGAGCTCAACTATTTTGTCGAGCTTCTCGTTGACTATGCCGTTCTCCTTGAGAAGATCGCGCAGAGCCTTGACATACTTGCTGCAAGTGCCCTCTTTTTCGAGAATATCGGCGATGACCCATGTGAGATAAGTGCCGAAATCGTTTCCGCCGACACCGAGGGTAATAAGACCCGCCTGTGAAATTGCGCGGCGATACTCAGGAATCCTCGTTTTCATGACCTCGGGATCATGAGAATCGTGGAAAAGATAATCGTCGCCCGGATAATCGTCCTCAAGCATATAGCGGATATCTATCGTCCTGAATCCGGGGCAGGCCATCGGAACATAATTCACTCCGAGAGCGTCGGCAACATACGCGCCGTATGAATTTTCAACACGCTTGAACTCAGAATCCACATACACAAGGTCGTTGTGACCGCTGGCGACACTGTCGCCCAGAAGCACATATGTGCCGTAATCATAATACTTCTTTGCGTCTGCACTCTCGGTGCCGTCCGCGGCGAAGCAGACCGCGGAGCCGAAGGCCAATACGCATGTGAGAATCACTGCGACCGCCCTGCTTATAAACCTTTTCATTTTGATCCTCCTATCAAAATAGATAAAGCCGCACAGTCAAGACAACTGTACAGCTTTAAAGTAGCACAGATTTTTTTGAAAATCAATGCCTGAGGGCAAAAAAGTAAATTATCCTAAATCAGTAGGCATTGTTTTTAAAAAGTGCGGTCATCCGCCAAATTTACAGGGCTTATTCATCGGCTTATTCCGATTATATGTTTCTCCGCTTCGACGCTGAGCGGCGTATAAGCGTTTATCTCTTTCGTTTGCAGGTCGGCGGTCACGACCGCCTTATCCACACCAAGAATCATTTTGCCATTCTTTACAATCATGTTGAAAACGAGATAAAAGCCACAATCAAATTCCGTCTTTGCATCGATTCCGTTTTCCGATATTTCGAGCAAAATTGATTTGAGCTTTTCGCCGCCGCTTCTTGTGCTGACGCTGCCGGAAACGAGTATATATGCCCGCTCTCCGGTCGCATACCGCGCTTTAAAATCCAGATTTTCGGCACTGAATACTTTATGATGCTTGCAGCCGCGGTCAAAGGAATAAATCGTTGTGCTCGCCAGACCGAGATGGCTCAATGAATCAACAGCGTATACTCTGCCTCCGAGCTCAAAAACATCGCAAAAATTTCCGTCTATCTCCCCTCCCGGCGTTTCGAGCGCGCCGCCGAACTCGCCGTAGTCGCGGGACACGAAAGTGCCGAGGGAAGTTTCAAGCATGCATTCGCCGCTGTCAATGGGCGCGTCTTCATCCGGAACAATTGCCTCTTCAAGACGGCAGATAATTTCGCCGTCCTTTTCCGCGACCCTTACGAATTCCGGAAAGAAATCATATCCCTCAGCGTAGAAATCCGGTCTGTATGTTTTAAGGAAATTTTTGGCATAGTATCCGCCGCAGATGTGCGGATCGATCTTACGCAGCTCATTGAGCTTTTGCCATTTATTTATATTTCTGTCCATAGCTGACACCTCACAAAACATATTCTCCGTTCTGTGATATAATTATAACATATCTTGTGTACGATAAAACGGACAGGTAATTTAAATTTTACAGCTATCCCCTCCATGCGAGAGCAGAGGTGTTTATTGCTTCCCAAAAATCTTCATTGTAAGTTTGGAACATTGGTTAGCCTCCATCACAGCGTTATCCAGAACCTTTTCAAGTCTTTATTTTCGTTCGGTTCGTGTATCGTATATTCGTAAACGCCGCCGTTTGCAAGGATTGTCTTTTCGCTTCCGATGTTACCATCAATACATGTAATCATCACCTTATCAATTCCGATTTCACGGCAGAACGGAAGTGTCATTCTCAACATTTCTTTAGCGTATCCTTTGCGTCGTTCGCTTGGTCTTACAGAATAACCGATATGACCTGCGTATTTTTCGAGATAGTCATTGAAACGATGGCGAATTTGAATCATTCCAACCAATTTATTATCACTCTTGCGAATAAAAAAGAATTGTGTAGCAGGAACTAAGTGCGAAGGAATCGTTGTCGGATCTTCGTACTCTGCACAAATCTTTATGTATTCTTCGGGATTTTCAAATCTTCTGAGAGGTCCCGTTCCGTCCATAGAGTCACCTGCGTCGAGAAACTCTTGTCGATATTCAATAATCTGACTTGCGTACTCGCTCGTCGGTCGTATCAAAATAAAGTCATTCATAATACATATCTTCTTAAATCATCCCAAAATATTTCATTGCTTCTCGGATTGCTTTCTCTTTTTTTGATGGACACCGGGGCTGCCTAAAGTCCTCGGATTTTAGCAGATTATAATTCTTTCCAACTTCCAGACCGCACTTTCTCTTGATTTGAGAAATGTAAAGGTTGTAAACCTTTAATCCACTATGCTCTAACACATACTCTTTGATTTGTATGTAGGTTGCCCCATCCTGAAATTCGGACATATCCATATCTTCCAAAGAAAACTAAGCCCGAATCTTTTTTGAGTCGGCCTCACCCATGGAAAGCAAGACAACCGTCTCAACATGGCTCGGTTCTCCAACGAGTAACCCATTCAACCCCTACTGTAAAGGGAAATCGTGGAACACCTATTTTGCCCTAAAAATCGGTATTTAAAGATGGTTATAACTTGATAAAAGCATTTGACAAGTGAGTCCAATCACAAGTGGTGTTTGGACTTTTTCTTGACTATTTAACTTTTTCTTGACTATTTATAAAATTTATTGTATGATATAGATAAATAAAGCAAAAAGGAGAATGCATTATGCACAATTCTTGCTACAAGCCTTTTATTAATAAATAAGCCGTAAAGAAAACACAAGGATACAACATAGATTGTTCTTTTAAGGCAGTTTAATTGGCTGCCTTTGTTTTGGTGTTGTCTTTACGGTCTTTTTATGCCCAAATGCAAATACCAAAATGAAAGTTAGACAGATTATTTTCTGTTTTTGATGGGAGAATGATTTATGTTTAAAGGAATTGTATTTTTTATTAAGAATGGATGGAAATATGATAAGTGTTATATCATTTGGAGGATATTATTTCAGTTTGTAAATTCAATGATACCTGTTGTTGCGACAATTATGCCTAAGTATATCATTGACGAGCTTATGGGCGCAAAGGATGTAAAAAAGTTAATTTTATATGTGGGAATATTAGTCGGGTACACTTTATTTGCCACAATTTTATCCAATTTTTTTAGTTGGGACGGTTTTTCAAGGCGCTGTAAAGTAGCAGCGGAGTTTGACAGCGATTTACACAGGCGTCTTTCGGAAGCTGATTTTGAAAGACTTGAAGATCCCGAATTTCTTGATATGCAGGAAAAAGCAAAAAAATTTTTATACTGTGACTGGCATGGCTTTGGATACCTTTTGGATTGTGCTATGACAATTATCGGACAGCTTTTCACATTGATTGGTATTGCAACTATTATTGCAACGATGGACTGGAAAATAGTTCTGGTTTTTATAATATTTGTTATTTTAAGTGCAAAGATTGAAAGCAGTGCTAAAAAGAAGGCGATGAGTCTTTCACAAACAATCGTGAACGATCAGAGAAACTGGTCGTATTATGCGAAAATCTTTGAGGATGTTAACTATGGAAAAGAAATTCGTATGAATTCTATGGGGAAATGGTTACTTTCTAAAGAGAGGGGCTTTTTTGAAAAGGTAAATAGTAACATAAAACAGCAAAATGATGGTTACATAAAAGCGGGTAATTGGGGTGCGATTTTCACCTTTATTCAGCAGCTTATCGCTTATGGATATTTGCTTTACTGTATTATTAAAGGTACAATTTCTATCGGCTCCTTTACAATGTATATTGGAGCAGTTACTACGTTTGCATTGGCATTAGAAAGTTTAATAGAGACCATGACGGAAATTCGAGCATATGATATGTATTATGATAATCTGGACGAATATCTTTCTACGCCTGTTAAATTAAGAGAAGGAAAGAAGAAAAATATTGTAGATGGGGAATTTGCGATAGAATTCAGAAACGTAAGTTTTTGCTATCCCGGCAGCGAAAATTATTCGTTGAAGAATATCAATATTACGATTAAGAGTGGTGAAAAGCTTTCTATTGTAGGTGAGAACGGCGCCGGAAAGACCACGTTTGTGAAGCTGCTGACTCGGTTATATGACCCGACGGAAGGCGAAATCCTTTTGAATGGAACCAATATTAAAGAAATAGATTATGAATATTATATATCTATATTCTCGGCGGTTTTCCAGGATTATAAATTGTTCTGTTTGCCTTTGAAGGATAATGTGGCATTGGCGCAGCCTGCTGACACATCAAAAATACAAAGTGCGTTGGAACGGGTAGGACTTCAGCAAAAGTTGAAAAAACTTCCGAAAGGAATTGATACCCAGATTTATAAAACGTTTGACGAAACGGGTTTTGAACCGTCAGGCGGAGAAGGTCAGAAGATTGCATTGGCTCGCGCTCTTTATAAAGATGCTCCGGTTATCATATTGGACGAACCGACTGCGGCGCTTGATCCAAGAGCAGAGTATGAAATCTATCAGCAGTTTAATGATATTGTACATGGCAAAACTGCCGTTTACATATCTCACAGATTATCAAGCACAAGGTTTTGTGATGTAATTGCGGTTTTAAACAGAGGAAAACTCACTGAGTATGGTTCTCATGATGATTTGATAAAACAAGATGGTCTTTATAAGGAATTATTTGATATGCAGGCTCAGTTTTATGTGTGATAAAATGATTACTTATAGCGCTATATATCGTCCATATCAATTTTCAAGTCGATATGTGCGTCTGGAGTTTTTCTGAAAAGTTGTACCACTGTCTCGATATGGTTCGTATGCGGGAACATATCTACGGGCTGGATTTTTTCGACTTTATAGCCGCGCTTTGTCAGAAAGTGCAGGTCGCGCTGCTGGGTCTCGGGGTTGCAGGAGATATAGACCACCTTTTTCGGCGCGAGGGTCACGAGCGACGACAGGAAGCACTCATCGCTTCCTGCGCGCGGCGGATCCATGAAAACTATGTCCGCTTTCTCCCCGTCCTGCGCCATGCCGAGCATAAACTCGCCCGCATCGTCGCAGAAGAAGCGCACGTTCTTTATGCCGTTGCGCTTGGCGTTCGATATTGCGTCATGGACGGCGTCGCGATTGAGCTCAACGCCTATTACCTCGCCCGCTCGCTTCGACGCGACGAGCCCTATTGTGCCGATACCGCAATAGGCATCGATAACCTTTTCGCTCCCGGTCATGCCGGCATATTCCATAGCGGTGTTATAGAGCACCTCGGTCTGCACCGGGTTTATCTGATAAAACGAGCGCGGGGATATTCTGAAAGTCAGCCCGCAGAGCTCGTCCTCGATTTTGCCCGTGCCGTAGAGCACATTCTCGCGCTCACCGAGCACAAGGCTCGTCTGATACGGGTTTATGTTATGGACTATCGTTGTTATGTCGGGATGCTCCTTGCGAAGAGCTTTTACGAAGTTGTTCTTCGCGGGGAAAATCGGACCTGATGTGACGAGCACGACCATTATCTGATTTGTCTTGAATCCGCGCTTGACGAGGACATGACGAAGTGTACCGCCGCCGCTTCGCTCGTCATACGGCTGTATTCTGAAGCTCTTCAGCATATTGCGGATCGAGACGATTATCTCATCCGCTTTTCTGTCCTCGGTGAGGCACGAATCGACGCAGACTATGCTGTGCGTGCCGGACTGATAGACTCCGGAAATTATCTTTCCGTTTCTCGCCGTGGCAAACGCCGCCTGCACCTTGTTGCGATAATGATACGGTTCAGCCATGCCGATTATCGGCTCGACATGGGCGAACTCGCCGAGCAGTTTTTCCACCTTGCGCTGTTTGAATTTCAGCTGCTCCGCGTAGCTCAGATTTTGAAGCTGGCATCCGCCGCATTTTTTATATAGAGGACACTTCTTTTCTTCAGTCATGTTTAATTCCGTTTCAGTCAAGATATCTTTGAAAATTCACTTGATTATTTATCCTGCTGAGCCTTGTGCTCGGCTTTTTCTCTGTCTTTCTTTGCGACGTCGTTGGTGTTCATGGAATTGCGGAACACGACGAAGCGATCGTACAGGAACTCGGTCACGAAATTTGTCACCATGCAGAGAGCCTCAACAAGATAGTTGTTCCACATAAGATCGGTAGTGGCATACTTCGTAAACCAAGTCGAGAGCGGAGTGAACACGCAGTAATAAGCCGCGACTTTGAGCATGGCTATCGGGACATTGTTCGCAGATTTGAAGGTGAATTTGCGGTTGAAAGTAAAATTCCAAAGCACGGAGAGAACAAGCGAAATAAGATAGGCTATCCACTCTTTGAAATGGCATGCCTCATAAAACAGGGTGTATGTTGCTATCTGAATAATTCCCGCAGAGGCGGAGAACAGCGCAAATTTGACAGTCTGAAGAACATTTTCCTTTGTGCTGAGCTTCTGATTTTCGGCAGCGCCCTGCGTTTCTTTTTTCTTGTCTGACATAAGTTATCTCTCCTTTTATGTTTTTACAAATTCCCGGCATTTCTGAGCATCTCTTCGGCAGATTTGAGCTGAAGTTCGGTGACATCGAGTCCACCGGTTATCCTTGCTATTTCATATTTTCTGCCCTCTGTGTCGAGGCGTTCGACCTTTGTGTAGGTCTTGCCGTCCGAGACGGATTTGCTGATTCTCATGTGGCAGTCCGCCTGCGCCGCTATCTGAGCGGAATGGGTGACGCAGATGACCTGCCTGCCGCGCGAAACTTCTTTGAGCTTCATGGCGACTTTCTGCGCCGCTCTGCCGCTGAGTCCCGCGTCTATCTCATCGAATATCATAGTGTCGAGTCCGTCTCTGCCGGCGATAACGCTCTTTATCGCGAGCATTATGCGCGACAGCTCGCCGCCCGAAGCGATTTTCGCGAGGGGTTTGAGCGTCTCGCCCGCGTTTGCGGAGATGAGAAATTCTATATTGTCCGCACCGTTTATTGTAAACGGTGTTTTTTCTCTGTTGACTTTGAAGCTGACCGACGGCATATCGAGGAATTCGAGCTGTTCGGTCACTCCGCGCTCAAACTCGCGCGATGCCCTTTCGCGCGCCGCAGTAAGCTTTTCGGCAAGGGCGCGAACCTCGGCTTTGGTCGAGCTGACGAGCGCATCGAGCTCTTTGACCCGCTCATCCGAGAGGGCTATTTTATTGCGCTCCTCGCGCGCGGAATCAAGGAAAGAGAGCATTTCATCTTCCGTCGAGCCGTATTTTACCGAGAGGCGGAAAAGCTCATCAAGTCTCGCTTCGATCTCTTCGAGCTCGGACGGGTCATAGGAGAAATCTTCAATAGCCGAGCGAAGTTCTCCCGCGCAGTCCTCAAGCTCATAGCCGACATTGCGAAGAGTCTTTGCGGCGGGCTCGACATCTTTGTAGAATCGGGCGGCGTCCTCCGCATTCCCGGCGCAATCGCCTATCGCGCTTATCACGCCAAAGCTGTCGTCGGCGCCCTGGAGGATATCATACGCCGCTCTGAGCGATGCCGTGACACGCTCGCAGTTTTGAAGAAGCGTCTTTCGCTCGTTGAGTTCATCGCGTTCGCCGGGTCTTATATCCGCCTGTTCAAGCTCGTTTATCTGATAATCGAGCAGATCAAGCCGGCGAAGCTTCTCCGACTCGTCGGTTTTGAGGGAGTCGCGCTCCCTGATATATGAACAGAGTTCTCTGAATTTTTCTCTGTATTCTTCAAGCAAATCGGCATCGTCCGCGACGCAGTCGATGAACTCGAAGTGTTTTTCTGGCGCCATGAGCGCCTGGTTGTCATGCTGACCGTGTATGTTTATCAGCTCATGTCCCGCCTGTCGGAGCGACGCGACATTCGAAGGCACGCCGTTTATGCGGCAGGTGTTTTTGCCGTCCAGACCGAGGGTGCGGCGAAGAAGTATATTTCCGTCCTCGTCGGGCTCGATATCATATTCTTTAAGCCGCGCGGCAGTGTCGGCGGAAACGCCGGAGAAGAGCGCGGTAACGCTCGCGGACTGCGCGCCGGTTCTGATAAGCTCGCGCGATGTGCGCTCGCCGAGCACGGCGTTTATAGAATCGATTATGATCGACTTGCCTGCGCCGGTTTCGCCCGTAAGGACATTGAGCCCCGAATCGAACTCGATATCGGCGCTCTCAATTATTGCTATATTCTCTATTTTCAGACTGAGAAGCATAGCTCAAACCTCATTTTTCGATAAGTCGTTTTATGGAATCTTTCATCTGCGAAGCGTAGCTTTCGCTTCTGCAAAGGGCAAATATAGTATCATCGCCCGCGAGAGTGCCGACAAGCCCCTCCCAGTGCATGGAATCAAATGCCGCGCACGCCGCCTGAGCCATGCCGGTATAGCAGCGGATAACAATTGTGTTGCCCGCATAGTCGGCGGAGACGACGGACTGGGCAAATATGCTGCGAAACTTCGAGAGCAGTTCGTCCGACTCGGTCTTTGTGACGGCGTATTTATACTGACCGTTTGCACCCATGGTCTTGACAAGGCGCAGCTCTTTTATATCGCGCGAAACCGTCGCCTGAGTGGCGTCAAAGCCGCTGTCCTTGAGCTTCTGAAGAAGCTCGTCCTGGGTTGACAGGTCATATTTTTCAATTATTTCGAGTATTGCTTCCTGCCTTCTTTTTTTCAAGGTTATACCTCCCGTTCATCGTGGGAACTGCTGTTCCATTTCATCATTTTTCTGTTGAGTATATCTACAAAACTGTCGTTCTTGAGTCTGATAAAGCTCGCGCAGATGTCCGCCTTTTCGACCGTTATGCTCCCCTGCGCCGAGACTGTGAACGGCTCGTCGCCATCGCACGAAACAGAGAGAGGTCCGTCATCATCGGAATAGATGCGCAGCACCGCATCGTCGCCCAGAACGAGCGAACGTGTGAACACCGAATGAGAACAAATCGGAGTGAGTATCATACACTCGAGCTTCGGATCGACCACGGGACCGCCGGCAGAGAGAGAATATGCCGTTGAACCGGTCGGAGTCGAGAGAATGAGTCCGTCGCCGAGATAGCGGTTGAAATATCTGCCGTCGAGATCGACATTTATCTCGGATATTCTGCTCAGCCTCGACAGGCGCATCACGGTGGAGTCGTTCATGCTGTATCCGCTCTGCACGCTGTCGCCGTCGGCGGCGGTGGTTTTGAGCATCATACGCTTATCCATGCTGTAATCGCCGGTTATGAGCTTTTCGAGCAGATCGAGCTCGTGTATCTCGAGACCCGCCATAAACGCAAGGCGACCCGCGTTGATGCCGAGGACGGGCTTTGAGTAAACCGCAGCTTTCTTGGCGGAATGGATTATCGTTCCGTCCCCACCGACGGTTATGACCGCCTCGCAGCCGCCGAGCAGCTCTTTTTCAGGCAAAAATTCAGCCTTGGTATCGGAAAACACATTTTCCGTACTGAGCGGCAGAGAATATGCCGCGCCGAGTTCGTCGAGCTTCGCACAGATGAGCCTTGTCACCTGAGCGGCGTTTTTACGAGTAAGATTTGGAATTATTGCAAACATCATAGTTATTCTCCCGCTTTGAAACAGGCGTGCGCCGCGCTGACGACTCCCGCAACATCGGGCGCCGAAACAGACTGCACTTCGTCCTTTTTCAGATATACGAGGTATTCTATATTGCCCTCCGGCCCCTTGACCGGGGAAAAATCGAGAGCCGACACCGAAAATCCCGCCTGCACGGCATAGGAGCAAACATTTTCGATGACTTTTATATGCACGCGCGGATCTTTGACCACGCCTTTCTTGCCGACATTCTCCTTGCCCGCCTCGAACTGCGGCTTTATAAGGCAGACAGCACTGCCGCCGTCTTTTAAAAGCGGCGAAAGCGCAGGCAGGATATATTTCAGAGAGATAAACGAGACATCCGCGCTCGCAAAATCGGCGCGCTCAGGAATCTCTTTTTCCGTTATGTATCTGAAGTTCGTCTTTTCAAGATCGACAACGCGGGGATCGGACTTCAGCTTCGGCGAAAGCTGACCGCTGCCGGAATCGACAGCGTAGACTTTTTTCGCGCCGTTTTGGAGCATACAGTCGGTAAATCCGCCCGTTGACGCGCCGATATCGATGCATAAATATCCGCTCAAATCGAGTTTGAAAACATCGACAGCTTTCTCAAGTTTCAGTCCGCCGCGGCTGACATAGCGTTCCGACTCGCCTTTATATTCGATTATATCACAGTCGTTCGCCAAAAGTCCAGCTTTAGATACAACTTTGCCGTTTAAATATACATTCCCGCTCTTTATCATTTCCTTGGCTTTTTCGCGCGACGGCGCGACACCCAAGGAAACCATAAGAGCGTCTATACGCTTTCTGTTTTCCTCCACGGTCAAGCCTCCGCAGAAGCGACGAACGAGAGCACGCCATCTTCGTCAAAGCCGTATTTATGTAAGAGCGACTCAACGGACGCCTGCTTGACGAAGCCGTTTTCGATAGCTCTGAGATGATATTTTCCGGAGAATCCCGCTTTCGAGAGGTCGAACAGGAAGCCTTCGCCCGCTCCGCCGCGGCGTATGCCCTCTTCAAAGAAATAGACATCCTTGCAATTTTTCGCCGCCTCCACCGCGCCCTCGCAGACGGGAATTATGCGGTTGAGCTTTATAAGCTTCACGGATTCGCCGGAATTCACAAGCTTTTCATATGCGAACGCGCAGGCTGAAAAAGTCCTGCCGTAGGTTATGATAGCCTTTTCGGCGTTCTCGTCGCCGAACACATCGAAGTCGGCAAAGGTAGGTTTGATGCTCTCCGGTATCGCACGCTGAGCTCCGCGCGGATATCTGACCGCGACGAGCTTCGATTCGGAATAGAGCGCCTGCTGCATGGCGTGTTTGAGTCCCTCATAGGACGAGGGCGAATAGACGGTTATATCCGGTACGCTTCTGAGCATCGAAACATCGAAAACACCCTGGTGCGTCTCGCCGTCCTCGCCGACAAATCCGGCTCGGTCGATGGCAATGACCATCTTCTGCTTCTGGAGCGCGGCATCGTGCAAAAGCTGATCGAAGCAGCGCTGGAGAAATGTGGAATAGACTGCAAAAACCGGGATAAATCCGCTCTTTGCAAGACCGAGCGCGAACGCCACGGCGTGCTCCTCGGCGATGCCTATATCAAAGAATCTGTATTTATATTCATTCGAGAACCGCTCAAGCCCCGTGCCGATGGACATAGCCGCGGTTATGGCGCACACGCGGTCGTCGCAGGAGGCGAAGCGGCACATGATATCGCCGAAATTGCTCGAAAAGCTCGTACCGGACGAGAGCGGCTCGCCGGTATTTATATCAAACTTCGAGATTCCGTGGAACTGCTCGGGCGAACGCTCGGCAAAGTCATAGCCCTTGCCCTTGAGGGTATTGACATGGAGAAGTACGGGCTTATCGTACTTCTTAGCCATCTCAAATGCTTCGCAGAGCTGCTGGATATTGTGCCCGTCGATGGGTCCGATATAGTGAAGTCCGAGATCCTCGAACCACGAATCGGAATAGATAATGCGCTTCAATGCGCTCTTTATATCAAACGCGGCATCCGAAAGCTCATTTCCGATAACCGGAATATGTTTCAAGAGCTTTTCGGTGTGCGCTTTCATGCGGTAATATTCAGGTTTCGCTCTGACGACGGCAAGATAACGCGCCATCGAACCGACATTTTCGGAGATAGACATCTCGTTATCATTGAGCACGATTATGAGCCTGTCGTGCGTTCTGCCGGCGTTATTGAGCGCCTCATAAAACATTCCGCCGGTCATTGACCCGTCTCCGACGACGGCGACGACGGTATTCTTGCTGCCGCGCATGGTGTTCGCGGTCGAGAGTCCGAGTGCGCTCGATGCGGCGGTGCTGGAATGGCCGCTGTAGAACATATCATGTTCGCTCTCATCGGGGCGGCAGAATCCGGAGAGTCCGCCCTCCTTACGAAGAGTGTGGAAGCGGTCATATCTGCCCGTGAGCAGCTTATGGGTATACGCCTGATGTCCGACATCCCAGACGAACTTATCGCGCGGAGAATCGAACTCCTTGTGCATGGCGAGAGTCAGCTCCACAACACCGAGATTCGACGCGAGATGACCGCCGTTCTTTGAAACCGTGTCGATAAGAACGGCGCGTATTTCGGCGGCAAGTTCGTTGAGCTGATCGTAGCTCATGCCTTTGATATCCGCAGGGGAGTGTATATTTTTAAGGTACTTGTCAGATGCCATTTGACTTCAACCTTTCACTGAAAATGGATTGACGGTCACTTATTTCTGGAGAGAAGCTTTTCGGAAAGCGATATCAAAAATTCAGCCTCATCGCCGAAAACTTTAAGCGCGTCTATTGCCTTATCGGTAAGCTCCGCGGCTATTCTCTGTGCTTCTTCGAGACCGAGGAGCGAAACATAGGTGTTTTTGCAGTTCTCGGCGTCGCTGCCTATCGGCTTGCCGAGGGTCGCCTCGTCGCTCGTGACATCAAGGATATCATCGACTATCTGGAACGCTATGCCGAGATTTTCGGCATATATTCGCGCCGCTTCGAGCTTTTTGTCGTCGGCTCCGGCGCCGATGCAGCCGAGCTGGCACGCGCATCTTATAAGCTCGCCCGTCTTGAGAACATCGACACTGCGCAAATCATCGACCGAAACGGTCTTGTTCTCGTTTTCAAGATCCTGCACCTGACCCGCTATCATTCCGGCGCAGCCGGCGGCACGCGCAAGAAGCGAAACGGCCTTTGCAACGGCATCGGCGGGGATATCTTTTGCTTCGCCTGCAGTCTGGAATGCGAAAGTCAGCAGCGAATCGCCGGCAAGGAGCGCATTTGCTTCGCCGAATTTGATATGGCTCGACGGCTTGCCGCGGCGCATATCGTCGTTGTCCATGCAGGGCAGATCGTCGTGGATGAGCGAATATGTGTGGATAAACTCGATAGCGCACGCAAGGGGCAGAGCCGCTTCTACGCTGCCGCCGCACATCCTGCAAAATTCGAGAGTCAGCATCGGGCGGATACGCTTGCCGCCGTTTTCGACGCTGTATCTCATCGCTTCGAGCATTTTTGTTTCACCCGCGCCCGACGGCTCAGACGAAAGATATGCCATGAGCGAGTTATTTATCATAGAGATATACTCGTCGGCTGTATATTTTTTACTCATCTTCATTCTCCTTTTCAAGCTCGGACAGTTCCTTTATCTTCGTCTGGGCTTTGTCGAGATACTCGTTGCAGAAAGAGACGAGCTTCGTCCCCTCTTCAAAGAGCTTCAATGACTCATCGAGAGAAGCGTCGCCGCACTCGAGAGCGGAAACTATATCTTCAAGTCTTTTGACTGAATCTTCATAAGTTTTCTTAGCCATTGCCTGTTCCTCCGTTTCCGACAGATGAAGTGACGCGGGCGGTGAGCTTTATATCCGCCGCAGTCACGGTTATATCGTCGCCCTCTTTGGGGACATTCGTTTTTGATATCAGCTTTCCGCCGCGTTCGACCGCCGCATAGCCGCCCGAGAGTATTCTCAGGGGGCTGAGCGCATCGAGCCTGCCCGCGAGGACTGAAAGGTTCAACTTATCCCTGTGATGTGCCTGCAGAGCCGCCGACTGCATATCGGAAAAGAGTGAATCGAGCGTCTGCCGCTGAGAGATTATCTGCTGCATCGGTCCGTATGCCGAAAGTTCTGCACAGATGCGTTTTATTTCATTGCAGCCGAACCGCACATACGAATCCAGCGCGGAGACGCAGCGCCTGCCGAGCTGATTGATATATGCGTGCTGTTCCGCCCTGTCGCTGACGGCAAGTTCCGCCGCTGCGGACGGGGTCGGCGCGCGGAGATCCGCCGCGAAATCGCAGATAGTGAAATCCGTCTCGTGGCCGACTGCAGAGATAACAGGGATATCGCTCGCCGCAACTGCGCGAGCCACTTTTTCTTCGTTAAAAGCCCAAAGCTCTTCGACCGAGCCGCCGCCGCGCCCGACTATGAGCACATCGGCATAATGCCCCGCGTTGAACCGCCTTATAGCATCGGATATCTGACCCGCCGCAGACGCACCCTGCACCTGCACGGGACAGAGGATTATCTGCGTTGACGGGCTGCGGCGCGTTATGACATTTATAATGTCCCTGACCGCAGCGCCCGTCGGCGAAGTGACGACGCCGACACGCTTCGGAAAACGCGGTATCGGACGTTTGCGCTCCTGTGCAAAAAGTCCCTCCGCTTCAAGCTTTTTCTTGAGCTGTTCAAAGGCAATACTCAAAGCGCCCGCTCCGTCGGGCTGCATATCTTCAATATAGAGCTGATACTGACCGTCGCGCTCAAAGACGCTGACATGACCCCTGGCGATAACCTTCATACCGTTTTCGGGCATGAAGCCGAGGCGCTCGTTATCGGACTTGAACATGACTGCGCGCACTGCCGCTTTCTCGTCCTTGAGGGTCATGTAGAAATGCCCGGTGCGGTAATGATTCGTAAAATTCGATATCTCCCCGCTGACGAACACCGTTCGCAGGTTATAGTCCGAATCCATAACGGATTTTATATATCTGTTAAGTTGACTTACTGTTACGCTGACGGTTTCAAGCATTTTTCTGCTCCCTGAGATAAGTCAGATACGCCGTTCCGGCGGCATTATCCGCCGAGAATGCAGGCTCGGCAAAGTATGCGCCGAACTCCTTTGTAAATCTTTGGCGTATTATTGAATTGGACATCACGCCGCCCGCAAAGACAAGCGGTAGGTTGCCGTATTTTCCAAGTATATTCTTCGCCATTTTTTCGAGAGCCTCTGACACGGAATCGAGGCAATAGAGCGCGATATCGCACTGCTCCTCGCCGTTTTTTATCATATCGAGGCACTTGTTTTCAATGCCCGAAAGGCAGCAGTCTGTGCCCTTGACGCAGGGTTTCGGCTTGAATACTTTTTGGCTTTTGAGCGCCAATTTTTCGAGTTCTGCGCCCGCAGGGAACTTGAGCCCCATAGCAACGCCGACCCTGTCAACAGCCTGTCCCGCGTTGAGATCGAGAGTTCTGCCGATGATATCAATATTGAGAAGCTTCTCTTCATCGGGGCGCACCAAGAGTGCCTCGGTCGTTCCGCCGGAAACATGGAACGCGATAAACTCGCGGTCAAAAAGTTCAATATGCCCGCTCGAATAGACAGCCGCCGCGACATGACCCGCCTGATGCGAGAATTCATAAAGCGGCACGCCCAGGGCAGATGAGAGGCACTTCGCGGTATTGAGTCCGACGGTAAAGCACGGCATATACGAGCCCTCTGCATCACGCGGAGCATATGACGCGCCGATAAAATCAGGCTTACCGCACTCGTCGATAACAGCAGAAACGACCTGCCAGAGCTGCTGTGTATGATGAAACACGGCGTCGCTCTGACGCAGTCCGCGCTCGCCGCTCTTGACGGGCAGAAGCATCTTCTTTTGAAAAACACATCCGCTCACATCATCAAAGGCTGCGGCGGATGTAGTATAGTTGCTTGTATCTATGCCAAGATAAACAGCCATGGCTTATTCCCCTTCCGGGGCGTCGAAGCCGCTTCTGTCGGCAAGCTTTTCTTCGCGCGACACAGAGCCGAGAACACCGTTGACGAACGACGCATCCTCTGCCGTAGCGTATTTTTTACACAGCTCGACAGCCTCGTTTATTGAGGTGCCGACCGGGACTTCCGGTATGTACATAAGCTCGCAGATGCTCAGTCGCATAGCGGACAGAGCGACGCGGGATATTCTGTGCTTCTTCCAGTTCTTTGAATATTTTTCGATGATATCGTCGATTGAAAACAGCTTGTCCCACGCAGTCTGGGCGAGCATGGACGCGAACTCGTCCGGCTCTATAAGCTCGTTTTCAAGGCTGAGAGATATAATATCGTCCATATCCGTCTCGGGATTGAAGGACTTTTCAAACAGCAGGGCAAACGCCTGCTCTCTCGACTGGCTTCTTGTCATAAACTTTCCTGTACTCCCCTCAGAATTCCGCTCTCGGGCGGTAAACATTGCTCGGCATAAAAACCGAATCGAGCCCTCCCGCAAGAGAGGGCTTGAAAAATTTATTTTTCGCTTTCGGGCTTGATATCCATACCGGCTATCGAGACGTTGACCTTCGAGACCATCTTTCCGGTCATGCTCTGGACGGCATTCTTGACATTCTTCTGAATATCCGCCGCGACCTTCGGAATCTTTGTTCCGGGCGCGATATTGACATGGATATATATCTTGACATCGTTATCCGACGACAAGACGCGCACGGACTTCGCCGCGCCCTCTCCGAGCTTGAAGATCGAATGTACGTCGGGAGTCCTGGCGGCAAAGCTGCTCACGCCTTCAACGTCCTTGGCGGCATTGAGAGCTATCGATGCAATGACATCCTCGGATATTACGAGGTTGCCGATATTGTCAACAGTTTTGTTTTCTTCCACAGGGCATTCCTCCTTCTGCCCTATATTATAACACAAACTTGAAAATTCTCAACTACTTAATTCAACAATTGTTATGTTTTCGGCTGAAAAACCGGTCTGTTTGAGAACTATCTCCTTTATCTGGAGGATAACCGTGTCGTTCAAAGCACCTTTTGCGACTATTACTTCGGCGGAGTTGTTGTTGATTATCACGACGCAGTCACCGCCGGTTTTCGCTTTTATCAGCGCTTCAATATCACCCTCGAGCTTTATCGCGTTTGACAGAGCCTTTAGCGCCGCGGTTGCTTCTTTGACGGCGGAGGCATCGGACGAGCTGTCTTTTATAACTTTGTTGAGGGTCTCCGCCGCTTCGTCATGGGCGGAATTTCTTCTGAGCTTGGCGGAGGCGAAATAATCGCTGCTCTTGCCTGTCGCCACCGCGCTCTCCGAGACTCCCGACGAATTGACAAGCTGCGCATCGCCGAGATTCCCGCCCGTGTTATCGACCGCCTCGACCGACGGCTTCGCGTTCGCGCTCTTCACCGACGGGCGGTTGTAATACCAGTTTATAAACACTGCCGAACCAAGGGCGAGAACGAGTGCCGCGGCGATTATCTGCCTTTTCCTGACGACCATAAATATCAATCCTTTCGGGTTTCTTTTATTTGAACGGCGCGGTTACGCCGACATTTTCGTGATATATACGCGCGACGCGCTGATATCGAGAACGGCGGTTATCGCCTGGGTTATCTCCTGGCGCACGGCATCAGAGCCGCCGCCCTCGCAGACGACCGCAACGCCGCGGATCTTCGGCTGAATAAGTTTTATTATCATTCCGCCCTCGTTCCCGTCGCTCTCAATGAGAACATACTCTTTTTCGTCCGAGAAGTTTTCTTTTTCGAGAGCCGTGCCGCCGGAGGTGTAGCTCTTTATCTTTTCATTCCTCGCATATACCTGCTCGGCGCCGCTCTCGAGAGTCACCATAACGCGCGTTTTTCCCGCTCCGTCTATCGAAGAGACTATCTCTGTCAGGCGTTTTTCTATGTCTTCGGCGTATGTCTCCTGACTCTGCGCCGCAGTGACACTCTCTTTTTTCTCCGCCTTCTTTTCGCCTGACGGAATAAATTCGGAGAGTATGAGCAGTGCCACGCCGAGCACGCCGACCGCGCAGAGCACGGCAAGTTTCTTGTCGGAAGTGAATACGGACTTCAATTTTTCAAATGAGTGTTTTATATCCATCAGCTTGTGCTCCCGGTTCTTATATCTATCACTGCGTCCCCCAACAGGTTTTGGAGTTTCTCGACTGCCGCTTCTTTCAGCACTGCCCCGCCCGGCAATATGATATTCGCCTTTTTAATAAATATGCCGCCATACTCATCAATATCCGTCAAAAGGTCTATTTCGCAGTCGGGGTAGCCGTAGGACGCGAGTATTTCCTGCACGCCGTCCTGCATCTGCTGGGCATATGCGGCGGTCAGGCGGTAGTTCACTTCGTTGTTTAATTCGCTCGGTATCAGAGCCTCTGTGTCGGGTGAAGACACGGAAAAATTCGTTTTCATTATGGCACTCGCAAGCGGGAAAACGAGCGCACATATGACCGCCAGCGCAGTGACACACCGCATTATTTTCTGCATATTTCCCTTTGGCACGAGCGCATATATGACTGACGAGAATATCGCCGCGGCGCACACGCCGAGCGCCCATTTTTTCAGTTCTTCCATGCTACGCACCCGCTTTCACGGAGATGACTATCCCCGTTGAGATAATAAAGAGAGCCGCCGTAAAAATAACCGCCGCGTTTATCACGGTCAGCGCGGACGAGAGAGTATCGAGCACCTCACCCGTTGTGTCGTCCCCCATGGACGAAGAGAGTACGCCGAGGAGCTTCAACAAAATAATTCTTGCCGTCAGCTGAAGAACGACGGGCAGGTCTATCATCACAACGGCGATAACGCCGAACACGCCGACCGTGCTTTTGAGCAGAGATACGCTGCCGATTATCGACGAATAGGCATCACTGAGCGCGCCGCCGACTATCGGCACGGCGGAGCTGAGCGCAAGCTTTATGCCTTTTGAAGCCAAAGTGTCCGCGCTACCGGCGAGCAGGCTTTTGAGCCCCAGAACGGCCGAAAACGCCGCCGCAACAAATGACAGAACGCCTATAGTGAGCTTTTTTATCATATCCGCGAGCTTTATGAGCTTCAATTCCGGGCTCAGCGATGCGGACACTCCGAAAGCCGAGAAAGCGCCGCACAGGGGCATTATTATATTCCCTGCCGTCTGCGCCGCCGCCTGCGCCGCCGCCATGGCAAACGAGCCGTAAGTCAGGGCGAGCGTGGGATTCCCAGCGGCGGTTATTATGCCGGCGAGCACGGGAATGAGCGCGAGCATAAAATCAGAAGTCGCCTCAACGGCGCTCATCCCCTGCGAGATAACTCCGGCGGACGAAGCAAAGACGGTTATCGCGACGGCGCAGCCTATGACTATATTCAGCGGCTCGGAGAAGTTTTCGGCGGCGGCAGTACCTTTGATAAGACCGACGAGAATAACAACGCCCGCGATTATAACCATGTCTTTTATCGGCTTTTTGAAGCTTCCGCGTGCGATGTCGGCGAACATGGAGATAATTTTTTGGGGCGAGGGTGAGAGCATCGACTGCCAATTTGATATATCTATCCCCGCCGAGTCAATAGTGTCTTTCACATCATCGGGCAGAGAATCGTCGAGGCTGTCCGCTCCGCTCGACTCATAAAAAGATGAATAATTGTCCGTCGTCTCCTCTTCAAGCGCGAAGCACACGGCAGTATTGAGTGCGAACAGCATCATCAGAGCCGCAATCACTTTCAAGCATCTCATAGACGTCCCTCAGATATTTATCAGTTCTTTTGCGAGCGCGACCGCAGACTTTATCAGCGGCAGGGCGAGCGCGATTATCGCCGCCTTTGCCGCAAGCTCGGACACGCCCGCCACGGCGGAATTGCCGTTGTCGCGGCAGATATCGCCCGCGATCTGCGCCGCGACCGCAACACCGAGCGCCTTTATCAGCACGGATATGCACTCGCCGCCAGTCTCCGACATCCCGGAGAAGAAATCGAGCTGCGAGATTATATTCTGCAAAATGCGCACGGCGGACGCCGCTATCACCGCGACTGCCGCTATCTGCACTATCGGGGCATACTCCGGGCGATACTGCTTTATCACGGCACACAGCACGCACACCGACACCGCGAGCGCGGCTGTTTTTATTATCTCCGCCATATCAGCCACCGAGCATACCGTTGACGGCATCGAGCAGCTGCGAAAGATACGGCAGCAGCATGATAAGCACTGCGGCTATGCCCGCCAGCACGGTTATCAGCGCATAATCATCGCGTCCCGCTCTGGATAGTACCTGACTGAGCACCGCCACGATTATGCCGACCATTGCTATTTTTATAACTATTCCCGCTTCCATAGACGATGCACGGCAAACGCCGTTCCTTTCCTGAATTTATCAGACAGCCGCTATCACAATGACTGCGCCCGCGAGCGCGCCGAGAGGCGGCAGAACTTTTGCATATTTCTTTTTCTTTTCCCGCGCCTCCGATAGTCTCAGTTCAAAATCGGCGCAGAACATATCGCAGTTTGCTATCTGCCCCTCGAGCGCGGTGGTGCCGAGCGAGCGGCCGAAAGAGACAAGCCGCGAGACATCGGACGAGGTCAAGCCGACTGTGTTTTTCCGCGCGGAGAGCGAATCGCTCCACGCCTGCGGAAACGGCTCGGAATCGCAGAGCTTTATGCACTCCGGGATAAACATGAGTTCTTTCAAATCCGGGGTCGAACCGAGTATCCCGAGCACATCGCCGACCGGGCAGCAGCAACATTCAAGCTGAGTCCGCACAACGCGCAGCATAATGCATATCTTTTCGAGCAGGCTCACGCGCAGGCTCAGCATACGCGCCGCATATCCGCCCGCAAGCAGCAGCGCTAATGCCGTCAGGACGGCTCCGATCATTCGCATAAAAATGCTCCTTCAGGTCATATATTCCGGCCGTCTCACCCGGGCGTTCGCCGAGCATGACGAGCTTCGAGAACACGCCGGACGAGAGCAGCTCCGCCGCGGCGGGACGGCTACGCAGGTCTTCATCTTTACCGACATGGACGCTGACGAGAAAATTCACGCCCGAGTTCATGCCCTCCAAGATACGCTTCGCTTCGGAGAGATTGCCTATCTCATCGCAGACGATTATCTGCGGCGAAAGGGTTCTGAGTGCTGTCAGAATACCAACATCCTTTGGATAGCCCGTCAGAACATCGGAGAAGCCAACATCGCACTGCGGGCATCCGCCGCTCGAAGCGGCTATCTCTCCGCGCTCGTCAACTATTGCTACGCGATAATATCTGCCGCCTGAGGCGCCCGACAGCCTGCGTGCAAGGTCGCGCAGGAGCGTTGTTTTGCCCGAGAGCGGAGGCCCCGCGATAATCGCAGACACGATGCCATGAGAAAAGACGGACGGATATATTTCATCCGCCGCGCCCGGAATTTCATGGGCGATGCGCAGGTTTACGGACGAGATATCGCGAAACGACTTCACCGCTCCGCTTTCCGCCATGACCGCCGTTCCGCAAACTCCAGCTCTGTGTCCGTGGGCGAGGCTTATAAACCCGCTCGCCGCGGCGGCGGAATTAGAATGGACGGAATAGCCGCACATGCGCGAAAAGCTCGCCTGAAGCTCCGCAGGAGTTGCCGCAAGCGCGCCCGGCGAATAGACCGAGCCGGTTCTACCGCTTTTATAAACAAACAGCGAGCCGCCGCGCGTAACTATAACAACGGGTCTCGCGGCGCGCAGGCGAATTTCATATGCGCTCTCTTTGACACGGCTGTCGACCCCGAACAAAGCGGCGCGAAGCCGTTCGTCGAGGAAGTCCACCGCGCTGTCAAATGAATCTGCCGCCCGCATGATACCGCCTCCGTTTCTCTAAATAATATGAAGCCTTGTCCCCGGGTAGAACTGAAAAAAGCACCCTGCAAAAATGCAGAGTGCTGATATTGATTTGTTTATCTGACTTCGAGTATATTACTCGCGCCAGTGAAGATATTGAAATACAACAGTTTTTCTTCGCCGTTTTCGATAAATTTTATCTCATAGTTTCCGTCCGCGCGAGCACCGACGCATTTGACATCGAGAATCTTTGCATCGGATTCTCTGAATGTCTCTTTGAGCACTTCGAGCTCCGCTTCGCTGTATTCCCCGGCATCGTCGGATACGAAGAGTACGCGCCCGAAGAGGTTGTTTATCTTCGCGAGCAGCAGTTTCTGTTCCCAGGTAAAAGTCAGATTATGGTCGCGCAGGAAGAAAACATCGGGATCGTTTAAGAACGCTCTGCCGTTGAGGTGGCGGCGGAACATGCTGTTGTTTATGGCATTCTGCGCGCTGGGCAATTCATTATTTATCGACATGGAGTTATAGAACTTGCCGCCGTAAGATAAATCGACATCGCAGCTTATCCTGCACGCATCGACAACGCCGAACGCGGGACCGAGCGGCACACCGCAGCCGAGAATAAGCTTATCGCCGACGCACTCGCGCAGGAAGTCCATAGCCTCGCACATGATAGTGCCGCGGGTCTTATTATCGCGCGGAGTTCTGCACTGGCTGTAAAGGAAGTCGAGCTTCACCATATCGTAGCCCCAGTCGTTTAACACGGTGTCAAAGACTTTTTTCAGATGCTCACGCACCTCGGAGTTATAGATATCGAGCGTATACGCGCCGCCCCACGCGACACAGCCGAGCTGAGGCTTGCCGTCGGGATTGCGAATGAGCCAATCGGGATGCTCTTTCAATATGCGCGATTTGCCGCGCTGGACATTGAACGGTGCAAGCCATATTCCCGCGAGATAGCCCTCTCTGTGGACGGCGTCGGCTATGGTTTTCATGCCGTTGGGGAAGTCCCTGCCGTTATAGTCGAGCCAGTCGCCGACAAAAGGCTCATAGCCGTCGTCTATCTGGAAGATATTGACGCTGTCATGCGCCCGCGAAAGCCCTTTTAAATCACGCAGGATTATATTTTCATCTATTTTCTGGAAGTAGTTATACCACGAAGTATAGCCCGTGAGCCTGTCGACGCGCTTCTTTGCAGGTAGACTCATAGCGGCAAAATATTTGTCAAACACTTCGTCATAACCGCCGACAACGCGAACGATATCAAACATCTCATACGGTTCGCTTATAGTCAGCCCCTCGACATCCTTTTCAACGGAGAAGATATGCTTCTCCATATCCGAATAGAAAACGGTATAGCCGTTTCTCTCACTCAGCGAGCCGAAGAACTCGAACTCGTCGCCGCGGCGGAGATAGGTATATGTAAAGCTATGGAAGAAGCCCGGGCGCGGCTCATAACGGGTAAACGCATAGTCGCCGGAGGTTATTGCCATATCTTTCGTATATTTTGTGACACCAGCGAGCGGAGTCGTTCCGCGATAGATATCCTCTGCGGACATCTCGCCCGATGTTGTCCACGACTGATAGCCGTTGACAAAGAATTTTTCGTTCTTTTCATACTCGTGCCAAAATTCGAGCGACGCCGAAATGAGCGTTATCGGGCGCGAGGGAATGAGAGTCAGCTTCACTCCGCTCTCATCGTTAACGGTAATGACCGAGAAGTGCGGTCCAGAATAGCCGACAGTCTCATAAACTGCGCCGGCGAGAGAATATTTGAGTCTGAATACGGGCTTGTTCATCCTGTTTCCTCCCTGCGATTTTCTCTTCAAGCTTCAGTTTATCATTTTGAGCCGAAAAAAACAATAGGGATTTAGTGCTGCATCTATCAGGGGTGCAAAATTATAGACATAAAAAAACAGCGCCGCACTCAAAACTGTGCGGTGCCGATATATTGGAACCCTTTCGGGCTTGTTTTAGTTCCTGCGGCTGAGAAGCCGCCGCTTAAGTTATATTGTAGCTTTGCTTGCTACAGAACTAAGCGCGAGAAGCATCATGAGCTTGTGGAAGCTGAACTTCTTCTCCTTCTCAATCTCACCAAACAGGTCCTGTTCCATCTTGTAGTACTGCTTCATCATCATATCTGTCAGTCCTTTCATTTGGTATGCTTTCATTATACTCAGTTTCCGCTATTTGTCAAGTAATTTTGCACAAACAAGTGCGCTCTCATTTGTGCAATTTCACTAAAGGAACAAGCTTTTATAAACCTACCAGTTTGAATAATTGCTTTTAACCACATTAAAATCTTATGTGCATATTGCACAATCAGAGCGTTCCTGATTGTGTATTATGACGAAGCGTGAGCAGATTTTTTGGAACATCCTACAAAACATGTGCCAAAAGTTTGTTAGAAATGACAACAAAAATATTCAAAAAGAGCCTCCGACACATGCCGAAAGCTCTCCTTTTGTGTTATTCTGATGAAAAGAATCAGATTTTGCCCGCCTTTTCAAGCTCTTTGTAGTTTCTTCTGATCTTAAGAGTCGTGGTCTTCGGGAACTCTTCGGAACGGAACTCGAGCTTGTCGATGTTCTTCCATCTGGGCATATCGCGGTTGAACTGGTCAACGGCATCTTTGACGAGCTGATCCGCATCCTTGCCGTATTCCTCATAGTAAGGATAGACCTCTGCGACGATCTTGTTGCCCTCTTGGCTGACGAGAATCTCATGGATCGCGTGGCAGCGCTGAGAAAGCTTGTCCTCAAGCTCCTCGGGAGAGACGTTCTTACCGTTGTTGGTAATGATAAGATTCTTCTTGCGGCCGACGAAGAAGAGGAAGCCGTCCTCATCGATTCTGCCGTAGTCGCCGGTCTTGAACCAGCCGTTGTCGAATGCCGCGGCGGTTGCCTCGGGATCCTTGTAATAGCCTCTCATGACATTGGAGCCGCGGACATATATCTCGCCGACGCCGTCCTCATCGGGATCGTTTATCTTTATCTCGTTGCACGGAAGCGGTCTGCCGACGCTGCCGGGCTTATGATTTTCCATGGTGTTGGTGGTAACTGCGGGCGAGCACTCGGTTATGCCGTAGCCGTTGAGAACCTGGATGCCGAGGTCATAGAGACCCTGCTCATACTCGGGATCGAGCGCAGCGCCGCCGACAATGATATACTTCAGATTTCCGCCGAGCTGCTCATGAACCTGAGCGAACAGTTTGCGGCGGACATCGATACCGAACTTCATAAGGAAGCGGCTAATTTTGATACCCTTCTTGAGGACTTCCTCTCTGCCGGTCTTTCTCGCAGTCTTCCAGACGCGCTTATAGATAGTCTCAACGACCAGCGGAACGCCGGAGAAGTTCTGAGGATGATGGGTCTGGAAATCCTTGACGAGGTTCTTTATATCTACGCAGATATAGCCGTAGGTGATGATGATAAACGCGGCAAAGATAGTCGCGACCCATGAGAAGGTATGGTTAAGCGGCAGGAAACCGACGGAGTTTCCGCCCTGGAAACATTTGCAGGAAGAAGTGACGACGGAAGCGAGGTTGCCGTGGGTGAGCATAACGCCCTTGCTCTTGCCGGTGGTGCCGGAAGTGAAAACGATGGTCGCGAGATCCTCGGGAGTCACAACGACATCTTTATATTCTGTATAGCCCTCTGCGAGGAGCTTCTCGCCCTCTGCTATGTACTTCGGGAAATCGGGGATATAGAGATATGTATCCATGGGAGCACCTATCTCTTTTATCTTCTCGACTGTCGGAGCATAGTACTCGGAATAGAAGATAGCCTTGCACTCGCCCTCGTTGAGCTGAACGGCAAGATCCTCTGCAGGAAGCTTGGGGTCAAGCGGAACGCTGACTATCTTTCCGAGAAGGTTCGCAAAAAACGCGATTATCCACTCATAGGAGTTCTCGCCGATAATGGCGACATTGCAGTCCTTGATGCCGTGGGCAAACATATATGTGCCCAGGCAGTTGATATCGTGCCAGACATCATTGAAAGTGCTGGTCTTGATGCCGCCCTCGTAGTCATACATGAAAAGGGGCTGATCCTTTCCCTCGCCTACGCCGTGGATGACAAGCTCTTTTATCGTCTTGACATCGGGCACATCATAGTATACGTCCTTGTACTTCTTTTTCATTTTGTGATTCCTTCCCTCATTTTTTATTTTCTCGGGTTACGAACCCTGTACCCCCTACAGAGTTCTATCAAGACATAATTCTATATTATTGCACTGCAATCTTTTTTATTGTGCGGAAATTAATAAATATTTGTATTAATTTAGAAAAAGTTTAGAAAGTGCGTCAAAAAATAAAAGCCGGACGGATCAGCTTCACTGATCGTGTCCGGTCGATGCGTTTTGCACTTCTTCTTTTTTCGCTTTTTCTTTTGAGGATTTGCCGAGCTTTTTGTATGCAAAGAACTTGTTTGTCACAAAGTTAAACGGCGTTACTATAACCGCGACTATGCACGGGGCGATATACTCCGCGAGCTTTCTGTCGGTCATATCGACGCCCGACTGCCTTATGGCCTCGCCAAACGACCTTACGCCCTCCTCAAGGTTCAATACGTCAAGGAAGAGCCAGGTGAGCAAGGTTGTCAAAAACAGTCCCGAGAAAGCATACACAACATAGAGTCTGAGCAGAACCTGCCAGCCCTTGACTCCCTCATCGCGTTCAAAGACAAGCCTGCCGTTAATCAGATATGATGAGAGCACACTAAGCACGAAGCCCACAAGAGTCGCAAGCACATAGTGACCCCCGACAAAAACAACGGCGGCATACGCAACATAGTTGACTATCGCGTTTATACTGCCGACGACGATGAATTTCAGGTACTGAATAACTGCATTATTACTCTTTTTCTTCACCTTTCCGCCTCCCCTGCGAATATCAAGAAGATGATAACATATAAGTGCGGTCTTTTCAATATCAAAAAAACAGATTGGCTCTGACCCCCCTGCTGTTTTCATTCTCTATTGTTAAATCTTTCTTAAGTTCATAAAAGGAACAAAATACAATTATACTTATACTAAAATAACAGCATATTAAGGTGGGACAGGCTGCGAACAGACAGCCGCCGCCATGGGATGGAGATGCAAGGAAAATATGAAAATCAAACCGCTCAGCCGCCTTATGACCGACTTCGGCGGCTTCCTGGGTCTTGCGGAGCACGTCAAGCTCGGGATCTATGCGAAAAACGCCGTTAAGGTTCAGGAGCACATTGTCAAGAAGCTCATGCGCGACAACAAGAACACCGTATACGGCAAGGCGCACAATTTCAAGGACGTTCACTCCGTTGCGGACTATCAGGCAAAGGTTCCTCTCTCGCGCTACAAGGACTACGAGGAATATATCGACCGCATGGTTGAGACCGGCGAAAGAAATCTTATAACCAGATACCGCATACACAGATACGCCGAGTCCTCCGGCAGCATCGGAAAGCCGAAGCTCGTTCCCCTCGCCGCAAGGTCGCTGTGGAACTGCCAGTGCTTCAGCTTCTCGGCTCCCGTCGGCTGCGCCGTCAAGTGGTTCCACGCGCACGGCAAGCGTCTGCCTCCTCAGAAGGGTATGCTGACGCTCGAGATAACGCCCCACCGCCTTCCCAACGGAAAGACCTGCAGCTGCCTTTCCGGTATCCCGATGATGTACTTAAAGCCCATAGTCAGCTCCTTTGTCACCTCTCCCCCGGAGATAATGTTCCCGGAGGATCCGAGCAGAACGGATATGCAGTATTTCAAGCTGCGTTTCGCTCTGATGGACAGAGACGTGAGCTACCTGAGCACAATGATAATAACCGTTCTCGAGTCGATGATGCATTATCTCGAGGACAACTGGGAGATGCTCTGTGACGACATTGAGCACGGCACGATAAACGAGAGCATCGCGTGCCCGCCCCAGGTAAAAGAAAAGCTCATGAAGCGCATTAAGCCCATGCCCGACCGCGCCGCCGAGCTTCGCAGCGAATTCGAAAAGGGCTTTGACACTCCGATAGTCCCCCGAATCTGGAAGAACTGCTGCTGGATGTTCGGCATGGGCGCAGGCTCGCTCGAGGTATACTCGAAGAAGCTGGGTCGTTACACGGGAAATCTCCCGATTCACAACATGGGCTACGGCGCTTCCGAGGATCTTGTTGCAGTGCCGATAGCGCTCAACTCCAACGACTGCGTAATTCTTCCTCACAACGGCTTCTTTGAGTTCCTGCCCGTCGGCGCTCCCGAGGGCACCCGTCCGTTCACCATAAGCGAAGTAAAGCCCGGCGAGGAATATGAAATAATCATCACGAATCTCTCCGGTCTCTACCGTTACCGCATTGACGATGTCGTTGAGGTCACCGGCTTCTACAAGCAGTCTCCGACGGTAATGTTCAAGTACAGACTCAACCAGGTGCTTAACATCGGCGGAGAAAAGACCGACCAGAGCATGGTCGACTGGGCGGTTGAGCAGATGTGCGACCGTTTCGGCACAGTCTCCGTCGGACACAGCGTTTATCCCGACACCGAGACGACTACTCCCGGCCACTATGTCCTCTTCGTTGAGACCGAGGACGAAATTGACCCCGCAAGACGTCAGGAGTTCGCGGCGGTATTTGACGAAAAGCTCAGCGATTCGAACCTCTTCATCAGCGATGCCTGGCACGAAAAGACCCTCGGCAAGACCGAGCTTCACTTCGTCAAAAAGGGCACTTATCACCAGTATCTCGAGATGAAGAAGAACGAGGGCGCGAACCTCAACCAGCTCAAGCCCGTTGTCCTGCTCAACACTCAGGACAAGCGCGACTTCTTCTGGAAAAATGTCACCGACTGACGGTAATTCAATAAAAGCTTACAGCCGCAACAGATTTTACTGTTGCGGCTGTTCTTATATTTTTTGAGGAGTGGAATTGTATAGAAAAAATTGAAATTTATCGTGGAATCTATTAGGCTCCCCTGTACCCCCGACAACGTCACGCCGCGGTACATAGCTTGCGGCTCTCAGTTAGTTGCTCGGCACATTCGCACGCAAACGCGCCGGAGCTTGAACGAGTGCGCGCTCGTGCGTCTTGCTCCGCAAGCCGTTCAGCCCTCTCAAAACATAGTCGCCTATCGCCCTTGAAGCGGGCGCTATGCTCCTTGTTTTTCGCCAACATCGCCTCGCTTCATCCGCCACAGGCGGCGCTTCGGTGATGTTGCCCGCTCCTCTCTAAGAAAGCTTTCAAACACTGCGGCGCGGCTATTGAAAGCTTGATTATAAAAAATTATTTGAGTCACTTGTTTTTACCTTGCTATAGCTCAAGTGATAGATAAATCCTAATTTGTCACATGTATCGCAAACACAAAATCCTACCCATGAAAACTAGGCAGGATTTAATGCTTTTATTACACTGTCGGGGCAATGAGTTTATTTATCTGTTCGCTTCGTCAACAAACACGCGGAACAGCGGCAGGCATGAGGAGAAGAATTTTTTATACGCCTCGCAATAATCGCGGTCGGCTCTGCTTCGCTTGCATCCGCCGCCGCGGCAGAGGGGATAATATCTGCACGCCTTGCACTTCGAATCGACCGGCAGGCTCTCGCGGATAAAATCGGCGGCTTTCTTTGAATTTGCCATCGCTTCAAGCTCATCTGAATTTATGTTGCCGAGCAGCCATTCGTCAAGGCAATAGAAGTCGCAGGGATAGACATTGCCATTGCCCTCGACTACAAATTGATGCATACAGTGACCGCAAACGCCGCACTGCTCCGGCTGTCTGCCGACATACATCTGAACCCAGTTGTCAAACTGGCGGATGCTCGTGTATTCGCCACGAACGTAGTCTTTGACATAGGCGTTGAACAGATGTATCAGAAAATACGCATACTGCTCGTTAGTCATATACAGTTCGCTCTCGCTCTTGTCACCAAACGGGCGCAGGCACGGGATGAACTGGAGATATTTAAATCCCTTGCGTTTGAAGAACGAATATATCCTGTCGATATTCTCGGCAGCGTAGCCCGTGAGCACGGTTAAGATATTGAAATCGACCTCGTGCATGGTCAGCATCTGGGCGGCATTGAGAATTTTATAGAATCTGTTTGTGCCGTTGGCATCGACTCTGAAGCGGTTCGCTTCCATATCGCCGTCGAGACTTAAACCGACCAAAAAATGCTCGTCGTGAAAGAATCGCGCCCACTGCTCGTCTATCAGCATACCGTTTGTCTGAATGCTGAAATATATACGGCTGCCGCGCAGGTTATATTTTTTGACCCGCTCGGCAAAATCTTTGAAATAGTCTATCCCGGCAAGCAGCGGCTCTCCGCCCTGAAATGCAAAAGCTACACTGTCCCCTTTCGCGAAGCTGAGCGCGCTTTTTATGAGCCTGTCTGAAGTTTCGGCGGACATAATGCCGAGGTTGTGCTCTTCTCTTATCTGCGATACATCGTGATAAAAGCAATATTCGCACCGCAGATTGCAGAGGCTCGACGCAGGCTTTATCATTATTGAAAGTTCAGGCAAAATTTCACCCCCGGATATTCCGACCGCCGAGCGGACTGTTCACCCGTTCGGCGGCGTTTCTATCAGCTGTTTTCTATAATTCCTCGGCGGTTATTTTTGAACTCGTTCATCTTTTCGTCGAGTCTGTCGCGCATCTCATCGGCAATTGTCGGATATGCCGGGGTGCGGTTGTAGTTCTCACCCGCATCGTCGGTCAGGATATGCAGCCAGTTCTTGCGGAATTTGTCGAAGAACGCGGAGTTGTCGTTCTGTATATTCTTGAAATATTTGAACACGACATACTCATTATTCTTGAGAACATCGAAATCATAGTCTTTGTACTCTTCGCGCGAGAGGATATCGGCAGTCGGTATAGCATACTGGATAGCCTTGAGCTTTTCGCGCTTCATGTGGAGTATCGGGGTTTCGGCAGTGTGTATGACCTTGTTCTGCGTGAACACGGGAACCATCGAAACGCCGTCTATAACGCGGTCTGCGGGAAGATAATTCTTATCCGTTCCGCCGTTTCCGGTGATGCCGCACATCTCAACGAGAGTCGGGAACAGATCGACGAGTGTTGCGGACTCATCATAAGTCGAACCCGCCTTGAACAGACCGCCGTTGTTGCCCCAGCGGATCATAAACGGAACCTTCTGACCGCCCTCATATGCAAGATACTTGCCGCCGCGAAGATCGCCCGTAGAGCCCTGAAGCGCGGGGCCGTTGTCGCTGGTGAACACGATTATCGTGTCGTCCATGACGCCGAGCTCCTCGAGAGTATCAAAGAGCTTGCCGAGATAATAGTCAAACTCGGTCACGCAGTCAACATATGTGCCCATGCCGGATTTGCCCTTGAACTCATCGCCGACATACACGGGCGCGTGCGGCCACGGAGTTGCATAGAACGCGAAGAACGGCTCGTCGCCCTCCTTGACCTGATTGGTTATCCAATCGTTCATTTCCTCATATATCCACTTTGTGGCGTTGCCCTGGTCCTTGAGTTCGTCTGTGCCGCGGGCAATTTCATATTCGCCGTTCTCTTCACGGACATGGTAGAACGGGTTCATATCGTTGACATAGTGGCTGCCGTAGAAATAATCGAAGCCCTGATTTGTGGGCAGATACTCGCCGTAATCGCCGAGATGCCACTTGCCGAAGCAGCCGGTGGCATAGCCCGCTCCCTTGAGAGCCTCGGCTATGGTTATCTCGTCGCCGAGCATACCGTCGGCATTGCCGCCCATTTCAACGGAATTGAATATACGGGTCGAAGCGAACGGAGAGAATGTGTCAACAGTCGGATATATGACATTGTCGGCATATCCGCGATAGGGATAGCGCCCGGTGAGCGCGGCAAAACGCGCGGGAGAGCAGACGGAATAGCTCGAATAGAAATTCGTGAACTGCGCGCCCTCTTCGCCGATGCGGTCGATGTTCGGGGTATCATATATCGCGCCGTTTGCGGAGACATCGCCGTAGCCGAGATCGTCCATGAGAATAAACAGGACATTGGGCGAATTCTCTTTTGTTTTATTTTTGTCTATCCCCTTGAGGTAGTCGTCCTGACCGTCCCACAGACGCTCGGCGTTGGGCTTCGAGCGCAGGTTCATGGTCAGCACGAACGCAACGGTCGTGAACACGAGCAGCACACTGAGAACACGCGAGAGTACTTTTTGAAGAGTAACTTTTTTATCGATTTTCACAACGCAGAGAATAACGCCGACTATAACGGCTATACTCGGCAGGGCAAGCAGGAGATTGCCGAGCAGGCGGGTGAAGAAATTGCCCTCACCCGTGAGCCAGGGATGCTCCGCGCTCGAAAATCCCGCAAGGCCGGAAGTGAACGCGCCGAATCCCGCATCCGCGCCGAAAATTATGTAATAAGTGATAACGCCGAACAGCGCGGCGCAATAGCCGATAAGAAAACCGAGATAAAGCCGGCGCTTAAAAAACATACCGATAACTATAAGCGCGGACACAATGCAGCAAAATCCCACGCAGATGACCGCTGTCATATTGAGCCTCGTTATCCACATCGCGAGCATGAGCGCAACACCGATAATGCTGACAATTATCGGGAACACTTTCTTTTCTGAATCAAATTCTATCTTTTTCTTCAATTCATGACCTCCTTTGAAAAATTCACCAATACGGATTATATCATTAATTGCGGGATTTGTCACCATTTTTAAAATTAAAAAGGGGTTGTCGCATTCAGATGCAGAAAGCGTTTTTTGACCCGAAGCTGTATAAGTATACTGCAAGTGGGCAAAAAGGCGCTTAAAAGAGCAATAATAAAAGGTCATACTCCGCATTATACATACGAAATATGACCTGCATCTCTTGCTCTTTGGTCTGCGCTGAATGCGACAGACCATAAATTACGCTCTGTTGTTTCTTTTTATTGCCTCGATAGCTCCCTTTTCGAGCCGCGAGACCTGCGCCTGCGAAATGCCTATCTCCCCTGCCACTTCCATCTGAGTCTTGCCCTTTAAAAAGCGCAGATAAAGTATTTTCTTCTCCCGCTCCGGCAGATTTTCGACCGACTCGCGAAAGATTATCTCATCGAGCCAGCTCCCGTCGTCACCGCTGTCGCCGAGCTGATCCATGACATATATCGTATCGCCGCCGTCCGAGAACACGGGCTCATAGAGCGAGACCGGCTCGACAATCGCTTCGAGGGCTAAAACTATCTCCTCTTTTTTCACGTTCATCGCTTTCGCTATCTCTTCTACCGTCGGGTCGCGCCCGAGCTTTGCGACAAGCTTCTCTTTCTCCTGCATCGCGTGATAGGCAACATCTCTTATTGATCGACTGACGCGCATCGAGTTGTTGTCGCGCAGATAGCGGCGTATTTCGCCGATTATCATGGGTACGGCATAGGTCGAAAAGCGGACATTCTGATTTATATCAAAGTTATCTATAGCTTTTATAAGCCCGATGCACCCGACCTGAAAGAGATCGTCGGGGTTCTCTCCCCTGTTTGTAAACCGCTGGACAACGCTCAGAACAAGGCGCAGATTTCCGTTTATAAGCTCGTCCCGCGCCGACTTGTCCCCCGAATGCATACGGCGCAGAAGCTCCGTCTTTTCTTTTTCTTTGAGCACCTTCAGCTTCGATGTATTCACTCCGCAGATCTCGACTCTGTTGTACTGCATTCCGCCGCCTCCCACTTTGCTCACGCTATAAAAAATTATTCCCATATAGCGCGCTCTTAATACCGCGGAGAAAAATTTTTGAGCTGAGATTGACACGGCGGCGGCGGGCATGTTACCATTTATCCGGAATAAAAAATATTAAAGGAGGCGCACTATGCGATTCGGAACCTGCGTTGGATTTGACAAGCTCGAATCTGCCGCGAAGCTCGGATATGACTATCTTGAAAGCAATCTGGGGCACATAAAAAGTCTCGGCGAGCAGGAACTAAAAAATACAAAAGCAATGCTTGACGGTTATGGAGCAAAGCTTGAAGCGGCGAACTGCTTTTTCCCCGGGGAAATACACCTCGCCGGAGAGGATGCGGACATTGAAATTATAAGAGACTACACGCGCCGCGCATTTGACAACGCAGTGTTTCTCGGAATCAAAACCTGCGTGCTCGGAAGCGGGCGTTCGCGCAGCGTGCCGGAGGGATTCGACAGAGAAAATGGTCTCGAACAGATACACTCGGCTCTGCGAGTTATAGACGACGAAGCGGGCGAACACGGAATAAGAGTTGCAATTGAGCCGCTGAACAGGCTTGAAACAAATGTGTTTACGACAGTCCGCGAGAGTGTTGACACCTGCCGCACTCTGGGGCTCAAAAACATATTTGTCCTCGCCGACATATATCATATGGTTATGGAAAATGAGGACTTCGGTGCGCTTCGGTATGCAGGAGACAAATTGATACATATACACTTCTCGAACCCGACCGCAAAAGATTCGCCGAACGGCGGAAAAATGAAGCGCATCTTCCCCGCAGAAGGCGACGGGTACAATTACGCGCCGTTCGCAGAAGCCGTAAAGAAAGCCGGATATGACGGAAGAATGAGCATTGAAGCCAACTGCATAAACTTTGAAGCCGAAGCGGCAGAGGGGCTTAAAATGATGAAGAAGCTTTTTGAGTGAGGGTAAGATGAGATACGAGTATAAAAGTATTAAATTTTTTGCGCAGGGCGGCGACGCGCTCAAAGCCGCAGAGATACTGCGCGGCGAAATAGAATCGCGAACGGGAGTTATGCCGCAAATGACCGACTCCGAAGAAGCGGACATATCTCTTATCGCCGACCCGAACGGTCTGCGCGACGGATATAAAATAGAACAGAGCGGCAGCCGCCTTGTTTTCAGGGCACAAGGTATACGCGGGCTGATATTCGCCATTGGCATGTTCCTGAGAAAAATCGAAGTCTCGGACGAAAAAATCACGCTCATACAGGATATCGGCGGAGAATACAAGCCCGACAAGCGCATAAGGGGTCATCAGCTCGGCTACCGCACAACGCCAAACAGCTACGACGCGTGGGATCTGGAGGACTACCGCAGATATTATCTCGACCTGATGTTCTTCGGCTGCAACACGGTTGAGCACATTCCGTATGACGGGCTCGGAGCGCAGCAGAACAGGCTGATGAAATATGACCCGCAGGACTTTCTCGTTGAAGCTTCAAGAATCGCGGACGAATATGACCTCGATGTGTCGCTCTGGTACCCGAATGACCGCGAGAGCCTTGAGGACGCCGAGAAACGGCGCAGGCGCGTTTTCGAGCGCACGCCGAGGATAAACGTAATGTTCCCGCCCGGAGGCGACCCCGGCGACTACGACGCGGACGAGTTTATACGCCGCTGCCGCGATTTTTCGCGCCTGCTCAAGGAATATCATCCGAACGCCGAGATGTGGCCCTCCGCACAGCAGCCGCACTCGATACCGAACTGGGGCGAAAAGCTCATAAGCGAGCTGCAAAAGCTGCCGGACGAGATTGACGGCATTATAACAGGTCCGAACCACGCTTTTGAGATGGACGAGCTGCGCCGCAGAGTGCCCGTAAAATATCCGATAAGATTTTATCCCGACATAACGCACAACGTGCGCTGCGAATATCCGGTTCACTTCGACCGCGACGACTGGCACTATGCGCTGGCGTCGGGGCTCAGCCGCGAATGCACGAATCCCCGCCCCTGCGAATACAGGGAGATTCACCGCCTCACGCGCAGATATGTTGTCGGCAGTGTTTCATATTCCGAGGGCATAACGGACGATGTCAACAAATGCGTCTGGAGCGACATGGACTTCTTCCCCTATGTCGATGTCCGCGACTCGCTTGAGGACTATTCGCGCCTGTATTTCCCCTCTCTGCCGGCAAGCGAGGTTGCAGACAGGATACTCGGGCTTGAGCTAAATTGGCAGACAGATCCGGCGGAGAATCCCGGCATTGACGACAATCTCAGAGGTTGGGAGTCGCTCACCGAAAGATACCCGGATGCCGTGAAGCTCTGGCGATTCAACCAGTGTCTGTTCCGCGCAAAGTGCGACGCATATCTAAGACACAAGCGGATAATCGAACTGCGAGCGATAAAAGAAGCGAAACGCGAGATTCTCGCTGGCAGGCTCGCGAGCGCAAGGGAGATACTGCAAAATGCTGAGGACGGACGCAAGAAAGCGCTGCGTGCGGACATAGAGCGCATTGCAGGAGAGCTTTTTGAGCAGATAGGCTTGCAGACGGATGTTGAGCGCTACTGCGCCAACAGCTGGGAGCGCGGAGCGGTGCTTGAGACAATCGACCTGCCGAACACCGACCGCGCATGGCTTATGGGTCGGCTCGAAAAGGCTGAATCGATGCCCGATGACGAGGCTAAAAAATACATGATTCGCAGCGTCAGGCGCAACGAAGTCGAGAGCGACGAATATTATTTCTCGGTCGCGGAGCACGGCTTCGGAGTGCTCGGGTGCGAGCAAGTTGTCGGCCCCGAGGGCATATACATGAACTTCCAGGGTGACCGCCCCGATGTCAACAACGGCAGTCTCCCGACCTGCCTTTTCAAAGTCTACGACAACCAGTCGTTCAGGTGCAAGCTGGGCGGATTCAGATATGACACCGACTACGAGCTGAAAGTCACCTATCATCAGAAAAAAGATGAGAGCATCAACGACCTGACGATAAAAGCCAACGGAACGATTGTATACAAAGGCGGTCAGTTCGGCGAAGAGGACGAAGAATTCAACCGTGAGATGCTCCCCGACGGCTTTGTCTGCGCAGTATATCAGCTGCCGAAAGATGTGTTCGTCAACGGGTGCGTTGAAATCGAGATATTCGAGGAACACGCAGGAGTTATGATAAGCGAACTGCGAATAGTTAAGAAAAAATAAAGATATGCACTGTGGAAAGCCGCAGTGCATATTTTTTACAGCCCCGACGGATTGAATTGGCAGAGCAAATATGTTATTATACATATGTATAACAAACGGAGGTCTCAAATGGAAGCTGTTGCAACTCCCCTCGCTGGAAAACCGCTTTTCAGCAACAAAGCACTCAAAAAATTGATATTCCCGCTTGTCATCGAGCAATTTCTCGCGATATCCGTCGGATTCTGCGACACGGTTATGATATCCGGTCTCGGCGACGAGGCTATTTCGGGCGTTTCGCTCGTTGACATGATAATGACGCTGATGATAAATGTCTTTGCCGCGCTCGCTACGGGCGGCGCAGTCGTTGCGGCGCAGTTCATCGGCGCAAAAAGAGCAAAGGACGCGCGCAACAGCGCATCTCAGCTGATATTTATCGCGTTTATAATCTCGATTGTACTCATGGCACTGACCCTTGTTTTCAAGGCTCAGCTGCTCAGGCTCTTTTTCAGCACGCTTGAAGATGGCGTTATGCAATCCGCATTGACATATTTCTGGATATCCGCGCTGTCGTTCCCGTTCCTCGCTATATATAACTGCTGCGCAGCGCTTTTCCGCGCCATGGGCAACTCGAAAATATCGATGTTAGCCTCGCTCATCACCACAATTATGAACATAATCGGCAACGCCATTCTCATATACGGAGTCAAATGGGGTGTTGCTGGCGCGGCGATATCCTCGACTATTTCGCGTTTTGCGGCGATGCTCCTCCTGCTCATCCTCCTGCACAAGAGAGATCATCCGATTTATATCTCGATTAAAGATAAATTCAGACCGAATTTCGGGCTTATAAAAAAGATACTCTCTATAGGAATACCCAGCAGCATCGAGAGCAGCCTGTTTCACCTCGGGCGCATACTTGTCGTCAGCATTATAACCTCGTTCGGAACGGTTCAGATAGCGGCTAACGCAGTTGCAAATAACCTCGACGGAATCGGCTGCATACCCGGTCAGGCGATGGGGCTTGCGGTGATAACGGTCATTGGTCAATGCGTCGGTCTTGGCAGCGAAGAGCAGATAAGACTGCACACGAAGAAGCTGATGAAGCTGACCTATCTTATGTCGGCGATATGGAACGCAATAATCCTCGCTACCCTGCCGCTGACGCTCAGGATGTACAACATCTCGCCCGAGGCATATTCGCTCGCGCTCAAGCTCATCATCATTCACAACGGCTGTGCGATATTTATCTGGCCCGCATCGTTCACGATGCCGAATGTTCTCAAGGCGGCGAACGATGTCAAATTCACGATGTGTATCGCGCTGTTTTCGATGTTCACTTTCCGACTGCTTCTGAGCTACATAATCGGACTCAAGCTCGGCATGGGCGCTATCGGCGTCTGGGTAGCGATGATAGTCGACTGGGTGTTCCGCGCGGTTGCGTTCTGCCTGCGATACAAAGGCAAACGCTGGCTGAGCTACAGCATCTACAAAAAAGACAAGAAATCGGCAAAAGCAGAATAAATTTGACCCCGCAGTTGCGTTTACTGCGGGGTCAGATTATATCACGGCATAAAAACGAGGCAATCTTTCGACTGCCTCACTTTTTGTTTAATTATTTATTGCCGGTCATCTTTGCGATTTCTTCGGCGTAGTTCTCTTCTTTCTTCTCGATGCCCTCGCCCTTTGCGTAGCGGATGAAGCCGGTAGCCTTTATCGAAGCGCCGAGCTTCTTAGCAACATCTGCAATGTAGCCTGCGACATCGCCGTCATAGAGATCCGAACGAACGAATGCCTGCTCAAGAAGGCAAACTTCCTTGAGCTGCTTCTTCATACGGCCGTCGACTGCACCTGCAAAGATCTTGTTTGCAACGATATCAGCCTTGCTTGCCATTGCAAGCTCGACAAGAGTCTCAACTGCCTTATCGGAAAGGAAGTTGAAGAGGAACTTGTTGTTCTTCTGCTCCTCATAAGCTGCAAGATCCTCATCGCTGAAGAGCTTATCGTTGACAGCCTTATCGAAGAGATTCTTAAGAATCGGCTTCGGAAGAGACTCGGGCTTGTTGAGTGAGCTGTCGATAGTGATCGACTTCATCTTTGCAAGCTCATCGTCGGAGATGCAATCCTTGCTGAGATACTCGGGGCTCATAGCTGCAATCTGCATTGCAACGTTTCTGCCCATCTCCTTAAACTCTGCCTTATCGGCAGCGTCTGTATCAAAGCTGACAAGAACGCCTACCGAGCCGCCGCCGTGGATATAGGAAGCAACAGTGCCCTCAACTCTTGCAAAGCGGCGAACCTTCATGTTCTCACGGATTACGAGGAAGAGCTCCTGAACAGCGTCGGAGACAGTCTCATCGCTGCCCGAAAGGGTCATAGCAAGGAGAGCGTCAACATCTGCCGGATTCTTTTCCGCAACAGTGACAGCAATCTTATTTGCAAGCTCAACAAACTTCTCGTTCTTTGCAACGAAGTCTGTCTCGCAGTTGACTTCTACCATAGAAGCAACCTTATTTGCCTCATCATAATATGCAACAACAACGCCCTCGGCGGCAACGCGGCCTGCCTTCTTGGCGGCGGAAGCAAGACCCTTCTCACGAAGAACATCAACGGCCTTGTCCATATCGCCGTCGGTCTCTGTGAGAGCCTTCTTGCAGTCCATCATACCTGCTCCGGTCTTTTCGCGGAGAGCCTGTACGTCTTTAGCAGTGAAGTTCATTATTTGTCCTCCTCTGTCTCTGCGGCCTCGGCAGCCTCTGCGTCGCCCTGCTCGCCCTGTCTGCCCTCGATGACAGCGTCTGCCATTGCGGCGGAGATAAGACGGACAGCGCGGATAGCGTCGTCGTTGCCGGGGATAACATAGTCTACTTCATCAGGATCGCAGTTTGTGTCGACGATAGCGATGATCGGAATACCGAGCTTGTGAGCCTCGAGGACAGCGATCTTCTCCTTGCGGGGATCGACGATGAACATAGCAGCGGGCTGCTTCTTCATCTTGGAGATACCGCCCATGAACTTCTCAAGCTTCTCTATCTCGAGCTGGAGCTTGATAACTTCCTTCTTGGGAAGCATATCGAAAGTTCCGTCAGCCTCCATGGTCTTGAGCTGCTCAAGTCTCTTTATACGGCGCTGAATGGTGTTGAAGTTGGTGAGCATACCGCCGAGCCAACGGGCGTTGACATAAGGCATGCCGCAGCGCTCAGCCTCCTCGCGGATAGAATCCTGAGCCTGCTTCTTCGTGCCGACGAAAAGGATCTCCTTGCCGTCTGCAGCGATATCGCGGACCGCCATATAGGCATCCTCAAGCTTCTTGACCGTCTTCTGAAGGTCGATGATGTAAATACCGTTGCGCTCCGTGAAAATATAGGGAGCCATTTTGGGGTTCCATCTTCTGGTCTGATGACCGAAGTGCACACCTGCTTCAAGCAGCTGCTTCATTGATACTACTGACATTTGTTTTTCCTCCTTTGGTTTTTCCTCCGCGAAACAGGGCGGCCGCAACGGCGAAAATTCACCGCACCGGGCGACTTCCTAAAGCTTCGCGTGCGTAATGCTCGGATATTATATCACAGCAAGATATAAAAATCAAGAGTTTTTTAATCTATTTCAGCTTTTCTCTGCCGGTTCTTTGTGCTCTTCTCTTTTGCCGCCGGAAGTTTTTGCAAGCGCTTTGTTATAGAGCTTGTACACTCCGCACTTCCAGCACAGGAGCATACCGACGACTGCGCCGACGACCGCCTGAAGAATCTGATATGGAAGCTTCATAACGGCGTATTCCGGGGTGCTGTAGATAAACGCTCTGCCGAGGGAGTAGCCGACGACCATAATGACCGCGCCTATCGAGACGCCTATTCCGCTCGCGAGCACGGGGTGCTTCTTCAGAACATAGTGCGAGAAAACGGAGATGATAACAGCCTGAAGTCCGTGGGTCACCAATGAGACAAACATCGGGAGCGGATAGAAGAACAGGTCGCCGAGGAACGCGCCGACTCCGCCGACTATAAACGCCGCGACAGGGTCGAGGATTATCGCCGCGGTGCAGATAATTATATCATTGAGATACAGGTGGCCGCCCGGAACGGGAACGCCGAACGAGCTCATCGCGACATTGAGCGCCATGAACATTGCCGTTAAGCATATCCACAGCGTGGTTCTTTTCGTGTTGCTTTTCTCTTTCATTTTCAAGTCCTCCTTGCTTTTTTGACAGGAATATTATACAATACCACTGATAATATAAAATAGTCAGAAACGGAGAAAATAATATAACCAGATGAAATACACGGTGGACTTGAACGACCGCCCGGTCTATTTGCAGATTTACAGACAGCTCAGGGCGGATATAGTCGGCGGAGCGTTCGCCTACGGCAGCAAACTGCCATCAAAGCGGCTGCTCGCGGAAGAGCTCGGGGTGAGCACGATAACGACAGAGCACGCATATGATTTACTCTGCGAAGAGGGCTACGCCCAGGCGCGCGAACGAAGCGGATATTTTGTTGTTTTCCGCCGTTCGGACGGCTTTGCGGCAGCAGACAGCAGACCGCCAGAGCCGATGCGAGGAAAAAATATCGAACACAGCAAGCCCGAATTTTCATTATCGCTGCTCAGCAGGACGATGCGCAAAGTTATTGCGGACTGCGGAGAAGAGATACTTGAACGCTCGCCGCACTCGGGACGCATTGAACTGCGCGACGCACTGCGGCAATATCTCGCGAGAAACCGCGGCATATCGGTTGACACGGATCAGATAATCGTTGGCTCGGGTGCGGAATATCTTTACGGGCTGATAGTCGACCTGCTCGGCAGGGACAAAACATACGCGATAGAGTCGCCGTCATATGAAAAAATCGAGCAGGTATACAGGGCGGCGGGAGTCAGATACGAGCTTCTCCCCCTCTCGGACGACGGCATAGACGGAGCGGCGCTGAGCGGCAGCAAGGCGGATATTCTGCATACTACGCCATATCGAAGCTTCCCGACGGGAGTCACGGCGTCCGCCTCGAAGAGATATGAATATATCAGCTGGTCTTCATCGGGCGACAGATTCATTGTGGAGTCGGACTACGACTCCGAGTTTTCGGTCTCGCAGAAGCCTGCGGACACGCTTTTTGTGCTCTCCGACCGCGACAATGTAATATATCTCAACACATTTTCAAAAACTATATCGCCCTCGCTGCGTGTCGGATACATGGTTCTGCCGAAAAGGCTCGTTAAGATATTTGAAGAGCGGCTCGGGTTCTATTCCTGCACCGTGCCGACATTCGAGCAGTTGGTGCTGACCGAGCTTCTGAACAGCGGCGACTTCGAGCGGCACATAAACAGAGTCAGGCGCGCAAAGCGCAGAGAGCTCAATAAGGCATAAAAAATCGGCGGCAAGGTCAATCCCCTGCCGCCGATTTATTAATTATTTATTTGTCTTTTATCTTCAGCATTGCGCGCATGGCGTTGAGCACAGCGAGAATGAGAACTCCGACATCGCCGAAGACCGCTATCCACATATCCGCGATACCGAATGCGCTGAGCACGAGGATGATCACTTTGACCGCGAGCGCGATCCAGATATTCTCGTTGACGATGCGCATGGTCTTTCTGGCTATCTTTATCGCCGTCGGGAGCTTTGAAATCTTATCATCCATGAGGACGATATCCGCCGACTCAATCGCGGCGTCGCTGCCCATTGCGCCCATCGCAATACCGACATCTGCTCTTGTGAGCACGGGTGCGTCGTTGATGCCGTCGCCGACGAACGCGACCTTGTTGCCCTCGCCGAGCAGCTCTTCAACGCGCTCAACCTTCTGCGACGGAAGCAGTTTTGCGTGGACTGCGCTGAGTCCGAGCTGCTTGCCGACCGCTTCGGCAACGCGCTCGTTGTCGCCCGTGAGCATAACGGTGTTCTTGATGCCGAGTTCTTTGAGCTTCGCTATCGCATCTGCGGAATCGGGCTTTATCTCATCGTTGATAACGATATGTCCGAGATACTGCGCGCCCTCGCTGATATGAATAACAGTGCCTGCCATATGGCACTCATGCCACTTGGCTCCCGCCATGTCCATGAGTTTGCCGTTGCCGACAAAATAAGTCTTGCCGTCGATAACAGCCTCAAGACCCATGCCTGCGTGCTCGGTTATCTTGCCGATACGACTCTTGTCTATATGGCCCTTATGCGCCGCGACTATCGACTCGCCGACCGGGTGAGTCGAATAGCTCTCCGCCGCGGCGGCGACATCGAGAAGATGCGCCTCGGTGATATTTTCGGGATGAATGGCGTTGACCGCGAAGGTGCCTTTCGTCAGCGTTCCGGTCTTGTCGAACACGACCGTGTCGATCTTTGAAAGGGTCTCCATATAGTTGGCGCCCTTTATAAGTATGCCGTCACGCGAAGCTCCGCCGATGCCGCCGAAGAAAGACAGCGGAACGGAAACAACCAGTGCGCACGGGCACGAGACAACGAGGAAGGTAAGCGCACGCTCTATCCATATGCTCCAAAGGCTCCAGGTGCTCTGAGTGCCCATGAGCATGGTAACAAGCGGCGGTATAATCGCGAGCACAACGGCTCCGATAACGACGCAGGGAGTATACCAGCGCGAGAAGCGGGTGATGAAGTTCTCGGCTCTCGCCTTTTTCTCCGAGGAGTTTTCAACGAGCTCGAGAATCTTCGCGACCGTGCTCTCCTCAAAGCGGTTCTGAGTTCTGACATGGATAACGCCGGAAAGATTTATCGTTCCGCTCGTCACTCTGTCGCCGACCGTCTTGTCTGCGGGCAGGCTCTCGCCTGTCAGGGCGGCGGTATTGACCGAGGTCGAGCCGTCAATTATCTCGCCGTCAAGCGGAATCTTTTCGCCGGGCTTGATAACTATAGTCTCGCCGAGTTCAACTTCCTCGGGCGACACGGTTTCCTCTTTTCCGTCGCGCACGACTACGGCATAGTCGGGACGGATATCCATAAGCGCGGATATTGACTTGCGGCTCTTGCCGACCGCGATGCTCTGGAACAGCTCGCCGACCTGATAGAATATCATGACCGCCGAGGCTTCGCGGTAATCGCCGACGCCGAACGCGCCGACAGTGGCGATGGCCATGAGGAAATGCTCATCGAACACCTGACCGTGGGCAATATTGCGTATAGCGTCCCACAGGACATCGTAGCCTATCACAAGATACGGCGCGATATACAGCAGCAGCGCTTTCCAGCCCTCAAAGCCGAATATCTCGTCGACTGCCCAGGCGACGCCTGTCAGCACGACCGATACGATTATTCTTATCAGTGTTTTCTTCTGCTTTCTCGTCATCGGGGACACCCCTCTTACTTAAGAATTATTGTGCAGTCGGGCTCAACTTTCTTTGCGGTCTTGACAACTTTCTTGAGCACATCGTCAAAAGCATCGTCCGCCGCCTCAAGGGTCAGCTTCTGAGTGAAGAAGTTGACGCTCACATGTTCAACGCCGTCCACCTTGGCGATAGCCGCCTCCATCTTCGCCGCGCAGTTCGCGCAGTCAAGATCCTCAAGCTTAAAGATCTTCTTCATTGTTCTCATTCCTTTCTTCAATAAGATGTTCGAAACCTTTGGCTATAATTGTTCTGACATGGTCGTCAGAAAGAAAATAATAGATTGTTTTGCCCTCACGGCGGTTGGCGACAAGATTTGCGTCCTTGAGTATCTTGAGCTGATGAGAGATCGCCGACTGTGTCATGCCGAGCAGTTCCGCAATGGCGCAAACGCACATCTCCGACTCAAAGAGCGAGAACAAAATCTTGACGCGGGTCGTGTCGCCGAAGAGCCTGAACAGGTCGGACAGGTCGCAGAGCAGCTCGTCCGTCGGCAGCTCGTGCCTCACCATATCGAGCATCTTCTCGTGGTTGTGTTCCATGTTTTTGTCCTCCGTTCATTTGCGCGATGATTCATATGATTGTTCGTTCATATGTTTCACTGTTCATATGATAGCTCATTCATATGTTGTTGTCAACAGTTTTTCAAAAAAATTTATAAGACAGCCGAAAAAAAATAAATAGAGGTCATAATCCGCATTGTCAGACATGGATTATGACCTTTGTTTTTTGCACTAAACAGATATTCAGTCTTCTTTGCCGTCGAGCAGGCTCTCTCTGAAGTCGTCGCTGATAACGGCAAGGTTATCGATATGCATCTTTCCGTTCTTGAATTTGAGTGTGAGCGAATCGGAGTTTCGCTTCATCGAGACAAAATCAGAAATATTAAAGCGCTTCTTCTTGCCGAACATTGTCGAATAGATATATATCCCCTCGCCCGCAGACACGACCTTTTGATCGAGCTGGCAGAGCATCGCCGCGGCACCGAAAAGCATACAGCCAAACCCCGGAATCGCAACGAAGAACTTTCCGACTGCGAGCATTGCGACACAGACAGCGGCGCCTGCAATATAGACAGCCATGCCGAAGAAGAAAAGACATTTCGGAATATGTACTGCATATTTGGCATCACCGGGATCGCGTACTATACGAACGATAAAATATATCAGCAGAGCCGCAGAAACGACGGCGGCGACAAGAGCATAAATCATTCCGCCACTCCCTTAAAATATATTGAGATTCTTGAGCACGAATATCATCGAGATGACCCATGCCACATCGACAATATACGAAATTATCGTCAGCACTTTCAAAGACTTCGTACCGACCGCGATACCTATGACGCGGAGCACGAAGAACAATATTATCGCCACGGCGCTCGCTATCAAGAATCCGAGCATCACCAACGCGCTGACAAAATTCGGCTTTGCGGCGTTGATTATTTGAACTATAAAAAATGCAACTGCGCCGACTATGTCAACAATAGCCGATATATTTGTTATTTTTGGCAGAACTTTGTTTTTCATATTTACGAGACCCGAAGTCTCCCTCACTCCTTTGAATCGGTTACGGGAAAATTCTATCACATAAATGCGATTTAATCAACAGCGGACAGAAAAAAGCGGCGGAATTTACCGCCGCGCATGATTAGCATACATTAATTATATTTAACTATATTCGCCTGTATCGGCTCTCCCCTACTAAACGAGGCGGCGTTTTCAAACGTGGTCTCGCTTATCGACTCAAGCGCCTCGCGGGTCAGAAAGCCCTGGTGCGAGGTGATTATAACATTCGGGAACGACAGAAGGCGCGCCGTGACGGAGGTTTCGAGTATATCGTCCTCGCGGTTTTCAAAGACATTGTGCGTCTCCTCCTCATACACATCGAGCCCGACGCCCATAAATTTATGCTGTCTTATACCTTTTATAAGATCGGGCGTGCTTATCAGCGCGCCGCGCGAGGTGTTGACGAGAATAACGCCGTCCTTCATCCGCTCTATTGCGTTGATATTTATCATATGATAGGTCTCCTCGGTCAGCGGGCAATGGAGGGATATCAGATCGCTTTCGCCGAGAAGTTCATCGAGTTCGACATATCGAACGAAGTCGAGCGAGGGGTTCCGATATTTATCATAGGCGATAACATTCATCCCTAGCCCGCAGCAGGCTCGCGCAAACGACGCGCCTATCTTTCCCGTGCCGACGACTCCCGCCGTCTTGCCGCAGAAGTTGACTCCCGTAAGGCCCATGAGGCTGAAATTGTTCTCGCGCACTTTTATATAAGCCTTGTGTATGCGGCGATTGACGGCGAACGCGAGCGCGAGGGCGTGCTCGGCTATTGCCTCGGGCGAATACCCCGGCACGCGCATAACGGAGATACCGTGCTCCTGCGCCGCCAGAAGATCGACATTGTTATATCCGGCGCAGCGCATGAGAATGAGCCTGACCCCGTTCTCGGCGAGGATATCCACCACCCGCCTGCCGACATCGGACGCGACAAACAGGCACACGGCGTCATAGCCTTTCGAGAGCGGCGCGGTGCGGTAAGAGATATCCGTCTTGAGATAGTCTATTTCAATGTCGGGATATTTGCCCGCAAGCTTCTCGAACGCCTCGCGGTCATACGGCTTTGTATCATAAAAAAGTATCTTCATAAAATGCGCCTCCGGCAGTTTTCTCTGAATAGTATCTGCCGGGCGGGAACGAATATTCGGGTTAAATAAGCACAATTTATCATAAAGAGTGAAAACAATGGGAAGAAAATACAAAAAAGGCTTGACTTTTTCGAGCAAATATTATATGATAATCAAGCTGATTTGCGGATACAGCTTCCGCACGGCGAAAAGGATATGATCCATTAGCTCAGTCGGTAGAGCACTTGACTTTTAATCAAGGTGTCCGGAGTTCGAATCTCCGATGGATCACCAAAAGAGAAGCCTTGAAGTCGTTGTGTATCAACGGTTTCAAGGCTTCTTTCATTTCTATTTCAATGTACCCTTAAATAGAATCCGTAGTAACCCTGTAGTAACAGTCGATTTTTACCTGAGCAAACATTGCTTGATTTTTAAATCATATCATGCTATAATGCAATTAAAGAGCCTCCAGCTCTATATCCTATTTCTTGTGGCTCTCGGCTATCAGACCGAGGGCTGCGTTCTTTATAAAGCAGAAAACGACCGGGCAGAGGAAAACCCCCTGCCCGGTCGTGTTTTAAATCGCTCCGAAGAGCTTGAGAATCTGTACGACCGCCCAGGCTCCGTAAAGTCCGAGCATGTTCATGAGGTTGAAAAGAATTGCTGTTATCATATGTCATGCCTCCTCAAGGCTTGCCACTGCAACCCAGCTCGATATATCGCCGAGCAGGGCTTCTTTGACGCCTTTGTTTGTCTGTATCTTGCTTACCTTGTGCTTTGTCGGTGCAAGCTGAGCGGACGGGACCGCTTTTCCGCGCGCTGAGGTACAGCCGCCGTAAACAGCGCCTTTCTTGATGGTCACTGTGCTACCGACTGCAACACCTTTCTTTGCCGTCGATACTACTGTTATATCTTTGGTATGCACCCAGCTGCTGATCTCCTTGAGCAGAGCTTTACCGTCCTGCACCTTGCTTACGGTGTATTTGCGCAGCTTCACCCAAGTAGGTACGCGCTGTCCCGTGGCATAGTTCGTGCCGGTTATCTTTACCTTATCTCCGACCTTTATGCCGCCGCCCGGTTTCGAGGTCGATTCTGACGGCTTCTGTGCCGCTGTAGTGCTGTTGTAACTTATCCAAGGACATTTGCCCCAATGTACCCAGGGACGGCTCTTAAGCGCGGTTCTGACGACGCCACCGCCGCATGAGACGGTACACTCGATAACATAGCCGTTGCCCTCATACACACCCACATGACCATCCATAAACACTAGGACGCCGGGTATCTCGGGTATCTTGTTTATGTTGCCGTGTTCGGTACATTTGGCAAGCATACCGTTTGCCGACACATCCTGCGCGGCGCTATATTTCGGCGCGGCTGTAGCGCTGTCGCTCCACAGGTAGCCTTTTATCAAACCGACACAGTCATGCACGCGCTTGCCGATATCTTTCTTGCACGCCGCATATCTGGCGCTTGTATAAAAAGACGGATACTGCTTGCGCTTCGAGTCAAGCAGCGTCTGTGTGCCGACCTGCCCAAAGGTGCCGTACCAATACGGATTGCCGATGTTCGCTTTTGCGTATGCCACGAGACCTGTATTAGTCTTTGCCATTTTCAGCACCCTCCTTTTTCTTAAGCTGCTTATTGATTTCCGCAACCGCCGCTTCGATAAGCATGTCCATCTCGATATCAGATATTGATATGCCTTTCTCATTGAGCATTTCAACGATGTTTTCCTTGACCTTCGCAAGCTTTTCTTCGCCGTGTAAATCTTTATACAGCTGCTCCGCTGCGTTGACACAAGTTTTCACGACCGACTCTTTAGTCTTGTCGGCGGAAAGCTTCGAAAGAATCTGCTTTATCGCGATTCCGATGAAGCCGAGCACCGCCGTTAAAACGGTGTAGATCAATGTCATACCGTACTCCGACCAAAATTCTGCAAACATAAATGTGACCTCCTTATTTTTTATAAAGCTGCTGTTCGATCGTATCGATCCTGTGGTGCGCCTGTTTGGCGGACGATTCGACAGAACTCAGCCGTTCGACCACCTTTCCTATCTGGTCATCCTGCTTTTCTTGCTTTCTTTTGATGTCGTCGACTCCGCTTTTGATGTAGCCAAGCTCCGTTAAAACGACACCATCTTTTTTGCCCTCATCTTTGTTATCGCTCCTACCGTTCCGCTTATATGCGAGATAGCCAAAGACTATTGCGCAAATAGTTCCACACGCACCTACCACAGCCAAGAAGACTTCCCATGCACTCATTTCACCACCTCCAATTTGTTGGAGCGCTGCTTCTAATTGCTCCCTTCTGGCATCTCGGCATCATAGGTTACATAGGCATTCGCACCATCTGTCACAGGAATTGTAAACCTGACGTACTTATATGACACAGGAAAATCGCTATTAAATGTTACTTTGTACACCCCACTCGACTCCTGCTCCCATGTGCAGTTTCCAAAGTGCTCTGATGCTATCTTAGTTGTAATATAGCTTGATACGGCCATAGCCTTTTCGGGGTTGTAGAACACAACTGCCGTTGTGCCAACGCCGGCAGAGGAGGGTGCGGAAAGCGGTCTGATTCTGACAATTGACCCCGCCTTGCATGGGATAAAGCCAGTAACACACGAGCCAGTGTTATCTTTCTCCACACCGGTCGAGGTAGAAAGCCTTTTGTTGTTTGTATATCCGACCGCCGCCTGCGACGCGCCTCCAACTTTGAAGCTGTCTGTCAGGATGTTCGGCGCAACAACGCCGCTTTCGACCGCACTGATTGTGATAACAAGATTGCCAGTAACTCGTGGGATAGCAATCTTGCCACCCGAATAGTAAATCGACACGTCCGTCCCTCCCATTGTAATTGAAACTATTGCTCCATCGAGTTCATATCCGGCGTCCGGCGATATATTTGCGCCAAAAGACTGCCCGTCAATTACCCGGAGCTGTGTGTTGTCTGCGAAGCAGTTGCCTAAATTGAACGTTACCTTGTGAAACAGCTCAGTCTCGTCACCTCGCCACACCTCAGCGGTAATGTCAACTCCGTCCATCTTTACGCTCACGGAGCTGATTACCTTGCCGTTCTGGGTAGAAATCGCCGCCTCATACGGCTGGTACTGCGTCACCTCTGTCGCAGCATTGTCACTTGCAGCACCTTCAATGGCGTTGGTCACGGTGAAAGTCGATATGTCCGGCGTCACCGTGCTCGGTGTTCCGTCGATCATCGCCTTGCGGTAAGCGTTGATCTCTGCGGCAGTAAAGCCAAGTTCTGCTGCGAAGGTAACACACTTGTCGCGGAAGGTGCTTCCAGACTTACTGTTGAGCGCAGAAATTAACCCCTTCCATTCAGTCTCGTTTCTCCTGCGAGCATTTGCATCGGTATCCGAGCCGCTGTAAAAGGTCGTCAGCTCGTAGTCTTTGTCGATATCGGATTGACTCATACCGAGAAGCCCCTCCAACACGCAGGCTAGCGTAGCGGTACGATCTGCACCGGCAGCACAGTGGAAATACACCGGTTCATTATGCGTGACTGCATCAAACACACAGCGTAGATTTGTTTTCCATGTATCTATCGGTGTCAGAGCATACCATGCATAAGCATCCGCACAAGTGTAGCGTACGTCGTTGCCGAGTGGAGATGCCGGCAGCCCACCTTCACTTACTCCACGCAAATCGAGCTCGTGCTGTATGCCGAGCTGCTCAACGAGGACTGCTCTGTCCGCGCTTGTCACATAACCGCCGCGGAAGAGCTTGCCGTACTTCACCGTACCGCCGTCACAAGCCCATCCACCGAGGTCACGCACGTTCCAAGTCTGCGTGCGTATCCAACGTAAAGTATCCAGCGGTTTAAGAGTGCCCGCTTTCCCGCCAGAGGCAAATGGCGTCAAAACGTTCGGAACTTCGTTGTAATGCACCACCCCGCCAACTGCCTGTCCAATGGGCTTGTAATTACTCCCAACTGCTGTTGCAGGGGCATAGTTAGCAATCTGCGATGTGCTGTAATCGCCGGGGTCATAGGTCACGTTTGCGAGGTAGTTCCGCACCGGCTCCGGGCACTGGTGCCACTCGACCGCTTCTGCGCCCGCGATGCCGCTCAACAGCTCTGCCATAGCATCGATTTTAGCCCCATCCAGAACCGCCACATTGTTATTAATTAGATAAGTTTTCAAAGTGCTTTTTGCGCCATTTATGCGCTCAAGGTTTGAGCTTATACTCATATGCAAGCGCCTCCTTAAATCGCTGCAAGAGCTGTTTCAATCGCGTTAGTAAGTGATACTGTGCCGCCCGAGGTTTTGCCCGCGGGTATGGTGTAACTGGTCGTCGTCAAGCCGTCTATCGTCCCTGTCAGAGTACCGTTGTCCGCCATAGTACCCTCAACGACCGAGCCATCGGCGGCGACTATTTTCTTCCCTTCCACGACATCTCCGGCAGCAGCGGTTACGCCGCTAACATCCTGATATTTGACGGGGATAGCTGCCACAGAGACCTTGCCGAGCACCTTGCCCGCCGTCGGGGTGATATCCTGCGCCGCTTTAGTAGGTGTGGCGGCCTTGTTTTCGAGCACTATGCTCACTGCACCTTTGCCGTTATGTATGCCATCAGGGACAGTGTAAGACTGGTTGTCCTTAGTGGCGTCGAGAACCTTTGACACAGCACCGTTATCGATTAAAGTACCCGTAGCAGTTGTGCCGTCCGACTTAATAAATACCTTATTGGCACGAACATCACCCTCTTCGGTGGTTGTTGCGCTAACATCTTGATAGTTTTCGGGGATTGCGCCGACTGTAACCGCCGATAAGCCGTAGTAACCTTGGTCGGGAGATATGGACTGTTGCTCTTTGGTCGGCGTTACGGATTTTGTCTGCAAGTTGTAATTGCCGCCGCCTGAGACACCTTTAACTGTACCGCTGCCGTTGTGATATCCTGCGGGGATAGTATAGCTCTCGCCCTCTTTGACGCTCGCGTCAACCGCACCCTGATTCTTGATAGCGGCGGCTTTAGTTGCGAGTTCGTCAAGCTTGTCCGTGCTTGTGGCAAGCCCCAACCCGACAAGCCATGTCCTTATCTTATTTCTCGCGTTTTGCAGTCTGGTGATTTCTGTCTGTGTGCTCATATATTAGCCTCCTTAGATTGTCGCTAAAAGCGCATTGATATTTCCAACGGCTGTGTAGACGGCTGTGTAGACTGCTCCCGATGTTATCGGCTTAGTATTGTCTTGTTCGGCATCGGTCGCGGTATCGACGGACAGCTTGCCGTTTTCCACCTTTAAACCGTCACCGATAGCATAACCTCCTGCGCCGCCTCCGCCTAAAGCCTTGCCGTCATAGGTCGGCTTGCCGTCGGTTTCGGCGAACTTATCAAGCACCGCCTTGTTTTCATGCGTATGCCGTGCGGCAGTGTTCTGGTTGACTTCATCCACAATGCCGGGCTGTTGCAGATCTATAGAGTTGTCACCGTCCGCCGTTTGAGAAAAGTGCAGCCTCACCATTCTGGATTTATAAACCTGTTCACTGCCGACATAGCCGATAAGCGTTACGCAGCAGCAGGATGTTGCCGTAACCGCCGACGGCAAAGGATATGAAAATGCTCCGTCCGTGGTCTGCAAAATTATCTCCGACAGACCGCCGGGCTCAAAACAAAGGCGATACACTGCCTCTGTCGGCATAATAGCCGGTGGAGTAACAATAAGCTCCGTGGCGTAGTGTTCCCCTATTATTCCGGCTTCGCAGTCGTATCGGTTATCGGCAAAATTAAGCCGACACTGTCTCATTTTCTTCAACAATAGTTTCACCTGCTTCCTGGTCTTTGTCATCCTCTTCGAGCGAGGACAGCAGTTTGTTGAGTTCTTCTTTAACGCCGATACATACCATGCGGCAATTCTCATAGGTTTTCTGTTCGGCTTCAATCTCGGCTATGCGAGATTTGATTTTTTCTACTGCTTTTGAATCTGTTTTTGAATCTGTCATGTTGTCACCTTCCGAAATTAAGCAAATGCTATTTTTTTGCCACCGACATACAACACGCCGTTATTGACCGTGATAAATGTTGTATATCCGCCCTGCCCCACCAGGCGCAAAGAAGCCTTGCCAGTTCCCGTGCTGTACACATCAAGTCTTGCTACCCTTGCGCCTGTGACGCTTAACAATTCCATCGCCGCCGACGGATTGTTGTCAACTACGCCGATTCCAAAGCCAGCAATATATTCCACAGTGCCGACTTTTCGATGATGTAGCAGACCTGCGAATTGGTTTTCCAGGCATTCATTCGTCTCAACCATTTGTCTGATGCGTGTTTTATCGGCTTCAATTAACATATAATCCGTATCCCAGCTATAACCGAGATCGTTTACAACAGGACGCGTGAGAGACGCATTCTCCGCAGATTTGCCGAACCTGAAGCCCTTTGCGGTATTTCCGGAAACCGTCGGCTCCGGAGAGGCAAATGTGGCGTACCAATCCGCCGAAACTGCAGTCGAATAGAGCACGGTGTCAAGTACCGATAGATATTTGTAGTTTGTTTCTTGTGCTTGATTAAGTGCCTGGTAAAGTTGCAAATAACCGGGCGAGAGGTCAGCTTTGAAACCGCTGCTCTCCGCCGAGAAATTGCCGTCCTCAATCTTTATCCCCTGCGCATTTATGGTTGTAGTCGCGTTGCTCAGTTCAGACGGTGAGCCGAGATTATCAAAACGGATATTTATCTCGTTACTCAGCTGCTCGATGGTCGATGAAGTGACATAATCTCCTTCGATTTTTGTCACCTTTAACTGGATGCTGCTCGCTGTCTGCTTCAGCGTGCTCACCTCGCCGGACAGCCCGTTCATGTCTTGGACGAGCGTTTGAATACTCAGGTTCTGGTGGTCAACCTGCAGCTGCACCTTTTTGAGCGTCTGCATAACGCTGCCTGCCATCTTGTAATCAGTTTTCTTGACTATCTGAGCCTCTGCGGACACTTTTGACTTGATGCGCGCAGTAGTTTCTATCTGCAGCACCGTAGCCGTGAAATATGTCCCGTCCTTATCCTGGAGGCTTATGCTGTCATTTAGGTCGAGGATATAATCATCAATGCAGTCGGTTATCTGAAACGGCACGATTGACATGCCGAAGATCTGCGCTGCAACGGTTTTTATGCTGCTCTCCCGCGTTTTGTCGATGAAGGGATTATCGTCTATGCGCCACTGGCAAAGATTCTCCGGTGCGATTGACGGGTATGTGATATCATCGTCATATCCGTCATGCCCGAAGACCAATGAGTTTATAACGCCGAACTTAGGCTCCTTTGAAACCGCCTTATACCGCGCCTTGCCTATCTGAATACCCGTACTGACCGGCTTGCTTATGCGCAGTCCCCCGGTACGGCTTATCTGCGCTATGCAGCCGCCGAGTTCGGCGGCGCGGGAGATCAACTCTCGGTCTGTAACTGAGGCGTCCATATTCGGCGCCTCTGTCAGCTTGAAAGTCGACATCGGGAAAGTCGTTGTCTCGAGCGTAATGTCGTGGCGCGCGCATATCTCCCGCACGAAAGCGCCCAATGTTGTCGGATAAGTCAGGCTGCCGCCATACGCGCAGTCAAAAAGCACTGCACGGTCAGTACCTTTAAAAGATATCGACCGCGCAGTTTTATTGTTTGTGATATCCTCATCCTTTGCAGTAAAAAGACCCATCGGAATCCATGTCACCGAACCGTTTATCTCGAGTCCACGATATACAGATACCTCTTTTCCGTTCAGGTCTATGGACCCGTCAAGATTGTATATCTCAAACTCACAGCTTTTCGCCGGGAACCCGCCTATCATTTTGCTGTTGGAATGCGATATCTTCGGGTATGTTTTCAAATACTGCTGTCCGGTATAAGTCGCATTTCCTACTACTATTTTTGACTTCGGCACACGGACCCTGGAGGATGCTATGTAGTTTTTATAGCTTGTACTCGCTGCGTACATATTTTGTCCTCCTTAACTGTTCGGAACGGTCTGAACGAAACGTAGCTCAAACGCCTCAATGACGTATTCGCCGTTAATCAGCGCGTGTGCCGTCACTGCATCAGAAACCGGGTACATCGTCTTGGTCAAAAACGCACCGGCACGAAGATCATAAAATTTTACAGTACATTCGGTCATCGCCCTGACCTGCAGAATTTTCCTGATCTCCGCCTCGGTCTTATCCTTTTCAAATGTCAGAATGAGCTTGTCGCGCTCCGGCAAAACTTCGCGGATCATCAAATTTTCATCGGTCGCGCCCGACCCTTCCGAGTCAGTCTGCGGATATTCCCAGCCTATCCCGTCGGCGGTGAGCGTTATGCTGCCGTTTATAAGCACTTCATATTTTTCCACGCTTTACACCTCCAGAAGAATCCTGCCCTCGGCTATCTGGGCTTCGTTGATAGTTTTGATTATCGTGCGTCCGTCGGGATAGCGGATAAGCAGTTCGAGCTGCAGCTTAACCTTTTGGGCAAAGCCGCCCGCCTTGGCGAGTGCAAGCTCAACCTGCTCGCGAATCTTTGACTCGGGCGACACTATTTCGCCCTCACGGGTGTTGTCGCCGACGATGGCAAGCTGCGGATTGTTGGCGGCCACCCACCCGCCCTGCGCGAGGCGAGGCAGCTTTATAGTGGGAATCTGTTTTATGTTAAAGCCTAAAGATCTCCCGCCTATTCCGGGCACCCAGTCAGGCACATCCCATTTTATCGAGTTAAATCCCCTGATAAGCTTGTTTATGCCGCTGCCTATACGGTTCACGAGATTCTCAAACGTGGCTATTATCATGTTGAGCGGTGTCTTTATAACCGCCGACATAGTATCAATAGTACCTTTAAAAATGTTCTTGATACCGTCCCACGCTTTTGACCAGTTTCCGGTGAAAACACCGGTTAAGAACTGTACAATACCTTTCAGTATTGTAATTATCCCGTTCGCGCAATCTATAAATCCCGCTATTATGGGCTCGACTATATTCATCATATCGCGGAAGCTGTTTACAAATTTGGGATAAAGATAATCCTGCACCCATTTTACAATGGGTACAATAACCTTATTATAGATTTCAAGCGCATCCTGTATCAGTTCTCCAACGAAGCCAGTGAGGTTATCAGCTAACGGTTTTACATGGTCAGTCCACAGCCTTGTAACCGTCCCCATTATGATATCCCAGCATGGCTTCATGTAATTATTCCAAGCATTCAGGAACAAATTCTTTGTATTTTCAATGGCTGTTCTGACATTATCAAAAATCGGGGCTCCGTATGTCTGCCAGTTGTCACATACAATGTCCCATGCATCCTGATAAACCTGTGTGAAAAACTGCAGTGCCGGTACTGCTCCCTCGCGCCAGGTCTTATCGAATATTTCTTTCACGGAGTCAAACAGCGTCTGCAAGGTTTTTACGCATTCGGTGGAAAACTGCGTGAGCACAGGCAAACCTTTTGTTACAAATTTTTGAAGCCTCGGATACACGGCAACATTCCATAGATCCCTAAAAACGGCGTTTACACTGTCATATAGACCTAAAAAGATGTCGGCCGAAGCGTGACAAAAGGTTTCAAAAAAGTCCTTCAAATCCGTTGATGCCCAATTTTTTATCGGCGATTTGAGCTTGCGCAGATCTTGCCAAACTCTTTTGATTAGCGCTTTCGTCTGCTCAATTTGTCTTTTCAGTTCTTCGCGTTCCTTTTCAAAACCTGCCGCAAAACCGCTCCAAAAAGTCGAAAGCTTCTCTTTGAGTTCATCAAGTCTGGAATCGACAGCAGAAACTCCGCTCGTTATTGCTGAGGTTGTAGGATCAGCTGCCGCCACTCCTGAAGAGCCACCAGTGCTTGTATCCGACGAGCTTGACTTGCTCAGCACGTTTATCTCATCGTAAGAAGCGAAGGCTTTTTTGACCTTTTTCGCGGCTTTTTCGGCAGCCGTGCCGGTGTTGTCAATAGCCTCGGCGGCCTCCGTTGCCCCCGCAGTTACGCCGCCAAGGGATGTCACATCGGGCATCTCAAGCCCGATTGATGCCATCGCCGTTTTCAGCAGACCCAAAAACTTCAGCAGCGCGTCAAGCGCGGTCTGAATTGCCGGGATAAAAAGGTTTAGTATCGGTATTATCACATTGCCGATTTCTGTTTTTAATGACGTGAATGTCGCAGACAGTTTTGCGACCCTGCCGGCAAAAGTAGTTGCGTACTTTGCCGCGTCGCCTGTCTGCCACTTTGTTTCTTGCAGAATACCGTTGACCTCGGCTTCTATCTTTTGCTGCTGCGTGAGAGCGTTTGATGTTGTTCCGATGGATTTGGCATAGTCATCCCACATCTTCGCCACGTTCTTGGTCACACCGGCGTTGTCCACAAGTATGGAGTTTTCATTCTTCAGACCTTCTGTCGCCGTTGATATAGCATCACCGTAGGAATAGGAAGCCTGACGGCCGAACGCCGCGGCATCTTTCAGCGCGGTCATCGTCTTTTCTATCTGCTCGGTATTGTACCCGCGAGCCGCGAGGTTCTTGTATGCCGTCACAGCGTTGTTAAGAGGCACAAGACCGTCAGAAATATAATCCTGGATAAATCTGTTCGCTTCGCTGAAAGACTTCTTCTGCCCGTTCAGAATGGAACTCAGACCCACCCATGCGGACTGCGTCTCGCTCGCCACCTCAACACACTTTTTGCCGAAAGAAACGACGGCGGCCGCCGAAAACGCAACGCCTATTGCTTTGCCGACCTTGCCCATCGCGGACGAAAACACGCTCTGAGCCTGTCCTGCGGCGCCCTTTATTTCTTTTTTGAACGCGCTTTGATTCGCCTTTATGTCGAAGAAAACAGAACCGACATTTGTGCCCAAAGGCATATTCTCACCCCCCTGCAAGATTTTTAAAGAGCTGTTGGAACTGTTCCAAGGTCATTGTGTACTGTACGCTCTCCGCTTTCGCGGCGCGGAACCGCTGCCACTTTCGGCGGATATCCTTCTCAGCATTCGTCATCTCGCGTATCTTCTTCGGGTCCTTTTCGGATCTGACCGAGATAACATATCCGAGCGGCGTATCGTGCATAATGCCTGCCAGCAGTTTCCTGTACTCCCTGACCGATATATCTTCCGTCAGAAGCCTAATACCGTACTGTTTGGCAAATGACGCTACAATAAGCGGCTCGTCAAACTGCTCGTCGTAGTAGGCTTCCTCGGTTAGTTTTTTCTTTCTTTTGCTGCTTTCTTGAGGTCTTCATAGTCCTCGCCGGTTATAGCTGCCATAACATAGTAAGACAGATTCATATAGCCGGAAACGGATATGTCGCTGTTTACCAGCTCGGCAACAGCTTCCTTGCCGAGCGCAAGGGTGAGGATTTCCATGTCGGAATCGTCTCCGCCCTTTTCCTGCGCCTGCTGAATTTTGTCCCATGTGGACTTTCTGTCATCGACGAGATAGAGCTTATCGCCGATTTTAAGCTGCGGATGATTGTCACCCGAAAGAATGGCATCGCCCGTATCGATTATTCTCATGCTGCTTTACTCCTTTAAATAAAAAATACGGACTGCCGCGAATCACGCAGCAGTCCTGAAATTATGAGCCCGTAGCCGGTGTATAGGTCGGCTTACCGTTGCTGATAAGGTCAAACGCCAGGGGGTTGACGGCGGTTGCATCGTCACCGGCATAGTCGCTCACCGAGACGACTACATCGCCCTCGAAGGTGGCACCGTCGGGAAATTTTATCTTAACCTTGGAATCGCAGTCGCGTCCGTTTTTGAGCGCCAGTCCTGCAATATAGTCGTTGCCGGGATCTCCTATGCTGCGCTTACCGTTCATGGACAGGGTGTACGACTTCGCGGTCGCCAGGGCTCTCTGCCAGCCGTCCTCGGTTATCGAGTGCCAGGTCTCTACGCCGGTCTCGATTGACAGCTTCGCGTTTTCCATGTCGGCTATCGGCGCGAAGGTCGTGCCGGTTGTGCAGATCTCTATGTCGAGATCATACACGGGAAAAACTCCTGAAAAATTAGGCATGTTCTCACTCCTTTTTACTTGTCATAATAAACATCGAACTCGAAAGAGTATTCATACACGCCGTTGCCGTCGGTTCCCAAGTCGATGGGACCGTCATAGCGAGATATTATAAACGCTCTTTGTCCGTCGATTTCAAAATCCTTTTCATCGAAAAAGTCGTATATGCTTTGCGCCTTGCCTTCGGCGGAGTCCGCATTGCGCGTCCAGCGCAGCAGGACCGTAACAGGCAGCACACCGTAGCTCCGGTTGACCTTGCCGCCCACCGTCTGCGTCTTTGCCGCACCTAAGCGGGAACGATAAAAGCAAACTGCCCTCTCAACATCGCCGTCTATCTTACCGATAGAGATGTTGTCCGTCCAACTGTATGCGGTTTTGAAAAAGTCTTTCAATGCTTTCAGCGTCATCCGCCACAGCTCCTTTGCATAAATCTCGCAAAGACCCGCTTTGCGTAATCCTTCTTCCGGCCTGAAATGTACGGCTCAAACCACGCTCCTCCCGCCTCTCTGTTTTCAGCCCTGCTGAAATTGTATTCGGGATGAAAATAGAGCCTGCGGGCATACGGTGTATCAGACACGATATAGACCTTGCCGGTCTCCGCCTCTTTGTCGTCGACAAAGGTAGAGCGGTTCTGCAGCTGTCCGGTCTTGAACGGCATCGTCTCCGACTGCTGAAGATCCGTCTTCAGCGCGTCTGCCGTTTTTACCAAGTTGCGGGAAATTGCTTTTTCAATGAGGTTTATGTTTGCCGTATTGAGCTTCACTGTGACCTTCATTTCAGCTCAAACTCCGTATGATTCACCGTACCATCCGGATTTTTGGCTCTGATGCCCGAATAGATTGTCATTTCGCGTTTGTGAATGGTAATCGTACCGCTCGATATTTCGCGCATCTTCGGCGCAATATCGCCTTTTACGATAACCTTGCCGACAAGCTCGGTATATTTACCGTCTTTGTCGTACAGCCGTTTCCTGCGCTCGGAATAGATGCAGGAGGCTTTTATCGGGGCGTGAGTCTTCGGCTCTCCGTCCTCACTGATGTCGGGCTCGTCAAGCCGTATTTCGCAAGGCGTAACGCAAAGGAAATCCGGGAACGGCAGTTTCTTAATGCTGTTTGCCATCATGATATCCTCCCTGTAAGTCCGGTCTGCTGCAGCAGGGCATACGCTACGGGACTCATTCCGAGTCGCTCGTAGACCTTGCCGGAATCCTTGACCGTAACGCTTATGTCAAGCACGCTATAGCTCTGTATACCCGAGCCGTCATATCCGTTTTCGTGAATATAATCCGCCTGGTAACATGCGGCGAGCCTGATTTTTTCCTGCTGAAACTCGGTAAGGTTTTCAAAACCGCGCCCTTTGATGCGGTTGAAGGTCGCTTCGTCAATCTTTATCTCGGCCAAAGACAAAGAGGCTTCGATTTCACACGAAGCCTCCTGCGTACCGTGAAAAGATTCTAAGTAGAAATTGACGTCAGCATACATTATGCATCAACTCCGTCAAGCGATATCGGTGTCGACAAACACGCTATCGACCTTGTTATCCTTGCCGTTGGGGAATACGAATACATCGGAGAAAGCACGGTTCTGATACAGCCAACCGTCGCCCTCGGTGTGCGCTCCCGGTGCGAAGAAGTAAATACTGTTGACCTTCGGCACGAACTTCGTGGTAAGAGGCGAAGCAATCAGGATATTGATCTTCTTCGAGCCGACAGCATCAACCTCGTAGTAGCTCGAAGTGGACGGATTGCCGGTCGGGCTCTTGACGGCGGTATACTTTTCACCGCTCTTGGTGTAATAGGTCTTACCGGCCACAACGCTGGTATCGGCTGATGCCTTATAGGTCGTCTCTGCCGGCGCGAAGCCGCCATCCTCGCCGTCGAAATCGAAGGCGTCGTAAAACACTTCATCGTCGATGACCTCGAAGACCGGCACACCGTCAATCTTTGTGACGCGGGTCTCGATGCCGATGCCGCCCTCCGCTATCTGGGTCATCTCTATCTTCTTTGCAAGCTCGGTGCTCTCCTCAAGCAGATCCATTATCTCAGACCTAATGTAGACGACAAGCGCACCCATCGCCTTGTATCTGCGGAGCTTGCCGGAACCGAGCGCCTTCTTGATTTTGGTGAAGACATTGGCAGCGGTATAATCACTGAGCTTTGTTTCGGTATGATAGCCGTCGAGCTTCTTTGCCTGCGCCGCGACGCGGGAGAAGAAGAGGGCGTTAGCCTCGGGCACCTCCTGCGTGCGGACAAAGGTCTTGGAGATATTCTCCATCGACGCTGTCGCATTGGTCTCATCGACATCGAGCTTATCGACAAGGAACTCTATATCCCTGTCGTGCGTGACGGTGAACGGAACATCCGTCTGCACGAAGACTCCGCGGTTCCAGCCACCGTTTCTGTTGTGGCTCTTATAGCCGCTGGTTGACATCTGGGTAAAGTGGAAGGTCTTTGCCGAAAGCCACTTCACTGCGGTCGTAATAAAGGGAGAAATGAGCGAATCCTGCGTGAGGATCTCGAGAAGCTCAGGCTCCCATCTTTCTGCGTAGTTTGCCGTGTTAGGCATTTTTCAACACTCCTTTAGTAGTTAAATCTGTTCCAGCTCTTTTGAGCTGTCTTTTTGGCGGGTGCTTTCTTGCTCTTGTCCTCCTGACCGTCCCCGCCTATACTGAATCCGGGTCCCCCGTCCTCAGCCTTGTCGGTCAGTTCTGTCCATGTTTTCAGCAGTTCGGTGACTGCAGCGGAAGCTTTTTCGCGGCTGAATTTGCCGTCATCGTCGAGGCAGTCCGCGCGGTCGATGAGTTTGACCGCCTTAGACACCTTGTCTGCTTTGACATGTGCCGCAAGCATCACAGCTTCCAGGACTGCGCCTTCGGCCATTGCACGAGCCTCTGCGAGTTCGGCGGCTACTCGGGAGTTCTGCTCCGCACCGTCCGTCTCCGGCTCTTCCTGCTTATCAAGCTGCGCCTTCTCGATAAGCTCTTTGACCTTTGCCCTGTCGGTCTTCTCGGTTATACCGAGTTCCTTCATAAGCTTGGCGACTGCCTTCTTGCTGTTCTTGACGCTGATGTTGTTTACTTCCTCGTCGGTATACTTCTTTTCGGGCTGAGTCTGCTCTTTCTGCTCCTCGGCGCCCTGTCCCTCCAAGGTTTCGACATCCTTTTTTTCTTCTGCCATTTTTTACTCTCCTTTTCTCAGTTAAGGTCAACTGTTCCCCTGTTTACGATACAGGCAAACGTTTTTTGGATATAAAAACAGCGCCCTGCAGTCAAATGCAAGACGCTGTAATTATTAGGTTGTAGTATTGCGAGGCACCTTACTCTCGCTTGGCGGAGCTCAATCGAGAATATCTATTTTTAAAATCTCGGCATTCTCAAACTGAACGTTTCCTTTATCTGTAGCAATAGTTATGCAATCTTCTTCTGGTTCGAGATCTGATCTCTCCCCCGAATCAGTAATATCAACAATGTTACCAATAAAAACATCTCCATCAATATCAGTTATTTTTATTCGCTCTGCATCGGCGAAACTCCACAAATTAATCAAAATTATCACCTCTTATTGGCACAATGTGCGAGCTCTTTTTCCCGTAGTGTATAGCTACTTTCGTAGTCTCATGATACTTACCGTTTCCAAAATATTTTCCGACAACAAAACGGCAGTTTATATCTTCTACTGGCCGTGGTTCACCTTTTTTGCTACTTCTAATTATTCCCGTGCCAGCTCTGCTTTTTATGATTTCTTGCGCCTTTTCTTTATCTATCAATAAAACAGCTTGCGGATTTCCACCCTTTTTTAAGCGGGAATCTTTATAGCTTTCAAACTGTTTTGTACCCTCTATATGCTTTAAAAAATGCTGCTCACTTAAATTTAGGCTATAATCACCGCTACTTACTTTGCTCATTATTTGAGATGCCGGAAATTGCGGAATTCGTTTTCTTTTGTTTATTATATCAGTTTCTCTTTGCTTTTGCAACTGTAGCCGTTTTAAATTCTTCTCCCATTCCTCGAGCTTCGCCTGATACCGTGCCACATTCTCGGGGTCGACGCTGCCGGCTGTCAGGCGCTTGTACCGCTGCACCATGTTTTCTATGTGCGCACGGTTGTATCGACCGTAGTCGGAAACATCGTTTTCATCGTTGTTGTAACGGTTGATATCCTCAAGCTCGGGATAATAAGTGCCGAGACCGTGCCGGCACCGAGGGTGGAACAGTCCGAGCTTCATCGCCTCGGACAGCAGCATATAGTCGCCGTCGCCCGGCTTGCCCCCGGAATACACATCGTCGATGAGCACCTTGCGCTCAAACGGTCTGCAGAGCTTGCAGGCTGTTGCATGGTGCGAGATAATGACGAGCGTCTCCCCTATGCTTTTGCGGAATTCGCCCTCACCCACCATATATGCCCGCTGGTTCGCCGTGCAAACGGCCATTGATGTGTAATCCGCTATATTGACCCTACGGCCGTCGCGGTATTCGATGCAGTTAATCCCGCGATTCAAAAAATCTTTCACAGCCATGTCATATGCCTGCGTTTCGGTCATTACACCGTTGGAAGCATACATTCCGGCGCGAAAGATGGTCTGTCGATATGTATCGTTCATCATGCGCAGCACGGCAGTGTTCGCCGCGCCGAGATCGTTCTGCAGAGCGTTTATCATTCCGCCCACCTTGCGGTCGTTGACCTTGAAAAAGCTTTTGCGCATGACCTTTGCGGGTTTATAACCCTTGCCGAGCGCTTCTCTATAGCGCTTCAGCTCGTGCTTCGAGCCTTGCCGCAGCTCAGACTTCATGTGCTTTGCCACCTTCTCGGACAGCCCCTCGGTCTGACTGCGGACGATTTTTCGATTCTCGCGCTGATATCGCTTCAACTCTTTTAGCTTTTCCGCCTGCCACTGCGGATAGCTGAAGCCCGTCTTTGCCTCTTCGGCAAGATGTCCAGCAAGATTGCGCTGCATCGACTCGATAAGGTAAAGCTCCATATCGCGATAGATCTGTGCTATCTCCTTGTCAAAATCCATGCCGCTCATCTATTACCTCACTCGAAATCACTGTTCAGCGCGGGCTCGTCCGCTTCGAGAATGCCGCGCTCTTCTTTTATGCGCCTGACCTCTTCCGCCTTCCACTCTTCGTCCTTATCGTCGCCGTAGAGCTCGTCGACCTGTGTCTTGGTCGACATTATGCCGCTGGTTGCCGCTTTGCCGATTGTCTCGACCTGCGCCTCAAAGGACGGGTTCGCATAACCGCCGAAATTAACGGTGACTTCAACCTCTTTGCTCTCGCGGCCGTTGAGCGTGCAGTAAAAATCAAGAGACGCCTGAACAAGGTCGCGTATTGCCTTGTTGAGGACATCGGTGACCCTGTTGCGGGTATAAAGCGTAGTTTTTTCCTTTTCGCGCTGCGCCTCGGCGTTGTCGAGCTTTTTAACGTCAATGCCGAGCGTGGACGGGGAAATTATGCCCTGCAGACAGAGATCGAGCACGGTGCAGTATGTTGACAGCAGCGCCTCATACTGGATGGTGCCCTGTGTGGTTTTAATCTCCTGCTGCACACCCTCCGCCATGCTTCCCTGGAGCTGAATATACTCATTATCAAAGTCATTACTTTCGAGCACCTCGCCGGTACGGGCATTGCGCGGCAGCAGGTCGACGGGTATGTACTCCTTTATCTGACCCTTGCGCACGGCGAGCATCCACTGAGAGAACACCTCGTCAAAGGCGTCAAAATCGTCGAGCTTGCCGTCAAAAATCGACTTGCCGCGCCCGGGATAGATAGTTGACCGCCGGAACATCAAAGGCACCGCAGGCAGGAAATGGGCGTTATTTTTGATATCTCTGCACCCGTCGAGCTCCGGGAAGTCGGATATATCCGCCTCTCTATCGTTCGACACATCCACCAGCGAATATGTTATGCTGTCATAGTCGTACCGCTCCTTGAGCAAATACGGCTTCTGCTTAATGGTCTTTTTGGTTTTGAATACGACCGCGCCGATCCTGCCTCGGTTATACTCGAAATCCACACGGTCGGCAGGATAGAACTCAATAATCGGCAGTTTGCTTACCGTGGGGTCATACGACAATTTAAAAGCGCCGTCACCCAGATACAAAGTATCTCGGACGGCGTCGCTTATTATGTCGGTAATCAGGTTGCTCCTCGCGATATCCTCCCACACCTCCCCCATGTCGGGGTCGTCAACGGTGACAGCGTACAAGTCTCCCACGCAAACATCGGTCAGCGTGTCCACTATCAATGACGGCAGGCCGGTATGTATCTTTCGCAGCTTCATGCCGCGAGTAGGTTTGCTGCCCCAGAAATGCCCGTTGCCTATGTTGTCCTGAATATGCGCGTAAAGCTCTTCGATTTCGTTCGCCCGGCCGCGATACCAGATGCGGTCTTTAAAGACCTCGGCGTCATGGTCCATAAGCTGATGGATATTTATAGACACTCCGTTATCTGTGCTGATATTCAAAAAGTTCCTTACGGCGGTTCTGACTCTGTCGCTCAGGCTCAAATTAATCACCCTCCTGTTACTGCGCCTATCTTCTTAACATACGGCAGCCACCCGTATTGTGACGCATTTATTGTGTGGTCGTTTCGGTCTTCCGGCTGATTGTCTTTGTCCTGCTGCCAGCTGTACAATTCGAGTTCTGCGATATGGTTCTTGCAGTGGTCGCACACAAGGTAATGCCCCGTGTGCAGCCAGCCGAGCTGCAGGTTTATACGGTCAATTATCTTTGTCGCCTTATAGGCGTTGTTGAAAGAATAGAGACAGGCGTTATTCCGACGGTACTTCAAAAGTTCCGTCATAGTTGCCTGGTCCGCGGAATCGATAAAGACATTCCGTGCGAGTCCCCACTCCTCGCGGTTGCGCTCCAAAAAGTCAATATAGTTGCACACCGTGTCGCTCGGCGCTATCGGCTCGCTGATGTCTCGGTTGTTATAGACCCGCTCGTCCAGGCATATTACCTTGCGGTCGGCGGTGATGCCGAGAAACATCATTGCTATCGTGTCCGGAGACTGCGAGGAATACGCCGTATCAAGCCCCGACGAAAACGCGATGAATTCAAACGGATCATTCTCATCCTCTAAGCGCTTGCGTATCGCCGCTTTTGATATAACATGCCGCTTGCGGTCAAAATTAGAAAAGACAAGCCCGGTGGCTCGTCCTCTCAATCCGAGTATTTTATTCTTGTAAATCTTTGTACCGGCGGGAACGTTGCTTATAATCTGCTGCCGCTTCTCGGGTGTCAGGGCGGCGTTGTGGTCAAACGAGAAGTACCACCACACCCAGCCGGGCATTGCCGGAGACGAAAGCATGGAGAGCAGTTCCGGCGGCGCGTCATCTGCATATTCGGGCAACGGTCGGGAACGGTTAATATATTCCGAATACACCGGCAGGTTCGGGTCGTCGGGGTTGAGCGTAGCAAGCAGATAATCGCAGCGCATAGCCGCCTCGCGCACATACTCCATATCCGCGATGTTTATCTCGTCGATATAAAGGCAGCCATACTGGCCGCCCAGAGCCTTTTTCCAGCGAGCTTTGTTGTCATAGCCGAGCACATAGATTATTTTATCCTCTGCTCCTGTGCGAAAGACGATATGCGGTAAGCTATACTGACCCTTACCACCGCTGTTGTATTCTACCCGGGAGCCGAACACATCTATAATGCCGAGCTCCTTGTTGATGATGTTTTTCTCGATTGTTCCGGTGTCCAAGCCGCTGACGATGTGAATCTTTTTCGGGCTCGCCGCAACGCGGAACATAAACTTCATAATGCCGACCGTAGTCTTGCCGGCATAGGTCGTCCCCTCGAGAAACTCGACCGACGCCGAGCGACAGCGGAGGAAATCGCGGAACTTCTTACTCAGAAGGACCTCACTCATTGCCGCTCAACTGCCTCAGAATACTGTCGAGCTTGTCTGACGGTTCTATCTTAGCTTCAATACCGTCCTTGAACAGACAGAACCGCTTGCCAAGCAGCTCCGCAGCCTTCAGGCGCTCCTTTTCGTCCGGCGGCTTATCCAGCACCTTTGCCGCACTGCAGCCGTCGCCTTGACCTTCCACAACAACGACGCTCGCCGTGCTGTCTCCGCGCATCACGGCGGTGAGGTACTCCATGACCTCCTGCGCGTCGGCTATCTTTTTCGAACTCAGCTCTTCGAGTTTTGCTTCGATGTAGGCTTTGACATTAGCATTTGTTAGCAGCCTTGACGCATTGGCTCTCGCAGCATCATCCGATTTTATCCGCGGATAAGCAGCCTTGTATGCTCTTGTCGCGTTGCAGTCGACGATATACTCATCTGCAAACCGTCTTTGCTTGTCGGTCATGGGTTCACCTCCGTTCTTGTCGTAAATCAAAAGCCCCGCTATTTATGACGCCGCGGGGCAGGCGTGGTGAAAGGGGACATAAAAATGAAGAATAGAATATCGGTAACATTCTTCAGCTTAAAGGTTAGCACATATGCGTGTGCCATGTGTGCCAACTTTTAATTTTTCGCGATAAATCTGTAACAGATATGCTTGACGCTGTAAGAACTACTACCGATTTTATCCGCAACTTCTTCCCACCGCATCCCTTCAACGAATCTCAGCGTAAATATCTGCCGAGTCAGACTGTCAGGAATATCGGCTATGTAGCGTTCCAAGCGGCTGCGCTCGTAGACTCGCTGTTCTATCTTTGCCTGGATTATAGCTTCGAGATCCGTTATCTCCGCTATGCAGCGTTCAAGCGCAGGCTCAGGGTTCGGGCTATGCGGCATACCATCGTAGTTTGGCGACCTCGGGCAGAGCAAATTTGCCCGCAGCTCCGCAAGTCTCTCACGGTCAAGTTCTATCTCTTTGTCAAGGTAGTACAGCTGCGACAACTCTTTAAGCGTCATTTAACAGCCTCCTCTCGGGTTTTGTCGTGCTTTTCAATCTCCGGCTTCAGACAATGCCAAAACGGGCACAAAGGCTTTTCTCCGCCGGTCTGGACGAGAAACACACAATGCTCATCCGGACACATCTCAGGCACTGCCATCACCTTCCAATAGCTCGGGGTTATCATAGATATTGCCGATGACCTCTATATCGTGGTCGTAAAAGTTATCCATAACATAGCAAATACTGTTGCCATAAACTTGAAAACAGGATTCATCAAAAGCAACTTGATAAGGCTCCTCATCGCCTTTCAACAAAACAATATCGCCCTCGAAAATTTTCGTGCCGTTTTTGTCTGCCAAACCTGTGTACTGCCCTATCGTTTCAGGGATTACCGTCCTTTTGTTATTATTGGTGCAAATCTGCCAGTCGCCGTCATAACAGCGAATAGGAACACCGAAATACCACATACCATCATTATATTTTTTATCGCCTTTGCCACGAAAAAGTATCTCACGCATTGTTACACCTCACCTTTCATGAAGCAAGCCCAAAATGTTTTACTGTTTTTTCCAGAGTGATGCCCGAACAAAGGTTTACATCCAATTGCCCGCCATACCTCCACCGCCGGGATTTGTACTTCCGACCATTTAAAAATTAAAACTCCGTTTGGTCGTAAAACGCGCATACATTCATTAAAACCGTCCCGTATCATCTGCGGCCAATGGTCGTCGAGTTTTCCGTATTTTTTGACCAACCACGAAGTTTCACCAGCATGTCGCAAGTGTGGTGGGTCGAAAACCACAAGATAAAAGGTGTTGCTCGCAAATGGAATTGAGGTGAAGTCGGCTATTACATCGGGATCCACTCTCAATGTCCTTTCGGATAGTCCATCCCCGGATTTCCAAATCCGGGTTTCAAGCTCTCGTCTTTTGTCCATGTATACCGTGGCTGGATGTTGTTTATTAAACCAAATGCTGCGAGATCCGCAAGTCGCATCAAGAATTTTCTTTGTTTCTTCAATTGCCATAGTCGTCACTCACTTTCAAAAATCCCGTTTCAATGAGTTCTCGGCCGCATTTCGGGCAAACATACCGACTATCATCTCCTGCCTCGAATATCTTGCAGCAGTAATAACATCTCAAGCAGTGTGTTTCCCGGTCACTCGTCCGCTCCCGTATGTAGCGCCTGTTGGTCTCTTCCTGGGTTATTTGTTTCAGCATGGCAGCTCCTCTATTCTCACATAAATTCCCGGCACGGCAGCCCAAAACTTTTCGCTGATCTCCGATGCGACCTGCGCATCGTCCTTCCAAAAGTGCAGGCGGGTCATGCAGTCTTTCAAGGCTTTCTCGAGATTGTCCGTATCGGGCTTCGAGGTTTTCCATTCCCCGTCTCTGTGCTTAGTCCCTGTATTGCTGAAGCACCATTTGACCATCAGCCTGACCGCGCCCGAATACGGTTCCTGCGGAATGTGTTCTGCCAGGTGTGCCGTCAGCTTACTCCTTGCCGCTTTCAGCTCGGTTGAATCGTACATTATCGCCTTACCGTTTTTGACGGTTATCTTTTTGTCGTGATGCGTTACCGTGGGCGGATGCATCGGCATGAAAAATTCAGCTGTCACGGTAATCGACTCCTTCCCATTTACCCGTTGTCGGATCATACCGCATGTAATCGTGTGCCTTGTCAAAAAGGTACTGCAATATTTGAGGCTGCGATATAATCCATTTCACAACGGCGCTTTCAAAAATGTTAAACTCAGTTCCCGGAAAAGAGTGATATAACGGTGGCATCTTCTTTATGATTTCTAACCTTCTGACTTTTTTCATTTTTGTAAATTCGCTCCTTTTTCTTAAAAATTTTAAAATTTTGCCTTTGTCAGGGAAGGGAAGAAGTTGTGTGCGGCGGCAGCTTCAAGCCGCCACACTTCTTTCCCCTGACCTTGAGGGAAGGGAAATTCCCCACTTATATATGAATATATATAAGTGCTTTTTCCCTCAGAGGGAATTTCTCGATTTTTTATCGACTTTTTCCTTGTGAGGGAATTTCTCGATAACCATTCGACTTTTCCCCTTGTAAGGAACGGGAAATTTTATCGACTTTTTCCCTCGTTTTTCTTTCCAACTTCTCCGTCGTCAATCCAAAAACCACCATGCTCTGTCAACCTTTTGCGAACCGTTTTCGCTGTTACTCCGAGATATTCAGACAACTCATTCACTGTTACCCGTCCATCCATATTGCAGGCATCGAAAGCAGTTTCTATGCTGCTTGTTCTATCCTTTTTTCGCTCGGATGAGGTCTTTTTGCTGCTGAAGTTTCTCCTGAAAGGCGAGTTTTTCGAATTAAAATCGCTATCCGGCTTTATGTCCTCCAGCACACCGGTATCATCTATTCGGTGCACGGGGTAATCGAACCAAAGATTGACCGGAGCGAACTTCGGGAACTCACGCAAAGTACCTTCAATCCGCCACGCCGTTCGCTGCTCGATCATATTCCACGAAGCTCTTACTTCGGAGAGCATAAGGTCACGAGATGCCGGGGAAAGACTCTCTCCGCACATTTTGAGCAGCTCGTGCGCGGTGTTTTCTTCGTCCTGCGACGGTTCCGGCAGCTTGAAGCGGCGCATCCATTTAAGGCAGATTTCACACTGCGCCTTGTCCTCTTGCTGTTTGCGGATACCGTCGGTTATATCAAGCTCTATGAGGTCGAGCAGCGCGTCGGGGTCGCGGGCGAACACTCCGCTGCCGGACGCTCTGTCCATGCTCCTCTTGCCGCCCTGAGCGCCTTTTGAATGGTGGTGGCAGTAGATTACCGCACACCCAAGTTCGGTGCAGACCTTGTCAAATTGGTTGCAGAAATGCGCCATCTGATCTGCGCTGTTTTCATCGCCTGTGATGATTTTATAAATCGGGTCAATGACAATGGCGATATAGTTTTTCTTTGCGGCGCGTCTGATGAGCTTCGGCGCGAGCTTATCCATCGGAATGGACTTGCCGCGCAGGTTCCATACATCGATGTTGTGCAGATTTTCCGCAGCCCAGCCGAGCGTTGTATAGACATCTTTAAAACGGTGCAGACAGCTCGCACGGTCAAGCTCGAGATTGACATACATTATCTTGCCCTGGGTACATTTGAAGCCCAGCCATTCGCGCCCCTCGGCTATGGCGCAGCACAGCTCTATCAGCGCAAAAGACTTGCCGGCCTTTGACGGTCCTGCGACAAGCATTTTGTGTCCCTGCCGCAGAACTCCGTCTATAAGCGGCGGCGCAAGCTCCGGCAGGTCGTTCCACACATCGGCGACGCTCTCCGGATCCGGCAGGTCGTCGTTTATGCTTTCAATCCATTCTTTCCATTCGTTCCATGAGCTCTTGCCGATGTTGGTATCAAGCAGATATTGTTTCTTTCCGTTGCGTTCAACGCCCGGCATACGGCTCAGCCGCGACGGATTTTTGTTTTGGCGGTCGATGTCTATGCCGTTTTTCTTGCACACATCATAGAGGTAATCAACACGCTTACGGTATTCGTCAAAGTTTGCGGCATCGATACGTACAATGGCGTGCAGGCTCTTTCCTCCGCTGTAAACGAGACAGGCAATCGGCAGCTCGAGCTCGCGTATTATCTGGTTTTGATGGGTGATGTCGGTCGTATCGGATTCGACCAAAGCATATCGGAACTCCGTCACATTTTCATTTTTGACGCCTTTGCCGTCCAGAGGATTGAAGCGTATCCACGCCCCCGCCTCCGGCTTGCAGTCGCCTATTACGCGACCTATGTCGCCCTCGCATTTGCTCAGAGCCTCTATAAGCTCTCCCGCAGTCCTGGTATACACGCCTTTCGTCGGCAGGTATTTACTGTCTTTTTCCCAGCTTTCGGTGACATAACCGACCGTCTCCCCCGCCTCAAAGAGCGTTTCGAGATATTTGGTGATTTGCTCCACCGGATTCCACTCATCAGGTATGTTCAGCTCCTTGCCCTCAATCCAGCTTTTGTCAACGAGGATAAGCTCGTCTTTCTTTTCTCCTATTACGCTGTCCCAATCGAGTGCGCCGTCATCCGCCTGAAAATGCCAGCCGTTATCTTTTGCCATCTGAACGATAGTCCCCGCCGTAACCGGTGCAGCGGCGCCGTTGAAGGTATTCCACTTTTTTTCGCAGTCGCCGGCATGATAGCGCTTGTCCGGGCGTGACCATTCATCCCAGTCATCGCAGCTGTATCCCTCATATTTAAGCGCCATGCCGACTTCCACCCATTCGGAATATGTGCAAGCAGCCGGGTCTATGTATTTTATCAGCTCTTTCAGGTCGAGCTTTTCTTCTGTCATATCGTCATTGCCTCCGGTCTTTCCTTGGTCTTCTATTATTGGCTTGTTCTTTGGCTGTAGCCCATCGACAGTTCAGTGGTTCGTAATCGCCATTAACATCTATTCGGTCGATAGACAGCTCGTCATTATAGCTGTTATTAAGTGCCCATGTGCGAAATGAGCTAAAAGATTTCTTCCACTCATCACAAACTTTTATTCCCCTACCACCATAATTGTAATAGGATTTACAATTACTATTATTGCAGCGTTTAATCATACCGCTCCAAATGGAATAAAGTCTCGTTCCTTTGCCACCGTGTTTTGTGTTATTTCCATTAGCTCGTGCCTCGTTTTCATAGCAACCGCAACTAATTGTTTTTCCATACCGCAAGTGATCCCCTCTTATTATTTTTTCGCTACCACAATCACATCTACAAAGCCAAGCCGAATGACTTCCAATATTCCTTTCAGCGCGTTTAACAACATAAAGCCTGCCAAATCTAAGTCCCGTTAAATCTATTAATCCTTTAGTACTCATTATCGTTCCTCCTTTATAAGCTTACTTAAAGCATCTTTTACCGCTGATATGTTTTGCGAAACAGCCGTAGCCAACGCTTCAGAAATCGAAGCCCTATCACAACAGTACTGGCTTTTCCAAGTTTCTTTTGACAATGACGCTGAAATTGCCTCATCGATTTCTTCATAAAGTAGAGCTAAAAGAGATTCGGCTCTTTCTAATTCTATTACCGCTGTTTCATACTCCGTAATTCGTTCGAATGCTGTTTTTTTCATAGTATGCGCTCCTTGTGTTAGTTTTAGCTTAGTTTTATTAACTATCGCTAATAAAAGATTAGCATATATTAATTAAGAAGTCAAGAAAAAAATTAACAATCGCTAACAAAATTTAGTTGACTTTTGTTTTAAATTAATCTATACTAATAAATAGGAGGTGCTTTTATGCCGATTAAATATTACAAGCTTTTTGACATATTACAACGCAGGGGCATGAAAAAAACTGATTTGCTTACAAAAGCCAAAATATCATCGCCCACTTTAGCCAAACTTTCAAAAGGTGAAACTGTGACTACAGAAGTGATTGAAAAAATTTGTGTGGCATTAAATGTTCAACCCGGGGATATAATGGAAATGGAAGCCGAAGCCGAGCAGGAGATATGATTTCTCCTGCTCTTTTTATTCAGGAATATAGCCATCCGGGGAAATCGTGTGAGGTATTCGCCATGAGTTGGAAGCTATACGCTCTATTAGCTTTGTGGCAGCATCGAAAGTCCATGTGCCTACATGCTTAAAGCCATATCGTTCAAGGCACCGAATTTGTCGTGGAGTAGCCAATCCTTCGTCTCTTCTTTTTGAAAGACAATTAAGAAGTTTCGCTGCTTTGCCTGCATTGTCAATATTATCGGGAAGTATACCCCATTTCTCCAATGCATCAATTTGTTCTTTGCTAGGCGGTAACATTTGATAACCGAACACCGGAACATAGCTTGAAAGATCCTGCGCAGAAATCGACATTTCATACTGCAGCGGGTCGACAAGTCTGCGCTTGCGCTTCCTCATTTCCTTGAGCTGCGCCGCAAGAGCTTCTTCACGCTGAGCGACAACATCGCTCTCGGCTTGCTGCTCGGCAGCCTCAATATCAACCGGACAACCTGCCGCTTCGATATTCTCCGTCATCTTTTTTGCGACCTCTTCGTTTTCACATATCAGATGAGCAGGATGACAAAGTTCATGGCGCTCTGTATGCCACAAGAAATCGAGTAGCAGAAGATCCTTTTTGCCGGGTGCAAGGCGCGTTCCGCGCCCAACCATTTGGCTGTATAGGCTTCTGACCTTTGTTGGTCTTAATACAATGACACAGTCGACTGCCGGACAGTCCCAGCCTTCCGTCAAGAGCATGGAGTTACAGAGCACATTATATTCGCCGCGCTCAAACGCTTCGATTATCTCCGCTCTGTCCTGACTTCCGCCGTTGACTTCCGCAGCCTTGAAACCGCGCTCATTCAGAATATCCCGAAATTTTTGCGAGGTCTTTATAAGCGGCAGAAACACGACTGTTTTGCGCTCCTTGCAGTTCTTTATCATCTCGTCGGCAATCTGATACAAATACGGATCCAGGGCGTTGTCGATATCGGCCGCCTTGAAATCCCCGTTCTGCATAGATACGCCCGTTAAGTCGAGAGCTAAAGGAATCGTGAGGGCTTTTATAGGCGCAAGATAACCGTCCTTGATAGCCTGCGGAAGTGTGTATTCATAGGCAAGGGAATCAAAGTATGTGCCGAGATTGCGCATATCGCCTCTGTCCGGCGTAGCGGTGACGCCTAAGACATGCGCGTCTCCAAAGTGCTCAAGCACGCGCTGATAACCATCGGAAAGGCAGTGATGCGCCTCGTCGATGATTATGGCGTCAAAATAGTCGCTGTCGAACTGTTCGAGCCGTTTTTCTCTCTGTAAAGATTGCACCGAGCCGACGGTTATACGGTACCAGCTGCCGAGGCAGCTTTCTTCGGCTTTCTCTGTGGCACACATCAAGCCGGTAAATTTCAGTATTTTGTCCGCCGCTTGTTCAAGCAGCTCGCCGCGGTGAGCGAGCACAAGAACCCGCTCACCGTTCTGAACACACTGCTTTGCAACATTAGCGAAAACGACTGTTTTGCCGGTGCCGGTCGGCAGGACAAGCAATGTGCGGTTATTGCCGCTCGCCCACTCGTTGAATATTGCCCGTTCTGCTTCCAGCTGATAAGGTCTCGTGTCCAAGGATTAAAAATTCCCCGGAGTGAAAGCGGGACGCTGAGTGGATTCGTCCGGCTCAAGGAATTTCTTGACCTCATTGTAATAATTATCGTTGTAAAGCCTCTGCCCTATCTTGCAGCGGCCTTTTGAACCTACAACCTGCGCCCAGTTCATTTTCAGAGGTTCGCCGTGTTTCTTCTGACCGATAGCGATGAAGAACGCGCACACAAGCCCTTCTGTTTTACGCGAGAGGAAAAGATTATGTTTGACGATAGCTGTACCCTGCGGCGCATCTATCTGAAGCGTAAGCTCTGCCTTCGGGCAGGCAGACATTTTCTCCGAGCCGTTGAAATAGCCGCGCTCAAAGCTTTTGACGGTGAATTCATATTCCCCTTCCGGCAGAAGTACAAATTCGTTTTCGGCTTCGATTACACTGTCCCAGTCGAGGGCGTCGTTCCTGTTGGTATTGTAGTTTTCGTTCATAGTTAACACTCCTTTTTATTTAAAATTTTCTTATATGATTGACGATGATATCGTAGACCTGCTCCCATGCGCCGATAAGGCAGCCGTTAATGAAAGCTTCGCCATAATTGAGAATCGGCGTGTCGGCAGTGAAGTAACCTTTCCACGCTACCGCACTTCTAAGCTCATCTTCGGTAACGTTGTTCGCCGTCATGAGTTCACGCAGCGCTGCCGGTAAGCCAGAACTCGGTTCAGTGTTCTCAGTGTTCGGGGTAGGCTCATCGGCATCGGCGGTAAACTCGTCGATTTTTGTCTTGAGCTCCTCTATGCTTTTTTTTGGCGGGTCGGGCAGCGCATTCGTCTGCGGCTTATCTTCCGGCGCCGCTGCGACATATGCACCGGAAGACGGAATAAACGGTGCGATGACGCTGAAATCGAAATCGACCTCGTCAGGCAGCCCGTATCTGTTCTTCGCATCCCAGCAGGGATGATGATTGGTATACATTACCCTTCTGCCGCCCTGTGCCTTTCTGCTGTCGGTCTTCTCGTCCTTTATCACGAACGTCTTATAGTTGACGAAGAGAACCGTGTCTGCCCATTCTTTTACGATCGGCGCGACATTTTTTGAAAGTTTCATCTCCCAGCGGTCGTATGCGCCGAGCTCGTCCGGCTGCTCAAACTTACGCATTTTGGCGTGAGCGGTCAGCACGACGTTAATACCTTTTGATATAACCTCATTGAGCAGGTCAAGAAGTCTGCCGAACTCTTCGTAGAGCTTTGTATAGCCCTTGCCGTATCCGAAGTCCTCAATGCTCTGTTTGTGATTTACGGAACATATATGATTACTTGCAAGCTGCTCTGCCCAGTCCGCTGTGTCGATGACAAGCGTCATACACAGTTCGGGGTGATCGCGAACATATTTGACCTCTTCGATAAGCATCGTCCAACTGCTCGGTTTGTCAAAACGCTTAACGTTCAGCCTCTTTGTGCTGCCTTCCGTGTCGATGAAAATCGCGCCCGGGAACTTGGAAGCAAAGGTTGATTTGCCGATTCCCTCCGGACCGTAAACTATGACCCGCTGTGCATCTTCGATTATTCCTGATGTTATGTTCATTAAAACTGTCCTGCCTTCCATGCTTTTTTAGTCTCTTTTTTAGTCTCCGTCGGTTCGTTCACCACATATCCGTCCTCTATAAGGACACTGCATTCATCGCCGGTGCTGACCCTCGTTGCTATCGCCTGTAGGCCCTCAGACTCAAGCCATTTGCCGAACTCAGCAAGAGTGTCAAGATCCATCTGCTCGAGCTTATCAAGCAACACAAACCCGCAACTGGGGTTGAGCTTGCGCACGATGGCCGTGGAAACCTTGAGCTGATCCGCTCCGGACATATTGTCCCACTTGAAGCCGTTGTATGTCAGCTCGCCATCCTTGACCGACAGCCCCGGCAACGGAAGCTGTGCGGACTTGAGCAAGTCGGTTTTCTTTTGCCTGACATCTTCAAGCTCGTTTGTCAGCTGGCTGTACTGAGTCTGATACACTTTCGCATCCTCTTCCGCTTTCTCTTTTTCAAGGTTGGCACGGATTTTAATGTTGGTTTTTTCGACATTTTCGATATCCTCTTCGAGCTCGGCGGTGCTCAGATCCTCGAGGTGCTCCGTCTCCATGCGCGCGATTCTGAGGTCATCCATAAGGCTCTGCTGCTCCGTCATAAGACGTTGAAGCTCAGCCTGGATTCCGTTTATTTTGCTGTTGACGGCGTCATAATGATGCTGTATCTCGGCGGCTCGGTCACGCTTACGCTTATTCTCGGCGTTATGCGCCATAATACCTTGCTGCTGTTTGATAAGCTCGGATGCGGAAATCAGCTGCTCCGGTACATCCGAATACTCCGTCATCTCTCTGGCATACTTGAGTTTCTGATCGGCTATCTGTCCAATCATGTGGCGCTTGTTGTAGAGCTCCGTCTCGTCGTGCTCAAGCTGTGCGAGCCTGTCTCCAACGCCGATTATGCGCAAAAGTGTGTTGGCTTTTTCCTTGTTTGATGCGGTCATGAACCTCGGCAAATCAAGCGCAAGCTGAGAAATAAACTCGTTTATAAGCTGCTGACCGCCTTTTCTGCCGGTAGGGTCTGTGACCTTCAAGGTGCTGTTCTTCCCGGTGCGCTCCACTATTATGCCGCTGTCCATTGTGATTTTTAGATTGGGCGGCAGCACGGAACCCTCACGCTGTGGCGATGACGGACGGAACCTGTCGCCTCCGAGTGCCCACGCTATGCTGTCGAGCACAGAGGTCTTACCCTGACCGTTACGCCCGCCTATCACAGTCAGACCGTTTTCGGTGGGCTCGATTTTGACCGCCTTAATACGCTTTACATTCTCGAGCTCAAGGCTGTTTATCTTCATTTGACATTAGTCTCCCTTCGTGTTATCATGATGTTGAGGTTTTACCTTTGCCGTCTTCGCTGCCCACTCAGCGTTGGCGGCTTTTGTAATATGCGCAGTAATCGTCCGCCGGCGGCGACTCGCGAAAAATCCCGGTCTCGTGGGTGTACATACATGCCGTGCCGTCCCAGTCGCCGCACGGAGCCGCCATGCGTCTGCGCCAGTCACAGCTGTTGCAAATCGCCATTTTGCGCCACGGGTCTCGTCCGCGCTTCGGTGCCGATGCCGGTGCTGACACGATTACTTGCTGCCGCCGATGGTCGGTCAAGCCGGCGAGATAATCAATTGACACATCAAAATACTGCGCTATGTTAACCGCCATCGGCAGCGACGGACAGCTCTTGCCGTGCATATATGCCGATACCATGTTAGGCGCGGTGTCGAGTGCCGCGGCAAGGTCTTTCTGCGTGACTTTCGGCACGCTTTCGCGCATCAGGTCTTTTAGCCTGGCAGCAAGGATCTGCACATCGAACGGGCTTTTAGTCGTCTGATTTCCCATTGCGTTTTGTCTCCTTTCTGTTTAAAATTTTTGCTTTGAGGTCGTCCTCAAAAGCTATGAGCTTGTCCTCATGCCAAAAGCCATAGATGATAAGCACGACCGCGACAATTTCAAAGACTGTTTGAATTGCAAATTTAAGTGCCATTTTCTTTCTCCTCAAAAAAACTCATTTGTCTTTCGCTCCAATCGATATATCTGTCCTCCCACTGCACCCCTATGTAGTCCAGCACCCTGCCCCAGCCATATCTGTCATTGGTCTTTGGGTCGGTCACGCATCGGTACATCCAAAATTCCCACTCTTTTTCGTTTTTCTCCCGAAGTCGGTCAAATCGATGTGGACGTTCTTCAAGGTGTATGCCAAAGCCGCACATGGAACAGCCCGTCCTTTGCGCTCCTGTGGTGTACAGCTCTCCTATGTCACCCTCCCACCTCTGATTACGCGACTTAATCTTGCCGTATATTTCAGGAATTGGAACGTTTAATTCTGTCGCAAGCTTTAAAAGGTCTTGTCTCGTGAATATTGCAAACGGGCAGGATCTTATGGATGTTTCCCCGAAATAATTGCATCCATTGAGCATCAGGCTCTTCTCTCTTCTGCCTCCCTCCGAAGCCATAAGACCAAGAAACGGAACACTGTTGTGCTCTTTAGCCCAATCATTACAGGGCTTCTCCTTGAGGTAATAACAGCATTTGTCACTCACGAGAAAGTTGGGTTTTTGATATTCAACGCCCTCATTCTCGTTTTCATATCCGCCGAACAAATTTAGCCATTTTTGCGGCAGTTTCATTCGGCTATTGGTACGGTTCCCGCCATATTCGCCTGTCTCGCCTGTAATTATGGCGTGTCTGACTGTTGCGTTATCAGGAGTGGGATTTTGTAATAGGTAGATTTTGTTCGCCTTTTCCTTGGACAGAACAGGAAACCCGAACTCCTGTAGAATCTGCGCCTTTGTCCACGGCTTCCCATCCGAACGGAGCGCCGGCTTTAAGCGCTCAACACCGAGCTGCTTATGTACGCGCTGAATGCTTACATCTTCGAGGCTTGAGACACTCACAGCAGGAACGTCAATTCCGATATCGCGCAGAAATAGTAGCAGTGTGATGCTGTCCAGTCCTCCGACGGAAACATGGCAATTCAACCCCCGCTTCTCGCACTCCTGCACGAAAAACTCTGCAACCTCTCTCGCGTGAGCCACCTTCCGACCATATGACCATTCCTGTTTTTGTCTAAAAGCCTTAATCGTCCATACGTCGGCTTCGGACAGACCCTTTTCCCAGCCCATGTTACCCCTCCTCAAAAAATCGGTGCCCGCCGATGGTGCAAACATATGTCTGCGACTCATGCCATTCGCTGCTCACAAGCGCCGGTGCGTAGAAGAAAAGTATCTTCGCGTCTGTCACCGTCTCGCCGGCATCAAAGACCGCGGCGACGGCTTCCCTCGTCTCTGCGTTCGGTTCTACCCTGCGGTCGGTGTAACCATACTCCTCAACTATCTCCGCGGGGCGTTTGCCGGTCTTTTCACACGCATTTAAAATGCACTGTGAGACCGCCATTTTGCCATCAAACGGCTCGATTCCCGATTCAGCCATAACAACCTCGCATATAAGCTCTCGCTCGTCTGCGGTCAACCGGTAGCGTGCTGTGGGTATCTGCGCCGATACCGTCGGTTCAGGCGCGGTAATCGGTTCTGTCTCCGGAACCGCTGCCGCCGCGAAAAGCAGGACGAGCGCCAGCACTGCGGCAATTGTTAAAAATCCTTTTGTCATTTTGATGTCTCCTTTCTGTTTTTGCCCTTAGCTCACCATAAGACCAATGTCTCCGCGCTTGAACTGCTCAAGCCGGTCAAGCCTAATGTGGTACGAGTACGACCCGCTCGGATTTTTGATCGCGATACAGAAGGTGCATTTTCCCTCCCTCGCGAGCAGCCTGATCTGGTGCGGCGGTATGTAGATAACCTCTCTCAGGTACATTGACGCCTCGTCGACTGACATAAGTGCCATTTTTTTACGCATGGTGTTTTCCTCCTTTTAATTGATGTAATATGGATTTTTTGTTTTTCTCCCCACCTCGTTTTCCACCCATCTTTTTTTCTTTTGCAGCCAATGACACGATATGTGTCATTGATGATTAAAAAAAATTTGCTCGACACTTACTCCGTAATAATTGGCAAGCTTTATTTTTGTCTCGTCGCGAGGAATCCTATACCCGTTTTCGTACATCGCCATTGCTGACAGGCTTATTCCAACAGCTTTTGCCACTTCTTCGCGGGTTCTTTTTCCTCTGAGTAATATGAGCCTTTGAGCTATATCTTCTCGACAACAGTTCATCAAATCGCCTCCTTTCATTTTTGTGACACAATTCGTGACAAGTTAAGATTAACACATACCGTGACACTTGTCAACATATTTTTTAAAAAGTTCTTTACTTTTGTCACGAACCGTGATACACTGTGATCAAGGAAGTGATTCTATTGTTTAAGGATGTTTTTAAAAAGCTAAGAAAAGAAAAACAATTAACTCAATCTGAATTAGCTACAGCACTCGGCATTTCACGCAGTGCGATAAGCATGTATGAAAACGGAGAAAGAGAACCCGATCTCGAAACATTAGAAGCTATAGCTGATTATTTTAACATTGATATGAATCAGCTCACGGGGCAGGAAAAATATTTATCAAAAGACAGTATTGCTTATAGAATACAAACTATAATGACATATCAGCATGTGTCACTCGACGAATTAGCATCTCGTCTCGATGTCGACAAAGATTCTCTCTACGATTTTATATATAAAACACCTGATTCTGACTTTCATGATGATCCAAGATTGCAGGGTATAGCCGACGCTTTGGAGGTAAAAAACACTGACGCCTTTTGGGGATACAACATGTTTACCAGCGACAGCTTTGAAAACTACATTAGTTTTCTATTTTATAAGATTGATAAGAACCTTCCGTTGACTCCTAAAGAGAACAATGTAATTTTAGATTATTTACATGGCGTTTACGACGATGTAGACGATTCTTTCGCCGACAACATCATCCCTCTGCCAAAAACAAAAAAGATTCCCCTGCTCGGCACAATCGCCTGCGGGGAACCCATCCTTGCTACTGAAAACATTGATAAGTATATAGAAATGCCGGAATCTGTTGGCGGTACATTTGCCTTAACATGCAAGGGCGACAGCATGATAAACGCCCGTATATTCGACGGGGATATTGTGTATATCCGTGAACAGCCGGATGTTGAAAATGGAGAAATCGCCGCCGTTCTGATAGACGAGGAGGCGACTCTGAAAAGAGTTTACAAGTATCCGTCCAAAGTTGTTCTTCGCCCCGAAAATCCAATGTATGATGACATTACATATGCAAACGAAGAAATGAATCAAATACGCATCCTCGGCAAGGCGGTAACATTCATGAGCGCGGTGAGGTGAAGCACGGATCTCGAGCACTATCGCATCCTGGGCATACCGTATCTTCTTGTAAGGGAGATAATTAAAAACTAATAGTAAAGGTGGTTTAAGGTTTGAAAGAGAAAGGTTTACAGATAGGTTTGTACATAGTTTCTGCGATGTCGATTCTAACGGGATTCGTTACACTGCCTTCCGGCGGTATAGTCGCTGTTGTATCCGGGATAGGCGGTATCGTCCTTACCGTGCTGTTGTCTAAGCGAACAAAGGAACTTAACAAAACTATTAATGACAAAGACTATGAAATCCAGTGTTTAAATAACAGTGTAGTAAATAATACCAGTGAACTTGCCGCACTCAAAAGGCATCAGGAAGAGCTCGGATTTACCACCTACGATGAGACAAAAGCCGCTGCGGATACACTGCAAAAGTTAATCGAGAGTTATAACCAGACCATTGAGAAACTCCGGGACTCTATACTCGAACAAACAGAGCTTAGTGAGAAAGCCGAGAAGCGTTTAAAAACAGCGCAGAATAAGCTCAACCGAATCAGTGAACTTTACAGAAGCATCAGTTATACCGTCAGGGAATTCGGCAACGGCTCGGATGTTGAGCCTCTCGCGTCTGATCTGCTCGAACTCGATGACTTGCTTCCGACCGTCACCCTCAAGCTGCACTGCTTTGATGTCAAGGATCTCCGCAAGGCTTTCCGAGCAAATGATAAGCAGATTGAACAGGTCATGCAGGCATATGCGGCGAGATACACCACAAAGACCAATCAAACTATATACAGACTTATGGTCATAGCCCTTCGCGCCGAGCTTCAAAATATCCTTTTAAGCTTAAAATACGAAAAGCTCGATCAGGGTATCGAAGATGTAAAAAAAGTAACCGCTAAATATCTCGCCATTGCCGAAGAAGGCAATCAGAATATTGCCGGCACACTCAAGAAGTTCGTCGGTGAAATAGAATACCTATTTATCAATGCCGTAAAGATAGAGTACAACTACTATGTCAAAAAAGAACAGGCTCGCCAAGAACAACTTGCAATCAGAGAGCAGATGCGCCAAGAAGCAGAAGACCGCAAAGCCCTCGCCGAGGAGAAAAGGAAAATCGAAGCTGAGGAAACAAAATATAACAACGAAATCCAAGCTCTCAAAGAGAAACTTTCGGCAGCTAACAGCGAAGAAGTCAGCTTGCTTCGGGCAAGAATTCTTGAACTTGAGTCTCAGCTTTCGGATGTTGCTGTAAAAAAAGACAGTATCATTAAGCTTCAGAACGGCACCGCCGGAAACATCTATATTATCAGTAACCTCGGTTCGTTTGGTGATAATGTATTCAAAATTGGTATGACCCGCCGACTTTATCCGCAGGATCGTGTTGACGAACTTGGCAGTGCAAGCGTACCGTTTAAATTTGATGTTCACAGCTTTATTTTCTCTGATAACGCCGTGGCTCTCGAAAACGCCTTACATTCTCGCCTTGACGCACAGAGAGTTAACAAGGTCAACCGTAGAAAAGAGTTTTTCTATTCATCCGCGGACGAGCTCGAAGCCATAGTCAATGAAATAGATCCCACCGCAGAATTTAACAAAACCATGATGGCAACAGAATTTCGACAGTCCTTGTCTTCCAATGAAACATATACCGATGATTATCGCAGTGATGTTGACTTTGAAGATGACGACGATTAAATAAAAAAGAACCCCCGGTGCTGGAACACCGAGGGCTCAAGAAAATCAACACACACCATGCGTATAGAGTGGATTGATATAATTATTATATCATCCGCTCCAGCAAAATACAAGCAAAAAGGAGCGGATTTTTTAATGGCAAAGCGTGAAAACGGCGAAGGCAGCGTATATAAACGCAAGGATATAAAGCGGCGTCCCTGGGTCGTCGCGTTGCCGGCGAGTTATAGCCTGGACGAGCAGGGCAAGATGATTAAAAAGCAGGAAATCCTCGGGCACTATGCATCGAGCAAAGAGGCAAAAGCTGCTCTGGCTCACTACCTCGAACACCCGGTAGTTGAAATCAATATGACCGTCGATGACTTGCACACATTGTGGCTCTCCCGTGCCGAATATAAGAACCTGGCTAAGCAATCAAAGGACTGCTACAACGCCGCGTGGAAGAAGATCCCCGAAGATGTAAAAAGCATAAAAATGCGCGAGCTGAGAACGGAAGACATGCAGAAATGCATTGATGCATACAGCGCACAAAGCGGCACTTCGCTCTCGTATATAAAAATCACATTTTCGCGTCTTTATGCGCTTGCGTTGGAGAGAGACATTTGTTACAAAGACTATTCTAAATTCGTTAAGCTCCCAAAGAAAAAGAAAAACGAAATACATCCATTTTCCGCTGAAGAAGTGGAAAAGATAAAGGCTGCCGCACAGGCTAATGTCCCATACGCCGATATCATTCTCATCCTGATTTACACGGGATTTCGTATTTCTGAACTACTCGCCCTTACTCCGGATGATTACATAGCGGATCAAGCCCTGCTCATAGGTGGTCTGAAAACCGAAGCCGGAGAGAATCGCCATGTTCCTGTTCTGCCGGTGATTAAGCCGTATATAGAAGCACTCGTAGCAAAGCAAGGTAAAAAAATAGTATGCCGTGATGACGGCGAGGGATACAGCTCGAGCTACATGCGCAAAAAATATTACGACTGCCTTGAAGAGATAGGAGTTAAGCGTCTATCCCCCCATTGCTGCCGAAAAACATGTGCAACAATGATGGTAGAAAGCGGTGTATCACCCGAAGCTACACAAATGATTCTTGGGCACGAAGAATACAGCACGACCTTAAAATACTATGCACTTGTATCAGACAAAACTCTTCATGAGGAAATGGCGAAGATATCTTAAAATCCGTAGTAATCCCGTAGTAACGCTCGATTTTTGTTTAGTGTTTATCGGCTACCACGCACATCCAAGCTACTATATGTTGTGCTTTTCTCCGCAATTTGCTATGTGTATGTACTACATATTTGACTTTTAATCAAGGTGTCCGGAGTTCGAATCTCCGATGGATCACCAAATACAGAGAAGCCGCCTTTGGGCGGCTTTTTTGTTTTTAGATTTTTTAAAATTTTGTGTTGACAAAGGTATTTTTTGTGTTATGATATAGGTGTGCTATGACAGATAGCACACCTATTCTGATTTTGGTGCACTGCGGCGCGCCGGAATCAAAAAGAAAGGAGAATCGCTGTGGTCTTAATCGACAAGCAGAGCCGCGTGCCGGCATACGAACAGATAAGGAATCAGCTGCTGACTCTTATCCTTGTCGGTACATTCGCTCCGCACTCGCAGCTGCCGTCAATCCGATCCATCGCAACCGACGCCGGCGTGAACATAAACACGGTCAAAAAGGCGTTCTCCGACCTTGAATCCTACGGTGCGATATACACCGTGCCCGGAAAGGGAAGCTTCGTCAGCGAAAAGGCTTTCAAAAACGATTCGGTGCACGACACGGCAGTGTCCGAAGTTTCGGACGCTATCTCTGCCGCCCGCGCCAAGGGACTCAAAAAGCAGGAAATTATCGACATACTCAATGAAATCTACACCCAGGAGGAAGAATTATGATTGAAGTAATCGGCGTTACAAAACGGTTTCAGGACTTCACCGCCATTCAGAATCTTTCGCTGAAAGTCGAAAAGTCGTCAATATACGGGCTTGTCGGCTACAACGGCGCGGGCAAAACAACGCTTCTCAAGACGGTCGCCGGAGTCTACAGAGCCGACGAGGGCGAGGTCAAAATATTCGGCGAGAATGTTTTTGACAACGCAAAAGTGAAGCAGAGACTTTTCTATGTCCCCGATGACCTCTATTTCGAGCCCAACGCGACAATAGAGAGCATGGGCAAGTTCTACGCGGGCTACTATCCCCGCTTCAGCTTTGAAACCATGCACAAGCTCTCAAAGGTATTCGGACTCGACACAAAGAAGAGCATACGCGGCTTTTCAAAGGGTATGCAGAGGCAGGCGGAGATAATCCTCGGAATGTCCACGATGCCCGAGGTCATTCTGCTCGACGAGAGCTTCGACGGACTCGACCCGGCGAAGAGGAACCTCATCAAGAATCTTCTGCTCGAATACATGGCGGAAGAGGAATGCTCGGTCATAATCTCATCCCACAATCTCCACGACCTTGCGGACATGTGCGACCACATCGCGCTGATAAACGGCAAGAGCATCGTTATGGACTGCTCGGTCGACGACATCAGCGGCTCGCGCTGCAAGTTCAGGCTGGTCTTTGACCGCGACCTCGAAGAGAGCGACTTCAAGGCGCTCGACATCAAGCACTTCTCGAAGGACGGAAAGATAATCACTCTGAGCGCCAACGGCGACATGGACGAAAACGAGAAGAAGCTTCAGGATATGAAACCGCTGATGATCGAAAAATTCCCGCTCACGCTCGAAGAGATCTTCCTCGAGGAGATGGAGGGCAGCGACTACGACTTCAAGGACATCTTCGGCAAGACCGAAGAGAAGAAATGAGGTGGAACAGATGAAGAAAAAATATAAGAACACTTTCTGGTTCTCCGTCGCGCACGCGATGAAAAAGAACTTCATTCTCCCGCTGCTGACATTTGCAGTGAGCATGTTTTTCTATCTCTCCAACTTCTGCTGGGAAAAGATAAGAGAAGCAAAAGAAACAGCCTCAATCAAAGGTCAGGATGTTTTGAAGATAATGCGCGACACGTACGAAGTATTTATCTTTGACTCCGAACAGGCAGCATATAACCCGCTGCTTTATATCTTCCCCGCCCTGCTCGTCGTGATATCGATTTTGCTCGGCGTTTTGCTGTTCAGATTCGTTACGAATAAAAAGACCGTCAACGTCTACTACAGTCTCGGTATCAAGCGCGCCGACCTCTACACCGCGCGTCTTCTTGCGGGCGTGTTCATGATGCTCGCGGCGGTACTCGTCCCGCTCGCTGTTTCGCTCGGGCTCAACCTCCACTATTTCGGCTCGTCCGTCATGCTCTGGCGAACCTTCCTGTTCTATGCGGTGCACAACGTGATATGTGTGCTCGCCGGTCTTACAATATCGGCGGCGGTCTCGAGCTGCGTGGGTACGGTTGTTGAATCGCTTGGCTTCTCAGCCGTTCTCGCGGCGTTCCCAAGCGTTGTAACAATGTGCGTGAACTACGGCGTTCCCGCAATTCTCAACGGCGCACCCGCCATAACTTACTATGGCATATATCCTGCTGCGTCAAGCTACGGGGAGCTGCACTTCGACATAACAGACTCCACCATGTTCGGGCGCATCATCAGTCACATAAATCTGCTCATGCTCAACAGAAGCTCTTTTATTAACTCGGCTTCCGTTGAAGCTATGACAAAAGAGGCGGCAAAGAAATGGGCCGCGCCATCGCTGACTCCCTATATTCTCTGGGCAGTTCTCATCGCCGCGTTCTTCGTGTTCGGTCTGTTCATGTTCAAGCGCAGAAAAGCCGAGATATGCGGATTCCCCGGAAGAAGCACCGTTCTCAACTTCGTACTCTGCATGATTGCCTCTTTCGGAGTGGCCTCGCTGGTGCTGTACTTCGTGACTTCCGAAATACCGCAGATAACAACCTGGATGATTATAGTCGGGCTAATGATAATCAGCGTCATAATCTTCCTGATATTCGACATTATTCTCCACCTGAGCTTTAAAGCCATAAAAAAGGACTGGAAGATAGGTCTCGTCCACGCCGGGCTCATGGCGGCGTTCCTGCTCTCGCTCTACACCGGATTCTTCGGCTACAGCAGCCGCGTGCCGGATATTCAGGATATTGACAGTGTATCTATCTCCGCCCCCAACGCGCTGATGGGCAGCTACAAGCTCGGGCGTGAGCTTGGCAACAGCTACAGTACGGACAGATATTATTCCGATGTATACTCAAATTACTACTATGTCAGCAACCGCTCGGTTTCCCTCATCGAAAACTTCAAAGACAAAGATGATATAAACACCGTGCGTGAAATACACAAGGCCATGATAAAAGCCGGAAATATCCACAGAGTCAACACAAACTCCGACAACTATTCAAAGAGAATAACCTGCCAGAGCGTTGTTATAAGATACAAGCTCAAGAACGGACGCGAGCTTGTCAGAGTCTATGAATATGTTCCGCTGACAAACTATCCGACACTCTATACTCTCGAAGACACCAAGAACTGGAACAACAAGATAAAAGACGAACTGCTCAACATCGACTCGGAAAACATCATCCCGATAGTTTTCTCTGCTCAGATGGACAACCAGATAGCTGTTGACGAAGAGCTGACGGCAGGTCTTGCGCGCGCGATATACAACGATATAACCACGCTTAGCTCCGACAAGTTCCTGACAAGCAACGCCAAATACCTCGGCTCGGTTGCATTCTGTGTCAAGAGTCAGGGAGAAGATTACTCGATGTATGAGTCATCCGAATATGTCAATGCAACTTCAGTGACAGACGAAACCGTTGAAGAAGAAGTTATACCGCGCCAGGAAATTGTTGACGCACTTTCGTCCCATGATCCGGCAAGCAGACATCTCGCGCTCAGCTGTGGTTTTTCGGTAGTTCCGATAACCGAAGAAATGACAAACACGATAAGCTTCCTCAAAGCTCACGGACTCTATGAAAAGCTCAGCGACGAGTCGCCGATAGTCAGCGCAAGAATAGCAGACATGGGCAAAGCCACATCCTCAGACGATATGAGATACGGTTTCGCCTATTCCAGCCCGATTTTCAACTCGTTCTGGGACGACGGAAAGTCAAAGCCATATTCAAAGAAGGACTCTAACGGCTATGAATATGAAGTTAGCAGCTACACCAGCGGCGACTTCATGCCGAAGGATTCAATGATCGTCACCGACAAGGCGACGCTCGAAAAGCTCGCCGCCAACGCCTACGGCTACCGCTTCGACCTCACGGGCGGATATCTTGTCGAATTCAAGCGCGCGAACGGTTGCCTTACGATAATGTATGTTCCGAAAGGACGCATCGAGCTGAATCTCGGCACGGGCAAATAAAATCAAATCGGCGGCTGCGCTGAAACGGTGCGGCCGCCGAACTGAGCAGCATCGGAGGGAGAAAGGGTGAACAGAACAAAAGACGGCTTTAAAAATCCGTTTGGCTTCACGGTCGCACACGCGATGAGAAAGAACTTTGCTTTTCCGCTCGCGGTCTTTGTAATGAGCTTGGCGCTCTACCTCAGAAGCTTTTTCGGCAGCGACAAGATAAGACAGCTTACGGCGCTGAAGAGCGGCGGCTCGGCAACGTTGGAGCTTCTGCGCGAATCCGGAAAATTTTTAATAATCGGCGGATCTGAGAACTATATGCTGACGGATATTCTCTATTTTTACACGGCGGCAGTCGTTGTTCTCTCCGCCGCGCTGGGTATAATGCTTTTCAGATTCGTCTCAAGCAGGGCGAAGAACAACATATATTTCAGTCTCGGCATCAGCCGCGCGGGTCTGTTTTCGGCGCACTGGCTGGCGGGAGCGGTCATGCTCGAAGCGGCCGTGCTTCTCCCGCTCGCCTTTTCGGCAATGCTGAACCTTATCTACTTCGGCTCGTCCGTCATGCTCTGGCGCACGCTGCTGTTTTACGCCGTTCACATGACCGTGACGGCGCTTGCGGGATTCTCTGTTGCGGCGGCAGTCTCCGTCTGCGTGGGAACCGCAGGCGAATCGGTACTGTTCTCGCTCGCATTCATAGCGTTTCCGAGCGCTGCTGTATATTTTCTCAACAACGCGGTACCGCATCTGCTCTTCGGCGCGCCTCACAATTCAAACTACGCACTCTATCCGTCGGCGAGTCACAACCAGGATATCAGCATGGCTCTCTCCCCTTTCGGGCGCGTGCTGTCGCGTCTAAATCTGCTCTCGCTCAACAACGACGTATTCATCCGCTCGGGCTCGTTGGTCTCGGCCGACGGGTTCTCTAAAATCACCGCAGACGAGCTGAAAAGCTGGAGCGCGCCGTCTCTTGAGCCCTATATACTCTGGGCGATACTGACCGCCCTGCTGTTCGTTTTCGGGCTTTTGATGCTAAAGCGCAGGAAGGTGGAGATGTGCGGCTTCAGCGGCAGGAGCAAGGCTTTAAACTTTTTGCTGACCGCCATGCTCTCTGTTTCCGCAGGCTCGACTATCGTCGCCGTTAATTTTTATTTTTCGCAAATCACCGACAAGCAATATCTTATAACGGGCATAACAACCGTGTTTTTGAGCGCTGTTATATTCGTGGTTTTCGATATTATGCTCAATCTCAGCTTTAAGGCACTCAAAAAGGATTGGAAATACGGGCTTATCCATGTGGCTCTCGCGGTCGCCGTTATGCTCTCGCTCTACACCGGGTTCTTCGGTTACAGCAGCCGCGTGCCTGATACCGACAGCATCGAGAGCGCATCGGTATCCGCTCCGGACATACTTCTCGGAAGCTACCGCACAAGAGCAGACGAGCTCAAATTCAACGCAAACTCCGGCTACTATCTCGCCTTCGACGAGGACGGAAACCCGGTTGGCATAAACAGCGGCTGCTACTATCGCAGCAACGCCGACGAAAGGCGCATAATTATCGACGGATTCAAAAGCGAAAGCGACATTAACGCCGTGCGCGAGCTGCACAAAAGGCTCATCGCCTCGGGCAGAAAGGTTGTTTCAAGCAGCGAGGATTATTCCGAAAGAGCCGTGCGCAGCACTGTTATTATAAAATACAAGCTCAAGAACGGACGCGAGATAATAAGAGAATATCAGACAGTCGGGCTCGGCGACTATCTCTCGCTCTATTCAATAGAGAACACCGAGAACTGGAACAACAAAATCAAAAACGAGCTGCTGAACATAGACAGCGAAAAAGTATTCCCCGTTCTCTTCTCGGGACAGATGGACAAAAAGACCGTCGTTGACCAAAAATTTACACGCGGACTCGCCCGCGCGATATATAACGACATAACCGCTCTGGGCGCAGACAGAATACTCTGCTCCGACTCGAAATGGCTCGGCGCGGCGGCTCTGTACCGTGACGGTATCAAGGCGGAAATGGAAGCGGTAACTCAAATCTACTCGCCCGATACAGTCAATGGGGACACCGAAACGCCGGAAGATGCGATAAGAAAGGCTTGGAAGACAGGCAACTACGGCGAGATGATGACCAACGGCTCGGAATACGGCGATTTCGGCAAGTTCAAGTCCGTTATTCCGATAACCGAAGAAATGATGAACACCGTCGAATATCTAAAAGCCCACGGGCTCTATGACCTGCTCGTTGACGAATCGCCTATAGTCGTCGTCAGAGTGGCGGACATAGGCAAGCTCACCGTCGACGCACTTGAATACACCACGCCGATATTCAACGCTTTCTGGGACAACGGCAAATCAAAGCCGGAAACCGACCGCGAGACCGGAGAACAGATAAGCACATACACGAGCGGCGACTACATGCCGAAAAATTCAAGGGAATTCACCGACGGCGCAACGATAAACGCACTCGCCGAAAACGCCTACGGCTACAGATTCGACCTCACGGGCGGATATGTTGCCGAGTTCAGACGTGCCAACGGCTGCAGAACGATAATGTATATCCCGAAAGGGCGCGTCGAACTGAATCTCGGTTAAATAATAAAAACTCCCTTAAACACACATAGCCCCGGGCTTCACGGAAAATCTGTGAAGCCCGGGGCGGTTTTTATATGCATGAAAAAATGCGACCCCGAAGGATCGCATAAGTTCAACTTTTAGATATTACTTGTCCTGTATTAAAGGAAGAGAAGAAGCAGGGTTGCAACGAGTGCGAGAACGAAGAAAGAGATAGCGATGATCTTCGTGATAAGCACAAGCTTCGACTCCATAGTCCTGCTCTTGTTCTTGCCGAAGAAAGTCTCTGCGCCGCCTGCGATAGCGCCGGAAAGACCGGCGGACTTACCCTCCTGAAGAAGGACGAGAACAATAATAGCGACCGAAAGAAGAATGAGGACTATGCCCAATATAATCTCATGTACTGCCATGAAGTTAACCTCCAAACACAAATTGCTAAGATATTTTAGCATATACTTTGACACATTTCAATAGTTTTTATAAAAACTTTTGCCGAACGGAGAAATTTTCCTTCCGAAAGATGTATTATCAGCACGCAGCTGAACAAACTACTCTCAGCGGCTAGAGTCCGAAGTCAATGCGTTTGCAGGGCTTTTCCCGCCGACCGTTTTGCGGGGAAGCCTTGCAGACGGTCTTTTTTATATTCCGAGCTCAAGCTGCTCGCCCTTGTCCTCCGCGCTCAGCAGCGCTCCGGCGGCGGGCAGGTTCTTTGTCTTATATCTGTACGCCTTGGCGAACTCCCCTTCTTTATACGCGCGGACGGTCATAACTTTCTGACCCTTCTTGAGGCTCATAACGCCGACTCCCTGAGTGTCCTTGGTAGTCTTGGGCGAGATTGCGCCGGTGTTTATCAGAAGGTGTCTGCCCGCGGAAGAAATTATAACAAGCTCGACATCGCTCTCGATATGGAGCATCGCAGCGACAGGCGATTTGTCTGAATAAGCCTTTATGAGCTTCTTGCGGTTCGTCTTCGTCTGATAGGCGGAAAGCTCGACCTTCGCCGCCTTTCCGTTTTCAAAGAAGAAGAGCATATGACCCGAATAGTCCGAGGTCACGACCATATAGACCGCCGTCTCGCCCTCGTCCATGCCGAGCGTGCTAGCCACATAATCGCCGAGTGCGCTCGCCTTTGTCTCCTTGAAGTCGTTGACGCGAGCCTTGTAGACCTGGCAGCGGTTTGTGAAGAAGAGAAGCTCTTTCGCGTTATCCGTGACCACGGTCTGGGCGAGCTCATCGCCCTCCTTGAACTTCTGCTCGCTGCTCATACGCAGGGACTGCGGGGTTATCTTCTTGAAATAGCCCTGCTTCGAGAAGAAGAGCGTCACGGGATAATCGGGTATCTGCTCCTCCTCTTCCTCCTCTGCGATATCGGAGGCGTAGATAATTTCCGTCTTTCTCGGCTTGCCGTATTTCTTGATAACTTCCTCAAGCTCGCTAATAATTATCGCGCCGACTCTGCCGCGCTTTGCGAGGATATCCTCAAGATCGGCAATGAGCTTTTCAAGCTCTTCGATATCCTGCGTGCGCTTTAAGATATATTCGCGGTTTAAATGACGAAGCTTTATCTCCGCGACATACTCCGCCTGTATGCGGTCGATTCCGAAGCCTATCATGAGGTTCGGGACGACCTCCGCCTCCTCTTCGGTATTTCTGACGATCTTTATCGCCTTGTCGATATCGAGAAGTATTTTTTCAAGTCCGCGCAGCAGATGCAGCTTGTCCTTAGCTTTTTTGAGGTCGAAATAGGTTCTGCGTCTGACGCACTCCATGCGGAACGCAATCCACTCGTTGAGCAGCTCTTTGACGCCCATGACGCGGGGCGAACCGGCAATCAGGACATTGAAGTTGCAGGCGAACGAATCCGAGAGCGGAGTGAGCCTGTAGAGCTTCTGCATGAGCTTGTCGGGGTCTGTTCCCCTCTTTAAGTCTATGGTTATTTTAAGACCGCTCTTGTCCGTCTCGTCGCGGATATCGCTTATTTCTCTTATCGCGCCCGCCTTGACCCTGTCGATAACCTTTTCTATTATAGACTCGCTCGTTGCGGTCGAGGTCATCGGGATTTCCGTTATATCAATGCAGTTGTTCGACTTGTCATAAGTATATTTGGCGTAGAGCTTGAACGAGCCGCGGCCTGTACGATAAATCTCCTCAATCTTCGCGCGGTCATAGAGTATCTTTGCGCCGCCCGCAAAGTCGGGTGCTTTGAGGGTATCCGCAACGCAGTGGTCGGGGTTTCTGATAAGCTCGATGGTCGTGCGGCAGACCTCTTCGAGGTTAAATGAGCATATGGAGCTCGCCATGCCGACGGCTATACCGGTGTTATTATTGACGAGCACGCTCGGGAAAGTGACCGGCAGAAGGGTCGGCTCTTTCATGGTGCTGTCGTAGTTATCGACAAAATCGACGGTATCCTTGTCGATATCCTTGAAAAGCTCGGCACTTATGGGGTCGAGCTTCGCCTCAGTGTATCTCGAAGCTGCCCACATCATATCGCGCGAATACGCCTTACCGAAGTTACCCTTTGAATCGACATACGGGTGCAGCAGCGCCTCATAGCCGCGTGAGAGCCTGACCATAGTCTCATATATGGCGGCGTCGCCGTGGGGGTTCAGCTGCATGGTGCGTCCGACGATATTAGCCGACTTTGAGCGCGCACCGGTGAGCAGACCCATTTTGTACATGGTATAGAGTATCTTTCTGTGAGAGGGCTTGAAGCCGTCTATCTCCGGGATAGCACGCGACATGATGACGCTCATCGCATAAGGGAAATAGTTCGTTTCAATGGTATCGGTTATCGGCTGTTCGACAACTTCACCCGCGCCGATGATATGAACTCCGCTCTTGAGCGGATCGATTTCATTTTTCGGGGGTTCTTTTTTGCCTCTTTTTCCCGCCATTTATATCAAAATCCTTTCAATAGTTAAGCTGTTACGAAACATCCGCCATGTCGATATATGCCGCGCCGTCGCGTGCGATATGCTCTTTTCTGCCGGCGAGATTGTCGCCGAGCCAGAGATCAAATATCTCGGCAGTTTTCTGGGCGTCGGTCGGGTCGACGCGGATAAGGCGGCGGGTCGCGGGATTCATCGTCGTCAGCGACATCATGTCCGCATCGTTTTCACCGAGTCCTTTCGAGCGCTGGATGGTGAACTTGCTGTTTTCAAGCTGGGAAAGGATATCCTGCTTCTCCTGCTCGTTATAGGCAAACCACGTCTCGTCCTTTGAGTTTATCTCATAGAGCGGCGACTCCGCGATATACACCTTGCCTTTTTCGATAAGCGTGGGCATAAGGCGATAGATCATCGCGAGGATAAGCGTGCGTATCTGGAATCCGTCAACGTCGGCATCGGTGCAGATTATGACCTTGCTCCAGCGCAGCTGGTCGATATTGAACGCGACCATGTCTTTCATCGACTTCGACTTGACCTCGACTCCGCAGCCAAGAACTTTTATCAGGTCGGTTATGATATCGTTTGCAAATATTTTGTTATATTCCGCCTTGAGGCAGTTGAGTATCTTTCCGCGCACGGGGATTATCGCCTGGAAAGACGAGTCGCGCGCCTGCTTACAGGCGCCGAGAGCCGAGTCGCCCTCCACTATGAACAGCTCGCGCTCGGAGACATCCTTGCTGCGGCAGTCAACGAATTTCTGCACTCGGCTGCCCATATCGTTGCTCGACTGGAGCTTGCCCTTTATATTGAGTTTCGTCGTCTCCGCACGGACGCGCGCGCGCATATTGACGAGCACCTGATCGCATATCTTGTCCGCATCGAGCTTGTTTTCGATGAAATACACCTCGAGCTGATGCTTGAAGAACTCGGTCATTGCCTCCTGAATGAACTTGTTCGTGATAGCTTTTTTCGTCTGGTTCTCATATGAAGCTATGGTCGAGAACGACGAGATGACAAGCACAAGGCAGTCTTCAATATCCTGAAAATTTATCTTTGAATCGGATTTGAGATATTTTCCGCTCTTTTTTATATAAGCGTCTATCTGCGACACGAAAGCGGAGCGTACAGCTTTATCCGGTGCGCCGCCGTGTTCAAGGTAGCTCGAGTTGTGATAGAACTCCTTGAGCTGAACTTTGTTCGAGAAGCAGAGCGCGGCGTTTATCTTCAAAGTATAGTCGGGCTGATCCGCTCTGTCGCGGCCGACGCGCTCGCCGCTCCATGTGCAAATGGAAGAAAGTCCGTTTGAGCCGACAACCTCGCGGACATGGTCGGCGATACCGTTTTCGTAGAAATATTCAAAAGTATCGAACTTTGAGCCGTTCTGATTTTTGAGCACGAATTTGACGCCCGCGTTGACTATCGCCTGGCGGCGCATCATATCCTGAAAATACTCGAGTGGTATGTTGATATCGGTGAAAACTTTGAGATCCGGGCGCCACTTTATGCGCGTGCCGGTGTCTTTTTTATTATACGGCTCCTTTATCATATCACCTACGGGCTTGCCGCCCTTGAAATTCAGATGATAGCAAAAGCCATTTGAATGTATCTCCGCCTCCATATATTCCGAGGCATACTGAGTGGCGCAAAGACCGAGTCCGTTTGTGCCGAGAGAATACTGATAGCTGCCGCCGTCGTTTGTCTTATACTTACCGCCGGCATACAGCTCGCAGAAAGTCAGCTTCCAGTTATATTCCTTTTCTTTCTGGTTATATTCAACGGGTATTCCGCGTCCCTGATCCTGAACCTCAACGGACTTGTCCTCAAATCGGGTAACGGTTATTGTATTACCGAAGCCCTCACGCGCCTCGTCAACAGAGTTCGAGATAATCTCGAACACAGAGTGCTCGCAGCCCTCTATGCCGTCGGAGCCGAAGATGACCGCAGGTCTTTTGCGCACGCGGTCGGCGCCCTTGAGCACCTCTATGCTCTCCTGATTGTAGGTTGCCTTATTCACCATTTATCTGTCCCCCGTAAATCAAATGCTACGCATTATTTTGTATTATACATATTTAATTATACACCATATATTGGCTTTTTGTCAATAATATCAATGGGTATAGAAAAAGACAGACCATGCAATAACACGGTCTGTCGGATAAAAATTAGGATTTGTTACGCCCTTTGCTTTTTCTTGAACACATCTGCGGGAAGCTGGGCGAGAACTATTGCAACGAACATTATGATGCAGCCGCTGAGCTCCCTTACGGACATTTTCTGATCTATCAGCACCCATGCGAATATGACAGCGAACACCGATTCAAGGCACAGCAGGAGCGAAGCGACCGTTGGGTCTGAATCGCGCTGGCCGAGGGTCTGGAAAGTGAAAGCCACTCCGCAGGACAAAATACCTGTGTAGAGCAGATAGGGCGCGGCGCTCATTATGGCATGGATACTCGGCTTTTCGAAGATAAACATAAGAACGACGGATATTATGCCCGAGACAAAGAACTGCGCGCACGAGAGCTTGACTCCGTCGACTATCGCCGAATATTTGTCGATAACAAGAATATGTATCGCAAAGCCGACCGAACACGCGAGAGCGAGCAATTCGCCCTTGCCGAAAGTCGCCTTGCCGCCCGCACACAGCAGATAAAGTCCGACAACGCCGAGCCCGACGCCTATCCACACAGGAAGACTGACGCGCTTTTTGAAGAAAACGAGGCTGATTATCGGCACCAGTAGCATATAGAGCGCGGTTATGAAGCCGACCTTGCCGACCGTTGTATAGCCGAACGCCGCCTGCTGAAGATTGCTCGACACGCAGAGAACCGTTCCGCAGACAAGCCCGCCGACAATGAGACTTTTTCTGTCTTCTTTCTTCTCTTCGGGCGTTTTCTGTTCGGCCGAGCCGAGCTTTTTGTTTTTTGATTTTTGAACTCCCGACATTATTGCAATGACCGGCAGGAGCACCGTGCCGCCCATAATCATTCTTATTCCGTTGAAGGTCAGAGTTCCGATTACTTCAAGTCCCTCGCTCTGAGCCACAAACGACAGTCCCCATATAACAGCGGCGAGAATGAGAAAGATGCCGCCTTTAAGCTGTCCCTTTTTCGTTGTTATCACTCCACTGAAGTTTTCCGAAATATGATAGCACAAAGGCAAATAATAAAAATCGGATTTTGGAATAAAATGTAATTTTCAAAAAGATTTTCGGTTTATCTCTCCGCGAGCGGAAGTATTGAGCCGATATCGGTTAATTGGAAGTCCCCTGCCTCCTCCGCACGCACGCCGAACGAAGAGAGAAAGGCTCTGATTTTTTCGCCGTCCCTATGAGACGAAAGCGAGCCGTTGAATAGCATTGTATCGGGCGCAATGAGCCCGCAGCAGCCGCCGATAAAGCCATATTCGCGCCCGGGCAGGGCGACATCGCCCTTTGAGACGAGCAGTACAGCAAGTCCGTTTTTTTCGGCCGTCGAGGCTATTGACACATCATCGGTAATTATCGCGCTTTCAGTCACCGGCACTACCGAGCATTTTGTGTAGCCCTGGCGCACGGGTATTAAACTACGCCCGGAAAAGTCGATGTTTTTGCAGACGGTTTTGGGATTGAGTATCGCATAATTGCCGAAAAGCGCGGCATTGAGCGGCACATCGGCTGGATATTTATCGCCGAGCGGAGTGTCGAGAACCTGCACATTAAATCCCATTTCAATAAGCTTTTCCGCGTTGTTACACTGCTCTCGGCTCAATATAATTTTTCGCCCGCCGAGATGCAATAAGTGCAAATCGGCGTGGGCAGCTGTGCCGTCGGTTATCGCGGCGCACGGCAGGATATCAAAAACACTGATACCGCGCGAGAGAAGATATTCTTTTGCTTTTTCTGCGCCGATGCTCACTGCGGCGAGGGTGATTCCCATCTTCGGCAGGTTCGGCGATTCTATAGGGGTCATAAAATTCATCAGTCAACGCAGTTCGCGAACGCCTCATAGACATTCTTGACGCCGATGACCTCTATCTCCTTTTTGAGCTTGTCCGGCACGGATTTGAAATTATGGCGCGGGATGATGCAAGTTTTAAAGCCGAGTCGGGCCGCCTCTTTTATGCGCTGTTCGCAGTGGTTGACGGAGCGAATCTCGCCGCCGAGACCTATCTCGCCGAAAGCGAGCACATCGTCTCTTATCGGGACATCCTTGAGGCTCGAAATAAGCGCAAGCGCAACGGAGAGGTCGGTCGCGGGTTCATCGAGCTTGAGTCCGCCGATGACATTTATATATGCATCCATATTGCCGAAGAAATAGCCCGCCCGCTTTTCGAGGACGGCTAAGAGCATAGCCATGCGGCTGTAATCAAAACCTGTCGCCATACGGCGGGGATTGCCGAAGCTCGACGCGCTGACAAGAGCCTGAACCTCGGCGAGTATCGGGCGGGTGCCCTCCATAGCGCAGGCGATACAGGTACCGGAAGTGTTCTTCGGTCTGCCTGAAATGAGCATAAGGGACGGATTCTCAACCTGAGAAAGTCCGCTGTCGAGCATCTCAAAAACGCCTATCTCATTCGTCGAGCCGTAGCGGTTCTTGACGGCACGGAGGATTCTGTAAGACATATTGCGGTCGCCCTCGAAATAGAGCACCGCGTCAACTATATGTTCGAGCACCTTGGGACCCGCAATGTTGCCGTCCTTGTTGACATGACCGACGACTATAATCGGAATATTGCTGCTCTTCGCGGTGCGCATGAACATCGAAGTCGATTCGCGCACCTGCGTTACACTGCCCGCAGATGAGCTGAGGTCGCTTATAACCATAGTCTGTATCGAGTCGATGATAACGAGCCCGGGCTTGTTGATATTTATATACTCACATATAGCCTGAACATCGGTCTGGCTCATGAGAGTGAGGGTCGGGCTCGTGACCCCGAGCCTGTCCGCGCGGAGCTTTATCTGATAGACCGACTCCTCGCCCGAGACATAGAGAATATCGAGATCCTTGCCGATATACTGGCATATCTGAAGAAGAATCGTCGATTTGCCTATGCCGGGGTCGCCGCTCAGGAGCACCAGCGAACCTTTGACTATTCCGCCGCCGAGGACGCGGTCGAGCTCGGTGAGCCCTGTCTGATAGCGTATCTCCTCATCGGCGGTTATCTCGCTGAGTGCATATGTCTTGACGCTGCGCGCACTCGCGCCGCTCTTGGACACCGGAGCGGCGGGCGCTTTTATCTCCTCGTTCATGGTGTTCCACTCGCCGCAGCCCGGGCAGCAGCCGAACCATTTCGGGCTTTCATAGCCGCATTCGGAACAGATATAGACCGATTTTGCCTTGCCTGCCATTTTATGTTACCTCCGTCAGTTTTTCGTCTTGTTTTAAATAGTCTGTTATACCGCACATGACCGAAAAAGCCATGGCGTTCTGATAATTATCGTCTTTTAGTTTCAGCGTCTCGTCGGCGTTCGAGAGAAAGCCGCACTCGACCATAACCGCCGGAGACTGCGCATGATAAAGCAGATATATCTCAGTGCCAGTGCGCTTGACGGCGCGCTGATTCTGAGGCTGGATAAGCGAGCGGATATCCTGCTGAATCGCCTTTGCCAGCTTCTCGCTCTCCGGATTGTTTTTGGAATAGAACACCTGCGCGCCGCTGTATGACGGGCCGCCGTAGTGGTTCTGATGTATGCTCACGAACAGGGCATCGGGCGTCTGTTCGATGATCTTCATTCTGTTTTTTATATCCGAGACCTTTTGCTGGCGCACGGTTTTTGCGGAGTCGTCGGCTATATCGTCGTCCGTTTCGCGGGTCATGATGACATTGTAGCCCGCAGTGTCGAGCATATCGCGCAGCTTCAGGGCTATGGACAGATTTATATCTTTTTCGACCGTTCCGTCCGCCGCAGTCGCGCCGCCGTCCATGCCGCCGTGACCTGCGTCAACGATAATTGTCACGGTGCGGAGCGCATTTGAAGAGGCCCTGTGCGCATATCCGGAGCCGCGCGAGGATATCATCACGAAGCATATAATCATTATTACAACAGCCGCCGCGATACCGAGAACGACGAGTCTTGAACGCTTTTTTAAATTTATCACCATACCGACACCCCCACAAAAGAATATGCGGAGAGTCGCGGCATTATTAGAACAGCGGCGGGCAAAATAGGAAAAAGGAGCTGAGAAAATGAAAGGGATAACAAAAATTATCGGCGGTCTTGCCATCGGGACGGTCAACTCCGCGCTCGGAGCCGGCGGCGGAATGATCGCCGTGCCGATGCTCAGAAAAAGCGGAATGGAGCAAAACAGAGCGCAGGCAAACGCGGTGGCGCTCATTATGCTGCTGACCGCGGCGAGCGCGGGAATATATATTTACACAGGGAAAGTAACCTTCGGCGATGCGCTCCCCTATCTCCCGGCGGGGCTTATAGGAAGCGTTCTCGGTTCTTTCATTCTGCCGAAGATACCAACGAAAATACTCGGCAAGATTTTTGCCCTTTTCATGCTTTGGGCGGGAGTGAGGATGCTGATGCGATGAAAACGATACTGGCAGCTTTTTTCTCGGGTCTCGCCGGCAGTCTCGGGCTCGGCGGAGGCGGGGTGCTGGTGCTCTATCTCGTGCTCGCACTCGGTATGCCGCAGCTCAAGGCACAGGGCATAAATCTATTATTTTTTATCCCCTGCGCAGTGCTTTCGAGCATAGTTTATTCATTCAAAAAGCTCATCGACTGGAAAAGCGTTCTGCTCTTTGCCGCAGGCGGTCTGCCGGGAGTTTTGCTCGGCAGTCTCGCGGTATCGCACATGAACAGCAATATTCCCGGGAAAATCTTCGGCGGGTTTCTGCTGCTCATGGGCATAAAAGAGCTGTTCAGGAAATGTGATTGATGCGTCGATAGTCGAGATAATCCTGGAGAATCATCACTGCACTGACGGCATCGACAACAGCCTTGCGTTTATTGCCGCGCGTGTTCGTGACATTCAGGGCGTTATGCGCCGAGACCGTTGTCAGGCGTTCGTCGCGCATCACTGTCTCTATGCCCGAAAACTCAGTCAGAGCCGCCGCAAAATCCTCGCAGCGCTGAGCGCGCACGCCGTGAGTGCCGTCCATATTGACGGGCAGACCGACAACTATCAGCTCCGCCTTTTTCTCTTTGGCTATCTCGGTTATTTTTTCTATCAGCGGCTCGGGTTCTTTTTCTGTTATAACGGTCACGGGAGACGCCAAAAATTCGGTCTTGTCGCAGACGGCTATGCCCGTTCGCGTATCCCCGTAATCTACCGACAGGATTATCATAAAATACCTCTTAATTAAAAAATTAGCCGCACCGTTATCGGGTGCGGCCGTTTATATATTTTTTCGCCGCAGGTTGAGTTTAATCGTCCGAACGCGGGCTTGTCGGAAGGATGGAATCGATAATATTGCTGACCGCCTCGCCGACTCCGCTGACGACCTCGCTGACGGATCCGCCGCCGCATGCGGTACACTCGGCGGGCATTGCGGACTTCTTATAATATCCCTTTGCAGTCTCCTTGCACGAGGGAGAAGCAAGAAGTCCGGTCTTCTTGCAGTAGTCCTTCTCCTCGACCTTGCCGGTCTTGGGGAACTCCTTGACGGGCAGGTTCGCGTGGATGCGGTCGAGCAGTTCGATATAGACTCGTCCGGAAGCACTGTATCTGAACGGAATGACCTTGGGCTTATCGTAGCCGAGCCAGACTGCGCAGACATAATAGGGCGTGCCGCCGGCTATCCAGCTGTCCTTGGTGTCACTCGTGGTACCGGTCTTGCTCATCAGCTCGAACTTGCCGAGATTCTTGCTCTTGCGGAAATTTCTTGCCGGGACGGTCTTGAGCAGTTCACGCATGACCTCTGCGGTATCCTCGCTGAGAACTCTCTCGGGCTCGGACTTCGTTTCGAGCAGAACTTCCGTACCCGTGGCATTGGTGACTTTATAATAGCAATAGGGCTCATAGTAATAGCCGTTGTTGCCGAACACAGCATATGCCGCCGCCATTTCAACGGTCGTGACTCCGTTTGTCAGAGCGCCGGTTGCAAGGGGCGCGATATTCGCATCCGCAGAATCATCAAGAGTTGTCAGATGGAACGTCTTTTTCATGAAGTTATAGGCTTCGTTGACGCCGAGCATCTCCGTAATTATTCTGACGGGCACGGTATTGAACGACTTCTGGATAGCATACTGGACGGTTATCTCTTTCTTGCTTCCGTTTGTGCCGTCCGCATTCTGCGGCCAGAGCTTGCCGTTTTGATAGATCGAGTAGTCGAGGATCATGCTCGACCAGTTGACATAGTTCTTCTCGAGCGCGAGAGAATAGGTCGAAAGGGGCTTTATGGACGAACCGGGCTGTCTCGGGGACTCGGACGCTCTGTTGAGGCAGAGGTTGCCGTTCTTTTCGCCCGCCTGTCCGACTATGCCGACGATTCTGCCCTCATAGTCCATGACGGTTGCAGCAGACTGAGCGGCGGGATGCTCGGCGGTGTCTGCCTCCTTATCGAAAGCGATTCTGTTTGAATATACGGTATTGAGAACCTTCTGAACATCGGGGTTGGCAGCAGAATATATCTTGAGTCCGCCGTAATTTATCTTCTCCATCGCCTGGCGGTAGGTGTAGCCGTATTTGCTCATCAGATCCTTGCAGACGGTCTTGATGACATAATCGACATAGAAATCCTGATATTCCTTCTCGGTGTTCTTGTCCTCGGTAGTGTTCTTGGTCTTGCCCGGCTTCGGGACATAGCCCTCGCTGTTTGTGAACACGAGCTTATAGTTAACTGCTTCTTCGTACTCCTCTTTGCTTATCGCCTTTTCTTCGAGCATATATTTGAGGCAGAGTTCCTGACGCGTTTTGTTCGCCTCGGGATTGAGCAGAGGGTTATACTTCGTCGGCGCTTTTGTTATGACCGCAAGGGTCGCGCACTCGGCGAGATTCAGTTCGCTGACATCCTTGCCGAAATAAGTCTCGCTCGCGGTCTGGACGCCGTAGCAGCCGTTGCCGAGATAAAGGGTGTTGAGATAAGCTTCAAGTATAGCATCCTTGCTGTAGTGCTGTTCAAGGTTCAGAGCGCGCTCTATCTCCTTGAACTTTCGAACGACCGTGACCTCCTTGTCGTTGGTCAGGTTCTTGACGAGCTGCTGGGTTATTGTCGAGCCGCCGCCGCTGGAAAGTCCGGTAGCCGCGCCGAAGGTACGCAGCCAGTCGACGCCGTGATGCTTTTTAAAGCGCTTATCCTCAAGGCAGATGAAAGCGTTTTTGAGATTCTCCGGCATCTTATCGGAATCGACCCATATTCTGTTCTCCTCGCCGTGGAGCTGAGCCATTTCAACGAGCTCATTGTTGCTGTCATAGGCATAGACGAACGAGGTCTGGTTCTGATTCGCCTTGTAGTCGTCGAGATTTATCGCGATCTCGCCGTGGGCAAAGGACACGATATTGAAGAAAACATAACCTCCGATTATCGCCGCGGTGAGCATACCGACGACGAGCACACAGAGTATGACCAGCAGAGCTATCCTGCCGGCTTTTTTATTCGGCTTTTTATTCTTCTTTTTGGAAGATTTTTTGGCTGTTCCCATCTTTTTCGATGCGTTTGCGGAGCTGTTTGCCATCCGTGCGCCTCCTTCACATTACAATCCAGTTAAAAATTATAGCATACTTTTTGCAAAAAGTTTAGCCTAAATCCAAATATTCTCACTATTTTGTAAAATCAAAACAATAGCAGTGTATAAAACAACGTATAAAAATGCCAGAAAGGGGCAAAAATCACCACGAAAGCAGAAAAAGTAAGCCTGCGGAAAGGAAAAGAAAAGATGAAAACCACGATAAAAAGCATCGCCGTTGCCCTTGCGTTCTGCGCCGCGGCGTTTCTGACCGTCTCGGCTATAATCGAAAACACCGCACCGGACGGGAGCGAAAAATACATCATGCGCGACTACAACGGCAGGATAGCGGTGTTCGTCTACGGCGAGGACGAGCCGCAGGAGGTGTTCGATGTTTTCACATCTTCCCTGCCCCGCGGCGAAGCCGAGCGCGTCTACAAGGGAATAACGGTCGAGGGCGACGAAGCACTTCAAAAGCTGATAGAAGATTTTACAGGGTAGCAAAAACAAAAGCGGCTGTTATCATCACGCAGGCACTGAGCCTCATGATGAACAGCCGCATTCTATTTTTATTGCCGATATTTATTCGCCCTTATCAAACATATCGTTAAGCTGGGCGCACACGGCGGACATTCTGCCGATACGCTCGCGCAGGATAGTTTCGGCTTTCTTCTGCGCCTCGGCGACTATTGCGTTCGCCTGCTCCTGCGCTTCGGTAACTGTCTTCTGTGCCTGGCTGCGCGCGGCGGTAACTATTGCATCCGACTGGCCGCGAGCCGACTCATTACTCACTTCGAGCAGACTCTTCTGCGCCTCAAGGTCGGATATCTCCTTTTCGAGAGCTTTCTTTCTGCTCTCTGCGGCGTTGAGCTCGTCAATCATATATCTGCCCTGCTCGTTTCTGAGCTTTTCGAGGCGCTTTATATGCTTTGCAAATGCCACGCAGTTGTTATACAGACTGCGGTTCTGCGTTCTGAGAGCTTCTATCTCTTCACTAGAAGCCGCTTCGCCCGCGGGAACTTCGGCACGCTTTTCAAGCTCCGAGCCCCAGGCGTAAATTTTATTATATTCCTCCTGCAGCATCGAGATATATGAATCCGTTGCCGCAATATCGTATCCCCTATCAACCACGGGGAGCTTCATCTTTCCTTCCACTTCTGTCATCCCTTCCCAAAAATCAGCTGTTTCTCTTTGCTATATCAACAAGGTTCTTGTAGCTTATCGCCATCGACTCGCGCGGGTCAATATCGCAGGTGTCCTGCTCGATAACGATATATCCGACACCAGAATCCCTGCATGCGCGGTAGCACTCATCGAGATTGAGGTTGCCCGTGCCTACTTCGGCAAAATCGGGCTTGTTCTCGCTATTGATTTTATAATCTTTGAAGTGGCAGACCTTCATTCTGCCGCTGAGGCGCTTTATGAAATCCGCCGGATCGCCGCCGCCGTACTGAACCCAATATGTGTCCATTATAAAGCCGAACAGCTCAGGATCGGTGTCGTCGATAAGCATATCTATAACGCGCCTGCCGTTATATTTCTTGAACTCGAAGGCGTGGTTATGATAGGCAAAGTGCATCCCCATATCGCGAAGCTTTTTTGCGAGCTCGCCCGTGAGCTTTATGAACTCGCGCACGCCCTCTTCGCTGCCGCTGTACTCCCCCGGCATGCAGCCGACTCCGAGCGTGTCGCAGTGGATCATTTTATGCTCCCTGACAACGGCTTCGGTATCGCTGAGCATGCGGTCGAACGAAGTGTGCGTGACGCAGACATCCATATTGTACTTATCAACAAGATATGCAACCTTCTCCGGCTCGATAGGTCCGATAGCGGAAATTTGAATCGTGTTGATGCCGATAGAATCAAGATAAGCAAAAGTCTTTTCGGCATCCTCATAATTCTGTATGTAGTCGCGTAAAGTATAGAGCTGCGCGCCGAGTTTGATATCCGACACGAGAGCACCTCCGTTCCCGCTTTTTCTACAGATTATTATATTATAGCCGTCCCGAAGTTTCAAGTGAATTTACAAAAAAAGCCTGGACTTGCAAACTCCGACAAACCGCGAATATAGATATTCTACGGGAGGCGGTGCTGTGTTCGGTTGGTTTTTGCAGTTACTTTCAAACGGATTCCTCTTTTTTATCCTGCATCTGAGCCAGCCGGGCTCATTTGCCCCGCCGCTGAGTGCGGCGCAGGAGCGCGAAGCTCTTACAAAAATGCACGCAGGCGACAAATCGGCGCGCAGCGAACTCATCGAGCACAACCTGCGGCTCGTGGCGCACATAGTCAAAAAATACTACGCCGCATATTCGGATCAGGACGATCTTATCTCGATAGGCACGGTCGGGCTGATAAAAGCTATAGACTCGTTCAAGCCCGACAAGGGCACACGCCTTGCGACATACGCCGCGAAGTGCGTTGAAAATGAGATACTGATGCACTTTCGCTCGATGAAAAAGAGCGCGCACGACATCTCGCTCGAAGACCCGATCGACAGCGACAGCGAGGGAAACCCGCTCACGCTCATGGATATTATCTGCACGCCGGACTGCATCGCAGACGATCTTGATTTGAAAATAAAGAGCGAGAAGCTGCGCGGTCTTGTCATTGGCATACCCGATCCGCGCGAAAGGGCGATAATCGTCATGCGCTACGGGCTCGACGGCAACGAGCCGCTTACCCAGCGTGAGATAGCGTCGATGATGAACATCTCCCGCTCCTATGTCAGCAGGATAGAAAAGCGCGCGCTCGAAAGGCTCGGGAAAGGAATGAGACAGCCGTGAGAATCATCCCACGGCTGCATTTTTATTTTATAATGTCGTTATCCTTGATGTACTTCACAGTTTCATCAACGGTTGTGAACGCGAGGGCAACCGAAGTATCGGCGGCTCCGTAATAGATAGCTATTCTGCCGGTCTCGGCATCCGCGAGCGCGGCGCACGGGAACACGACGTTCGGCACATCGCCGACGCATTCATAGAGCTCATGGGGAGCTAACAGGAAGCTATCCGCGCGGTGAAGCACTTTCCACGGCTCATCTTTATCGAGAATAGCGGCGCCCATGCTGTAGGTGAAGCCGTTGCAGCTCGTGAGCACGCCGTGATAGAACATGAGCCAGCCCTCGTCGGTTTCAATAGGAGTCGGACCCGCTCCGACTTTTGTAGCTTCCCAGTTCTCGACCGGGCTCATAACAAAGCGGTGCTTACCCCAATAAGTGAGGTCTTTCGACTGACTGATGAATATATCGCCGTAAGGGGTGTGTCCCCTGTCGCACGGGCGAATAAGCAGAAGATACTCGCCGTTCACCTTGCGCGGGAAAAGAACGCCGTTGCGGGCAACGGGATAGCAGGCATCCTCAAGCTGAGTCCAGCTCTTGAAATCCTCGGTATAGGCTATACCGATAGTTGTGCCGTGAGGGGTAAGATTGACCCACGAGAGATAGTATTTTCCGTCGAGTTCGCACAGGCGCGGATCATAGCCGTTGAAGATATATTTATTCTCAAGCTCCCAGTTTATCGCATCTTTGCTGAAGCCGACAACGAGCTTATGGGCGCGTGAGCGGATATCCGCCCTGAAAACTCCGGCAAAGCCCGAGCCGTAAGGCACAACAGCGGAATTGAAAATGCTGTTCGCCATATGCAGATTGTCGCGGGTGATAACGGGATTGCCGCTGTAACGCCACACGGGATATTCAAATCCTGCGGGCTTATCCTCCCACGGGATGTTTGGTATGTTTGTTCCGATTATTTTTGCCATATCTGACTCTCCTTCCGTCCTTTAGATTTTAGCATAGATAGAGACAAAAAGTAAAGAGGAAGGGCGAAAATGAGAAAGAAAGTAAAAAAGTGGCGGATATTTTAAAAAAGTTTGAAAAAAAGACTTGCCAAATCGCTTTTCATGTGGTATTATTGATGAGCTTTCCGGGTGTGGCGCAGCTGGGCGAGGAGAAATGCCGCCGCCTGTGGCGGATGAAGGCATTGCTTCGAGGTGAAGAAACAAGGAGCGGAACGAGCGCTCCAAGCGAAGTACCGCGACTATGTTTCTGAAGGAAGCGCCGCGGCGATTAGCAAAAGCCGACAAGCGGGAAGCAAACTGAATTTAGGTACAACCGGGTGTGGCGCAGCTGGTAGCGCGCTTGACTGGGGGTCAAGAGGCCGTGAGTTCAAGTCTCGCCACTCGGACCAATTAAAAAGCTTTGAAATCTAACGGTTTCAAGGCTTTTTATTTTTTGCGTAGGATTAGAAAGTATATATTTTCTAACACTTTTTCTAACACTTTGATATTTCGCTAAAAAGTTTATTAATGCACTTGTTTAGGCAAACCGCCAAACGCAAGAACATTTTCATTATCATTTAAAAAGTGCAGAGTAAATACAGAGAATTGCGGACTAAATCCACTAAAAAATTACATAGAAAATCCCGAAACACCGCTATTGATGTTCCGGGATTTTTGTGTATTATTTTATCGCTATTTACTTCACTCCGTCGAGCTCGAAAGTATAAAGCCAGCCGCATTTCATTTCGTCGGGGTTTATCGGCGGGAACACGAGCTTTGCTTTGCCGTTGTCGTTTTCGACGGCTATGGGCGCGTCATGTGCCAGAAGCTTCGCCTTTATATCCGGGTTGTAATCCACCTTGTCGAGCGTGAGGCTGCCAAACGGATAGGCGTTCGTTATTGCGTAGACCTTGTCGCCCTTTCTGGTGTAATATGTACCCTCCTGCGGCGCTTTGGTATAAATGCGCGTGCCGTAGATAGCGTCGCCGTTGACGCTGAGCCACTTACCCATATCGAGCAGGCGCTCCTGCATAATAACAGGGATAGTGCCGTCCGCGGCGGGGCCGATATTGAGCAGGAAGTTGCCGCCCTTTGAGACGAGCGAGCAGAGCGTTTCGATAAGTTCTTTGCTGCTCAGATATTCGTCAACGCCCTCGATGCGGTTGAGCCCGAACGATGCGCCGATACCGCGGCACTCCTCGAACGGGCGGTCGAGCTCGACCTCTTCGATGCGTCTGCCGTTGTCGATTATGCCGTATTCGGTGGTGAAATTGCCGCCCAGGCGTCCTCTTGTCTCCGTGCCCCAGCGGTCATTGGGGACTATCGTATCTTTGACAGGCGATTCGTTATAGAGCCACTGGAGGAAATCGGTCGAGTGCCAGACGGAGCTCGGGTGATCCCACTCCCCGTCAGTGAACAGAGTCCACGGCTCATATTTTGTTATAAGCTCTTTGAGCATCGGGATAAGATGCTTTACGGCATACTCCTCGGGATCTTTGAGGTAGAGCGGATGGAACCACTCATAAACCGAATGGTAGACGCCGAACTTGACATCCGTCTTTTCGAGCGCGGTTTTCAGCTCGCTGCAGAAATCCCTGTGGGGGCCGACATCGACGCTGTTCCAGTTCCACGCATAGTCGCTCTTGAACAGGCAGAAGCCGTCGTGGTGCTTCGAGACGAGGTTTATATACTTTGCGCCGGACTTTTCAAAGAGCTGCGCCCACTCGTCGGCATCAAAAAGCTCCGCCTTGAAGCCGCTGACAAAGTCCTCATACCGCGTTCCGGGGGCATACACCCTGTCGTGGAACTTGCGCGCGGCGCTGTTCTCGTCGCGTATCTGCTGCATATACCACTCAGCATACTGCCCTTTTTCGGTATACGCGGGCACGGAATAGAGACCCCAGTGGATGAATATGCCGAACTTCGCGTCCGCGAACCAATCCGGCACACGGCGGCTGTTGAGCGATTCCCAGTTGTTTTCGTAATGCATTTTAACTCTCCGTTTTGTTATATTTCTGAAAAGACGTCGCCGACGCCGTTGAATATATATGTGGGTCTGTAGGGATAGAGATTGACATCCTCGAGGCTCGTGACTCCGGAGAGAACGAGAACTGTGTCGAGACCGGTTTCGATGCCCGCGATGACATCCGTGTCCATTCTGTCGCCTATCATCGCAGCCTCCGCCGAATGGACGCCGAGCATCTTGAGTCCCGTGCGCATCATGAGCGGATTGGGCTTGCCGACGAAATACGCCTTCTTGCCCGTCGCCATCTCTATGGGTGATATGAGCGCGCGGCACGCGGGGACGATGCCGTCCTCGACCGGACCCGTGAGATCGGTATTTGTGCCGATGAGCTTCGCGCCGTTTCTGACGAGGTTCGACGCATGGACGACCGTCTCATAGTTATAGCTCGAAGTCTCGCCGACTATGACATAATCCGGGTCGATGCTGTTCATCGTGATGCCCTGGTCATAGAGCGCGTTGACGAGTCCAGGGGCGCCGATAACATATGCCGAGCAGCCGGGCTTCTGACTGCTGATAAATTTTGCCGTTGCGAGGGCACTGGTATAAAAATGACTCTCGTCAACATAAAGTCCCATTCTCTCAAGCTTCTGCTGAAGCTCACGCGGCGAGCGTTCGCTCGAATTCGTCAGGAACAGGAACGACTTGTTTTCTTTATACAGCCACTCCACGAACTCTTTGACATCCGGAAGCAGTCTGTCTCCATGATATATGACACCGTCCATATCACATATAAATCCTTTTTTTGCTTTTAATGCATCCATATTTTCCCTCCCATAATAGGTTAGAATAAGCTTATCAGTTAACGGATGCAAAGTCAATAACTTACTTTGCGTTTATATTCACAAGCTCTGCGCGGAGCTTTGAATAGACTATTTTCTGGCTGCTGTAGAGTCCGTAATAGCCGGAGAGCAGATAGCTCACAGCGGCGGCGAGCGCAAACAGCGGCATACCCTGCGCGCCGAAGAGTTCTATGCTCAGGAATATAGAAGCGAGCGGACAGTTGACAACGCCGCAGAAAAGCGAGACGAGTCCGACCGCCGCGGCAAATCCGGGATCGAGCCCGATAAGTCCACCGACGACGCATCCGAAAGTCGCGCCGACGAAGAAAGTCGGGACTATCTCGCCGCCCTTGTATCCAGAGCCGACAGTGACGGCGGTGAAGATAAATTTGAGCAAAAACGCCTCTGGTTTCGCATTGCCGCCGATGGCGCGTTCAACTATATCCATTCCCGCGCCGTTGTAATCCCCGCTTCGGCAGATAAGGGACAGCGCGACGATTATCAATCCGCCGACGACTGCGCGGACGAAAGTGTTTTTGAAAATTTTTGCAAAGAGCTTATGCGTACCGTGCAGGCCGAGGCAGAACCCGATACTCAGCAGAGCGCATATTGCGGCGAGCAGAGCGGTAAGCAGGCAGCTCTTGAGCGAAAATGCAGGGATATTCGAGACGGTAAACGCGACGGGTTCGGTGCCCATAAGAGTCGAGATAAAATATGCGACGAACGCAGACACGACGCACGGGAGCAGACCTGCATAATAAATGACACCGACGCTGATAACACCGAGGGCGAAAACGGCGGCGGTTATCGGCGTTCCGAAAAGCGCGGAGAACACGGCGCTCATGCCGCACATCGTCATGATATGCATATCTTTTTCATCGAGGTGGGCTATTTTTCCTATCAGCCCCGCGATGCTGCCGCCGAGCTGAAGAGCCGCGCCCTCTCGTCCGGCGGAGCCGCCGAAGAGGTGCGTTATAACAGTTGAGACAAATATCAGCGGCGCGAGCAACGCCGGCACGCCCTGCGGCGAGCGCACGGCATCGAGTATCTCGTTAGTGCCGATATCTTTTTTGCCGGAAAGCTTATACAAACCGGCTATCACAAGCCCGCCGACGGGCAGCAGAAATACTATCCACGAATGTGCTTTGCGCACGCCGGTAACATATTCGACGCTCAAATGAAACAGCGCACCGACCACGCCGCCGACAGCGCCCGTGACTGCGGCGAGAGCGAACCATTTCAGAAAAGTCAGCAGATACTTTCCCGCCGACTTGCAGTTGTTTTTCAGATTTATTTTGACAGACTCCACTTTTACCCCATCCATTAATATATGTTGATTAGATTTTATCACTTTATCACAGCTTTGGCAACGAGAAGAAAAAATTTGCGCCATGATTATGGCTTAATATACATTAATAGTTGAACGGTGTGATATCCGCCCTCTACCTTCGCGTCCTACAGCAAATATATTTTTATATTCCCCGCGTTAAGGGAGTCGAAGTAAAATTTATATTGCGATAAAAATTCAAGGACCGCCGGAGCGATCCTTGCTTTTTTATTTTTCTTTGAGCAGCTTTGCGAGTTCATCCATGAACGTATTGATATCCTTGAACTGCCTGTAGACGGAAGCGAAGCGGACATAGGCGACTTCGTCGATACTCTTGAGCTTCTCCATCGCGAGCTCGCCGATATAGACGGTAGTCACCTCGCGGTCGAGTGAATTCTGGAGCACAGCCTCTATCTCGCTGACTGCCTTTTCGAGCTGTTCCATATAGACCGGGCGCTTTTCGCACGCTTTGAGCATGCTGTTGAAAAGCTTGTTTCTGTCAAAAACCTCGCGCGATTTGTCCTTTTTGACGACGACTATCGGCACGGTCTCGATTATCTCATAGGTCGTAAAACGCTTGCCGCAGCTGATACATTCGCGGCGGCGGCGTATTCTCTCGCCCTCGTCGGTGGGACGCGAGTCGATGACCTTGCTCTCTTCAAAACCACAGAACGGACACTTCAAAGCTATCACTCCCCTGATGAACATATAATATTTATCGCACAAAAACGGTCAAATGTCAAGCTTTTCGAGTCTTCGCATCGAATCGGTCAGCTGATCTATGCGCTCGAATCCCGAGCGGTAGAGCTCGATAACGCAGTCGCCGGAATATCCGGTTTCTTTCATGAGCGAAAAGAGGGCGGCGAAATCGAATTTTCCGTCAAACGGCGGCATGCACTTGTGATTCTCGTCGTGGTCGCTCAAGTGTATGTGGCAGATATTATCGGAAAACTCCCTGAAAAATTCTATCGGGTCGACCCCGGCGAGATGCGCCTGCTTAATGTCGAGCACCATATGAAAATCCACACCGAGGCGTGATTTCAGCTCGTTCATAAGCTCCGGCGTCTGCCCGTTATGATGGACAACATTTTCCTGTGCGAGGATTATCCCCTGCTCCTGTGCGTCGCGGACAATCAAACCTAGTCGCTCGGCGTATTCGTCGGTGCTGATATTCACCGGCAGCTTTGCGCCGTGGAGCACGACTATTTTCGCGCCTAGCGCAGACGCGGCGGCATAGTATTTTTTGTAAAACTCCCTGTAATCGTCGAAGCGGCGCTCATACTGACTGAAGAGGATATAGCCCTCGGCGAACGAGGTAAACGGATGTATCGAGCGGATGCGGATGCCGCTGTCAGAGGCTATAGACGAAATGCGGCGGAGAAAATCCGGCTCCAATTCCGACGGCGAGTTGAAAAACACCTCGGTAACTTTTGCTCCCGCTTCGGCAACGCAGCGCAGAGCCTCTTCGGTCGCCGCGGGATAAAAACAGGCGGTGGATATTCCGACGGACATTCGTTTTCCTCTCCTTTCCTCAAAAGTAAAAATCTTTGCATTGCGAAAAATCGCACTCCGGGTTAGAATCAAACAAACGGAGGTGAAGATATGCGCGACATAAAAGAAAAAATCGCAGAAAATTTAAGCTACATAAATCCCGTTTCGCGCAGGATGCTGCTCGGCGCGGTCATTATTTTTGAGCTGCTCTTCACTCTCGCTGTCTGCGCGCTGCTGCTCGCGGGGCGCGGATTCGACTACTGGAGATGCATATATCTCGCAAAGGACGCGATAGACTGCATCCGCCCGAGCATGGGTGTCATGCTCTTCGGCTCGCTGATAATGCAAGCTATCGACCCCAAGGGTAAAAATCAGGATTAGTATTACACTTAATATATATATGATATCACAAAAAAGCGCCGAATACAATTAAATTCGGCGCTTTTTGGCACGTCTGCATATGGACATTTACCGAAAAAGTATGATATACTTTTAAAAGCGTTTTTATTTTTGCGCTTCGGAGGGAATATGACAAGAGACAAGCTAATCAAAAAAATTGCGACATGGATAATGATGGCGATAATGCTTTCGGTCTTCTCGCTGGATATAATCTGCGTTGCGATGTGCAACAGATATCAGAATAAATTTGAAATCACCCCGGCGCAGTTTTCGTCGGACGGCACGGTGGACAGGATACATTTTCTCAACACCTATAACTCAGACGCAATACTCATAGAATCAAACGGAAAATTCGCGCTCATCGACTCCGGCGAGGGCGACCGCAATCCGCGCAGGAAGCTCAGCTACAACGGCAGCGAAGAGGCTGTTATAAAATATCTGAAAAAGGCTGCCGGCGACGCAGAGGGCAAAGTAACGCTTGAATTTGCGCTCGGCACGCACAATCACTACGACCATGTCGGTACATTTGAGGCGATAGCCAACGACCCGGACATCACGGTAAAGACATTTTACATAAAGCCAGTCAACCGCGAAATAGCCCACGAATATGAATACAACGGCTGGGGCATCGAAACAACATACGCAGACACGGTAAAGGCGTTTCAGAACAGGGGCACAGTTGTTACTTCCGAGATACCGAGCGAACCGTTCAAATTCGGCGACTTCACGCTGACTTTCTACAATACAGCACTCGATGACGCGCGTCTTCACGGACAGGGCGAAAACGCCGAATCCGTCGGAACGATGGTCGAAAAGGGCAAAAAAAGCGCATTCCTCGCCGCGGACATAACGAGAACCACCGGACTCGAGGGCTTACTTCTGCCGCAGCTTCATAAGGTGGATCTGCTCAAGGTCGGACACCACGGCTACTACGGCTCGACCTCGTGGAAATTCGCAAAGGAACTTTCGCCGAAGATAGCGATAGTCACAAACAGGCTCGGGAAGATATATCCCGATGTCAAATGGACGCTCACAATGAAGAGCCACAGCGCGATATTCGCGACGGTTGACGAAAACGGAATCATCGCGGAGTTCACGGACAACAACGAAATCAAGCTTTCAAACCACGCGCAGGATTAAAAAAATATCAAAAGCAGGAGTCTCACGGCTCCTGCTTTTTTATGCTCCGATTCTTTTGACTCCGCGCACGGCATCGGGAGAATTGCTCTCATCCATCTCCGGGAGCTGATTCCAATAGCGTTTGGGCATGAAGTTCATGCGGCATCGGGGATTATACCGCGCCTCGATAGCTACCGTATCATAGAAATGCTTCCACAGCGCGCGGAAATACAGCTCCTCATTCCCCGCCTGCGGCTGCTCGAAGCCGTCTAACGGGATAATCATTTTCTGCCTGTTATGCCAGACGAGTGCCTGCGAATGGGTCTTGTCATATATGAGAAACGATTCGTTCGGATATCTGTCGCAGAAATGCGGCGCGAGCAGAGGCAGGACGGAATTTTTCGGCTCTATAATTGAAGTGAGGGTATTATCCTCGCTGATGCTGAAGCGGACAAACCCGGTATATTTATGACTCTCCTGCTTGAGGGCGCGGACGGCTTTCGTCAGGCGCGAAACGGTATCGTCGGCGAGCATGCGCATGACACCCGCGCCGTAGTGCATCGCCATATGCACAAAATCGTTGATGAGCGTTCCCCTGTCCTCGACGCAGGTCAGGTACCCGAGCCGCACGGCGTTCCAGACATCGGCGCTGACATTTTTGAGCCCGCGGCGGACTCTGTCCGCCTTTTGCGGGTCGGTGTCAACGGTTTTGCACGCGAAGAGAGTCGGCACGAACTCATCCTCCGCGACGATAGAGCACGGCAGCTCGCGGTTCTCAAAGCTCTCAAAAACAGCTGTCAGAAGTCCCTCGAACGAACCGTCATATACATATGTTACATCTGACCGTGCAGACATTGTACTACATCCTCTCTTGTTATCCTGTTGTCGAACAAACTCAGCTGTTCGCCCTGCATATTCGGCAAAAGCGACTGACACCGCTCGGAAATTAACGAGCCGAGGACTCTGTCGGGATTGACATTGAGTCCCGCCAAATGTTTGCCCTTGCAGGTTATGAAATACTGGGCGCGTTTGAGCACCACGCCGAGTTTTTTGAGATCTTCAAAGCTCAATGGCGAGACACGCCGAGCCGCCAAAATTCTTTGAACGCTACGCACGCCGACGCCCGGTATCCTAAGCAGTTCTTCCTTTGTTGCGCGGTTTATTTCAAGCGGGAACAGCTCCATATGATTGAGCGCCCAGTTGCATTTCGGGTCAACATAAGGGTTTAAGAACGGGTGCTTTTCATCGAGCAGTTCGTTCGCATCGAAGCCGTAATAGCGCAAAAGCCAATCCGCCTGATAGAGTCTGTGCTCGCGCAGAAGCGGCGGCTCCGTTGTTTTCGCGGGCAGAAGCGGATTCTCGACGACCGGGATATACGCCGAATAGAACACTCGCTTGAGCTCGTATTTTTTATAGAGCGCCGCGGACAGCGACATTATCTGATAGTCGCTGTCGGGCGTTGCGCCGACTATCAATTGCGTGCTCTGACCGCCGGAGGCGAAGCGCGGCGCGTGCTTATATCTGACAAGCTCCGCCGAGCTCTCTTTTATCTTATTTGTAATAAGTCCCATCGGGCGGAGTATCGACTCCTTTGTTTTGTCCGGCGCGAGAGTTTGCAGGCTGTTGTTCGACGGCAGCTCGATATTGACGCTCATTCTGTCCGCGAGCATGCCGAGACGGGTTATCAGCGCGTTATCCGCGCCCGGGATCGCCTTGGCGTGGATATATCCGCCGAACCTGTATTCTTCGCGCAGAATACGCAGAGTCTCAATCATACGCTCGCAGGTATAATCGGGACTGCCGACGACGGCGGACGAGAGGAAAAGCCCCTCGATATAATTGCGGCGATAAAAATTCATCGTCAGCTCCGCGAGCTCACGCGGTGAAAAGGTCGCGCGGCGGACATCGTTGGAGACGCGGTTGACGCAATATTTGCAGTCAAAAACGCAAGCATTGCTCATGAGAACTTTCAGCAGAGATATACATCTGCCGTCCGCCGCGAAGCTGTGGCATATGCCGCACGCAGCGGCGTTGCCTATCCCCTCGCCGCCCGAGGATCTGTCCGTTCCGCTGCTCGTGCAGGCGACATCATATTTCGCCGAATCGGAAAGTATCTCCAGCTTGTCAAACAGATCCACGCTCTCACCAGATTTCAAACATTTGTTCGTACATATTATATATCAGAACATTTGTTTGTGTCAAGAGCTAATATAAAAAATATCGGCCGCGCCTAAACTTCGGGCACAGCCGATATTATTTTACAGGATGATGCAGATGAGTCCGCTGCATCCCTCGTTGATGACTTTTTCGAGCGTCTCCTGCAGTTTCATGCGCGCCGCGGCGGGCATACGGTAGAGCTTGTTGTGCAGTCCCTCGTTGACGAGCTCATGCAGTGACTTGCCGAAGATATTCGACTCCCATATCTTCGTCGGATCCTCCTCGAACTCCTTGAGCATATAGTTGACAAGTTCTTCTGACTGGGACTCCGAGCCGACTATCGGCGCGACCTCGGTTGTTATATTCGCCTTCATCATGTGTATCGACGGAGCGGAGGCGCGCAGGCGCACGCCGTATCTGCCGCCCTGGCGCATTATCTCCGGCTCTTCGAGGCTCAATTCATCGAGCGACGGCATGACTATTCCGTAGCCCGTCGCTTCAACTTCGTCGAGCGCGCCCTTGAGCCGCTCATATTCACGGCGCACGGCGGCGAGTTCGCGCATGCAGCTCATCAGATCCTGCTCGCCGGAGATATCGAGTCCCGTCTCCTCGGCGAGTATCTTATAGAAGAGACTGCCGTCTATCTGCGCCTCTATCCGCGCCGCGCCACAGGACAGATCCATTTTCGCTATCTTTGCGTCCGTCACATATTCACACGCGCAGATATCCTCGGCGAGGTGTTTTACATCGCGAAGGGTGCGGAGGTTCTGCGCCGCTTCGCTCACGGCGCTGCAAAGTCCCGAGCGCAGCCAATGATCGCGGCTGAGAGTCATAGCCCAACCCGGCAGACCGACGCTGACTTCTTTGACGGGGAACTCGAAGAGCACCTGAGTGAGAATCTCTTTTATCTCCTCCTCGCCTATCTCGAGGCAGTTCACGGGCATGACGGGCACGCCGTATTTATCGGTCAGCGACGCCGCCATATTTTTGACTTCGTCGGACTCAGGATTCGTGCTGTTCAAAAGGACAACAAACGGCTTTTTGAGCCCTTTGAGCTCTGATATTACCCTGCCTTCGGCTTCTTCATATTCGCTGCGCGGAATCTCGCTTATCGAGCCGTCAGTCGTTATGACAAGACCTATTGTCGAATGTTCGCTGATGACCTTCTGTGTGCCTATCTCCGCCGCCATATTGAACGGTATCTCATGCTCGAACCACGGGGTTTTTACCATTCGCGGGCTCTCGCCCTCGATATAGCCGAGGGAACTCGGGACGATATATCCCACGCAGTCTATGAGCCGCACGCGGAATGTCGCCTCCGCCTGTAGCGATATCTCAACCGCATTTTCCGGGATAAATTTCGGCTCGGTGGTCATTATTGTGCGCCCCGCCGCAGACTGCGGAAGCTCATCGGTTGCACGGTCGCGCACGCTCTGGCTCTCGATATTCGGCAGAACGAGGGCATCCATGAAACGCTTTATAAACGTTGATTTTCCGGTTCTGACAGGGCCGACAACGCCGATATAAATATCGCCCTGAGTGCGCTTTGCAATGTCGCTGTAAATATTTCTCTCCTGCACGGTTATCCCTCCTCAGACTCCGGGTATCAGCAGCATACATTTCTGCGCCACCGTTTCGCCCGTTATGCCGTTTTCCTGCTCCACCGCTTCAACGGTCGTGTTATACCGCCTCGCGATATCCCATATCTCCTCGCCCGCATCCGCAAAATAGACCGTAAGCGCGGCGCCGCCCGTCTTTTTGCCGTCGGAATCGGAGCATTCTATAGAAGTGACGGTCTTGCGGCGGACACTGTCGAAGATACAGCCGGAGATATTCATCTCGACCCTGACATCGGCGCTGCCCGAAGCGCAGGCGGCGCTCGCGGCGGTTATCTCGATGCACGGCGAGCACTTGAGATCGCCGCACTTTCTGACCGCCCGGCGATATTCGTAGTTCGTCTGCCGCTGGGCGTAGCATGGCTGGGATTCGGCATCGGTATAGAGAAAATGTAGTGTCAGTTCGCCGGAGATTATTATTCCGTCGGAGTCCTGCGCCACACTCTTGGATAAGTCGGAGCACCAGAGAGCCAAAATCTGTCTCGCCTCCGGCAGATCCTGCGTGCTGCGGCAGGTGAAAGTATCGTTGAACTTATCGGCGATGACCGCAAAATCGGCATTGCGGCTCTTTGTTTCAAGGTCACAGCAGACGGAATAGGCATCGGTGACGGTCGGGAAGCTCAGCTCGCGATAAGCCTTGACTCCCGCGCCGACGCGCGCGCTGATATCAATCAGTCTGTTGTCGCCAGCCTGGTCGGCCTTCGGCAGGACTTCGAGCGAAGTGACGGGCAGGCAGACGCAGCAGGTGCAATCCTCGTCAATGCCCTCGAGATTTATTATCTGGCTTATCGGCATGGAATGGCCGAAGCTGAATATTTCGCCGCCCTCGCCGCGGCAAACCGCGCTGACGGTGAGTTCGCCCTTGACGAGCAGTTTGTTGCTGATGACTTTTATCTCCTGCGCGAGCGCCGCCGCCTGCGCGCTCAGCACGCAGGACACAGCCGGGTCGCCGTCGGGCAGAGGCACGGTCTCGCTCATCGGGAACGCAGTCTCGGTGCAGGCGACGAGGCTTGCGGTGCGGCTGTCGCAGCATCTGAGCTGGATTCCCGCGCCCTCGGCTCCGGTTATTATCTCCTCTTCTTTTACTCCGGATATGCCGAACGCCACGCTGACCACGGCGTGGATATCGAGCCTGCGCGGGCTGACGGCGCGGCAGTTGGCATACTGAGTATAGGCGCGCACATTCACGCAGCAGTTTTCATCCGCACCCTTGAGATCGGCGTATTTTGAAAACGGATATGTCTGCTCGAAGCAGCAAACCGTCCCCTGCTCGTCGGCATAGATGACGCACACGCCGGCTGAGCCATCCGCCGTCGCTCTGTCGCCCGCAGTTTGGACTGCGGTTATGCGCGGAGTTACAAGGCATTTGAGCACACGCCTGATATCCGGGCAATAATCCGGCAGGGTTATATCGGCATCTATCGGCTGTTCCGCAGTGCAGCTGCCGAGCGTCTCTTCGACACCGACCGACTGCGTTATAACGTTGATTTGCATCGCATTCCTCTCCTTAACAGAAAATGTCAATGCATTTATATTCCTCCCATGTCCCGCGTATGATAAAAACCTGTGCGGTGTTTTTGAACGCGTTTTAGCACTCTTCTGATTAGAGTGCTAAGTATTTACAATTTGTTCACATATCACTGTATTCTTTTTTAACAAAGCAGGGGTACTATATAATCAAACGAAGGGAGCGAGAGCCCCCGGAGAAGAAAGAGAGTGAGTCCGATGGAAATCGGAGAGCAGTCAGACAAATAAAACAACCACTTCAGTATGAATAACAATAAACATCAAACGGAGGAATCAATTATGTTTGAACTTACACCTTATGAACGCAGACATCAGCGTGCACTCTTTAATCCTTTCAGAGATATGGAAAACTTCGAGAAGAACTTCTGGGGCGACATGGCCGCAACAGACTTCAAGACCGATATAAAGGACAACGGCAAGGAATATGTGCTCGAGGCAGAGCTGCCCGGATTCAAGAAGGAAGACATTCACGTCGACATTGAAGACGGCTACATGACCATCAGCGCAGAGCGCAGCAACGAGACCGAGAAGAAGGATGACAAAGGCAACTTTGTCCGCCGCGAGAGGTCTTACGGCTCGTTCAGCAGGAGCTTCGATGTCTCGTCCGTCAAGACCGAGGACATCACCGGCGAATACAAGGACGGCGTTCTGACCCTGACGATGCCCAAGAAAGAAGAAAACGTGCCGACATCGAGAAGAATCGAAATCGGCTGATAAAATGCAAGCGACCCCGGAGGGAATACTCTCCGGGGTTTTGTGTTTTTATAAGAATTACTTCATCCCGTGCTTTTTCATATAATTCGTGATGCAGTCGAGCTCGCTGAAATATATTTTTTCGCCTTTCACTTTCATGAAATGCTCATGCCCTTTGCCGAGCAGGAGGAGGATATCCCCTTTCTGCATATGGTCGAGGGCATATTCTATCGCCTCGGCGCGGTCGGTTATCTTGACATACTTACCCGCTCCGCCGCCTTTTTCGACCCAGCCGGCTATCTCGTCTATTATCGCATTCGGATCCTCAAAATCCGGGTCATCACTCGTGATTATAATAAAATCGCACATCTTTGCGCTGACAAGACCGAGCTCCTGCCTGCGGATGGTCGCTTTGTTGCCTGTTGAACCGAAGAGCGCAACAACGCGGTTGGGTTTATAATCGCGGACGGTCTCAATGACATTCTCCATGCTAAGACCGTTGTGAGCGTAGTCTATAATTACGCTGTAATCATCGCTGACATGGACTATCTGCATTCTGCCGTCGATGCTCACATGCGAAAACGCCTCGCGCATTTTTTCAACAGGAATGCCCATCTTGCGCAGGAGCGCGACGGACGCAAGGACATTGTAGACGCTGAAAAAGCCGGGCATACTGACCTGCGCGTGCCACGGGGAATCGAACTTGCTCTTGCAGTCGAACTCTATTCCGAGGAAGCCCGGGCGGCGCAGAGGATTTATATTCTCTGCATAGTAATCGCACTTTTCGTCGAGCCCGTAGCTTATCACCTCGCCTTTTGACGCGGCGGCAATATCATCAAAAAACGCATCGTCTCGGTTGGCGACGGTGAAGCCGCTGTGGACATAGAGCTGCTTTTTCCAATAGGCGTATTCTTCAAATGTCTTATGCTCGTTTCCGCCGATATGGTCGGGCGAAAGATTCGTGAATATCCCGGCATAGAATTCAACTCCGTGGACGCGGCTCATCTTGAGCCCTATCGACGAAACCTCCATGCAGACAGCCTCGCAGCCGCCGTCCGCCATCTCGCGCAGAATTTTCTGAAGTTCATATGATTCAGGAGTCGTGTTGACGGTCGGTATTTTTTTGTCGCCGTAAAACGCGCCGATAGTGCCGATAACGCCTGTTTTTATGCCGCAGTTTTCAAGTGCACTGCGCAGGATATAAGTTATGCTCGTCTTGCCCTTCGTGCCGGTTATGCCTATCATTTTCAGCTCATCCGCAGGGTGACCGAAGAAATTTATGCTCATCTGCGCGAGGTCACGGCGCGTGTTTTCGCTCATCAGCACGATTGCATCACCGAGCAGGCTGAGCGCCTCTTCCGCAACGAACACGCGGCAGCCGAGGTCATAGGCACTCTTTGCGTATTTATGCCCGTCAGTTGTCTCGCCTTTCATGCAGACAAATGCCGTGCCCGGTCTTGCCTTGCGCGAGTCGTAGACTATATCGCATATATCCACCTGCGGATAATCACCCGCAACGGTCGTGCCCTCAAGCAGTTCTTTCAGAAACATTGTATCTCTCCCGTGAAGTCTTATTTTTCAAACGGTCTTATAACAAAGCCGAAATTGAGTTTCTTTTCGTCGATACGGCGAAGCACACGTTCGGGGTCGTTGTGATACTCCGCCTCGCTGATTCCCGTCATGCGCCAATCGAGGCTGACAACGGTATCGTTGAGAGGTTCAAGCTCAAAATCATGCTTCGTATCTTCGAGCATCTGCGCCGTGAAATGCTGGGCATTGAAGCTGAAATGCTCCATGCCGAACGGCTCGAATCTGAGTCCCGCCGCGTTTGAATAGACCTCGGCGAAACGGGTGCCGTAATGCGCGCCGTTCTCCTGCGGGCGGATATAATGCTCAAAATTATCCGTAGCCGTTGTGTTCCAGAGTCCGAGACGCTGAGACTTGTATCTGTCGACATAAGCTTCTCTCGGGCCGAAGCCGAAATAGCTGACGCTTTCATTTTCTGCAGGCATGAAGAGTCTGTAGCCGACTTTCGGCAGTATCGGGCATTTCTCGATAACGTCGCCGTCAAACAGAAGCGTCACGCAGCCGTCGGACGTGAATTTGTAATCAACATCGGCGTGGATAACGGGCGGGCAGGACGGTCCGCCGATTGCTATCTTCGTCTTGATGCACACGCCGCCGTCAGTCTCGCAGACGAGGCAGGAATATGTTTTCTGCGCGGCATATCTGAAATTCTTGAGTCTCCACATCTCCGACGAGCCTCTGTTATAGCAGGGCGCGCGCCAGATCTGCGGCTCAACGGGAGCGCTCAGCAGATCTTTGCCGCTGCAAATTATAGAAGATATGCGCCCATAGGGTTTATCAAAAGTATAGGCGATATTTCCCGCCTTGATAACCGCGAAGCGGTCATTTTCGCCGAGCTCGACTCTGCCGTCTTTTGGCACATAGGGCGTATAGTCCTTGAGTATAAACTGCTCGAAGCCCGTTTCAAAGCCTTTTTTCGCCCAAGGAGTATCTTTCGTCGAGACAAAGCTCAGAGTCAGCAGGCAGGATGGGAGCGAGTCAAAATCTGCGGGGTCAAAAAGCTTTACAGTCGTGCTCCCCTGCGCGGGTGTTGAAAGCGCGGCGGTAGTGCCCTCTGAAACGGTCTTGCCATTCTCTGAAAGAGTCCAGTGAATCGCCATATCGTCGAGAGTGGTAAAGCGTCTGCGGCTCGTGACAGTCACGCTGCCATCGCCGTTATATGCAGCCGAATACTGCTGATAGACGCGCTTCATATCGAAATAGCCGGGGCGCGGAGTGCGGTCGGGATAGACGAGTCCGTCGATGCAGCAAATGGAGCTATTCGGGAAATCGCCGAAATCGCCGCCGTAAAAATAGCGGGCATTGCCGTTTTTGTCCGGGACATTGACCGCGTGGTCGCACCACTCCCAGATGCAGCCGCCGAAATTGTTGTCATACTTCTCGACAAGATCCCAGAACGGATAGACATCGCCAGTGCTCATCGAGCAGACATATTCGCACATATAGAAAGGCTTCTTATATTCTTTATTATTGAGATAGTTCTCTATATATTCCGTGCCGGCGTACATACGGCTCTCGACATCCGAGATATCGGCAAAATTCTCACCCTCGGGGACAGCCTTGAACTCGAGGTGGGAGTTCTCATAGTGGACAAGTGCGCGGTCGTCGCGCGAGCGGATATACTGCGCCATCGCTCGGTGGTTGACGCCCGCTCCCGACTCATTGCCGAGCGACCAGAGTACGACGCAGCCGTGGTTCTTGTCGCGCTCAAAGAGTCTCTTTGCCCTGTCGACATAAGCCTCGCGCCACTCGGGAGCGGACGAGAGATGCGACCAGCGCGTCCAGTCCCATTCGCCCTCCCAGTCGTAGCCCATGCCGTGGGTCTCGATATCGGCTTCGTCGGTCAGCATTATGCCGTATTTATCACACAGCGCGGGGAAGCGCGGATCGTTGGGATAATGCGAGGTGCGGATCATATTGCAGTTGGCACGCTTTATGAGCATAATATCTTCGAGCATATCGTCGAGCGTGACGGCGTGACCCGTAACGGAATTTGAGTCGTGGCGGTTGATACCGCGAGCCTTGATTGCTTTTCCGTTCAGAAGGCAGATTCCGTCCTTTATCTCGAAGCGGCGCACCGCAGTATCGAGCAGAACGATTTCGTCACCGACGGTCAGACAGAGCTCATACAGCTCAGGCTGTTCATCGTTCCAGAGAACTGGAGAATTGACGCTTATGTTGAACTTTTCGCCGCCGACACCTTCGGACACAGTAACTCCGTTCGGCGCGGCGAGTTTATATTTTATATCACAAGGCGCGCTGAGCTTCGCTTCAACGCGAAGTTCGGCTGAATTGAAATCATCGGAAACATAGCTTTTGACAAAGATATCATCAAGTCTCTCTTTTCCGCGCGCGAGCAGATAGACCTCGCGGAAAATTCCCGAGAATCTGAAGCAATCCTGATCCTCAAGATAAGTGCCGGGGCACCACTTGACAACCAGCACACAGAGGGTGTTCTCGCCGCTGACCGCGAAGTCCGTGACGTCAAATTCGCTCGTGCAGTGCGAGACCTCGCTGAAGCCGACAAACTTTCCGTTGAGCCAGACATAGAAGCAGGAATCCACGCCCTCGAAATTCAAAAATAAATCGCGTGAAGAGAGCTTTTCATCGAGCGTAAATTTTCTGACATAGAGCCCGCAGGGGTTCTCGTCCGGGACAAACGGCGGGTCGGTCGGGAAGGGATATTCGAGATTGCTGTAGAGCGGAACATCGTAGCCGCGGTCGGTATAGGTCTGCCAGCTGCGCGGGACGGATATTTTATCAAATCCGCCCTCGCCGACATATTCGGGCGGCTCGCGCAGGACATCTTCAAAGCTTTTGAAGAAGCGGAAATCCCACTCGCCGCAGAGCGGGACAAAATAATCGGACTCACTGCGCTCGCGCGAAGCGGCGGTTTTTTCATCCGCAAAGGGAATGAAATAAGTGCGCGGCTCAAGGCAGTTTACATGGAGCGTTTCAAGAGATTTGTGATAAGCCGGTGTTTTCATCGAATACCTCACAGCAAAAGATTTTATACAACGATAATTTTAATGCTTACAGCCTTCAAAGTCAACAAAAAACAGAGCGTTCGATTGACCGCAGGGCAATTTTCGGATATAATTGAAAAAAAGCGAAAGGAGCGCCTATGGATATCTTTGACCTTGCCGTTATCGGCGGCGGACCCGCCGGATACAGCGCGGCGATAACAGCCGCAAAGAGCGGACTGAAAACGGCGCTCATAGAAAAAAACGAGCTCGGCGGAGTATGCCTGAACCTGGGCTGCATACCGTCGAAAGCCATGCTCCACAGCGCGAAGATTTTCAGGCAAACACTCGATTCCGAAAAATTCGGCGTTACCTGCAAAGAAGCGAGTTTCAATCTCGACGCTGCGCTCGCGCATAAAAATGATGTTATATGTCAGCTGAAATGCGGCATCGCCGATTCGCTCGAACACGCGGGAGTGAAAGTCATAAATGCAGAAGCTCATATAAAAGGCAAGGCGGACGGGCTGTTCATAACCGCCGCAGGAGAAAATGATATATATTCAAAAAATCTGCTCATCTGCACGGGTTCACGACCAAGGGAGCTTGAAATTCCCGGCGCGGATATCACTGATGTGAGCGATGTATATAATCTTGACGCTATACCGAGAAGCGCCGCGATTATAGGCGGCGGGGCATCGGGGCTTGAAGCGGCGGAATATCTGAACGCGCTCGGATGCAGAGTGTCTGTAATTGAACAGGCGGAGAGACTTGCCCCGACTATGGGCAAAGACATAAGCGCGTTTTTGCGGCGCAATCTCAAAAAAAGCGGAATAAATATTCTCACTTCGTGCAGAGCCGTTTCGGCGGACGGTAGAAGTATCAAATACACCGACGCGCGCGGAAAAGAAAAAACGGCCGAAGCGGATATTATAATAAACGCATCCGGCAGAGCGGCGTGTTATGACGGGCTCGGAATCGAAAACATCGGGCTTGAAAATCTCAATACAGACAACCACATGCGAACTGCTGTTCCCGGCGTTTATGCCGCCGGAGACGCGAACAGAAAAGCCATGTCGGCTCATGCAGCATACCGCGAATCGGCAGCGGCGATAAACAATATTCTCGGGAAAATGGACGAGGTAAACTATCTTGCGATACCGCAGGTCGTGTTCACTTTTTCCGAGGCGGCATCGATCGGCGAGACGCTCGAAAGTGCGCTCGCAAAAGGCATTGACGCCGTTTGCGGCGAAGCGCCGCTGCGCTCGAGCGGAAGATTTTTCGCCGAGGGCGGGCAGGACGGATTTTGCAAGATAATATCAGAAAATACAAGCGGCAGGCTGCTCGGAGTTCACATTGCGGGCGGCAATGCGTCGGAGCTGATATACGGCGCGGCGGCGATGCTCGCAAATAAAATGACCGTTGAAGAAATTAAAAACACGGCGTTCCCCCACCCCACGGTGAGCGAGGCGATAAGAGAAGCCGTTTTCAGATAAGGAGCACTGAGATGTACGACAAGCAATTCAGATTCAACGAGGACGGAGAGTTCAAAATCCTGCTCTTCGGCGACCCGCACGAGAACGACGATGTCAGCTCGAAAAAAGGCAGAGCGAAGCGCGCGGACACGCTGAAATTCCACGAGACCGCGCTCGACGCGCTCAAGCCCGATCTCGCGGTTTATATGGGCGACATATGCGCGGCGTCGCGCGACGACATCGACATGGAGTCGTTCAAAAGGCAGTTCGAGCGTCTCATTGCACCCGTTGTTGAGCGCAAGATTCCGTTCGCGACAATAATGGGCAACCACGACCACGACTCCGGGCTCGAAGAGGAGCAGACGGAGATTTTCGTGAACACCGAATACTGCGTGATCCGCCGATGCGACGAGGATATCACGGGATATTCAAACTATTACATACCAATTTTAGGCAAGAGCGGCAAGCCGGAGTTCAATCTTTGGTTCATGGACTCGAACAATATTTTCTACGACAAAGAGATTTCATATTACGATGTTGTTCACAAGGATCAGATAGACTGGTACGAGCGAAACGCGGCGAAGCTGCGAAAAGAAAACAAGGGTGCTCCCCTGCCCGCTCTGCTGTTTGAGCACATCCCGGTCGTTGAAGAATATGAGCTTCTCAGAAAGGCGAAGCCCTGGGAGATGTGGAAAGCCGTGCGCGGCTACGGGCATCTCAACAAGAACTGGTATGTTCTCAAGGACGAGGACAACGGATATCTCGCAGAGGGTCCGTGCCCGGCGGATGTCAACAGCGGACAGTTTGAGAGCTGGAAGAAGATGGGCGACATAAAGGGCGCGTTCTTCGGTCACGACCACATGAACAATCTCGCGGGCGAGGTTGACGGAATACTGCTCGCGCAGTGCAAGACCTCGGGATTCCGCGCATACACCGACGGCGGCAGGCCGTCCGTCAGGCTGATAACCGTTCACGAGGACGGAAGCTTTGAGACGAGCGTCCATTCGTTCAAGGATTTCGGGCTCAAATGCACCTGCCTGGGACCGATTGAAAGCCGCATAACCGACCGTCAGAGCGTCAACGCTACAATAGCATCGCGCGCGCTCCTCGCAGGGGCGGCGACGGCGGCAGTGATGCTCGGCGCGGGCAAAATCTATCAGGTTCTCAAAAACAGGAGGAAATAAAAATGGTGACTCATATAGTATTCTGGGCGCTCAAAGATGAAGCGGAGGGACACAGCAAGAGAGAGAACGCGGAGCACATCAAAGAGATGCTTGAAGCGCTCGTCGGCGTTGTCCCGGGGCTTATTGAAGCGAAAGTCGGGATAAACGAAAACGGCGGCAAATATGACGCGGCGCTCTTCTCAAAGTTCGAGAGTTGGGACGCGCTGCACGCATATGACAGCCACCCGGAGCACCTCAAGGTGCGCGCTTTCGTCAAGGCGGTTCGCCTCGAGCGCGAGAGCGTTGATTTTGAAAGCTGATTTTTATTTTTAACATTTAAGAGCCGATGCCCGAAAAGCCCGGCTCTTTTTCTTTTGTGTGAATAAGCTGTTAATTTTGCTTTTTTTGAGAATTTTGTTGTCATATATAGCTTTGTATGCTACACTGAAAGTGCAGAGAGAAGCACAACGGCAGTTATATCTAAAGCTCACTTCAGGCTCTTCAAAGCGAGGTTTTCTTATGGATATCAACGACAATAAATTGAAGAAACTTTACACAGTATCCGCCGCTATAGGATATATTCTTTGCGGTCTATACGCGTTCATATACTGTGCATCCTATGGGCTCGTCCATCTGCACCTGCCGATTTTGTCGGAGTCGGTATTAAGCGGTGTGTTCGACGACTTTTTCTATTTCAGCGAAGCGACTATTGGCGTTTTGTTAGTCTTCGGCATCGTATGCGTGGGGTCATATCTCGCGCTCCTGTTCATCGCGTTCGACAAACGGCACCGCCCGCTGCCGTTCAGACTTTCAATCATAGCGTTTGCCGCGTTCGTCATGAGCTGCGCGGAATTCGACAAGCCCGACACGGATTTGCGTATATTCTGCACCGTGCTGGCGGCAATATTCCTGCTCATAGGCATTTATACTGCTGTGCTTTGCGTGCGCAACGCGAGGAGCTGCGCAAAGCAAAAGCGTTCGCCGCTGAAAACATCTCTCGGAAGTGTTTACGAGAACAAGACAAGCCGAATAAATATCAGAGCCGGTATCATTGCGATGCCGGCTCCGTGTGTTATTTATCTTTACTTTTTTCGCACTGCGAGCAGCAGCCGGAGCATCCGGAGCAGCCCGAGCATCCGCCGCGCTTTTTCTGCCTGCGAATCGAAACTATCGCGAGCACAACGAGCAGGGCGATAACGGCTATTATAACAAAATCAACGGGTTTCATGCTATCAGGCTCCCTATCTGATAAACGCCGAACGCGACGAGCCACGCGACAACGCACTGCAGGATAACTATGCCTATCGTTGCAAGGGTCGAGTTCATCTCGCGTTTTATAGTTGCAACTGCGGCGACGCAGGGCGTATAGAGCAGAGTGAACGCGAGGAAGCTCGCGGCGGTCAGCGGAGTAAACAGCGACGAGAGCGCACCGCCGAGGCTCGATATGCTCGTATTGAGCAGGACGGACATCGTGGAGACGACCGCCTCCTTTGCGGTAAAGCCCGAGATAAGCGCGGTTGCGACGCGCCAATCCGCAAAGCCGAGGGGCTTGAATATCGGCGCTATAAAGCGGCCTATCGCGGCGAGCATACTGTCTGCGCTGTCCTCAACGGGGTTTATGCGCGTGTCGAAGCTCTGAAGGAACCATATGATAATCGTTGCGACAAATATGACTGTAAACGCGCGCTGGAGAAAGTCCTTTGCCTTTTCCCACAGCAGGAGCGCAACGCTCTTGGGCGACGGGATTCGGTAGTTCGGCAGCTCCATAACGAACGGCACGGGGTTGCCGCGGAAGGCGGTATTTTTGAGTATCAGCGCGAGCAGGACGCTGAGCACTATGCCCGAGAAATACAGGCATATCATAACGAGCGCACCGTTCCCCGGGAAAAATGCCGCCGCAAAGACCGAATATATCGGAATTTTCGCCGAGCAGCTCATATACGGGGTCAGCATTATTGTCATCTTGCGGTCGCGGTCGGACGAGACTGTGCGGGTCGCCATTATCGCCGGGACGGAGCAGCCGAAGCCGATAAGCATGGGAACAAAGCTGCGCCCGGAGAGACCGATTTTTCTCAGCGGTCTGTCCATAACAAAGGCGATTCGCGCCATATATCCCGTATCTTCGAGAATAGACAGGAAGAAGAACAATGTCACTATTATCGGCAGGAACGAGAGAACGCTGCCAACGCCCGCGAAGATTCCGTCGATGATAAGGCTATGTATAACGGGGTTGATTCCATAGGCAGTCAGCCCCGAATCGACGAGTCCGGTGAGTTTGTCTATTCCGATGCTCAGCCAGTCGGAGAGGGCGGAGCCTATAACATTGAAGGTCAGCCAGAACACGAGACACATAACGCCTATGAACACGGGAATGGCGGTGTATTTGCCGGTCAGGACACGGTCGAGCTTCATGCTGCGGCGGTGCTCCTTGCTCTCGTGGCATTTGACGACCGAGCTCTCGACTACTTTTTCTATGAATTCGTAGCGCATTTCGGCGAGCGCGGCGTTTCTGTCAAGCCCGGTATCGTTCTCCATCTCGACTATGCAGTGGTCGAGCAGATCGCGCTCGTTGCTGTCGAGTTCGAGCTTGTCCGCCATATCGTCGCCGCCCTCAATGAGCTTTGTCGCGCAGAAGCGGCACGGCAGACCGAGACGCGAGGAATGATCCTCGATAAGATGCACGATAGCGTGAATACAGCGGTGGACGGGCGAACCGTCGGAGCAGAAGTCCCAGACCTTCGGCAGAGTTTTGCTCTTTGCGACCTGCAGAGCCTGATCGACAAGCTCGGACACACCCTCGCCCTTTGCCGCGCTTATCGGCACAACGGGAATACCGAGCGCGTCGCTCATTTTCTTGACATCTATTGTGCCGCCGTTCGAGCGCACCTCGTCCATCATATTGAGCGCGAGCACCATCGGCACGCGCAACTCAAGCAGTTGCAGGGTGAGATATAAATTTCTCTCTATATTCGTGGCATCGACTATATTTATGATGCCGTCGGGCTTCTGATTGAGAATGAAGTCGCGCGAAACTATTTCCTCCTGCGTATACGGACGCAGAGAGTATATGCCGGGCAGGTCGACGACGGAGCTGTCTTTTGCGCCTTTTATCGCGCCCATCTTCTGATCGACCGTGACCCCGGGAAAGTTGCCGACATGCTGATTCGAGCCTGTCAGAGCGTTGAAGAGCGTTGTTTTTCCGCAGTTCTGATTACCGACGAGAGCGAATATCATTTTTTATCCTCCCCGGTTCTGACTTCTATCTTTTTCGCGTCGTCAACGCGGAGCGTCAGCTCATAGCCACGCACCATTATCTCTATCGGATCGCCCATCGGCGCGACCTTTTGAAGCGTCACACGGGTTCGCGGAATGAGTCCCATATCGAGCAATCTGCATCTGAGAGCGCCCTCGCCGCCTACGGCGGTTATGACGGCACTCTCTCCTACTTTCAGTTCATTTAGCGTCATATTATCCTCCCGGAAAAGTTAGCCTTACTTAACTTAAATTTTACACTCCGATCGGACACTTGTCAAGAAACGGCGGTATATTTGACGAAAGTCGGCGAGAAAAATAAAAAATCTCCCGAAACGGCGAGGCTCCGGGAGAATATGTATCTGTTATCACAGCGCAATATCGACGAATATCGGATAGTGATCCGACATCTCTGCGAGGCAGTCATATCATATTTATCGGCGAAATATCCGGCAAGATACGCCGTCTGGAAACCAACCGCCTCGGAAAGATTATACGGCTCGATTGACTCCATGAGATCGTCCGCCATCTTCTGCGAGCCGTCAACCGGAATAGCCGCAAAATCGGTATATCCGCTTCTGTAGGCTTTATAATATTTCGTTTCGGTATAGTTATAGTCGCTGTCGCTCCATGTTCTGACTGTCTCGGCGTCATATGTGACCGATGCGTCGGCATTGGCATCGAAGAGCCAGAACGGGACATATATGCCCTTTATCTCGTCGATATGATTCTCGTCTTTAAATGTCTTCGGGAGCAGACGCTTGCCGCTGATATGCTTTTTAAACGCCGCCTTTGCGTCATTCTTGTCGAGCTTGAAGGGAATGACAAGATCTGGTTTAAGCATACCGGAGAACTGCTCCATCATAACCACAGAATTGCCGCAGAACGGGCAGGCTGTCGCGGCGGTTGTAGCATCGCCGACTATCTCGCCGCCGCAGGATTGGCAGACATAGGAGCGCAGCCCGCTCTCCTCATTCTCTGTCCACTCGTTCCTGACTTGAGTCTGCTGTTCATCGTCGGAAGCTGACTCTTTGTCAAGCCCGGCGTCGATGCTCTTGAGCTCCTCCATGGTATACTCGGAATCGCATAGGGGCACTTAACTTTTTGCAATTTGCTGTCGAACTCAAGCGCGCCGACGCATGCGGGGCACTTGTATTCCTGCAAAGCAGCCACTGCATCATCTCCTATATGAATCTGGCGGGGTATCTGTATTATTTGATATCGTTATCGTCAAAGATATCGCCGCACTCAGGGCAGAACTTCGGCGGGTGCGCCGGATCCTCGGGCTCCCAGCCGCACTTGTCGCAGCGATAGAGCGGAGCGCCCGCGGGCTTCTTTGCGCCGCAGTTCGAGCAGAATTTGCCCTTGTTGACAGCGCCGCAGGAGCAAACCCAACCTTCTGCATCGGCGGGCTTGGGTGCGCCGCACTCGGAGCAGAACTTGCCTGTCGCGGTAGCGCCGCACTGACATTTCCAAGCGCCTGCCGCCGGCTCGGGAGCGGGCTTCTTTCCGCCGCAGTTCGGGCAGAAGTTACCGGACACCATATTGCCGCACGAGCACTTCCAGCGCGCCATATCGGGGCCGTCCGTCGGCTGCTGCGCCGCCTGCTGCTGAGCCTGCTGCTGTTGCTGCTGACCCATGGCGAACAGGTTCTGAGCGTTCATGCCGCCGCCAGCGTTCATAGCCATGCCCATGCCCATAAAGCCGGTCATTGCGCCTGCCTGGTTGCCGGCCGCGGTCTTCATGGCGTCCGCCTGAGCGCCGACAAGGGTTGCCGCCGCCATGGTGGGATCGCGCATGATAGCTGCACGCTGAGCCTGCTTGATGAGCTCCGCATCCTCTTCGGGGAGTGTGACCGAGCCGAGGGCTATTGTGACGACCTTGAGTCCGCGAAGCTCGCCCCACTTTGCTGAGAGGGCGGCGTTCATAGCGGTTTCAAGCTCGGTGTTGTGAGCTACTATCTGATTGGGGCGAAGCTCAAGGTCGGAGAGCTGAGCAAAAGCGGGCTGAAGCGCGCTGATGAACTCTGTCTTGAGCTGATTGTCTATCTCTTCGCGGGTATAATCCTGCTCGACATTGCCGCAGACATTGGTATAGAAGAGCATGGGGTCGTCTATCTTATAGGAATATACGCCCGAGCAGCGGACTGCGACATCGATATCAAGGCCTATCTTCGAATCGACGACACGGAACGGAATCGGGTTCGGAGTGCCGAACTTGTTGTCCATCAATTCCTTGGTGTTGAAATAATAGACACGCTGATCCTTTCCGGTATCGCCGCCGTAGGTGAAACGCTTACCGATGGTCTGGAATGTCTTTTTAATGCTGTCGCCGAGAGAGCCAGAGAAAATCGAGGGCTCCGTGGAGGCATCATATGTAAACTCGCCGGGCTCCGCGCAGAACTCGACTACCTTGCCCTGCTCGACTATCATCATGCACTGTCCGTCCGCAACGGCTATACCCGAGCCGTTTGTGATGATATTATCGCTCGCCTTTGTGTTCGACGATCTGCCGCTTACGCGCTTCTGTCCTTTGGTAACAAGAAGCTCCTTCGGCATTGCCTCGCAATAGAAAAATTCCTTCCACTGATCGGCAAGAACGCCGCCGACTGCGCCTACGCCGGCTTTAATAAGTCCCATAAATAAAAACTCCTTTGCAATATTATTTTATTATATTATTTCGCGGGGTGATTCCCCTTTTTGACTGTTTATCCTACCGCTTCGTCAAAGAGCAGCGGCTCGCTCTTCAAAACATAATCGGTTTTTCCGTCGCGTCCGTCATATGTGAGCACTTTTCTCGCGGCCATGCCGCCCTTTTCGGCTTCTATGGCGGCGGTGGGAACAGTCTCGGCAAGGCTGCCGTCGAACTCATAAACCTCGCCCTTTTTGACCTTCACCGAGAAGAGGATACCGTCCGACTCCATCTCGTTATCGGCTTCGTTATACTTGAGCTTTACGAGCGTGACGATGACTCCGTCAACATTCGAGACAAAGCGTATCCTGTCGTTCGGATAAATCGCGCTCCCGGTCTTAAAAATCTGCACCGGGTCGCCGAGAGCCCTGTATGACGCGGAGCTTGAATCGGTATAGAGCGAGAGCTCAAACGCATCCTTCGTCACATCGTACTCCGTCATAACTTCCTCGGTAGTCTGCATATCCCCGTCGCCGGTCGTCTCATCGGTATCGCCCGTTTTACCGCAGGCAAAAAGGGTGAGGGCGAGGGCAAGGACCAGAAGAACCGACAGGATTGCCGAAATGCTTTTCTTCATTTTCAAACCTCCGTTCACGGCAGCAAAGTCCAAAGGTCGGAAATTGCGTCATATTCATATACCACCCTGTCAAGGTGGTTAAAGCACACATTTATCTCGCGCACGAAGCTGTCTTCGCCGCTTGTGCCGAGGGCATAGATATTGTAGCGGATTCCGTCCTGCTCCATATACTCGCCCGTATCCAAAATCGCCATGCCGGAATCGACATATTCGGCGAAGCCCTTGCTGCATTCGCGCATCTGTTTGACCGCCTCATCCAAGGGTATGTCATACTTCTCGCCGCGCTTTATCTCCGTTCCCGAAATATTCGACGGAAGCGTCATTTTTTCGGAAGAGGTCGAGGATATCGCCGCTTCTGCGGTCGTGCCGTCCGACGTTTCGGGGGTCGGTTTTTTGTCCTTAGCGCAGCCTGCCGACAGCATAAGGGCAACCGCCGTCAACAGAACCGCTGCCGTTATCAGCATTCTTTTCACTGCGGGGTCAAGCCTCCTTTTCACGGGTTTCTTCTTTTTTGTCCGCCCTGCCGAAGCTCGACGACGAGGCGGAATAGGGATTCAGATTCTTTTTCGGCTCATCCCGCACGCTCGCACAGTCACCCGCCCAGCTGATGAGCAGAGTGCGCAGCAATATGATAAAAAACCATATTATGAGCAGCGAAGCGAACCACCATATGGAAATTTTAAGGATGAAATGGGCGGCAAGCAATATCCACGCGGGCACCGACCAGCCGAGGTTGAATACGAGGTTCATCAAAAAGCAGAGCATAAAGCCCCCAAAATCGCGTTTTCTCACAGTTTGTCTCCCCTTTCTTCAAATACATCCCAAATACTGCACATATATAATATCAAAAAAATCGTCCGAGCACACTACCCCCTCGGAGTAGTTTTGATCGAAGAATGCGAAAAGGCTCAGATATGTATTTTTACCGTACAACAAAAAGCCTGAGGTCGGGCGCGAAATAGACGGGAGAGAAGGTCTTTTTGATGCTCTTGCCCTTGAGGTTCGGGACAAAGAGCTCGTTCCAGATTTTCGTGCCCTTTTCCACCTGAGCGGCATGCGCCTGAAAAGAGGGCAGAGTTGCACCGACAAAGTCAAAATATTTCGTCAGCGCCTTCTTTCAGCAGGTTTTGCGGCAGAGATAGTTTCCGTCCGCCAGCTTCTGGGCCTGAAACACATTGATGGTTGCTCCGCAGATTGCACAGGTATTCGCCATAGTTGTTTCCTCCTTGATTCCGTTTGAAATAATTAATTTTTTGTTTTATAAACCACCGTTTTTCGTCGCGAACAACGAGATAACGGATTTTCGGCTTTATTCACACGCTGTCGATAACCGAGACGAAATAATTTTCCGGCAACGAGCCGAACAGAAACGCGTCGATAAGCCCCTCGCGCTTCGCGCAGCGCACTTTTTCGTTCAAAGACTCGTCGTTTTCGTCGTCCACGAATAAAATTACTCGGCAGTCGGGCGTGCTGTTCTTCACCTTTTCGCTTATCGCCATTCTCTGATTGAACATCCAAGGGGCATATGCCTTCACCTCCATCAACAGCACATCGGGTCTGTGCATCCTGCACCATTCGGCGGTCGAGTCCGGCGATTCGGAGATAATTATCTGATAGTCATCCAGTTTCTGCATCAGCATCCGCTCCATGTTGTGCGCGTGGATGCTGCTTTGAATATCCAAAACGATTTTCTTCATTTTCCGCGCCACCGTCCTTCCCGTATACAAAGGCAATTCTACACTTTCTATTTTACAGATTGTCGAATTTTTGTCACTGGCATAAGTGCCAGTAACAGAGCTGATTTTATTCAAGCAGGGGCTCATGGGCTGTCGCATTTAGATGCAAAAAGCGCTTAAAAGAGCAATAAGCAAATAAAAAAGCAAAGGTCATATCCACATTATTGATTGTGTGAAATATGGCCTTCGTTTTTTGCTCTTTGGTCTGCGCTAAATGCGACAGTCCATTTATTAAATTATTCGTCTTTTAAAGTAGTCACCATAAGCTTATTTTCAATAGCCGTTGCGACCAGCGCTTCGCGGTTTTCAAACCTGCCTTTTTCCACCATATCGTCGAGGTTCCACCGCACGCCGTTTTTGGAGATTCCGAATTTATCTGCTATCTCCTGATAAGTAAGCCCGCGGATATACCACCGCAGGATATCGAGCTGGCGGGGCGAAAATGAATCCGACATAGTGCCCTCCATCTCAACCGCAGGCGAGGTACATGGGAACACCCTTTCGCCCGCGAGAGTGCGTTTCACCACATCCAAAAGCTCCGCCGTGCCGTGATCCTTGTACCATAGACTGTCCGCCGCGCCGGTTTTGGCTCTCGCCAGCACTTCCGGATCGACGAGCGAAGTGACAACGACGATTTTGATATTCGGAAACGCTTTTTTGATTCTTTCGGCGGCGGCAAGCCCGGAGTGCTTATGCTGAGTCTGCACATCCATCAATATAAGTCCGATGTCGCTGCCGCAGTGCTTCTCGGCTTCAAAGGCGTCGCGATAAACGCCGACGAGCCGGAATTCGCCGTCCACGTTCAGACGCTCGGTGAAGTGCTTTTGAATATAGAGATCGTCCTCTACAAGCACGGTGTTTATCATAGGTCGTTCTCCTCTCCCGGAACGGTTATCAGCAGCGCAAAGCGTGGCTTGTATGCGGTATACATCTCGCCGCCCGCCGCTTCTATGCTGCGGCGCAGGGAAGACAGCCCGCTCCCCTCTTTTATCGGCTCTGTGGGCACGGCGCCGTTATTCGTCACGGTGATATCATAAAGACCGTTGCGCTCGGCAATGCGGATATATATTTCCGTGCCGCCCGCGTGTTTTATGCAGTTTGTCACGCACTCCCTCGCAACGGCGACGGTCAGCTCCTCGGCCGTAGAATCGGGAGGCAGATAGCCCTGCACTTTCACTTTCACGCCGAGTGTTTCCGCCGTCTGTTTCACTTCGTCCATCGTGCCGTGCGGTTTGGCGCGGTCGCTCTTGAGCACGCCGACAGCCTCCTGCAGAGCCTCGATTTTTCTCTCCGTATCCTCGCCGCTGCCGATTATATCACGGATAGTGAGCAAACTTCTGCCGATGGTGTCATGGATATATATTTTCAGGTCAAGGCTCTCTTTCTCTTTGATGTCGTCCGCCATGCGCTCGTACATCTTCCGGAGCTTGCGGTTGACCTCTTTCAGCTCTGCGTTGATTTTCATCTGACGCAGGTTGCCGTTATAAAGCTCGGTGACATTGTGCGCCGTCATCTGCTGCCAGCGGTTGCTGCCGTCAACGGTGATGTTCTGCGTGCGGAACTGCCAAACGGTATTATCCGGCAGTATATAGCAGCCGTCCTTTACCGCGACGGTTTTATCGGGCCGTTCCAACGCATCCTCCAGATCCTTTGCAATCTGCAGCTCGTGACCGCTCAGCGCAAACGACAGGCGGCGCATACGGTTGTTGCACAGGATCATGCGCCCGTCCGGGTCGGCGAAGCAGATACCCATCGGGAGCTTGTCGGTCGCCTCTTTGATCGAGGACGGCGAAAGCTCGCTTCTGCGGCGGCGATACTCGCACGGAAAAGCTATTGCAAAATGCAGCGCTGCAAGTACAATCACGGCGGCGAAAATCAGCCACGGCGCGCCGAGCAAAAACGCGTCTTTTCCCTCGTAGGGGTCACCCCGGGTCACCGAGAGAAGAAGAGTCAACAGAATCACAAAATGAACGGCGCAGGGCAGACTGCGCAGGGGCATCCTGCTCCTTATTGTCTGATACAAAAACAGTCCCAGCTCCAAAACCGCCTCGCAGAAAAGCAGGAGCGGTATCACCGTCTGCCAAAAAACGGAGAGGGAAGAAAATGCACTCATTTTGCTGCACCTCCCTCCGGACAGAATACAATATGCTGATATCCGTCCTCCGCCTCATATTGAGTGCTGGATTTATCGGCAAGTGCCGACAGATTTGCTTCGCACTGCACATTCAGCGACAGACGAAGATAGCCGACATCCGCAAGGCTCACCTGAATGCTTTTCAGGCTTTCAAGGTCGGTTTCAATAGCAGTCTCATAAAAATCAAACACCGCCGCGGCAGCTTTGCCGGAGAGCATGGAAACAGCGGGGTCTATGTAGAGTGTGCTGCGCACATCCAATAATTTCAGCGTTTGAAGTGACTCGGAAAAAGCGCGCTCCAGCTCGCCGACCGATACTTCGTAGTCGCGGTCGGTCAGGAGCGTCAGGTGCTTGCGGCGTTTGATATAACTGCACAGCACAGCAATCTCGGCGAGCAAAACTTTTGCCCGCTCGGGGTCGGATTTTGATTTTTTCTGATATTCCCCGGTCAGCTCGGATATGCGGTCGATCTGACGCTGGGTCGCCGACTGCAGCAAATCGTAGAGGCGGTTCTGTTCCTCCACCTTGCGGTGCTTCGCCTCGCGCTTGTATTCATATCGCAGAAGATCGTTTCTCTCGCCGAGCTCCTCCGCCAGGCTCTCCGACTCCGCCTTGACAGCGAGCAGCGCAGACATATCCTCCGTCCAAACGGCATAGCCGCCGCTTATAGGCATGGCGTGAACTGTCAGCCCGTTCTTTCTTGTCACGGGGCTTTGCAGAGCCTTTTTCATGTCATATTTCGGAATAGCTTCCGTGTTCAGCGCTGCATAGCGAATATTAAAATTTCTGTCTGTAATTTCCGCGGAGGTGCCGACGGAAGATGCGAACAAGTCGGCATAGCGACTGTTTGAATGGATATAGCCGCAGGCAATGCAGGCTTCAAAGCAGAGCATATACATAAAGCTCTGAAACGCGGTGACATCGCCGAGCGCAGCCTTCACCCACTGCACGCCGGAATAGCTCAGCGCGAGATAGCTCAGCGACACCGCCATCGGGATAGCGGGCCGCAGATGTCGCCTGCCGTTTTTCATCCGGCATTTGAATATCATAACGACAAGCGCCGCCACTGCGCAGGCCACCTGCCAGCCTATAACGGCGAAATATCCGAAGCCGTAGCCGTGGTTCGTATCCGACCACACGGCAGCATCTACAGGAAAGGTGAAAACAAATTGATGCAGATCGTTTGTCAATACGAGCGCAAGCAGCGTGCCGGAAACGAGCCACAGAGCCGCAGTCGCTCTCGGCAGGCGGTAGGAGTCGGGTTTACCGAGGGACATGGCGATAAGCAGCGCGAGCATGGGCACAAACAGCATCGGCAGATAGAATAGATACCACAGATACCGCATTGCATCGGGCTGCCAGAAGATAAAATACTTCGCCGAGCGGAATGTGAACCAGATAATTATCAGCACCGACACGGCAGTCAGATAACGTCCGACCTGCCTTTGCACAATACGCTGGCGCACGGAAAGTCCCCATGCGGCATAAAGGCCGATATAGATAAAGCTGCGCAGATAAGAAAAAAGTGTGGGATAAAAATCACCCCTGCCGACAAGGCGGAACGAATATGCCAAAATGACGGCGAGTACTACAATGCCGCTCGTCAGAAATTCTTTTTTTCTCCTGTCCGTCATGCCTTTCCCCCTTTTTATGCGCAGTGTGTTTGCTGATGTGTGATAAAGAAGTAGTAGAAGTGTAAAAAATTTTGCCGTTCCTA